>MAAB01028980.1_pt1 | contig 64946 bp, 50 predicted proteins | sample 1115991 | NCBI WGS metagenome assembly MAAB01 (sample SAMN04961124, study PRJNA320927) | seawater metagenome | isolation source: sample BD02T18 sea water enriched with oil for 18 days | place: USA:Gulf of Mexico | collected 2013-07-27
CCTATATACGACGTTATTGATTTTGATAAGGGAATAACCATTATCTACAATCAATGCCTTGCCTATAAGCCTTTTAATTCTCGCTGAGTGGGAAAGAACTTAATCAACTTGGTATTAGTCTATTTGTAATATGCCCGACAACTAATAATTGTTATGATAATAGCCATGTTTATAATAAATTTATTTTATCGATGACCGTAACTACTTCTCTCCCCATAGAAGCAATTAAGCAACAATTTTGCCTAAGCCTTGATGAGCATAATACCCTCATTTTATCGGCTCCTCCTGGAGCGGGTAAATCGACGTGTTTACCTTTATGGCTATTAACCTTGCCAAGTTTAGCTAATAAGAAAATATATTTACTGCAACCTAGGCGTTTGGCCGTTAAAAATATAGCAACATTTTTAGCTGAACAACTGGGTGAGAAGGTAGGTGAAACTGTTGGTTATCGATTACGTAATGACAGTAAAACGTCAGCAACTACACGTCTTGAAGTCATTACTGAAGGGATATTAACGCAGATTATTCAAAAAGATGCAGAGCTATTAGATACCGCATTAGTTGTTTTTGATGAATTTCATGAACGAAGTTTACAGGGCGATTTAGCATTTGCGCTGACCCGTGAAGTACAAACAGAATTACGAGAGGACTTAAAAATATTACTAATGTCGGCAACATTAGACATTGAGTATTTAAGCCAAGCATTGCCAGATGCACACTTATTGAGCAGTGAAGGGCGAAGTTATCCTATCGAGGTGAGCTATCAAGCGCCCAGAGGTCATCAACGTTGGCGTGAACATGCGTTGGCGGTTATCAAAGATAAAATGTTTAACCATAAGGGATCAATCTTAGTTTTTTTACCGGGTGTAGCAGATATTCGTTTTTTACTTGAGCGTCTAATGGTTCAACAAACTCAAAGTGTCAAGATTTGTCCTTTATTCGGCGAGTTAAGTTTAAAGGAACAACAGCAGGCTATAGCACCTTGTAGCAATGGTTTGCGTAAAATTGTTTTAGCCACAAATATTGCTGAGACTTCACTGACTATTGACGGCATTGATCTAGTTATTGATTGTGGGCTCGAAAAAGTTGCTGTTTTTGATAGTGCTAGTTTGATGAATAAACTAATGCAAAAGCAAATATCAAAAGCTTCAGCCGTACAAAGAGCGGGGCGAGCAGGGCGATTAATGCCAGGACAGTGTATTCGCTTATATGGCAAGGATGATTTTGAGCGTAGACCGCTACACAGTGTTAATGATATTCAACAAGCTGATTTATTACCTACGCTTATTGAAGCTGCTCGATGGGGAGTCTGTGCTTTAGCAGAGTTACCGTTATTGGAAATGCCTAGCAAAGCTAAGGAACAACAAGCATGGCAAGAATTACACAGCCTAAACATTGTTGATGATAAATATCTACTAACCAAGCACGGTGAAAAAGCGTCTAATTTACCTTGTCACCCACGCTTTGCTCATATGATTTTAATGGCACAAACCCAAGGGCAGAATACCACACTATTGGCTTGTTTAATCGCCGCTTTACTCGAAGAACGTGATGTTTTAAAGGGGGAACAGGCGAGGTATGACTGTGATCTAATACACCGATTGCAATTACTTCTTCAGCATAAGAGTAATAAAAACCCACTATTAGAACGGATTTTACAGCAAGCAAGTCGTCTTGCTCAAAATGTACAATTGCGCTTTAGCGTACACTCACTGGATTTAGCAAAAACAGGTTTACTGCTCGCTTACGCTTACCCTGAACGTGTTGCTAAAACCCGGGTAAATCATGGTGAATTTATTTGCGTTAATGGCAAAGGAGTCTCAGTGCATGAACAAGATGCTTTAGCAGGTGAAGACTTTATTGTTATTGCTCAAACGAGTCAATTGGGTAGCCAGTTAAATGTAAGGTTAGCTAGTCAGATCAGCTTGGAAGAAATTACAGATATTTTTTCTGCACAGATAAAACAGCAAGATATAGCAAATTTTGATAATAAAAGCGGTAGAATAATCGCTAAAAGACAAACCTTATTAGGTGCAATAGTCTTATCAGAACAGCCATTAAAACAAGACGTAACAGCTGAAACAATTAGTGCTATGTGGTGTGGTTTGGTGATGAAAAAAGGGCTGGGATTTTTATCTTGGCAGGCCAAAGATTTAGCGCTCAAGGCTCGTTGGCAGTGGTTGAATAAGTACTTCCCGGAATATGGTTTAGCGGTTATCGATGATGATCTGCTATTGGCCAAATTAACAACCTGGTTTGCTCCATTTATTGGAAACATAAAAACTAAAGCGCAGCTCGATAAACTCGACTTATCACAAATGTTATTATCTTTACTTAGTTATCGAGAACAAAAAATATTAAGCCAAGCTGCACCCACTGTTTATGTTGGACCAACAGGAAGAAATTGTCCTATTAGCTACTCTCAAGGTGAATCCCCAAAAGTTTCATTGCCTATGCAAGAGTTATATGGTCTAACAATTACACCCAATGTTGGCGTTATAGCGGGCATAAGTGAACAAAATCAAGGGGTACCTTTACTGTTAGAGTTACTTTCACCAGCGCAACGGCCCATTCAAGTAACACAAGATTTAGTTAAATTTTGGTCTGGTAGTTATCAAGCAGTGCAAAAAGACATGAAAAGCCGCTATCCTAGGCACTATTGGCCAGACGATCCTGTCAACGCGAAGGCAACCAATAAAATGAAGCGTCATATAAAAGAGTAACTGGATTTGAAGCGGGGGAGTATTAAACTCCTCTACTGCAAAAATAATTAGTAAAGATCAACAGCCCCAAAGCATATCGAAAAATAATGTCAAAAAATAAAGCAACGAAACGCAGTACCCCTGTGAGTAAAGAAAAATCGATATTACGTCGAATAGGTATAACCTTGGGCAAGTTAATGATTGCCACTGTGTTTGCGTTAGGGATTTATTCTATTTATCTTGACGCGAAAGTAAGGAAAAAGTTTGAAGGTCAACGTTGGCAAGTGCCAGTACAAGTTTATGGTCAAATACAAAAATTGCAGTTGGGTGAGCAGGAAAATCTGGAAGAAATAGCCCAATCATTGAAAGTTAATGGTTATCGAAAAGTTAAATTTGTCACCCGAGTGGGGCAATTTTCTCAGTCTGCAGAGCGTTTGCATATTTTCCAACGTCCTTTCGATTTTGCTAATGGTACTCGTGATGCACAGCAACTCAGCATTGAGGTTGTTAGTGGTATTGTTGCTTCCTTGCGTGTTGATGAGCAAGCTGTTACCACATTAAAGCTTGAACCACAGTTACTGGCACGCTTAGTTCCTGATAATAAGGAAGACCGTGTACTTGTGTCGCTAGAAGAGCTCCCTAGTCAATTGATTGATACTTTATTGTTAATTGAAGACCGTGATTTTTACCATCATCATGGCGTTTCACCTGTTGGTATTTTTAGAGCGCTGCTCAATAATGTTCGTGCGGGACGTACGGTGCAAGGTGGTAGTACGTTAACTCAACAACTAGCAAAGAATATGTTTCTTACTCGAGAACGAACGCTTTCTCGAAAAATTAAAGAAGCACTAATGGCAATGATTTTGGAGCTAAGATACAGTAAAGATCAACTATTAGAAGCTTACATTAATGAAGTGTATTTAGGACAGAATTATGCCAATGGCGTTTATGGTTTTGGCCTGGCCTCTCAGTTCTATTTTGGTAAAAAAATTAATGAATTAAGCCATGCCCAAATGGCTTTATTGATAGCCCAAGTTAAAGGACCAAGTTACTACGACCCATGGCGTCATCCAGAACGTGCGATAGAACGCCGAGACCTTATTCTTAGGCTTATGTTTGAACAGCACTTATTATCACTGGTTGATTTTGAAGACGCTGCAGAGTCAAAACTATCTATTAGGTCGAATCGACGGTTAGCCAAAAAAAAGTATCCGGCTTATTTGCAACTGGTTAATGCAGAATTAAATCAGCACCTGTCGAGTTTTACTCAAAAATCAGGTATTAAAGTATTCACTGGATTTTCACACAGAAGCCAGCAATTATTAGAACAAAGTGTGGCGAAGCAATTACCTTTATTAGAACGGAAATATCAACAAAAAGATTTAGAAGCTGCAATGGTAGTCACTGATATTGCTAGTGGTGAAATTAGAGCCCTCGTTGGTGGTAGGGAAAGCGGTTATGCTGGCTTTAACCGTGCGCTTAATGCTAAGCGACATATTGGATCATTAATTAAACCAGCAATATATGCAGCGGCACTCGAACGTCATCAACAATACAATTTCGCCACTATTCTAGATGATAAGGCGATTACTTTAAGAAACGGTACGGGTAAAAAGTGGCAACCTAAAAACTATGATGGAAAATATCGAGGGCAGGTTTCCTTAATCGATGGGTTAGTATTCTCACTCAATGTACCAACCATTAATTTGGGTATGAGTTTAGGTTTAGATAGCGTAGCTGATGCCATTAAATCATTAGGCTATCAGCATGAACTTCGAATGCGACCATCTGTTTTATTAGGTGCAATTAATATGTCGCCATTGGAAATTAACCAATTATATTTAGCGATTGCTAACAAGGGTTATTACCAAAAGGCCCATACCATCACTAAAATACTCTCTTCGAATAATGAGACACTCTGGCAAAACCAGCAATTAAGTGAGCAGCGCTTATCAGCGAATACTGCATATTTACTTGATTTCGCTTTAGCAAAAGTCACTCGAGAGGGCACTGCTAGGTCACTAACTTGGCGGCTGGATAATAAGAGAATTGCCGGTAAAACAGGGACAAGTAATGCTTTGCGCGATAGTTGGTTTATCGGTTATGACAATAAGCACTTAATAACAACTTGGTTAGGGAAGGATAATAACAAACCAACAGGTTTAACAGGGAGCAGTGGAGCATTGCCTTTATTCGCTGATTTCATGAAAAAACAGGGTGTAGTCAATAAAATTGATACTAAACCAGAGAGCATTGTGGTCACTATTTTTGAGCAACAAACGGGGAATTCGGTAACAGATAAGTGTGCTAATACTATTATTTATCCTGCTGTGCGAGACGGTATAATTACTTCAAAAGAATGTTTAGAAGAAAAAGTGGATCATAGATCTTGGTTTGAAAAGGTTTTTGGTGAATAGTCATTGTTTAGTTTATTAAATGTAAATATGAACGCTCAGTAATGTCCTGTTGAGCGTTCTTATTTAGCCGTCATTTTAAAAAGTTACTTTTACTTTTGACAATGCTGCAACATCGGTGATTTGTACATTACCTATGCTCTTTTGTAATTTGGCCGCCGTTTTATCAGCACCATAGCTTTCAGCGAAACTTATCACGTCTTCACCATTACACACCAATTTTAACGCAACTGTTTTAGTTTTTAAGCGGTAACTTTTAGTTGTGCCATTGAACTTTAAAAGATTATTGCTTTTAGCCGCTTTACAAACATCTATTAGGGCTTTTTCCATATAAGGTGTCATTGCTGCTTGGCTTGGTAAACTAATAGCTAAGAAAGGTAAAGAAGCGGCAATAGCAAGTAAGGTTTTTTTGAAAGTAGTCATGGTAATTCTCCATAGTGTAGTTTATATCGTTAGTGTTTTATTCGGCCCTGTTATGCAAGGCACACCATAATAGTGGACTCTTTTTAGTTAAAAGTTGTATCCATTTACCCAGAGGATGTAAGTAAAAATTAAGCATTAAAAGGCGTATATTCTCTAAGTGATTGATTGTCTTTTTATTCAGTAGGAAATGTTGTTTAATACTGAAATTAACATTTACATTTGGTGATACTTTGACATCTAAAACTTGTAGTAGAGGCGATTAAACTTGCGATGATTGACTCGTTTTTAAAAACGCCAATAAGCTAGTTTATTGAAAGTAGTTATATTCAACTGTTTTTATATACAGTTTTAGTGTTGGTTATGCTATTGTGATTAATATGATTTGAGTAAACGTTAATTTTTAACAGCGTTATGAGCCTTTAATTAGCTCAAAATGTAGGAATGGGGAAATCTAATGGCAGTTGAAAGTCGGTTTGTAGTAATTAGAAACGGGGTAGAGGCGAAAACATTTATGGATAAGAAATCAGCTGATGAATATGACAAAATGTTGGATATGGCTGATAACTTGAGCCTAATGTTCTCTCAATCTTCGGTAGAATTAAGTGATAGTGCCAATGAAGAGTTAAGTATTTTCTTAGCACAGCATAGAGAAGAAGTACTTGTTGCCTTATTAGCCAAAAAACCGACAAAAACAATAGTTAAAAAGTCAGTTGAAAAAGTAACTGATACACCTATTGCAGGGGTTGTTGAAAATGAAACAAAAAAGCCGGCAGCTAAAGCAAAAAAGGGCAAAGCAAAAGTAACGGCCACAAAATTGAGTGAAGCCAGTTAATTGAATGTGCTGTGGTTAATATTCTATGCTTGAATATAAGCTTATTCGTAGTAAGCGTAGAAGAACACTCTCGCTGCAGGTTAAACATGGTCAAGTGACCGTGAGAGCTCCCCATTATGTTACATTAGCTTTTATTGATACTTTTATTCAAAAAAAGTCAGTTTGGTTGCGTAGCAAGTTAGCTGAGCAGCAAGAAATACCAGAGTTTTGTGATTTTTCTCAGGGTTCAAGCTTGCTTTACTTAGGCGAGAAAGTCACTCTCAATATATGTATAGCGAAAAAACCTGAGGTATACTTTAGCCATGGAGTAGGCCCTGAAATAGAATCATCTAATTATCAACAGACTACGACTAAATACCTCAATATTGCTATAAGTGAAAGAATTAATTCTAGGTTAACAGAGCTTTTAGCAAGATCTAAACAAATAAAAAAACAATTGGAAATTTACTTTAAGCAGCAAGCTGAGCAATTAATTATTGATCGTCTTGAACTTATCAGTAAAGAGATAGCGTTGAGCCCAACAATGATCAGTATTCGTCAGTACCGTGCTCGTTGGGGAAGTTGCAATAATCGAGGTGAAGTAAGTTTCAATTACCTCTTAATAATGACTCCTTCGTATGTTATTGATTACGTGATTATTCACGAGCTGTGCCATTTAGAGCATTTAAATCACTCTAAAGAGTTCTGGCAACTTGTTGAAAAATTCTGCCCTAACTATCAAATAGCCAAAAAATGGCTTAGTACCCATCAATCACAGTTACACTGGCAAAACCCTCACTAAAGATAATAAAATATTAAAAGGTCAATGATCTTTGTCACAAACGTCAACAATTTACTCTCTTTTATTTATTCTTTAAATTTTAAAAGGCAATGTGATGAAAATTAATTTCGATAGTCTCAAAATTATCACGGTTTATATCAGCTCAGCGATATTCTCTATTGCTTGTGCTTTTTTTATTATTGGCGGCTAGTTTTGCTGGGTAATATACCGTGTTATAGCATTACCATACTCGACTTCGAGCTTGTCCTATTAATCCGTTTGGTTTTACCCCTTCAATCTCATTTAAGTACATACTTTTCTGAATTTGTATTACTTATATAAATGATGAGTTCTCTCTTAAATAGATTTGACGTTATTAATGACGCCTTTATATTTTCATCCATTTAGTTACTCATAAATAGGAGTGATTTGGTGTTTAAAGTACGATTTTGTCACTTATTAATGAACTATCTACACAATATTGTTAAAAAAATGAATTGTTGATTAACAATTGCTTTTATTTAGGGTAAATTATCTACAATAAAATAAAATAAGGTCCCTCCTTCTATGAGCCCATCGGTGCTTATTTGTGATGATTCACGTTCAAATTGCCTGTAATGGCGCTGAAGCGCTAACAATTTTACGTGATAATAGTATTGAAATTCTTTTTCTTGATCTTACTATGCCGGGTATTGATGGTATTGGTGTTTTACAAGGCATACAAAAATTAAACCTTAATTGCAGCGTTTTTGTAATTTCAGCAGACATTCAACCTGAAATGCAAAGTAAGGTAAAAGCACTAGGAGCAAAAGAGTTTATGCGTAAGCCTGTACAAACAGATGCATTACTTAATAATTTGCAGCAACATGGCTTTCTATGAATGAATTTCACCTAACTGAAGACCAACAAGATTGCTTACAAGAGCTCATTAATATTGCTATGGGACAAGCAAGTGATCAACTTGCCCGTTACCTAAATACGTTTGTTTATTTAAAAGTCCCAAGTATTGAGAGTGTAGCAGCTGAAGATCTGATGAAAACTTTGAGTCAACAGAAAAACACTATGGCAGTTGTAAGCCAAGGTTTTTTTGGTTTTGAAGGTATTCGAGGTGAAGCACTATTAGTTTACCAAGAAGAGGATTCCGGTCGAATCGCTGATTTATTGGGATATGAACCCGATGAATTATCACAAGATGAGCAATTAATTGATATTAGCTCCATTTTAACGACAACTTTTTTAAATGTATTTGCTCAGCAAATTAATAATCAGTTGTCTTATAATGCGCCAAAATTATTGCCGAATGTACAGGAAATATTGTCTGAGCATTTACAACAAATGCCATTTACTTGGGATTTAGCATTAAAAGTAAATATTAATTATCAAGTGACTGACTATTCATTTAATTGCAATATGATTTTATTGATTCCTGAAACAGCGATAACGAATATAAAACATGTACTTGATCGTATTTTGGAAGAATATTAATGCCTGATATTAAGTCACTTACTACGGCAACAAAAATAGATGTGCCTGCTGTAAATGAACTGGTACTTAAACAAATTAACAGCCAAATTTCTAACCAATTAAATACTGGTGTTTTGGTATTAGATGCTGATTTTAATATTGTTATTTGGAATCGCTTTTTACAGGTCCATACTGATAAAGTACCAGGTAATATTATTGGGCAATCTATTTTTAGTGCATTTACAGAGCTGCCACAACGTTGGTTATCTCGTAAACTTAGCTCGGTTTTACAATTAAATACGCCGAGTTTTTGTTCTTGGCAACAAAGACATCACTTATTCGAATTACCTCACACTCGGCCTATCACAACAGATAGTGAGTTTATGGCACAAAACTGTACTTTTCTGCCTATAGAAACTGATGCTAATGGCAAACATATTTGTATTTTAATTGAAGATGTTACCGATGCTTGTCATTATCAAATGCAATTACAAAAGACCTTAGCTGAAATAGCGCAAATTAGCCGTATAGATGGTTTAACTCAAATCTATAATCGAAGGCATTGGCAAGACTCATTAGAACAAGAATATGCGAAAGCACGACGACATGACAAAAAGTTATCGTTGATAATGCTTGATTTAGACCACTTTAAATTACTTAACGATGATTATGGCCATCAAGGTGGCGATATGGTGTTAATTGAGGTCAGTGCTTTAATAAGTACTTTATTAAGAGTTGAAGACACCTTCGGACGTTATGGTGGAGAAGAATTTGCTATTATTTTACCTGAGACCGACTCTGCAGGAGCAATAGAACTTGCACAGCGTATTTGCCGCGTATTAGCCACAACACCTTTAACTTATAATGATAAGGTGATAAACGTAACCGTCAGCTTAGGCGTTGCACAACTTAGTGACAAAGTGTCTAATTATGAAGAACTGATTACCCAAGCGGATAGTGCTTTATATCAAGCAAAATCTCGGGGACGGAATCAAGTATGTAATGCTGCAGAACTTGCATCTTGAAGTAGAATTAGTATGTGTTTGTGCTAACACGTTATTGTCTAGTATTAAATTTTTATGCATAAATTATAACTTTTTATTTAATATTATTTGTCATTAAAGATTGACAGTTACTGTAACTTAAGGCATTTTAAGGTTATGAAAATAAACACTAGCCACATTACTATTATTACAACCACTACCACCCTAATTAGGATGGCGGTCGCTGGCTAACGTGTAAAAATAAAAATTTTATCGAAGCCCGTGACCTGAAAAGGTTACGGGCTTTTTTATGTTTACAATGAAGAGTATTAACTCTAATAGCTTAAATAGCTCAATAAGCAGAGAGTATCTTTATTCACTATTTCTTTATAAAGGAAGAAAACATGCGTGTACTTAAATTTGGTGGCTCTTCACTGGCTTCAGCAGAGCGTTTTCGTCAAGTTGCCGATATTATCCAAAATAAAAGCGAATCATCAAAACTTGCAGTAGTTGTGTCAGCTCCACAAGGAGTTACCAATCACTTAGTTGCTATGACTGAAAATATTAGCGATGAAGAAAAAGTAGTGACAGATTTAGGTCACTTCAAACGTGCAATTACTACTATTATCGATGATTTATCTGCAAGTATAAGCAACTTTAATAATCAGCATTGTGAGCAAGCGCTGGCTAATTATGAGAATCAAATTTCCCGTTATATGCAAGGAGCAACGTTACTAACCTATTGCCCTGATCATATCCGCGCTCGTATTATCAGTACGGGTGAACGCTTAAGTGTGGCAATACTTGATGCTGTTTTACAAGCTTCTGACCTTCAAGTATCACTGTTAGCGCCAGAGAAATTTTTATATACCAATAAGTCATCTCTCAATGCGGTAGCAGATTTAGTACTATCGAAAGAGAAATTTGCGCAAGAGTACACTGAATTAAATCAAATATCGTTAATGCCGGGCTTTATTGGGGTAAATGCGGACAATAATGATGGTATGCCACAGGTTACTACATTAGGGCGTAATGGCTCTGATTATTCGGCAGCGGTATTAGCTGTTTGTGCTGAAGCGGAATGTTGTGAGATTTGGACTGATGTAGATGGGGTTTATAACGCAGATCCTCGTTATATTAAAGAAGCAAAATTACTTGATTATTTATCTTATCAAGAAGCAATGGAGCTCTCGTATTTTGGTGCTAGCGTTTTGCATCCAAAAACAATCGGGCCTATTGCTCAATACCACATTCCTTGTTTAATTAAGAATACCAGTAACCCAAGTGCACAAGGTACCTTAATTTCCAATGAGAATGACCAACAAAAGCGCGTTAAAGCAATTTCTAACCTTGATGATCTAACTATGGTCAATGTGTCAGGACCTGGCATGAAAGGTATGGTAGGTATGGCGAGCCGTGTATTTGCAACGATGAGCAGAGAAAATATTTCTTTGGTACTCATTAGTCAATCGTCTAGTGAGTATTGCATTAGTTTTTGTATTTATTCGAGTGACTCTGCGCGTGCGAAACAAAGTTTACACGAAGAATTTGAATTAGAGCTGTTAAATGGTTTACTTGAACCTTTAGCACTAAAAAGCGAGCTATCTATTGTGTCACTTGTCGGTGATGGCATGCACCATCAACGAGGCGTGGCAGCTAAATTCTTTAGTTCATTGGCACAAGCTCGAGTTAATGTGGTTGCTATTGCTCAGGACTCATCAGAACGTAGTATCTCTGTCGTTGTTGAACAACGAAAATGTATGGATGCGATGAAAGTAAGCCATCAGAACTTCTTTTCTCATAAACCAACTATTGACGTTTTCTTAGTAGGCTGTGGTGTAGTTGGTAGTGAATTAATCGCGCAAATATCTCGTCAACAAGCGAGTTTGAAAAAGCAAAACATTGTTTTGAAAGTCTACGGTATTGCTAACTCGAAAGGTATGGTATTTGACAAAGAAGGCATTGATTTAAATAACTGGCAAGAAGCTATTGCCAATGCAGAAGAAGCACTACCAGTTAATGTCGATAACCTTAAAGCTTTTGTTCGCGATAATCACCTAATCAACCCAGTTTTTGTTGACTCAACGTCAAATGAAGCATTAGCAATGAGTTATGTAGATTACCTTGCTGAAGGTTTTCATATTGTTACACCAAATAAAAAGGCAAATACTGATTCTTGGGAATATTATCAAGAGCTACGCAGTACTGCACAAAAAACTAACCGCCGTTTCTTATATGAAACAACGGTAGGTGCTGGTTTACCTGTTATTGATACCTTACAAAGCTTAATTAAAGCGGGCGATGAGTTACAACGCTTCGAAGGTGTATTGTCGGGTTCGTTATCTTATATGTTTGGTAAATTAGAAGAGGGTATGTCGTTATCAGAGGCGACTGCAATTGCTAAAGAAAATGGTTTTACTGAACCAGATCCTCGTGATGATTTAAGTGGTATGGACGTTGCCCGTAAATTATTAATTATGGCTCGAGAAGCTGGCATGCAGTTAGAGTTATCAGATATCAATATTGAGTCAGTATTACCCGAAGATTTTGATGCCAGCGGTGATGTTAGTCAGTTTATGAGTAATTTAACTAAGCTGGATGGTGACTTTGCTGAGCGCGTAGCGGTTGCAAAATTAGAAGGTAAAGTGCTTCGTTATATTGGTAATATTGTTGATGGTAAATGCCAAGTTTCTATAGAATCTGTTGGAATAAACCACCCGTTATATAGCATTAAAGATGGCGAAAACGCCTTGGCTATTCATAGTCGTTATTACCAACCTTTACCGTTTGTTTTACGCGGTTACGGTGCGGGCGCAGCGGTTACAGCAGCAGGTGTTTTTGGTGATTTATTAAGAACCTTAGCATGGGAGCAACAGCACTAATGTCAGTTAGTAACGAAAGTGTTTCGGTCTTTGCACCGGCCTCTATAGGTAATGTTAGTGTCGGCTTTGATGTTTTGGGGCTCGCAGTAAAGCCGGTAGATGGAACTTTATTAGGTGATGTTGTCACTGTAAATGCAACAACCAGCAATGAAAATAGTCTGACAGTTATTGGTAACTTTGCTGATAAATTACCAAGTAACAAAGAAGATAATATTGTTTGGTCTTGCCTATTATTGTTTAATGAGCAATTAATCAGTGTTAAACAAACGCCTGTTTTTGTTGCAATTACTTTAGACAAAAAAATGCCTGTTGGCAGTGGTTTGGGGTCAAGTGCCTGTTCTGTTGTAGCAGCGCTAGCCGCCTTGAATGCCTTTTATGCCAAGTACCATAACTTTAGTTTTGCTGAAAATGTTGTTTTAAAAATGACAGGCCAAATGGAAGCACAAATTAGTGGTAGCTTACATTATGATAATGTTGCGCCATGTTATTTAGGTGGTTTGCAATTAATGGTTCCGGATGAAAATGTGATCTCGCGCATTTTACCAAGTTTCGATGATTGCTATTATGTGATGGCATATCCTGGCATCGAGGTATCAACAAAAGCGGCAAGAGACGTTTTACCTACTACTTATAGTCGCAGTGACGTTATCAGCTATGGTCAAAACTTAGCAACATTTGTCGATGCCTGTCACCGTCAAGATAAAAACCAAGCATTCTCAGTACTAACCGATGTTGTTGCTGAACCGTATCGCACTGATTTGTTGCCAAAATATAAAGCCTCTCGAGACTATTTGAGCGAACAAGGCGCCTTAGCTGTTGGAATTTCAGGTTCAGGACCTACACTTTTTTGTGTGTGTGATAACCAGAAGAAAGCAGAGCAATTTGCCCTATGGTTACAAGATAATTATTTACAAACCGCATTAGGTTTTGTCCATGTGTGTAAAGTCGACGAGGTTGGCGCAACAGAAATTTAATAGCAATGTGTTTTGACGATATATAAGCACGATGGCTAAACAATATTAGTGAACAGATTATTAGGAAAGACAGTGAAATATTATAATTTAAAAGAAAATGACGAGCAGGTAACTTTCGCTCAAGCAGTCAAGCAAGGTTTAGGTAAAAATCAGGGGTTATTTTTCCCTACCAACATGCCAAAACTTGATAATATCGAAGAGCTGCTAGCACTGCCTTTGGTAGAACGTAGCGTTAAAATATTACAGCCATTTGTTGAAGGTGATTTAACGAAAAGTGAATTAACTGACATCGTTACTGATGCATTTAATTTCCCTGCTTTATTACAGCCGATTAGCCCAGAACGTGCCATTTTAGAGTTATTCCACGGACCAACATTAGCTTTTAAAGACTTTGGTGCTCGCTTTATGGCCAAATGTTTACAAGTATTTGTTGCTAAGGATGCTAAAGCAAGTGGTAAAACTAAACCTTTAACTATTTTAACTGCTACGTCAGGTGATACCGGTGCAGCAGTTGCTCATGCTTTCCACGGTATTGATAACATTCGTGTTGTTATCATGTATCCGAAAGGAAAAATCAGCTTGCTTCAAGAAAAAATGTTTACCACGCTAGGTGGGAATATTGAAACATTAGCAGTTGATGGTGACTTTGATGATTGCCAAACATTAGTAAAGCAGTCTTTTGATGATAAAGAATTAGCAAATACTATAGGTTTGAACTCAGCAAACTCTATAAACATCAGTCGATTATTGGCACAAGTATGTTATTACTTTGAAGCCGTAGCGCAATTGTCACGAGCAAAAAGTGACTTAAGTAGCATTGTTTTCTCTATTCCAAGTGGTAACTTTGGTAACCTAACCGCTGGCTTATTTGCCAAAGCGATGGGCTTGCCAATTAAACGTTTTATTGCCGCAACTAACGCCAATGATACTGTGCCACGTTACTTAGAAACAGGTGAATGGACTCCGAATGAAACGGTAGCCACTATTTCAAATGCAATGGATGTGAGTAACCCTAATAACTGGCCACGCGTTGAGCATATGCTTAAGAGTGGTATTGTTGAGCAAGGTTGTGTCAGCTCAGTATCTATTGATGAAGAACAAACCCAATCAACGGTTATACAGCTTAGTAAGTTAGGTTACATTAGTGAACCACATGCTGCTGTTGCATATAAAGCGCTACAATATAGTGCCGTTGAAGGCGAGTTTGGTGTCTTTTTAGGTACTGCTCACCCAGCTAAATTTAAAGAAGTTGTTGAGAGTATTCTTGGTCAACCGTTAGGTTTACCAAAAGAGCTGGCCGATTGTGCTGGCGAGCCTATCTTGTCGAAAGATCTTGCAGCAAACTTCAGTGATTTACGTAGTTACCTTTTAAGTTAAGCTACCTCGATAAACACTCTGTCACTAGAGTATTACTGACTTAAGAATGGTTAACTACATTACTTAAGTTAAGATATAACGTAAAATATAAAAGCTATCACCTTTGGTGATGGCTTTTTTACTATTAGTATCAGGATTAGTTACCGAGATAACATACCGGTATAACGTAAAGGCAGCATGATGATAAAACCCCAATGGCAGCAGTTAATTGCTCGTGAAGCTAAGCAAAGCTACTTTAAAAACTTAGTCAAAGAAGTCGCAAAACAAAGAGCATCGGACATTTCAATTTATCCAGCAGAAGATGATGTGTTTAATGCCTTTAATCACGTTGATTTAGCCGAGATAAAAGTTGTCATCCTTGGGCAGGATCCTTATCACGGAAAAGATCAAGCACATGGTTTAGCTTTTTCAGTGCAGGAGGGCATCAAAGTACCGCCATCACTTGTCAATATTTATAAAGAGCTGGCGACCGATGTTGAGGGCTTTGAAACACCAAAGCACGGCTGTTTGACATATTGGGCAGAGCAGGGGGTATTGCTGCTAAATACGGTATTAACTGTGCAGCAAGCAAATGCGCATTCCCATGCGAAATTGGGTTGGGAAACCTTCACTGAACAGGCTATTAACGAATTAAATGCGCATAATGATGGCTGTGTTTTTATTTTATGGGGAGCACATGCTCATAAAAAGGGTAAAAATATTAACAGAGAAAAACATCTCGTTTTAGCGGGTCCACATCCATCACCACTGTCTGCTTACCGGGGGTTTTTTGGTTGTCAGCATTTCTCCCAAGCCAATTCTTGGTTAGCTAAACACAATATTAATCAGATCGATTGGCAATTACCTACAGAGGTTTGCAGCAAAAATAAGTAATGACGACATAATATAAGCAGATAAATAGCTTAGTTACCTCGTCTTTTGATAGTTTTATGATTGATTTTATTTTGCTATATTTTAACGAGATCGATGTTTACAGTGTGTGGGAAATATAATGAGTGTCAATTTTTCACAATTTGATGAGTCGTCAGTGGTAATACTAAAACTATTGGCGCAGCATTTTCTTACGCCAACAGAAATTGGTTTTAACGATGTGTTTCCAGGCTCAGATACTGAAACCGATAAACATGCTGCGCATATAGGTACGCTCGCTTTTTTACGTCATAAAGACTTTATTGCTCATAATGTAGGTAACGCATCATCTTTTATTCTTACTCGAAAAGGTTTAGCGCTATTTAATGAAGATATCTTTAAGCATATAAAGGCGGCTCAATAGTGAAGCGGATAGCATTTAATCATAAGTGAAACCGCAGTTAAAATATCAACTATCAAAATGAATAATCATCTCAGCCGCCTCACAGTGACAGTCATGACCACATAAAATACAGTTATAGCCTTGCTTACTCTCTTCATTCCATTTGTCAGGGTGTGACTTTATTAATTTTCCGCCACATTTACTGAAATATCCTACTGCACTATTATTCGGGCTTTGTTTCCATAAATGGCTTATACCCGCTTGAGCGCCTTGTTGCTGTGCAGCTTTGATGGCAAGTTGTAATAGCTGTTTGCCAATGCCTAAGCCTCGGTATTTTTCATCAACGGTATTACACTTGAAGTAACAGCATTTTTGGCTATCTACTTGCCATAAGTCTGGGCTGCACCATTGATCAATTTGCCATTGGTTGGCTGAATAAGTACTACGAAAGCCGACAACTTGGTCATCGAGCAACGCAACAAAGCTACAATTAATCATATTAGCTATGCCTTTATTGGTCCACTCAACAATTTTCTCATTATCCAAATAACCATCGCCATGAACCGAATTGGCCAGAGAAATAACTTGTGAAAAGTATTCAGAGGTTAGCGGGAAATATTTAATCGTGTCTGTTTTTAATGTCATGACTTTCGTAACGCATCTAATGGATTATCTCAACGTTAAGATAACAAAACTGTAAGCAACTTGCAGTGAAATTTAGTCTAAGCGATTCAATCGTTCGCCTTGGGCAAAGGCTAAAATATTTTGACTGAGTAGTTCAATCAAACGCTGCTGAGCTTCACGACTAGCCCAAGCGATATGCGCAGTTATTTTTAAGTTGCTTAACTTGTTATTAAGTAATATGTGATCAGCAGAAGGCGGCTCTTGTGTTAATACATCTAAAATCGCATAGGCAATTTCCTTTGTTTTTAAAGCGTTCAATAACGCTGACTCATCAATTAATGCGCCTCGAGCGGTATTGACTAATACGGCGGTATTTTTCATGCGAGATAATACATTGTCATTAATAAAGTTTTGAGTTTCAGGTGTTTGTGGGCAATGTAAACTGATAATATCTGCTTGTTCTATGACCTGCTCAAAGGAAACTCGCTCTTCACGAATAGTGCTGGCTTGAGGGCGTTCACTAATGAGCACTTTCATATTGAAAGCCTGTGCAATGTCAGCAACTGCTTTACCTAAACTTCCATAACCAATAATACCGAGCGTTTTTCCTGCTAATTCGCTGATGCTATTACCGTGATAGCAAAAAGTATCGTTAGTTGACCATAACCCCTGTTCTGTATTGCGATTATGGTGACTTGTTTGTTGATAATACTCGAGTAACTGGGCAAAAACATACTGTGCGACAGACTGTCCGGCATAACCACTAACATTCGTTACGGCAATATTTAAATGACTCGCAGCTTCAATATCTACATTGTTATAACCCGTTGCACTGATACAGATAAGATTTACATTTGGTAAGGCAGATAATATTTCTGCTGTTAACTGGACTTTATTGGTAATAATAATATCTGCATCTAGGCAGCGCGCTATTACCTCAGTCGGCGACGTATTGGCATAACAAACTAACTGGGTAACTTGCTGCTCAATGGCAGAAAAATCAATGGCAGAACTGAAGGTTTGTTTATCTAAAAAAACTGCGCGCATAGTTTTGACTCTTATGTGTAATTAATTGCTTTGTCACTTGTTTTGAGACTCAAAAAAAAGCTAGGGAGTTCGTATGGAACTACCTAGCTTTTTATCTAAATTCGTACGACAACGAAGGTCTAGTTTAAGATACTCTATCCAGGTCGACCATCTTTTCTTGCGTTTATTAACATAGGGCCGTAACCCGCAATAAAGATAACAAATGCGATAACCCAAAAGCCGCCACTGATATCAATAAATAACAATGTTTTTTCAGGAACAGCCCAAGGACCAAAAGCACGAACCAATGCTGCTAAATTTATTAATACAAAGGCAATAGTCATAGATTTTGGTGGCGTTAATGGGCGACCAGTATGACCTAAAGAAACGCGTGATATCATGGCTAAAATTAATCCACCGATACCGCCAACTGTCAGTAAGTGCCAAACATGATTACTCGGCACTTCGGGTATTAAATAACTTGCACCAAGCACGAATAAACCAAAACAGATAAACTTCATCGCCCCGTGAAGAGACCATAATAGAGGCACGTGTAAGGTGATCCATGGACGCCATCTCACCCAACGCATTGTTTGAAATATACTAGCAACGATAAGTAATACGCCAAAGAATATCGCCGAAAAGCCAACTATCGGCTGTAGCAATAGACTGAACATAGCAATAGCTAAACTACCATTGGCCGCTTTATCTAACCAAGGTAGTGGTGCTGCTTTTGGGGTTTTTGTGCCATTGGCTGTAAACATAGGCGCAACACGACCAGCCATAACTGACATTAAAAAGGTCACTAACATAACACCGGCATAACCAGAATAAACACTGTTGAAGGTTGTCGGGTAATGTATTGCTAAGTGCATCTCTAAATTAGCGATTGTGAATAAAGCGAGCAATGGTACGAAGAACAAATTACGGTATTGCTTCATGGCAATAATTGGTTTGGCTAAGACATAAGCAACCGTTGGTAGAAAAAGTAGGTCAATTAAACTGCTTAGTGTTGAACCGAGTAAGTCCGGCACGACTAGAAAAGTGCGACCCGCTAACCAGAGCAAGAACAAAGCGAGTAGTGTATTGCCTTGAGCACCTCTAACGCCTGTCCAATTTTGTACGGCAGTTAATAAAAAGCCTGCAATAATGGCGCCGCCAAAACCAAAAATCATTTCATGAATATGCCACCAATAACCGCCACCTAAAGGTGATAAGTTAATTGTCCCTTTATACATTAATAGCCAAAGCGTAATGGCGAAAACACTAAATAATGCTCCGCTTAGAAAAAAGGGTCTAAAACCCAAGCGTAATAGTGGTGGAATCTTTTGTTCTGTTTTTAAGTCGGTGATTTGCATCATTTGCGTGCCTTGTATACATCTAAGATAATTACGACATCATTGTAAGAATGATTGTAATGAATAGTCTGTGGTGATGCCCGAAATAGATCAAGGTATGGTCAATAATATTGTGCAGGTAACAAAAATATTCAGGCTATCAGATGTTGATAGCCTAAGCTGCATTACTGTTGAACGAACTTTGTCACTTGGCTGACAGAAGCGGCTCCTACTTGTGTAGCGACTAACTCTCCTTTGTTCATTAATAGTAATGTTGGAATACCTCGTATACCAAACTTAGCCATTAACTCCTGACTGTTATCTGCGTTGATTTTTATAACTTTAATATCTTCATGTGCTTGTGCTATTTGTTCAACTACTGGGGCTAGCATTTTACATGGCGCGCACCAAGGTGCATAAAAATCTATTAATACCTTGCCTGTGGCTTGTTCTACTTCTTGTGAAAATTGCTCTGCTAAAATCTCTTCAACTTTTATCAATGTTTCTGTGCTCATGATGTACTCCATTATATTGCTTGTGTTGTGATGTTTTTAATCTGAGTTAAATGCATAACTATTTAATGCTCGTGATCTAGGTTTATGTTCTAGGTAAACGTCAGCGGTTAATCAGTAAATGCAGTGTACTGAAGTTGTAATTACTTTATTAGATGTGTTTAATAGGATTCATTGTTCTAAAAATGAAACAATTGAAAGGAAGTATGAAATTGAGCAATTTAGATGATTTGCATTTATTTGTTAGCTTAGTTGAAGCGGGATCTTTTACAGTAGCAGCAAAAGAGTTAGGTATAGCGAAGTCAAAGTTAAGTCGACGTTTAGTGCTGTTAGAGAAAAAGCTAGGTTGCGAACTGCTTTTACGCACCACACGAAAACAAGAACTTACCGATAGTGGTCGGTTACTTTTTTGTGCCAGTAAAGAGCATATAGATGCCTTAACTAAAGTAGAAGAAGAGCTTTCCTCATCATTACATCAGCCCCAAGGTAAGCTGAATATTTTATTACCCTTAGAGTTTTTTAATCAAATTATAAGTACATTAATTGGTGATTTTTTAAGTCGTTATCCTAAAATCCACTTACATTGTCAGCATTACTCAGGATCGGTTCCTGAATTTGATCCCAAGTTTGATCTTTGTTTTGTCTTGCATGAACAAGCGTTGCCAACAACAAACTGGATTGCTAAAGAATTGTTAAGTTTTCCACAATCTATTTATTATTCACCGACAATGTCGTCAGAATCAGAAAATAAATTGTGCCAAGAAAAAACAATTAAACCAGAACAACTTAGCCAGCATGACTGTATTTTAGAAGAGGAAGGTCAGCTGTGGCATTTTCGTAATGGTGATAAAATTGAGCAAGTTAATGTTAACGGCAGAGTGGTACTTTCTAGTCCAGAAATGCGTCTTCGTGCGGCAGAGCAAGGCTTAGGTTTGTGTAAGTTACCTGACTATGTTTTAAAAAATAGTGTATTAAAAAGCAGAGTATTAAAGAATTATTCACAAGCGCAATCACTACAACGATTATCGCTTACTCATGAGAGTGTTGCTCAACGCTTAAGTGTACTTTACCAAAGTCGTCATGTTGCTAGTAAAACGAGAACATTTTTAGATTACTTTCAAAGTAATGTTGGGCAATTACTGTAAACCTTAGCTGAATAGTCTATACCCGTTACCATTCAAGATGCAGTTTTGCCACAGACACTAACGATTGTTATGATGTGGCATCTTTTTATTAACGAATAAATCATTGAATTTTATGTCAGCAAAATCACTTGAACGAATTACCGTAGAGCCTGAAACTCCAGCAACTTCCTGTGTAATCTGGTTACATGGTCTGGGAGACTCGGGTGCTGGCTTTGCACCTGTTGTACCTATATTTTCTTTACCAGAAAATCACGGTATACGTTTTATTTTCCCTCATGCACCAGAGCAAGCGGTAACGATTAACCAAGGTTATGTTATGCGGTCTTGGTATGATATCAAAAGCATGGATTTGCATAATCGTGCCGATATGGAAGGTGTTTTAGCCTCTGAAAAGCAAGTACAAGCGTTAATCCAAGAACAAATTGATCAGGGGATAGCAGCTAAAAATATCGTATTAGCTGGCTTTAGCCAAGGTGGCGTATTGAGTTTATTTACTGGCTTACGTTTTGGGCAAAGCTTAGCGGGCATCTTGGCATTATCTTGTTATTTACCGACAGCAGATACATTACCAGAGCAATGTCACATTGCTAATGCAGCGACTCCTATTTTACAAAACCATGGTGAGCGAGATGATGTGGTACCCATGAGTGCCGGTAAAATGGCAAATAGCTTATTAACTGCAGCTGGCTATGATGTGACTTGGAAAAGTTATCCAATGGATCATTCGGTGTTACCAGATCAGCTAAGAGATATTTCAGCTTGGTTACAAGCTAGGTTACTAGGTTAGTCATCAAATCCCCATTTGGTGATACAAATGGGGTTAATGTCGCCCATGCCGTTCTAAGTGGTCACTTCTTTATACGGAATGGCATAACGTTTTATTAGCGTTTATCAAGAATGTTAATTTACCTAGTTAAGTTCCCTTCTGCTTTACCCTTTTCTTGATTACCCCTAGTAAAAATAGCAATGAGAAAAAGAATCTAGCAAACTAATTGAAATATTTAAGGTAAATTTCTTAAAAGTTAATGTTAGCCAAAATAAGAATAGTTTTACTTAATGATCCTAAACTTCTATTTAATTATTATGTGTAGGTAGTTATTCAATAAAACTGCATAACCATATATAATCCCAGTTAAGATGGAATAGCTGTCATAAATACAATAATTTATTGTTATGACATAATGTTTCTTCATAATAAAGTAGATATTTGAATTAGAAAAACTTTCAAATAGTGAAATAATTAGCTATAAGAAGTGGCTATAAGCCATATATATAAATTTCGGAATAGACCACATGAAAGTAAAAAAATCGCAGGTATTTAAGAAGTCTGCCATATGCTTAGCACTGAGTTCTGCACTGGCTTTACCCGTAAATAGTTATGCAGAAGAAGCAGTTAAAGATTCTGCAGCGGATGGTATAGAGCGTATCCAAGTTACGGCCTCTCGTCGAGCATCTACAGTGCAAGAGGCGCCATTAAATATCACGGCACTTGATGCTGATGTGATGAAAGATCAAAATATAACTCAGTTGTCTGATGTTGCTCGTTGGGTACCAGGTTTAAGTGTTGCTGACCAAGGTGGTCGTACGGGCTCTCCGATTATTGTTCGTGGTTTAAATACCAACTCGTCCGGTCCTGATTCTGATGCAGGAACTGTTGCCACTTACATTGGCGAAATTCCCCTTGTCGTTGATATGAAACTCATTGACGTTGAACGTGTCGAGGTTTTAATTGGTCCACAAGGAACTTTATATGGCGCTGGCACGCTTGGCGGCGCTATTCGTTATTTGCCAAATAAACCGATATTAGACGAAACATCAGGCTCGCTTTATGGTGATATTTTTACGTTATCAGAAAGTGATGATACCGGTGGTGAAGCTGGTTTTGTGTTTAATACACCACTTATTGATGATGAATTAGCGGTACGTTTTGCTGTTAACTATTTAGATGAGCCTGGCTATATTGATTATAACTATGTGGTTCGAGAAGGGGGGGGGTCATTGCCGGATCCGGATTGGTCAGACAGTGATGCGGTTAACAGTAACTTGAGACAAGTGAAAGATGCTAATTTCGAGCAAACAACGACGGCAAAAGCGATGATTCGCTGGCAAGCCAATGATATTTTTGATGCTACCTTGTCTTACTTTTATCAAAAACAAGAAATTGGTGGCCGTTCTATCGTTCATCACAATAGTTTAAGTGAAACGAATTCTTTATCTACGGTGATGGGTGAATATGAATCAGGTTATCGTTATCAAGAGCCAAGAGAAAAAGAAGATACTTTACTTAGTTTAGAAATGACCGTTGATTTAGGTTTTGCGGAACTGACTTCTGCAACTGGTTATTCAGAGTTTGAAGCCCTTGGCCAGCGTGATCAAACTGATTTATTGATTCGTTTAGATTATAGCTATGAAGAATTCCCTGGCTTCTCAGCTTTTACTCGAGAAGTCGATGAAGCTGAAAACTTCACCCAAGAAATCCGCTTAGTATCCACAGGGGATTCAGCATTCTCTTGGATTGTCGGCGCTTATTATAATAAATTTGAAAAACTTTTCGATACTCGTGAATTTACACCGGGCTTCGATCAATATGCTGTTGATAACTTTGGTGGGGTGCAATTACGTCCTGATTCATTAGAATATATCTCAGTGGATAATACAGAAACTACGGAGTCCGCTATTTTTGGTGAAATAACCTATAGCGTAACGGATAGGTTAACCTTGATGCTGGGTGCTCGTTTTTATGACTATGAGGTCAAATCATCATCTACAGTTGACTTCCCTTTAGCTAATACCGTCTATGGTTTTGACGATGAAGATGGTAATAGAGTTTTTTATGCTCCCGATGAGATTAATTTAGACTTTGCAAGTATTTCTGCTGCTGATGATGGTAGCCTATTGAAGGTTAATGCCAGTTATCAATTTAGTGATGATGTCATGGGTTATGCCACGATAAGTGAAGGTTATAGAATTGGCGGCTCTAACGGTATTGCCGTATGTAAAGAAAATACAGGGGAGCAACAGAGTGTATGTGCCCAACCGGATGAATTATTGTATGAGTCAGATACCACCACTAACTACGAGTTAGGCTTTAAGAGTACTTGGTTTAGTAACCAATTACATTTTAATGCCGCACTCTTTATGGTTGAGTGGGACAACGCTCAGGTTTCGGGTGCTACAGAAGTTGGCCAACAGCCTATTATCAGTAATGCAGGTACAGCAGAATCTAAAGGTGTTGAGATTTCTTCTCGAGCCATGTTGACTGATAGTATTATCGCTTATGCGACATACGCTTATACCAAGGCAGAATTAACTGCAGATGCGCCATTTATGTTACAAATATTACTTCCTGATGAACTAGCTGCGGGAGTACCTCAAAGCTATTATGACGGTAAAGATGGTGATCGTTTACCCGGCTCAGCCGAGCATCAATTCTCATTAGGGGCTACTTATTCCACTGAAGTATTTGGTGATACTGGTTTAGACATTAACTATGGTTTAACTTATCAAAGTGATGTCTATTCTAAAGCGGGCTTAAGGGCTGATGGTGAAGTAATACCTGGTTATGCGTTGAGTAATATGTCAGCACGCTTCTCTGAAGATGTTTGGTCGGTAACCTTGTACGTAGATAACATGTTTGATAAATATGCCTATAGTTCAGTGCGACGTGATCAAGGAGACATTGGTTTAGCTAAACATCCTTTTATGAATTCAAACGGAACTGATATACAGCGTAACTACGGGCATTATTTAATCACACCACGTAAAGCAGGTGTGCGTTTCGAATACTTGTTTGATATTTAAGTGTTAACTTAACTGAAAGAAAAAACAAAGGCGTAGTATTATTTTAGTTTATTAAATAATACAGCGCCTTTTTTATAAGTAGTAGTGACTCAAAATAATTATTCTCTCGTTAATTAAAATTAAATGGTTGAAGCATGTCTAGCACAATAAAAGTATTACACCAGCAAGCACAAAAAGCTTTAAATCAAGGTTTGTATCAACAAGCGCATCAGCATTTAATTTTAATTTTACAGCAAGATAAATATTTTGCTGACGCCTATTTTTTATTAGCTATGATAGCCAGTGCCCATCATAATTTAGCAAAAGCGATTGAATTGATTAAGCAAGCCAATGGTCTTGCTCCTAATAACCCCGAGTATTTATCACAACTTGCCAAACACTATGCGCTCGAACACAATCATGTCCAAGCACTACAATTTGCTGATCTTGCTGCTAAGTTAATCGCTAAATTAACGGTTCAATCCTCATTAACCTTAGATACGCTCGGCGTGGCGTATAGCCAAATGGGATTGCATGAAAAAGCGGTTGAGTTTTTTAAAAAATCGGTAGCTATTAATGATAAAAATCCGAGTTACTTTTTTAATTTAGGTGCTTCATTAAAGTTTATTGGCGACTTTGATGGCGCTAAAAAAGCCTATGAGAAAACTATTTCAATGGCGCCAAACTATTACAAAGCACATTCGGCATTGACAGGGTTAGGAGGGATATCAAAAGACTGCAATCATATTCCTCTACTTGAGCAATTATTTGAACAAACTCAGCATGCAGACGACAGATTATATATAGGCCATGCCCTAGCACGTGAATATGAAGCCTTAAAAGATTTTGACAAAGCATTTCACTACTTAGACACGGCAAAAAAATTCAAGCTCAAACAGTTGAACTACAGCATTGATGAAGACAAAGCGCTGTTTCAAAGTCTTAGAAGCCACTTTAAAGACCGCCAGGAGTCTCTGTCTCGGGGCTTTGAAACCAATGAAGCAATATTCGTGGTTGGTATGCCAAGATCAGGGACAACCTTGGTTGAACGAATTATTTCACAACATACTGACGTGACTAGTGCAGGGGAGTTACAACACTTTGGCTTACTCGTTAAAAAAATGACTAAAACTGCTAGTAATCGTGTAATCGATGCCGAGACGGTAGCAGCAACACAACACATTAACTTTACTGAGTTGGGTAAAGCGTATATTGAAAATACGCGGGCAATAACTGGAAACACAGCAAAGTTTGTCGATAAGATGCCATTAAATGTACTTTATGTTGGTTTTATCCTACAAGCATTACCAAAGGCAAAAATAATTTGTTTAGATAGAAATCCACTGGATACTATTGTCAGTAATTTCAGGCAGCTTTTTTCCGTTAATCAATCGTATTACAGTTATGCTTATGATCTGCAAACTACCACGGAATTCTATAAATTATTCAAACAATTAGCTGAATTGTGGTTGGCAGTTTTTCCTGAAAATTTTTATTTAATTAATTATGAAAAATTGGTTAACGATCCTTTAAATGAAGCTAAGCAGATTATTAAATTTTGTGATCTTTCTTGGCAAGAACACTGTGTTGATATTCATCAAAACTCTGCACCAGTGGCTACCGCTAGTGCGCTGCAAGTACGTAGCCCTATTAATAATCGCTCGATAGGTAATTGGGAAAAATATGATGCTTATCTTGATGGTGTAAAAAAGATATTAAGCACTAACGTCGACACCTAATCGCTTCAATCAGTGTCTTGCTGATATGGTTCGAGAACTAGACGTTAAGCCCTCGCCTGATGAAGTGCTATATACCCGTTAAGGACTCTGATATATCTTGGGTGGTAACCCGTTCCACTTGAAGATGCTCGTTTCAGGAAGTCTGAGCGATTCATAATCAAGGCGCATTTTTTTATTAAGGGTCACTCCCTTAAAAAGAAATGCAACGCAGAGTATGATTTGCTCAGCCTTCCCCAAGAGGCAGGTTTAGAAACGCTTTATGCTGCGTTATTGATTTCGACAATAGAATAACTATTCTCTTCAATCAATGCCTTGCCTAAAGACATTTCTAATTCCAGCTGAATCCTGCATCTTCAAGTGGAGCGGGTATAGGTTATTCATCACGATATGATTCAGCGACCAAGTGATGACGGTTTAGTAGCTTATAAAACTCAGTACGGTTACGTTGAGCAATGCGTGCAGCCTGTGATACATTTCCTGCCGTTTTCCTGCCGTAATCTTTAATAACTTTGATAAATAATCTCGCTCAAAATGATCGCGTGCTTGCTGAAAAGATGGTAATTGAGTTGAATCATCACGCAGTGCATTTTTCACTAAATTTGCACTGATGACGCTTTCACTCGATAGTGCAATACTTTGCTCTATCACGTTTTGCAGCTGTCTGATATTACCTGGCCAAGGGGCACTAATAAGTAACTCCATAGCTTCTTGGTTGATGCTTTTTATGGGCACGTTTGAGCGAACAACCGCTTGATTTAAAAAGTATTGGACCAACAATGGAATATCTTCTCTTCGTTGCGCTAAAGTGGGTAACTCTAACTCAACAACATTAAGTCGATAATATAAATCTTCTCTAAAAGTACTGGCTTTAATCGCTTTTGTTAAATTAACATGGGTTGCTGAAATGATGCGTACATCGACCTTTACGGCTTGGGTACTGCCTACCGGTCTGACTTCTCGTTCTTGTAAAACGCGTAATAGTTTAACTTGAAAGCTTAGTGGCATATCACCAATTTCATCTAAGAATAAAGTACCGCCATTGGTTGCTTGAAACAAGCCTTGATGATTTCGTTCTGCGCCGGTAAATGCTCCTTTAATGTGACCAAACAATTCAGATTCAAGGAGTTGTTCAGGTATAGCGGCACAATTGATTGCGGTGAAGACCTTATTTTTCCTGTTACTCGCTTGGTGAATAGCTTTTGCTAGCAACTCTTTACCTGTGCCGCTTTGACTATGAATAAGGACACTAAAATCACTGGTAGCGACCTGTTTGGCTTGTTGTAATAGTGAAGTCATCACAGTACTTCGACTAATTATATTATTTCGCCATTGCTCTGTTTCACTCGTTTTTTCACTATTTGAAGGCTGTAAACGTATGGCTTGCTCAACGGTATCGAGTAGCTCTTGGCTTTCAAAAGGTTTAGTTAAAAAACTAAAAACACCTTGCTTAGTGGCGTTAATCGCATCAGGAATAGTGCCATGGGCAGTCATTATTACTACAGGGATATTCGGATGCTGTATTCTAATTTGTTCAAATAGAGCCATGCCATCCATGCCTTCCATGCGCAAATCGCTAATAACTACTTGAGGAATAAAGTTTTGTAATCTTCCTAAAGCGATTTTTGCATTGGCGGCAGATTCAACATTATAGCCTGCAGCTGATAAACGAATACTGAGTAAACGTAATAAACTTGGATCATCATCCACTATAAGAATTTTGGCTGAGTTGCTGGTAACTTTTTGACTGCTTAGGTTCATAAAATGTCTCTCTCTTAGCCACGCTCGTTAATATTCTGGTCTATTTTTTTTAGTAAGATCAGTTGCTTATTTACAAGGTCTAATTGTTGGTTTAACTCTTCAATTGTTGCGCGGTGTTCATCATTCTGTTGATTGTATTCTTTGTCAGCGCGCGCTTGCTTTTCAAGTAAACGAAGTTGGATATTTAATTGATCTCTTAATAACATGATAAAAGCGAGGTTATCTTTACTCATTTTATTACTTGTCAGTAAATGCTCATTGAGTAGTCGTTTTGCTTTGTAAGGTTGATTAAGCCCTGGATTTGGCAAACTATAGAGTAAGATGAGCTTGCCTTGGCTAAGGGGGATGTCGTTGAGCTGACTAGTCAATAATGACTGCTGCTTTTTCTCTTCTAACAAGAGCTGCTTATTACTTAGGGTTTTTAACGTTAAGTAATACTGACTATATTTGACCGAATCATTAGCATTAGTATTCTCATTATGAGTAATAGCTGTTGGCTCAGTCACTTGGCAAGCAGTTGATAAACTGGTTAATAGCAGAATAAATGCGATCGAAAGGCACTGTTTAGCCGGTCTCATTGTTGAATGTTTTACGCTCAGGTTAGTTATTTTCATAATTCATTATCTGTTTGCGTATTAGGTAAAGTGATGGTGATGCAGGCGCCGCTCTCATTGGCAGCGCTAATTTTCCTTGCTGGTATAACTTCGATATTACCATTAAGGCGAAGTAATAGCTCTTTGACTATGGTAAGTCCTAAGCCACTGCCTTTTATCTGACTGTTTATTGGGGCTTTACCCTGATAAAAAGCATCAAATACTTTTTCGCTGAGCGATGGCTCTATCCCAGGTCCTTGGTCAATGATATTAATGGTTATGCACTCCTTGCTACTACTATAAGTTATGGTGATATTTCCATCTACCGGGGAATATTTTATCGCATTAGAGAGAATATTATCGAAAATGACACTGAGTTGTTTGCTGTTACTGTAAATAAAGTACGGACTGTTATTACACTTCATGGTCAAATTTTTCGACTTAATATCGAGTTTTCGAATATTACATGCATCGTTTATTAACTCAGATAAACTAATTTTCTCTAAGCCATGTAGGCTGGTTGAATCAAGGACAATATTGAAATCGAGTAAGTCTTCAATTAAACGCTGAAGACGATTAACACTCACGCGAATGATATCGCAAATTTCTTGCTGGTCCTCATTGAGCGGGCCAACACTATTATCATAAATAAGCTCAGTGCCCTCCCTAATTGCAGCTAGTGGTGTTTTTAATTCATGGGATATATGACGGATAAAGCTCGACTTTTGTAACTCAAGTGCATGAAGCCGTTGGCGCATGTTTTCTAGCGCATCTGCTATTTCCCTGACTTCAGCAGGACCGTGTAAGTTAATTTCTTGTTCAAAACTTCCTTGCTCAAGCAATTGAATTTTATCCGTGAGTCGTTTTAATGGTTTGGTGATCAAAATGATAAATACACCGGCAATGAGCAGAGTGATAGGGATAATATATAAGCGCTCAAGAATGCTATTACTAATCTCTTCGGTGGTGTGTTGTATATCTAGAACTTGCTGATTAACAACAAAAGCGCTGCGTTTCTCTAGTTGCTCATTAATAAGTTGTAATGGTTCAAATTCTTGTTGGATTTGCTCTAAAGAAAAAGCACCAACATCATCACTTAGCATTAGTACTTTTATTCTATAACTTTCAGCTTGCAACGATGTTAGCTGCTCTTTTAGTACTTTATCCTGCTGCTTAGCCGATGTTTCTTGAATGATATCTTTTAACGCTTTGTGATGGCCACTATATACGGCAAGCAATTCATCGTCTTTAAGTACCACAAATTGACTTGCAGAGCGCTCTAGTTTGGCAATCGTGTCATCAAGCTTACTGTTAAGCTGTGTTAATTGCGCAACATTATAGATAGCACTAGTACTTTTTTTGGCTAACTCACTGGCTTTATTTGCGCCAAAAATCAAAGCCATCACCAATGGCATTGCGACGAAGGTAAAACCAATTAATGTCAGTTTCTTAATAGAGATTTTATTAAGGAGTGATTGGCTAAAATTAAAAAAAGAACGTGTTAACTGGCTTGGTAATCGCTTACTTTTTTTTAGGTTGCTATGAGAAGTCATAAAATCTAGCCTGAGCTCTTTACTATGGTTACACCTGAATGCCCTTTGTATGACAAAAACAACATAAAAACAAGACTGTCTTTATTTTGAGACAAGTACAAAAGATAAAAGTTGATTTTTTAAGTCGTTGTAAAACAATGTTTTATTTTATTTTGTATCAGTTTTTTATCCACCAATAACTGACAATATTTTATTGTGTTGTTATCTGGTGACACTTTGGCAAGGTTTTAGTTGATTAAATGTTATGTAAATCCATAAAAATCAGTTACTTATTCTATTTGGTATAGTCTTTGCAACTCCATAATCGATAATGAATTTAACCAGTGTAAATAAAACGCTTTAATATTAAAAAAAGGATTCACCATGGATAGTATCAGTTTAACGCAAGTAACCGCATTTGTAGTAGCCGTAAGTATGGCTTCTTTCTTAGTCAATGCTGATGATGATCTAGCGTATACCAATGAAGATAATACCGTAGTAAATGCAGAAAATTCAGCTAACGCAGAAGCCATTCAAAAAGCTATTGAAGCAGTAAAAGAGCCAAATGATAAATTTACTTTCACTTCATTAGATACCGATAAAAATGGCATGTTAAGTCGACAAGAAGTTGTTGATGGAAAAAATGAATGGTTAGTGAAGTCTTTCACAAAAATTGATAGTAATGCTGATGAATCACTGACAGAACAAGAGTTGGTTGATTTTGTAGCTAAAAAGGCAGCTGCGATTACTGCGACGACTAAATAGCGAGTAAACCAATAGTAGGATTTACTCGGCACAGTTTTAGGGGAGCTCCCAACCCCATATCAAATCATTTAGTCATCCTTCTTAAGGATTGAGAAGGTCTCTTCATCGACTTGTTATAATTCCACTCCCCTTGGGTCGGCTACTTAGGTAGCCGGCCTTTTTTGTGTGCTGTAATATATATTGTGCTAAATAACCAAAGCATAGAGTGACTATACTTAAATTATTCTCCTTGCCTACAGTGACATTTACTCTACTGAAATCTTGCACTTTTGAAGGTAGCAAGGATAAATGAGATTAACCGCGTAGATACTGCGGTAGACGGTCATTACGGATATATCGCCTCCAGTTGATGCTTGATATAGTACTGGCAATTACTATAAAAAGAGAATATTCAATGAAACCCCTGTTTATCAAAGCATTTTTAGTTTCTAGTATTTTAATGGGTTGCTCAACAGCAACGGATGTTACTGAAGTTCAGCCTACGGCTAACACAGTAAATACAGCTATTAATAGCGTTCAAACAGTAAAAGAATCAGAAGCGCTGCTTTTAGCTAAATGGCAAGGACCTTTTGAGGGCGTTCCTGCATTTGATCAAGTGACATTAGCAGGGCTAGTACCAGCAATGGAAAAAGCGATGGCGACTAATTTAGCTGAAATCGATTTGATTGCTAATAATACTCAAGCGCCAACGTTTGAAAACACCATTGTTGCCATGGAAGAAACAGGCAGTGATCTAGATAGGATCTTCACCTATTACGGCATTTGGCGTTCTAATAAATCAAGCAGTGAATTTAGAAAAATTGGTACAGAGTTAGCACCAAAATTATCTACTTTTTCTTCGACCATCAAACAAAACAAAAAATTATTTAATCGTATTTCGGCCGTTTATAATTCTGATGAAGTTAAATCACTAAGTCGGGCAAAACAACGTTTAGTTTTATTAACTTATAATAGTTTTTCACGTGATGGCGCGACATTAAATGATAGCGATAAAGAACGTTACGCCCAAATTAATCAACGTTTAGCGCAGTTGCAAACAAAGTTTGGTAATAACGTTTTAGCGGATGAAGAAAGTTATGTTGTTTACTTAACTAAAGCACAGTTGGGGGGCTTACCAGAGTCTATTGTTAATGTTGCCGCTGCTGCTGCGACCGAACGAGATCATCAAGGTGAGTATGCAATTACCAACACGCGTTCTTCTATGGACCCCTTTTTAACTTATTCAACAGAGCGAGCGTTAAGAAAACAAGTTTGGCAAAACTACTATAGCCGTGGTGATAACGGCGATGAGTATGACAACAATGCCATCATTGCAGAAATTTTACAGTTACGTCATGAACGTGTCGGCTTATTAGGCTATAAAAACTATGCCTCATGGCGCCTAGAAGATCGCATGGCTAAATCACCAGAAAATGCCATTGCTTTGATGGAATCAGTTTGGCCAGCAGCTATTGCACGTGTCGATGAAGAAGTTACTGACATGCTAGCTATTGGGAAAAAACAAGACGGTATAGAACAAGTACAAGCATGGGATTACCGTTTTTATGCAGAGAAAGTACGTAAAGACAAATACGACTTAGATTCTGATGAAGTTAAACAGTATTTACAGCTAAATAAATTACGTGAAGCTATGTTTTATGTAGCAGGGCGCTTATTTAATTTTGATTTTACTGAAGTCACTGATGGCTCTGTACCGGTATTTCATGAAGATGTTCGTGTTTGGGAAGTAAAAGATAAAATCTCAGGTGAACATATTGGCTTATGGTATTTAGACCCATTCGCACGTAAAGGTAAGCGTTCAGGCGCATGGGCGACCACATATCGCTCTCATACCACGTTTGAGGGGAAAACAAATGTGTTGTCTTCTAACAACTCTAACTTTTCTAAAGGTGTTGCCGGACAGCCTACGTTAATTTCTTGGTCAGATGCAGAAACCTACTTCCATGAATTTGGTCATGCTCTACACTTTTTAGCATCAAAAGTTGAGTACCCAACGCTGAACTCTGGCGTACGTGATTACACCGAGTTTCAATCACAACTATTAGAGCGTTGGTTATCAACCGATGAAGTAATTGACAACTACCTTGTACATTACAAAACGGGTAAAGCCATGCCTAAAGCGTTAATTGCTAAAATCAAACAAGCAGCAACCTTTAACCAAGGATTTAGTACGACTGAGTATTTAGCTTCTGCATTGGTTGATATGAAGTTTCATACCGTCGATCCTACAGGCATTGATCCGGATCAATTTGAACGTGAAACGTTAGCTGAATTAAAAATGCCAAAGCAAATTGTTATGCGTCATCGTAGTCCGCAATTTGGTCATATCTTTAGCAGTGAAGGCTATGCGTCAAGTTATTATGGATATATGTGGGCTGAAGTCTTAACATCTGATGCTGCAGAAGCTTTCGCAGAAGCCCCTGGCGGTTTTTATGATAAAGATGTTGCGGATAAACTGGTAGAGCATTTATTTAGTGTTCGCAATGCGGTTGATCCAAGTGAAGCTTACCGTGCTTTTAGAGGCCGAGATGCAAAAGTAGAAGCGTTAATGCGTGATCGTGGTTTTCCGGTAAAAGCTGAACAGTAAACACAGACTGTATATAATAATTAAAAACTCGCTTCGGCGAGTTTTTTTATGTCTATTGTTCTTTGTTTTAATGATTTTTATTCTAAATAAGTCATTAAAAGGTTATTTAAAGTAAAGGTTTAAGATTATTTTTTGATAGATGAAATATATTCGCGTTATAATTTGTAAAAATGTGTAACTCTTTGTTTGAAATAGACCTTAAAAGGACCTTAAATGAAAACCTTAACCCTATGTATTGCTTGTGTAGGACTGTCACTTTTGACAGCGTGTCAATCAACCAGTAAACCAGCGACTACGAAAAACGCTGAAGTTAATCAACAAACTCAATATTTTGTTGAAGCGAAAATTTCTCTTGATAAGTTAAAGGAAGAAATTAATCAAGGTCGAAGAGATCAACTCGCTTACTTTGCACCGGGTACTTTTGAAGAAGCGGTTGAAGAATTTGATAATGCGACCGAAGAATATATGGATATAGGCCAAAACGGCACATCCACGTTAAATGTTTTTCAAAGTGATACCGAGCAATACCAAGAAGCTAAGCAAGAAATTATTAATTATATTGCACTTGCCAATCAAAAACTGAAATTTTCTTATAGCATTAAAGAAACGGCAGAAAGCACTTTGGCCGCAACGTTTACCCAACAAGCTCTATTAAAAGATATTGGTACACCTAAGATTTACGCCAAAGATTACCAAAAAATTAATGAAAGAATTGATGATCTAGTTGAATATATTGACGAGGGTAAAGTAAGTAAGGCGCAGGAAAAACAGCCCGAATTACTTATTGATATGCAAGCATTAGAAGTACGTACCGTACGTGTCAACGCGCTAGGTCAGCTTGATTCCGATATTGCTTATATCAAGAAAAAAAGTTTGGCAAGATATGTTCCTATTAGTCACCAGCAGTTATTAACAGCGCGAAGCAATGCAAATGCAATTATTATTGCTACTCCTCGCGCCACTAAAGAGATTAAAACCGCAGTAGAGCTGGCTGAATTTGAACTTGCTCACCTTTTTCATACATCGAAAGAAGTAAATGCTTTGAAGAACACTAAAAGTAAGTCTTACGAGCAATATTTACTTGATAAAGAAGTACTATTGCACACAGTCTCTGAATCTTTAGGGACTGCTGATGTACGTGATTTAGCAATGACAAAGCAAGTAGAAGCAATAGCACTGCAAGCCGGCACTATTAAAGGTAAGTTAACGACAGCCAATGCTGCAGTATTAGCATTGCAAAGTGATAACAGCCAGTCATCAGTGGCTACAGAAAGCCTTAGGACTGAATTCAAAAGTCAGTTAGTTAATTTAAACGGAAAATATGATGCTTTGGTTATTGAAAATTCAGATCTTAATAAACAATTGCAAAGTAAAAATATTGAGTTAATTCGCTTACAAGCCTATAAAGAAGCGGTATCAGATGTTGAAAGTAAACATGCTGCTGAAAAAGAGCGAGCGTTACAAGTACAGGCTAAAAAAGAAGCAGAGCAAAAAGCGCTAGCACTAAAAGAACAAGCCGAAAAAGAGGCGTTGGCTTTAGAAGCCAAGACAATAAAAGAAGCAGAGCAAAAAGTATTAGCGTTGCAAGAGCAGTCTAAAAAAGAGGCAGAACAACAAGCGTTAGCATTGCAAGCACAAGCGGTAGAGCCTATAAAAGTGACAGCAGCTAAACTCGACGTTGAAGAAGCAGCAAAAGTAAAAGTCAAAGAAACTGTACTAGAAATTGAGGCTGTTGAAGAAGTCGTAGAAATACCAGTGACAGTAAAAGATGACAAATAACGTAATAACTGCACAGTAATTTATTTTGTATTTAAACTCGCTTCGGCGAGTTTTTTTATAGGATTCAATAGGCTTGTAAAAGGCCATTAGAGTTGCGAATCACTGTTAAACTATAAAAGGCCTATATTATTTGTACGGTAGCTTAGCTAATGGGCTTTTCTATTTCACTAATGCCCTCTTGTACCATCTCACTCACATCTTCCAGTTTAGCGGCAATAACTGTTTGCGCATCAAACAAGCCACGATTATAAAAGTGAGCACCAACTTCTTTAGAAAAAAAATCGAGTAAAAATTCTGCATCAAACTGACCAAGGTCTTGATCTAGCTCTTTGGCAAAATAGCCTTGAATCTTAGTAACTAACTGTTCTGTTTCTGTACTGGAGAATTTTATTGTGCTCATAATAAGTCTGCAAAAGGATATGAAAAAGTGATATTTTATTATTATACCCGTTACCAATCAAGGTGCATGTTTGCTGCACTTTGAATGGTAACGGGTATATTGCTTTGTTTCTACTAATTGTATGAAAAGTGTAAGATTTTAATGTATTAGTAGACGGCAGAAGTAGGAGCTGTCATATTCACTTTGTTTTATATGGATATTACTATTAAAGGGATTTTACATTTTGAAACTATCAAAACTATCAAAACTATCAGCCTTAATAACTATGCTGCTCAGCAACGCAGTACTTGCTGAAAGTTACCAGTCATTTACGACACTGTCTTACTCTCATGAAAGTTACTTTGCTGATGCACCAGAATATGGATTTTACAATAAAGGTGATTCGGATAACTTTGCACTCTCCAGTAAATATTATTTTGATGAAAAGATAGCACTCGGCCCTTTAAATGAGTTCGCTTACATCAATACCAGTAGTAATGTCTTCGCTTCGGCGGTCAATCGAAATAGAGACGGTTCTTCTTTAATGCATGGACAGGAATCTAATTTTGATTCAAGCGCTAATACCTACGGTATTGGTGGTCAATGGATAATAAATAGCTTCATCATTGGCGCTAGCTACGACTATAACGAGTCAAAAGGTAAATGGAATGGCTCTAATTATAATAATGATGATACCGATGTCTCATTATTGATAGGGTATTTATTTTCTGATAATTTTCTTATTAGCGCTGGTTGCGAAGAAAATTTCGATGATATTTGTGGTTATACGGTTAGTTATAACTGGCAACTAACGGATACTGATTATATTGGCTTTAGCTATAATGCGAGTGACAATTTTGATATTAACCAGCTTTCATCTCAATACTTTTTTAGCGTAGGGGAGCAAAGTTATCTGATGATTGGCGGCGAATACCTACATGATAATAGAGATTATTTTTTTGCTGATGATTACTGGAGTGTTAATGGCAGTTATTATTATGATACAAGAACATCTATCACGGCTTACTTTACCGAAGATGATGCTTATGGTGTGAGTGCTAATTACTTCATTAATCAGAACTACTCAGTGCAAACGGGTTATAATTCAGTCGTGAACAAGAAAAATAGAAATGAATACGAAGGATATTATTTCAACGTTACTGCACAATTCTAGTGATGAATAAAAGTAATAATCTCGCTAATTAAGCCGCGGTACCCTATTGAATAACTTCTACCTATTTAATAGGGCCACTAGCTAGGTATTATTTAGCAGTTATTAGAATTTTCCCGTATTAAAAAGCTAAATATAATCAACGGGTAGGGCAGTGGTGTACTTTATTTCCTCCATAGCGAAACTTGAACTAATGTCAGAAAAATCTACCCGAGTGATAAGCTCTTTATAGAAACGATCGTAGGCTTTCATATCGGGCACAACAACACGAAGCAAATAGTCTACATCACCACTCATACGATAGAATTCAACAATTTCAGGGAAATCTTCGGCAACTTTAGCAAAGGTCGTTAACCAATCTGGATTATGTTGATTCGTTTTTACCATGACAAAAATAGACAAACCCACGTTTAACTTTTCTGGATCAGCGAGGGCAACACGCCCTTTAATGATACCTGACTTCTCCATGGCTTGGATCCTTCGCCAACAAGGGGTCGTCGATAGGCCAACTCGCTCAGCGATGTCACTGGTTGATAAAGTACAATCTTTTTGTAAAATACTTAAAATATGTTTATCAAAAGAATCCATGTTGCTGCCTTAGTACTTTTGTTTTATTCAATTTATGGAATATAAAACTAATTATGCATCGTATGTTAGCACTGTATTGCTGATTTTGTTGTTAAGCAGCTTTATTTTGTTTAATGGTTTTAATCACTAAATACGCTAACATTGAGGCAAGGTGTTTTTTGTGGAAATAAAATGAAAGCTAAACTTAAAAAATGGTGGCATACCGATTGCCCTTTTTGTCGAAAAGCGAGGTTGCTATTCATTTGGCTTATACTAATGTTAATTATAGATTTCTTTTTCTTTCATTTGTTACTTTAGTGTCAGGCTTATTGTTAAATCATAAGTATTAGCAGGCAGAAGAAACGGTATGCACAATAGGAAAAATATTATGACAACAGGACTACTTTGGAGTGATTCACAAGAGATTGCATTGGACTTAATTGAACAATATCCCGATGTTGATCCGTTTAAACTACATTTCACCGATTTAAGACAGTGGGTACTTGAATTGGAACGTTTTGATGATGATCCAAATCATTGTGGCGAACGGGTATTAGAAGCTATTCAATTGGCGTGGATGGCAGAGGTAGATTAGTCCCGTGAATCTTTTGTTCTTACTTTGCCTGTAAAGATGTGAACTTATCCGCGACTCTGATAGGACTATTTTGCTGGTAAAGTGTACTTGTTTCGCATGGTAGAATCGAAATTATTTTTTAATCCCATTCAACCAATTATCTCTCATTTTTGACAAAATCAATCATTCCCTTGCTTTGCAGCAGGTTTAATATCATTTATACCCGCTCTACTTCAAAATGCCTGAACTTGCATCTTGAAGTAGAGCGGGTATATACTTCGCACTATCAATTTCGCCTATTTCGATTATTCATAAAACAAATAAGTAGTCATCAAAATGCCTCAATCTCAACGCCCACTTTATATTCCTTATGCCGGCCCTTCATTATTAGAAACTCCTTTACTCAATAAGGGCAGTGCTTTTAGCAAAGAAGAGCGCGGTAGTTTTAACCTAACAGGGCTTTTGCCGCCACGCTTTGAAAGCATTGATGAACAAGCTGAACGTGCATACCGTCAGTACAGCTGCTTTCAAACGAATATCAATAAGCACATTTATTTACGTGCCATTCATGATAATAATGAAACGTTATTTTTTAAATTAGTACAAAATAATCTGGCTGAAATGTTGCCGATTATTTATACCCCAACGGTTGGGGATGCTTGTGAGCAATTTTCTGATATTTACCGAAGTTCACGCGGTTTGTTTATCTCTTACGAAGATAGATTTAATATTGATGACATGTTGCGTAACGCGACTAAAAATAAAGTGAAAGTGATTGTAGTTACCGATGGTGAACGTGTTTTGGGCCTAGGCGATCAAGGTATTGGCGGCATGGGTATTCCAATTGGTAAACTGTCCCTTTACACAGCTTGTGGCGGTATTAGCCCGGCGCATACTTTGCCGGTAATGCTTGATGTAGGTACGAATAACCAGAAATTATTAGATGATCCTATGTACATGGGCGCTCGACATAAGCGTATCGATCAAGATTCATATGATGAATTTTTAGAGTTGTTTATCAGTGCGGTTAAACGTCGCTGGCCGAATGTTTTATTGCAATTTGAAGATTTCGCACAACCAAATGCAATGCCATTATTACAACGATATAAAGATAGAATCTGTTGTTTTAATGATGATATTCAAGGAACCGCTTCGGTTACTGTTGGGACTTTATTGGCTGCTTGTCGTAGTAAAGGCTCTAAATTATCAGAGCAGCGTGTTGCTTTTGTTGGTGCAGGCTCTGCAGGTTGTGGTATCGCCGAACAAATTATCAGTCAAATGATAAACGAAGGATTGTCTGTCGAGCAAGCGCGTAGCCAAGTATTTATGATTGATAGATTTGGTCTGTTAACACAAGGAATGGAAGGTCTTCGTGATTTTCAGCAAAAACTAGTGCAAAGCAATGAAGCCATAGCCGAATGGGATATTACTGGCGAGTTTGCCTCACTAGTTGAAGTAATGCACGGTGCTAAACCTGATATTCTTATTGGTGTTTCGGGTCAAGCAGGATTATTTACCGAAAAAGTTATTACCGCGATGAAGTCTCACTGTGAAATGCCAATAATTTTCCCGTTAAGTAACCCTTCTCGACAAGTAGAGGCAACGCCTAGCCAAGTTATTAATTGGACACAAGGACAAGTGATTATTGCGACAGGCAGCCCGTTTGATCCAGTTGAGTATCAAGGAAAAACGTTCCCAATTGCTCAATGTAATAATAGTTACATCTTCCCTGGTGTTGGTTTAGCTGTTGTTGCGGCAAATATCAGTCGAATTACCGATGATATGTTACAAGTTGCGAGTGAAACCTTAGCGGCCGCATCACCGCTTGCAAATGAAGAGTCTGATGAATTATTGCCACCGTTAACCTCTATTGCACAATTAAGTAGAGATATTGCTTTTGCCATTGCTAAAGTAGCTTATAAGCAAGGATTAGCATTGGAAGTAACAGATGATGAGTTGTTAGCAAAAATTGAGCAGAGTTTTTGGAAACCTGAATATCGCCAATACCGTAGAACAAGCGTGTAGCAAACAGGTATTTAACTAAGTAACTTTAACTTTGCTTAATTAGAGGTGAAGTTACTTAGGGTCTGTTGAACTTTCGAGATTGTTTTTGCAGCGGTTTGTTGGGTATTTGTACAAGGCAGAGCCTTTGTCATGTGGTAGTTCCACATAAAAAGGCGATAACGCCGTAAAAATGACCAACAAACGTTGTCCGAAGGATTCGGCTAAAAGCGTTTTACTCTTTGTTGAGTAGTATTTGCTTAGAGTGACTAGGCTACACACTACTCGCCGCGATTAAAACGCTTTACTTTCTTTTAAATAGGCGAACAAAATTTAACCGCGAAAGATTAACAGACCCTAGTACACAATAGAAATAAAAGTAGTAAACCCAGAAATTTTCAGTTGGCTTTAGTTAAGTTTGCTTTGGTAGTCTTATGGTTTATTGCCAAGTGACTTCCAAAGTGAAAATATAACCAGCACCGTATACTGTTTTGATTATTTTTGGGTTTTTATGATCATGTTCTATTTTTTTTCTTAACCTCGACATTCTGACATCAATGCTTCTATCAAAAGACGTTGCATCTTCGCTCAGTAAACGCTCTCGTGATAATATTTGCCTAGGAGCATTAAGTAATATCATTAGAATTTCAGTTTCAGCAGCGCTTAGCATAAAACTATCGCCTTTGCTGTTGGCTAAAGTGAGTGTTGATTGTTCAAATGTCCAATCGCCAAAGCTCGCAGTATGAGGTGTTGTGATGGGTAATTCATTGACCACAATCCGCCGAATAATACTTTTTACCCGCGCAACAAGCTCTCGTGGGTCGAAAGGTTTGCTAATATAATCATCAGCACCTAGCTCTAAGCCTAATACTTTATCGGGTAAGCTGTTTCGACCAGATAGAATAATTACGCCAATTTTTTTATCATCAAAAAGCTTCTTCACTAATGACAAACCATCCATATCAGGCAAGCCAAGGTCAATAATACAAAGTGATGGTAACTGTTTTTTGATTGCTAATAGGGCTTGTTCACCGGTAGTGAATGCTTGGGTGCTAAAGTTATAACGCTCAAGCTCTTGGCAAACTAAGTCACAAATTTCGGCTTCATCATCGATAACGTAAATTAAGGGTTTAGTATTCACAAGTGTCATCACCTCGATTATTTTTATTGTAATGCTTGAAATAACTTACTTGCCACAAAAGGTTTTTTTAACAAAATAGGCGTGTCTTCATTTGGCTTGTTGGGTTGTTGAAAATAGCCACTCATGAGTACAACCTTACAGTTAGGAGAGCGACTTTTTAACTGGGTAGCAAGTTCAAAACCATCCTTATTACCCGGCATACTAATATCTGAAACCATACCATATAAGTCATTAATAGTATCAATAAGTTGTTCGGCTTCATCACTATCATTTGCCTCAATAACATTTAGACCAAACGAGATTAATTGCTCTCTAATAATAGCGCGAACATCATGGTCATCCTCCACTAATAAAATCAGTTTATTGGAGAAGTTTGTTTCTTTTGCTCTTTCCTTATCATCATCGAATAATATTGTTGAATTTAATTGTTCTTTTTCACCGTTAAGTAAAGGCAATAAGAGTGATATGTTAGCACCGCCATTTTCCTGATTAGCTATACGAATGTAACCTTGTGATTGTTTGATAAAGCCAAATACCATGCTCAAACCAAGACCCGAACCTTGGTGAGTGTCTTTTGTAGTAAAAAAGGGTTCGAATGCTTTGTTTATTGCTTGTTCTGAGAAACCATTACCATCGTCTATGATAGTGACATCAAGGTAGTCTCCGAAGGTTACTTCTTCATCATACTGTAAAGACTCATTCACAATTCTTTTATTGACAATGATAGTGATAACGCCGCCGTTTGGCATGGCATCTTTTGCATTTAACACCAAATTAATTAAGCAATTCTCTAACTGATTAGCATCGACATAAACTTGTAACTCGTCATATGAATAATCAGTGTTAATGGTAATTTTACTGGGTAAAGAACCCTTCAATAACTCGATTGTTTCGTCAATTAATCCCTTTATATTCACTCTACAAGGCACCAAATATTGTCTTCGTGAAAAGGCTAATAAACGGTTAGTAATATCACTGCCTTTACGTGAGGCTTTTATTGCCGGCTGTAAACGTAATAATAACGGCCTATTATTCTCATTATCTTGCTGAGCAGCGAGTAGATTACCTAAAATAATAGTGAGTATATTATTAAAATCGTGGGCTAACCCCCCAGCAAGTTGCCCAACAGCATTGATGTGCTGCACTTGTGCTAATTGCTGCTGAGCTTGTTGACTCTCGCTCAGAGCTTGTTGTAACTGCGCATTGGTTGTGGCTAATGTTTGTGTGCGTGAGGCAACTTTTAAATCAAGCATTTCAATATTCTCACGCATTTGTTCTACCATGTCGTCAAAGGCTTTGCCTAAAATACCTAACTCATCGGCACGCGATATACCACTGGTTACGGTTAAGTCCCCTTGACTGACTTTTCTGGCGATTAAAGCGAGTGTATTGATCGGTTTGGTTACCCAATAGGAAAAAATTAATGCTAAAAAAATGGCACACATGAAGGTAATAAAACCCATAGTTAAAATGCGTCGGCTAAGCAGTTTTCCGCTGCTTTGTAGCTCGTCTATATAGACAGAAGAACAAATATACCAACCCAGTTCAGGTAAGTGTCGTACTAAGGATAATTTACTATAGCTATAGTTATTGGCATCGCTAGGCTTATCCCAAAGATATTCGAGCTCTTTTCCTGTATCGGCAACAGCAATAAGCTCTTGTAAAATGGGCTCACCTGTTTTTGGATCTTTAAGCTGTAAAGCGTTGCTGCCGTTAATATTAGGGTTAGGATGATGCAGCATATTACCTTGTTCATCAAAAATGAAAAGATAACCCGTCTTGGCAATGACACTATTTTTGATTATTTGACGTAGTCTATGAACGACTTCTTCTTTACGAGGTTTTAGGTTGAGTTGCATGGTACTGGCTAGCTCAAAGACGTTATTCAAGACTAAACGACTGGCATTTTTTTCAATTTTGTATACTTCTTTATTAATTAAAGGCACCGAATACCAATAAATACCAATAAGTAATACGAGCAAAATAGAGGTGATGGCAGAAAAGAAAGTGCGGGACAATTTTTGCTGTAAAAACATTAGTCACCTAGTTCAAGTAAACGATGAAATTATTATAAAAAAAGGGCTGGCGATAAGCCAGCCCAAAAAAATAGCAGGAGGTTGGAAGGGACTATACTTAAACAACGTCGAACTACAGGGTCATGTAGTTTGCAGCCGTTAAAGTATATAACTACTATTTAAAAAACTATTTATAAAGAATTATAAAAATTTTGATACTACTTATTTGCTTGTGCCCGCAAGACAAATTTTTGTATTTTACCCGTTGACGTTTTTGGTAACTCACCAAATATTATGGTTTTTGGTGTTTTAAAATGCGCCATATTATCACGACAAAAGCTGATCATTTCCTGTTCGGTTATTTCTACATTTGGCATTGGTGTAATAAACGCACAAGGTGTTTCTCCCCATTTATCATCTTTTTTCGCGACCACCGCCACTTCTTGAACTTTGGGGTGGCGATATAAAATATCTTCCACTTCAACGCTTGAAATGTTTTCACCGCCTGAAATAATGACATCTTTAGAGCGATCTTTTATTTCAATATAACCATCACTGTGCCAAACCGCGATGTCACCTGAATGAAGCCAACCGCCTTCAAAAGCAGCTTGCGTGGTTGAAGGGTTCTTTAGATAGCCTTTCATCACTAGGTTACCTCGCATAAAGATTTCACCGACTGATTCACCATCTTTTGGCATAGGCTCTAAGGTTTGTGGATCTGCTACCATCAGTTGATCAAGCATTGGAGAGCGAACCCCTTGGCGAGATTTTAATTTAGCTTGCTTCTCAGGACTTTCCTCATTCCATTCGTCATGCCAAGCACAAACAACAGAAGGGCCATAGGTCTCGGTTAAGCCATAGGTATGAGTCACTTTAAAACCAGAAGCTTCCATACCTTCAATCACTGAAGCAGGAGGTGGAGCACCAGCAGTCATTACTTTCACTGGGTGATTTATGTCGGCTTTTAATGAAGGCTCTGCACCATTAAGCATATTTAATACAATCGGAGCACCACAAAAGTAGCCCACTTTTTCAGATCTAATTAAATTGAATATAGGCTCTGCACGCACATGACGTAAACTTACACTCGTGCCAGCGGTTGCTGCAATTGACCAAGGAAAACACCAGCCGTTACAATGAAACATAGGTAAGGTCCATAAATAGACTGGATGTTCACCCATACTCCATGACATAACATTACTTACGGCGTTAAGGTAGGCACCACGATAGTGGTAAACCACGCCTTTAGGATCGCCCGTTGTACCAGAGGTATAATTTAAAGAAATAGCATCCCATTCATTATTAGGTCGTATCGATTCAAAATCACTATCACCTTCTTCAAGCAATTGATCATACGTTAACGAGCCGATTAATTGACCTTCGTTAAAGTTAGGATCATCAATGTCAATGACTAAAGGTTTATGTGGGATCATGCGCAATGCTTTTTTTACTATTGGGCTAAATTCTTTATCTGTGATCAATACTTTGGTTTCTGCATGCACAAGTATAAAAGCAATCGCTTCAGCATCAAGACGAGTATTAATAGAATTGAGTACTGCACCGCTCATCGGTACACCGAAGTGTACTTCAAAGTGTTCGCTAATATTGGGTGCTATAACGGATACGGTATCGCCTCGGCCAATGCCTCGTTTTGCCAAAGCACTAGCAAAGCGGGTACAGCGTTGAAAAACTTCTAACCAAGTATGACGAATATCACCATTAACGGTTGCTGTTTTGTCTGGGTAAACAAAAGCCGCTCGCTCTAAAAATGAAATGGGCGTTAGGGCCATATAGTTAGCTTCATTTGGCTCTAAATACTGTTCAAAAATATTTATAGTAGTCATTTATATATTCCCTATTACTAAGTATTATTACTTGTAGTTACGGTCACTTCTTCCTGTGCTTCATCAGCAAAAATAATATTATCTTCACTGTTATGCTTACCCATTAATCTAGGGCGCTCAATGAGGAAATAAAGTATTACACCAATACATACAGCATACATGGTTGATTTAGGATCTGGCATAGCTAATGTAACCGCAACAATACCGGCAACGCCGCGTTCAGTTGAATTTTTTAGCTGCTCCATACCAACCATGATACATATGTAGGCTGTAAGCACTAATGTAAGAGAAAGTGCGATTGGTAATACTGGCTTAAATAAGGTCACTAAAGGTAATGCGAACAGTGCAAGTAAACCACTCATCCAAAAAGTACCACCACCACTATAAATTGATTCCATAGATTTACGACCCATAGCATAACGCTCTGCAACGGTAGCGTGGGCGGCTGTCCATAGTGGTCCTGCTAATCCAGGCCAGGGGGCTAAAAATGCGTGAAAACCATTACGAATAGCGGTAACAAGATGAACACGGTCAACATTTTCTTCGATTTTTTCATCACTGCGAATATGATCAACACGATTAACTAAGGTAAAACCAACAAGGATATCGCCAAAAGCAATAACATAAGCTATTAAGGCTGTTGGGATGGCCAGTAAGAATATTTCCCAATCAGGATAGCCAACGGTAAAGGGTAAATATTGCCACATTAACGAGAAATCTGGGTTAGTAATGCCCCATTCTATGTCAGGTAATGGGTACTCACCGACAGTCCAACCTACGAGCATAGCAATGATCATTCCAGGTACCATGCCGAAGTTAGCAATTTTTCGGGCAAAAGAGTTTTCGTTGATAACATTTTTAAAAGAAAGAGAAAATAAGATATAGGCTGAAATAATAGAGCCAACAATTAATGAAATAGGCGTTGCGTCAATACGACCACCAATTTTTAGTTCACCCATCATTGCTGCCATGCCGGCGCCAATAATTATTCCACATTTTAGTGAGTTTGGAATGACATCAACTAATTTAGAGCCTAGACGAGTCGCGCCTAAAATAAGAAAAATAACAGCGACTTCAATTTGTAAGGCAAACAATGCTCTGATTGCTTCAGGGCCTGGTTCAAAGCCTTTCAAATAAAGTAATACCACTGGAATGGCAGGCGTTATCCAACCGGGAACTAAAGGAACTCCGAGTAATGCAGGTAAAATATAGCCTATACCAGCAACAAAGGTAAAAGCTAATGCAGCTTCATACGGCATACCTAAGTAACTTTCAAGCAAAGGGATCATGGCTAAGCCAACCACGAACATGAAAAAACCTTGTATCATTTCTGGTAATTCCCAGCGGTAATGAACAAAAGGTAATCTAATTTTAAATGGCCCTGCTGGCCAGTATGGTTGTTCTTCCCCATGCGCACGTTTTATAAATTGCATTGATAATCCTGCAGTTGTTTAATTTTAACTCGCAGTGAACTATGAAAGCATTTCAGAATTTTTTCGACAATGTGACCAAATGTAACAACCAAAAATGACACTTTAGAGCAAAAATGATGAAATTTTTATTATTTTTTTATTTGTAAAAGGCAGAGAATCATAAGCCGCTTGCGTTACAGCTAAACTCAGTAAATGCCCAATAAGCGGGATTTTTCATTGTAAACTTGAAGAATACTTTGTCTTTCTCATTGCTGACTACGACTAAAGGACCAGAAAAAAATTAGCAAAATATTATGATAATTATTCAACGGTTAATATTAGCAGTTTACTATTATTTCGTTTATAATCGCGCCAAAATTTGTAGATGTCAGTTTGTTAATTTGATCTCTACTTAATTACACTAAAATTTAAATTTATTATAAGGGCTTATCATGGCTATCGAACGTACTTTTTCTATCGTAAAACCAGACGCAGTTGCTAAAAACTTCATTGGTCAAATCTACAACCGTTTTGAAACTGCAGGTTTAAAAATTGTTGCTTCTAAAATGATCCACTTAAGCCAAGAAAAAGCTGAAGGTTTCTACGCTGAACATAGCGAACGTCCTTTTTTCGGCGCTTTAGTTGAATTCATGACTTCAGGTCCTGTAATGGTTCAAGTTTTAGAAGGCGAAAACGCTGTTCTTAAAAACCGTGAAATCATGGGTGCTACTAATCCTGCTGAAGCATTAGCGGGTACTATTCGTGCTGATCTTGCTGATTCAATTGACGAAAATGCTGCTCACGGTTCTGATGCTTTAGAATCAGCTGCTCGTGAAATTGCTTATTTCTTCTCTGATGACGAAATCTGCCCACGCACTCGTTAATTCATTTTTAATTTTCGCAAAGCTCACGACTTCGTTGTCGACTGTACTCATTGACTAACGTCAACTCTGTGCAGTCTCCTAGAATTCATTTCGTTTGCTTTGCTTAAATAATGAATTAAATTAAAAGGATTTTACTGAGCAATTAGTAAAATCCTTTTGTTATTTTAAGCGGATAATAATTCCTCTGAAGATAACCTAGTAAAATTGCGATTGACGCTTAAAAAGTGTACAATATGCGCCTTGTTTTTTAGGCTACTTATCTTAGTAGTTTAATCTTAGTTATTGAGAGTTTGTTCTATGAGTGATGTAAGCGGAAAAGTAAACCTACTTAATTTTGATCATAAAAGTATGCGTGAATACTTAGAGTCTATTGGTGAAAAGCCTTTTAGAGCAGATCAAATCATGAAGTGGATTTATCACTTTGGTTACAGTGACTTTGAGCAAATGACCAATATCAATAAGAAGTTACGTGAAAAGTTACAGCGTAACTGTGTGATATCTGCCCCTGATATTTCTGAAAAACAAGTGTCAGAAGACGGTACTATTAAATACGCTTTGAGACTTGAAGGCGGACAAGAAGTAGAAACTGTTTGGATCCCTGAAAATGATCGTGCAACGCTATGTGTATCATCTCAGGTTGGCTGTGCATTAGAATGCACCTTCTGTGCTACGGCTCAGCAAGGCTTCAATCGCAATTTATCTATGGCCGAAATTATTGGCCAAGTATGGCGTGTCGCCAATGACATTGGCGCGACTCGCATCGCAGGTACTCGCCCGATTACCAATATCGTTATGATGGGTATGGGTGAACCACTATTAAATATGAAAAATTTAATACCAGCACTTGATACCATGTTAAACGATTTAGGTTATGGTTTATCTAAGCGCCGTGTAACGGTGAGTACTTCAGGCGTTGTGCCAGCATTAGATATGCTTAAAGCAAAAATTGATTGTGCTTTAGCTATTTCAATCCATGCACCTAATAATAAGTTGCGTGATGAGTTAGTGCCAATTAATAAAAAATACCCATTAGAAGACTTCATTGCCGCGGCGGGTCGTTATATCGATGGTTCAAAAGCGAACAAACAAGCAACGATTGAATACGTTATGCTTGATCACGTTAATGACAGCACGGACCAAGCCCATGAATTAGCGCATGCGTTAAAAGGGTTGCCAAGTAAGATTAATTTAATTCCTTTTAACCCTTATCCTGGCTCACCTTATTCACGCTCAAGCAACTCTCGCATCGATCGTTTTGATAAAGTATTACAAAGTTATGGATTAACTGTTATCACTAGGCGCACACGTGGTGAAGATATTGATGCGGCTTGTGGTCAGCTAGCAGGTGATGTTTTTGATAGAACTAAGCGAAGTGTTTTAAATGCAGCTAAGAACGCTGAAATAAGTTCATTGAAAGATGAACCTAAAGCTGACACTATCTCTATAAAAATAGTCTAAGTCTACTGATTTTAGTGAAAAAATAACAATAAGAGGCGGTTAACGCATTGCACATTATGGATAAAGCTATGGCTAAATATTTAATTCCAACACTTTTAACAGCCATTTCTATGACGTTGTTAAGTGGTTGTGTTACCCAAAGCTTTGAAAATAATGAGCCTATTGTAAAAAACCAAGCAAATCGTGATGAAATGGCGGCAACGCGTATTTCGTTAGGATTAGGCTACTTAAAAATGGGTGATATGTCTCAGGCAAAACTTAATCTTGAAAAGGCAAAAAAATTCTCACCGAATTTAGTACAGGTACATACAGCATTTGCCCATTACTATGAAACAGTAGATGAAGGGAAACTTGCTATTGAGTCATTTGAACAAGCCTTATCAATTAAAGCCGACAGTGCAGATACCTTGAATAACTACGGGGTATTTTTATGTCGCCAAGATAAAGTTGCTGCTGCAGAAGTACAATTTCTTAAAGCGATTGCCGTACCTAGTTATTTATTAGTTTCAGAAAGTTATGAAAACCTTGCCTCATGTTATTTAAAAAATGACAATTTCGAAAAAGCAGAAATGTACTTAAATAAATCTATTTACCATAGTCCAAACAGATCAAGTACGTTATTTCAAATGGTCCGCCTGCAATATGCCATGGGAAATTACAAGAAAGGTAAGCTTTACTTACAAAAATTTGAGCGTAGCACGCAACGTTTTACCGCAGACTCATTATCGCTCGCCTATAAATTGTATTGGAAATTAGGTCAACGTAGAACCGCAAGAAATTACGCGAATATGTTAGTAAGGATGTACCCGCAATCGTGGGAAGGTAAACAATACTTACTCAATGAGTTGGAGTTGATCGACGCTGATAATTTAGCGAAGAAATACCAACTTACCCAAAAAGAAAAAAATCGTCAATTATCGTCATCTAAAAATAAACGCGTGGTAAAACTTTCACCGAGAAAATCAGCGAACACACCTTATACCAACAGTGTTAAAACAGTTACTCCAATGATGAATACTGCAAATATTGCGGTCGTAACGACAGCTGTGCCTACATCTACGACACCTCCAGTGATAAAAATCACATCACCATCAGTGTTTGGCTCAGGAACGGCAATACTCTCTACTACGGTAGCGGGAACGGTTGCAGCGACACGTCAGCCAATAAATGATACCGCACTAACAACAGTAGAAAAGGTGGTGCAGGTTAATAATGAAATCGATAAAGTAACTCCTGTAGTAACAGCAGCTGCGGTAGTTAATCAAGTGACTCCAAATACGATAGAACCCACTTCAACCCAGCCTATACCAGCGACACGTGACGTGCCTTTACCTGAAGCCTTACCAGAAGTAATCGAAACTGAAGTAGTGGAAGCTGAAGTCATAGCTGTTGCAGAAGTAAGTAATGAGTTTGACATGGTTGATATACAAGAAGTCTTACATACTGTGATACCAGGTGAAAATTTGTATAGTATTTCTGTGGAATATAATGTCAAACTCAACACATTACGTAAGTGGAATAATATCTCCGAAAAAAATAAAATCCAGATAGGCGATAAGATCTATGTGGTTGATCCTCAAACAGTGAAAAATATTAATGACTAATGATGTATCCCCTGCTTCTAAAGTAGATAAAGAACAACCAAGTGATAACACTGAACAAGTCACTGACCTAGATGAATACATGGAAATGTTGAGTCCCGGAGCTATGTTGGGTGAAGCGCGTAAAGCGTTATCACTCTCACAAGAGTTTATTTCCAGTAAATTAAATTTAAAAGTAGGGCTTGTTCAAGATATTGAAAACGATATCTTTGATCCCTCAATGCCAGTAACTTTCAATCGAGGCTATCTAGCAAATTATGCTAAATTAGTTGGCGTTGAAGTGGAAGATGTACTGGCAAGTTATGATGCGCTTGATGCTGCTACTATACAACGCAGCGAAATGTTGAGTTTTTCTAAAGAAACATCCAAACAAGCAGAGCATAGCCGTGTTATGTGGTTAAGCTATTTGATTGTGGCTATTTTGGTTGGTTTGACCGTATTATGGTGGTTGCAAGAAAGCAGGCAACAAGCAAATGACTCATCAGGTGTTATTCCGAGTACTGTAATAGCTCAAGCTGAAGACGTAAGCGATGATGTGGCATCGAAACCTATTGAACCTGCTTTGAGTGAAGACCAAGAGCTTGCTAATGATGATGCTCAGCTAGGTGAAAATGAAGTAGGATTAACGTTAGACACAATGACTAAACCACTAATCAGTGATGAAAATACTAATATTGAAGTATTGACCAATGTAGAAGTGAATGACGTTGCTCAATCGACAGTAGTAGAAGCACTAGCGATCAGTACTGCAGTATTTACCTTTAAGGGCGATTGTTGGGTAAATATTTATGATGCAACAGGTGAGCGAATTGCCTGGGGTGTGAAAAAATCAGGTTATGTGATGACTATACAAGGTAAAGCCCCGCTGCGTGTTACTGTTGGAAAACCAGAATTGACCAGTATTATTTTTAATGATCAACCAGTAGATATGTCGGCTTTTGATATCGGCAATATTGCTAAATTTAACTTACCTATTGTTGAGTAGCCACTGTCTTAGGGGGACCCCTTAATTTAGCGACTACTTTACATACAGAAAAAATATAAAGAAAAATTATGTTTAAAGAATCACCCATTATACGTCGTGTGTCTCGCCAAATTATGGTCGGTAACGTACCTGTTGGCGGCGATGCGCCAATTACTGTGCAATCAATGACAAATACATTGACTACGGATGTAGCAGCAACTGTTGCGCAAATTAAAGCGCTGGAAGCCGTTGGCGCCGATATTGTGCGTGTAAGCGTGCCTACTATGGATGCTGCTGAAGCTTTTCGTGAAATCAAAAAACAAGTGCAAGTTCCTTTAGTTGCTGATATTCATTTTGATTATCGCATTGCGTTAAAGGTAGCTGAATATGGCGTTGATTGCTTACGCATTAATCCTGGTAACATTGGCAACGAAAATAGAATTCGCAGCGTAGTTGAGTGTGCACGGGATAATAATATTCCCATTCGTATTGGTGTTAATGGTGGTTCATTAGAAAAAGATATTCAAGAAAAGTATACCGAGCCAACGCCTGAGGCATTGTTTGAGTCGGCTATGCGTCATGTTGATATTTTAGATAGGCTGAATTTCAACCAGTTTAAAGTGAGCGTTAAAGCGTCTGATGTTTTTCTAGCGGTTGAATCTTATAAATTATTAGCTAAACAAATTGATAACCCACTACATTTAGGGATTACCGAAGCTGGCGGTTTACGATCAGGATCAGTTAAATCATCGGTTGGTTTGGGTTTATTATTAGCCCAAGGTATTGGCGATACATTACGTATTTCTCTTGCTGCTGACCCTATCGAAGAAATCAAAGTGGGCTTTGATATTTTAAAATCATTGAAACTACGTAGTCGCGGCATTAATTTAATTGCTTGCCCAAGCTGTTCTCGTCAAGAGTTTGATGTGGTGTCGACAGTAAATGCGTTAGAGCAACGCATTGAAGATATTATGACGCCAATGGATGTATCTATTATTGGTTGTATTGTTAATGGACCAGGTGAAGCTATGGTGTCAGACCTTGGCTTAACGGGTAGCAGTAAAAAAAGTGGTTATTACTTAGATGGCATACGTCAAAAGGAACGCTTTGATAACACTGATCTTGTTGACCAATTAGAGCAGCGTATCCGCGCTAAAGCACGCTCAATGAGTGAGCGACTTGATGAAAAAAACAAAATTGATATCCTAACAAAAGACTAAAACTGGCGTTAACTTATCGTGTAAGGCAATTAAAACACTATAAGTATCATGGTTTATTCGATTAGCATTATTAGGTATACTGCGCGCTGCGCAATTTTAACACAGCATTAAGTGCCAGCAAGCGGTCCCACAAGGGGCATGCTGGTCGGCCCTTCTAAAGAATTAAAAAGAGAGAACAGCTCAGTGGCTAAACAAAAGGCTCTACAAGCAATACGTGGCATGAATGATTGCCTTCCAAATGAAACTAATATTTGGCAAATGGTTGAAACGGTACTGCGCCGTGTTGCCAGTAATTACGGTTTTGCTGAAATTCGCATGCCGATTGTTGAGTCAACCGCGCTATTTAAACGTGGTATTGGTGAAGTAACCGATATTGTTGAAAAAGAAATGTACACTTTTGATGATTTAAACGGCGATAGTTTAACACTACGTCCAGAAGGTACTGCCAGTTGTGTCCGTGCTGGTGTTCAACATGGTTTACTTTATAACCAAGAACAACGCCTTTGGTACATGGGACCTATGTTTCGTCATGAAAGACCGCAAAAAGGTCGTTATCGCCAGTTTCATCAATTTGGCTTGGAAGCCTTTGGAATTGCGACTCCAGACATAGATGCTGAAATTATTTTACTTACTTCGCGCTTATGGCGGGAACTTGGTATCAATGAATTTGTCACACTAGAGTTGAATTCATTAGGATCAAACGAAGAGCGTGCTAATTATCGTGAAGCATTGATTGCATATTTAATTGAACACGAAGAGTTACTTGATGAAGACTCTAAACGACGCATGCATACAAACCCGTTAAGAGTACTGGATAGTAAAAATCCACAAGTTCAAGAAGCTTTAACGAATGCGCCTAAGTTGTCTGAACATTTTGGTGAAGAAACGCAAACGCATTTTGACACCCTGTGTGCTCGCTTAGATGCAGCAGGTATTAATTATGTATTAAATGAGCGTTTAGTACGTGGCTTAGATTACTATAATCGCACTGTTTTTGAATGGGTGACCACAACACTTGGCGCTCAAGGCACTATTTGTGCTGGTGGTCGTTATGATGGTTTAGTTGAGCAACTTGGTGGTAAAGCAACACCTGCCTTTGGTTTTGCCTTAGGCATTGAGCGCTTAGTCTTAATGCTAACAGAATTAGAAAAAATAACGAATATTCGTCCACAAGTAGATGCCTATGTCGTTATATTAGGTGATGAAGCACAAGTTGCAGCGAACAAGTTAGCTGAACAATGGCGTGATCAAGTACCAGAGATAAGATTGCAGTGTCATTGTGGCGGTGGCAATATGAAAAAACAATTAAAACGTGCCGATAAATCCGGCGCACAAATCGCGTTAATCTTAGGTGATGATGAAATTAGCCAAGAGAAAGTTATGGTGAAATACTTACGCGGACAAAAAGAACAGGAAAGCGTGGAATTTACCCAAGTTTCGAGCTTGTTATCTGAATTAATTTAAAGGCCTTTGGCCAAGGTGAAGTAGTGGAAATTTATCAAACTGAAGAACAACAAGTAGAAGCAATTAAAAGTTACTGGCAACAAAATGGTAATACTATTATCGCGGGTATTGCCCTAGGTTTTGCTGGATTTATCGGTTTTAATCTTTACCAAGATAACCAATTTGAGCAAGAGGTAGCCGTATCAGATAGCTATCAAACACTTATCGAACAAAGTAGTAAAGATGCTGAAGCTTTTACTGCTAATGGTGAAAAATTTATCAGTGAAAATGGTAACAATAGCTATGTTTCTTTAACTGCATTGGCCCTTGCTAAAGAATCGGCGACCCATAAAGATTGGAAACAAGTTCAAAAACAGCTAACTACTGCAATTGAGTCTGCGCCAACTGATGGTATTAAAGCTATTGCAAGTTTACGCTTGGCTCGTGTACAAGTTCAACTGGAGCAATATTCAGACGCCCTTGCCACGTTAAATAGCAATTTACCTGAATCTTTTACTGCCGCTATTGAAGAAATCAAAGGTGATGCGTATTTGCAACAAGGTAAAAATGATCTTGCCCGTAATGCTTATCAAGCCGCTATTGCCGCTGATGGTATTGCTACAAGCCCAAGCTTACAAATTAAATTAGATGATTTAGCACAGGTAACGACTTTGCCTGTTGCTGACGTGGTCGCTGCAGAACCTGCAGTTAAGTAAGTAAATTAATTAGGTTACTTAGCAAGATCATTTACTGTTGTTAATAAGGCAAACTATGCGTTGTTTTGATAAAAAAATTTTTAAAGGTCTGAGTACTAAAAAAGTACTCGCCATCATCTTGTTGTCTTCAAGCTTATTTGCTTGTTCATCAAGTGATGAGGAAGACCTTAGCACTAAAGTTGCGGAGCTTTCCGACTTAGATAATGCTTTTGATGTGGAAGTCTTGTGGGATCGAAGTGTCGGTGATGGTGTTAATGACTACTTTTCGCGTATAAAACCTATTGTTGCCTATAACAAAGTCTATAGTGCCAGTCGTGCGGGTGATGTTGTTGCTTTTGAAAAAGAGGGTGGCGATAAAATTTGGCAAGCTGATTTAAGTGACATTAATGATGAACGTAGCTTCTGGGAGAGTCGTGTTTCTGCTTTAGTTGCAGGCGGTCCTATCGCAGGTATGAACAAAATATTTCTTGGTACTGAAAATGGTGATGTTTTTGCTTTAGATGCTGAAACAGGCGAGCTAGTATGGCAAGCTAAAATTAAGGGTGAAGTTATCACTGCACCTGCCATTGATTCTGGAATTTTAGTGGTAAATTCTGCGTCTGGCGTACTTAAAGGCTTTGATGCTAATACCGGCGATGAGTTATGGAAGGTCGAACAAGATGTTCCTGCATTAACGTTACGGGGTATTAGTACACCTGTTATTGCATCTGGTGGCGTATTAGTCGGCTCTGGCAAGGGGCAGTTAGGTGTATACATTCTTGACAAAGGCCAAGCAGGTTGGACAACAGAAGTAGGTGAAGCGACTGGTTCAACAGAATTGCAACGCGTTATCGATGTTGATTCAGCGCCAGTAGTGTTTGGTGATAAAGTTTATGCCATTTCTGCTCGTGGAAACTTAGTTGCTATCGAATTAAAATCAGGGCGAATTTCATGGAAACGCCAATACTCTTCATACAGACAGATCGCTGTATATCGTAATGATATTTTTATTACCAATACTCGTGGTCATATTTATGCTCTTAATCGAATTAATGGTATTGAACGCTGGAGTAATGTTGAGTTAACAAATCGCAGCGTAACTGGACCTGCAGTCGTTGGTGACTATATTGTGGTCGGTGACTTTGAAGGTTACTTGCATTGGCTAGATCAAAACACAGGTGAAATAGTGTCTCGTCATCACGTTGACAGTAGTGGTATATATTCAACGCCAACTGTTGTTGATGATGTAATGTATAGCCAATCACGTGATGGTGACTTACAAGTTATTATTACACCAAAAATTGTCAGTGCTGCTCAATAAGCTGCACTGTTATTAGTTGTTTTTTTTCAACGAAAACAACTAAAGTTAATAACGGTTCCTAATGCACTTTGCATAGGAGCCGTTGCTTGTTTTTAGCAATATCATTTTTAACTAAGCTGACTGAGTCGTTTTGTTTTTAATCTTTGATATTTAGTTTTTATATTTGTTTGAAAAACCGTGCATTACTCGCTTGCATGGTGATTCCTTTGAGGTGCTCATGCTTCCTGTAGTTGCTCTAGTTGGCCGTCCTAATGTCGGAAAATCAACGTTATTTAACCGTTTAACCCGTAGTCGTGATGCTCTTGTAGCCGATTATCCAGGTCTAACTCGCGATCGTCAATATGGTCAAGCTGAAGTAGAAGAACATCCTTTTATTGTTATTGATACTGGTGGTATTAATGGTGATGAGAAGGGCATTGATGTACTTATGGCTGAACAGTCGTTGATGGCGATAGAAGAAGCTGATGCAGTACTCTTTTTAGTAGATGCCCGTGATGGTTTGACCGCAGCAGATCATGGAATTGCTGATCATTTACGTAAACAAAATAAAAAAATATTTGTAGTTGCCAATAAGATTGATGGTATACATGGCGATTCAGCTGTTGCAGAGTTTTATTCGTTAGGATTAGGTGAGCATGTTCACCAAATTGCTGCTGCCCATGGTCGTGGTGTTACGCAACTTTTAACGCTTGCACTAACGCCTCATATCGAAGAACTTGGCCAACCCAAAGCAGAGGATGTTGAAAATGACGAATTCTCTGAAGAGTATGAAGTTGAGCTTACAGAAGAGCAACTTGCTAAGAAGCTTGAAGATGAACCTCAAGAAAATGACAAGATAAAATTAGCTATAATTGGTCGTCCTAATGTCGGAAAATCAACGTTAACCAATCGAATTTTGGGTGAAGAGCGTGTTGTTGTTTTCGATATGCCTGGTACAACGCGTGACAGCGTTTATATTCCAATGGAACGCAATGGCCGTGAGTACACCTTAATTGATACGGCTGGTATTCGTCGTCGTAAAAATGTGACTGATGTTGTAGAAAAATATTCAGTGATTAAAACTTTGCGCGCCATTGAAGATGCCAACGTTTGTCTTCTTATCATCGATGCTCAAGAAGGTATTAGCGATCAAGATCTAAGCTTATTAGGCTTTATCCTTGAAGCGGGTCGTTCACTCGTTTTAGCCGTCAATAAGTGGGATGGATTAGAGGATCATGAGAAAGATCGTATTAAGACGGAACTTGATCGACGCTTAGGTTTTATTGATTTCGCCCGTGTACATTTTATTTCTGCTTTACATGGTACAGGTGTTGGTCATTTATATGAGTCAGTTGAAGAAGCTTTTGTTTCTGCAACTAAGCGTATTTCAACCGCTATGGTAACCAAAATACTTGATATGGCGGTTTTTGATCATCAACCTCCTCTACATCAAGGACGACGTATTAAGCTTAAATATGCGCATGCTGGTGGTTATAACCCGCCTATCATTATTATTCATGGTAACTCAGCGAAGAAATTACCTATGTCTTATAAGCGCTATTTAATGAACTATTATCGTAAGTCATTAAAAATGATGGGAACGCCTATCCGTATTCAATTTAAAGATACGTTAAACCCATTTGCAGGTAAGAAGAAGCTAAATTATACCGAGCAAAAGAAAATTGCTCGTGCCACGCAAGGTTATAAAAAAGACTAGGATTTACTGAAACTTGCTAATAATATCTAATGGATCAATGAATTAGTCCAGCTGATAATGTTAGCAAGTTGCAATCATGCCTTGATTTTACTAAGGTAACAAACATGTCCCACGTATTATTTCATTGAAAAATATGGCTGAATCAGAAATTTTAATTGATCCAACTAAACCATCCGCACGTAATTTATCTTTTTTGAAGGCAGGTGCGCCGATCATTATTGATATTTCTACGCCTACAGGTCAAAAAAGAAAGTTTAATACCTATTTTATTGGCTACTTGCCTAAGAAATACGTATTAATCGAGTACCCTGATGCATCAAAACTAGGTGCGTTTTCTCAATACATTGGTCAAGGTGCTGTGATTACTGTTCGTGGTCTTATTGAAGGTCGATATGGTGCAGCAGTTGCGTTTATTAGTAGCATTAGGCAAACCTTGCAAATTCCTTCCCGTATTATGGTATTAGATATCCCAAATACCGTCACCTTACAGCAATTACGCTCTTCTGTTCGCATTGACACTCAAATCGTAGCTAAAGTTAAAATTGATGATGTTTACTGGCAAACGACCATGACAAATTTATCTGTTAATGGTGGTCAGTTAGATATTATCAATGGTGAAAAATTGGTACTGGCTGAAGATAAAATTATCGAGGTTTTGGTGGAAACGAGTGAAGGAGAAGACAACATTAAACTTGACGCGACCGTTTGTAATTTTAAACAGCAAGTTGATGGTGTGTCTTTTGGTGTTAAATTCAATCAAGTGAATAAACAACAGGTAATAGAGTTACTCTATCAAGCACTAGTCTGACACAATACAGTTTTTTCCCTTTGATTTAGCTTTGTATAAAGACAAATCAGCACGTTTTAAAATAGTATCGATATTATCTTCATCAGTCACCGAAGTTACCCCTAAACTAATGGTAACTTGTTGTTGAGCATTTTGGGATAAATGATTACTATTAGCAACTTGTGAGCGTAGTTGCTCAGCAATAACTTGGGCTTGATTAATATCAGAGTCGATTAAAAGGATAATGAATTCCTCACCTCCCCATCGTGCGACAAAATCACTTTTTCTAACATTACTATTTAAAATCTTTGCCAAAGACTTTAGTACTTTATCACCAACGTCATGTCCCTTAGTGTCGTTAACATCTTTGAAGTTATCAATATCAATAAATAAAAGTGACAGCTCGGTATTATAACGTTCTCTGAGTAATAATTGCTTTGCGAGTTCATCATGAAAACTGCGTCTGTTGGGCAAGTTAGTAAGGTCGTCATTACTGGCCAGTTTATCTAATTTCAAATGAATTTTTCTAACATAAAGCACAATGATAAAACTTATCAATAAGGTAATAACTGCTGAGAGCAGTATGTTGAGATAAAAGGTTTCTTCAGCGGCTTGGGTAAAATTGTTAACCTTGGCCTCAACGATAAGATATAAATCTAATTCACTAATATATTTTCTATTAAGTAAAAAAGCTTCTCCCGCCTGTGAGTATTCAAACACCTGACTTCCTTTACCAATAATGTCTGAAAGTTGCCTCGCAAGATCAGGTATCTCACTCAGGTTATTCAATTTTTTCACGTTTTGTTCAGCAATCACAACCTTGCCATTAACATCTACAAAGTAAACGGAAAACTGATAACGTTGCCTGAAAATTTTTAGCATGTCATTGATGTAAGACGTTTTTAATCCTACACCCGTGGCACCTATCATATGATAATCACTATCAAGAATTTTATGGTTGATAAACATGATAAGTTCACTGCCCATATTGGTATTGTAATCTATATTGATTTCGTTTAATTCAGAAGCTTTTTGAAAGTCTAAATACCACTGACTATTAGGACTTTTTTTATTAACTTTATCCAACATTCCTTTAGCCGAGTAGTAGTTTCGGCTTTTCTCTGAAACTAAAAATGCGGTGAACATCTGGTATTTATTTTGAATGGTTTCTAGGTAATGTACAATTTGCTGCACGTCATCTTCTTCATCTGATAACCAGTCAATTAAAAAGGTATCGTGCGCCATCATTGAGGCAATGAGGTTGGGTTCAATGATATTTTTTTGAATTTCAGTGTATATATTATCTATCGTTAACGGTAGGGCGCTATTTTTTAGCTGCTCTCGAGTCGTTTCCATCGAGGTTAAATAGTTAATTATCGTTAAGGTAGCAGACAGGGTAAAAACTAAGGCAGTTATAATGAAAACAATTCGATAATTAAAACGCATAACACAAGATATTTTAATAGATACATATCATTATCATATCAGCTATTTATATATGTTACAGTAAGCTTTACTGAGCAATGTTAGCAGTGGAAACTCGTCGAATAGGCGTTATATCACTCTAGCATTAATGCGACCATCGCTAAGCTGTACACTAATTTCTTCGTCATTTGATAGTTGCTCTACTTTAGTGATCACTTCATTCTGCTTATTACGAGTCACACTATAACCTCTGGCTATTGTAGCAAGTGGGCTAACTAATTGTAATTGCTCAATCAAATGCACAAAATTTTCACTGCTATGTTGCAACGAGTTTTGCATTGCTTGCGTGATCCTATGTGTATTTTGGTTAACTTGTTGTTGCTGTAATTGAATGGTCTTTATAGGAGATTGCTGTAACAGTCGTTGGCTAAGCTGAGTAGGCTTACTCTGTATTTGCTCTATGTTACGTTTCATTGCTTGCTTTAAACGTAAGCTCAATTCATCAGCTTTTTGCTGTTGTAACTGTAATTGCTGCTCTGGATGTACTTGCGATAAACGATGCTTTAAATAATTCTGTTCATTGGCTAAATAGACTAACTTGTTTTGCTGAGCTTTTATCAAACGCTGTTTAAACATGAGTAATTGATTGAGCAATTCACTACTATCACTTGAGACTAACTCTGCCGCTGCAGAGGGGGTTGGGGCACGTAAATCGGCTACATAATCACTCAGGGTAGTATCAATCTCATGACCAACGGCACTAATTACCGGTAATGCACTTTTATAAATGGCGTGAACAACACTTTCCTCATTAAATGGCCATAGATCTTCTAAAGAGCCACCACCTCGGCCAACAATAAGTACATCACATTCATTGCGACTGTTAGCACTATCAATGGCATGACAAATATCACCTTGAGCATATTCGCCTTGCACTAGTGAAGGATAGATTATGGCTTTGATATTTGGATTGCGACGTTTCAGTACGGTTAAAATATCTTTAACGGCAGCGCCTGTGGGGGAAGTGACAATGCCTACGCAGTTGATATTTTTTGGTAGCAGCTTTTTATGAGATAAATCAAAAACGCCTTGGGCATTAAGTTTATTTTTCAATTGCTCGTATTGTTGACGTAATAACCCCGTGCCAGCATCTTCCATATGCTCGATAATTAATTGAAAATCTCCACGTGGCTCATATAAAGAAACTTTTGCTCTAACTAATACTTGTTGGCCGTTACTGGGTGTTGCCCCCGTACTTAAGCGGACTCGCCTATTGCTTCCTTTAAACATAGCGCACTTAACTTGCGACTTTGCATCTTTCAATGATAAGTACCAATGACCTGAACTGGCGGCAATAAAATTTGATACTTCGCCTGTTAACCAAACCGTGTTTAATTCGCTTTCTAGAAGAAAACGTACTTTTTTAGTTAATTCGCTGATTTGTAAAATATGCTGTTGGCTCATAATAGAGAGAAATCAAGGCTTAATAATTGATAAGATTTACTATTATTTATTGAATAGGGTCGTCTTTCAATTTATTTTCATCATTTAAAACTATTTAGGGTTTATTTTTACGATCTTTTAATAAAAATTTAACAGAAATAGGTTTACCTAAAACAAGAAAACGGTTAAAATTCTGCCGCAATATTCACTCCCTAACCAACCCTTTTAGAGAGATGTTGCGATGCTAAGAATTGCCCAAGAAGCTTTAACTTTTGATGACGTGTTACTTGTACCTGCTCATTCAAAAGTACTCCCACACACGGCTGATTTAAAAACTAAATTAACCCGTAAAATTAATTTGAACGTACCTTTAGTTTCTGCGTCTATGGACACAGTAACAGAAGCGCGCCTAGCGATTAAGTTAGCGCAAGAAGGCGGTTTAGGTTTTATTCATAAAAATATGACTATTGCTGAACAAGCGAAAAATGTTTGTAAAGTGAAGAAATATGAAAGCGGTATTGTTTCAGACCCTGTAACAGTGAGTACTGACTTTACTATTGAACAAGTAATGCATAAAGCTGACGACTTAGGTTTTTCAGGTTTCCCTGTTATAGATGATAAAAACAATTTAGTTGGCATCATTACCGGTCGTGATTTGCGTTTTGAAACAGATTTAACTAAATCGGTTTCTTCACTAATGACAGTAAAAGAAAACTTAATCACTGTTAAAGAAGGTGCTGCACGCGAAGAAATTTTAGGTTTAATGCACACTAACCGTATTGAAAAAATATTAGTGGTTGATGATGCTTTTAAGTTAGTTGGTCTTATTACTGCGAAAGATTACCAAAAAGCTGAAAATAAGCCTGATGCTTGTAAAGACGAACTAGGTCGTTTACGTGTTGGTGCTGCTGTTGGCGTTGGCGCAGGAACTGATGAGCGTATTGATGCGTTAGTTGCTGCAGGTGTTGATGTTTTATTAATTGATACTTCACATGGCCACTCTCAAGGTGTTATTGACCGTGTAAGTGAAACCCGTCAAAAATATCCTGATTTACAAATCATTGCGGGTAACGTTGCGACAGGCTCTGGCGCAAAAGCATTAGCCGATGTTGGTGTTGATGCGGTTAAAGTTGGTATAGGCCCAGGTTCAATTTGTACTACGCGTATTGTTACCGGTGTTGGTGTTCCACAATTAACAGCTATTTCAAATGCGGTAGAAGCATTAAAAGGTACAGGTATTCCTGTTATCGCTGATGGCGGTATTCGCTTTTCAGGTGATATCGCTAAAGCATTAGTTGCTGGCGCACACTGTGTAATGGTTGGCAGCATGTTGGCTGGTACTGAAGAGTCACCAGGTGAAGTTGAACTTTACCAAGGTCGTTATTACAAGTCTTATCGTGGTATGGGGTCTTTAGGCGCTATGGCTCAAAAAGATGGTTCTAGTGACCGATACTTCCAAAAATCTGAAGGCGAAGCAGACAAATTAGTACCAGAAGGTATTGAAGGTCGTGTTGCTTATAAAGGTCCCGTTTCAGCCATTATTCATCAACAAATGGGTGGTATACGTTCATCAATGGGGTTAACTGGATGTGCCACTATTGAAGAAATGCGCACTAAGCCAGAGTTTATGAAAATTACCTCAGCAGGCATGGGCGAGTCTCATGTACATGATGTAACCATCACCAAAGAAGCCCCCAACTATAGAATGGGATAAGTTTTGTTGAATTATTGTTGCCCAATTTCGGCGTTGCAAGTGCTCACCTAGTGAACTAGGCTCCGTGCTAGCGCCTTGAACTAGGACTACAATATTTTCAACTTGGTGTGAATAGAAAATACAAGCATTGATGAAGTAAACGTTTCATCAACAAATTCAAATAGGCTGAGCTGGAATCTCACATGAGAAAGCTCGGCCTCTTTATTTATACACTCGCTCTAAATGAATAAGCTTTAGGCAAGGCTGTTGAGTGATTAAACAAATGACTTATCTTATTATAAATAAGGTTTATAAATGATTTTGTTTCATTACGAAAACAACACAGTATAAAGTTTATTCATGACGAGCGCTAAAGGTAGGAAAACAACCATGAGTAAAGACATTCATGATCACCGCATACTAATATTAGATTTTGGTTCACAATACACTCAACTTATCGCGCGTCGCGTACGTGAAATAGGGGTTTACTGCGAACTTTGGTCTTGGGATGTAACCGAAGAGCAAATTAAAGGCTTTAATCCAACAGGTATTATTCTTGCTGGTGGTCCAGAGTCAGTAACAGAAGCTAATTCTCCTCGTGCACCTGAATATGTCTATACAGCTGGCGTACCGGTTCTAGGTATTTGTTACGGTATGCAAACTATGGCCGAGCAACTTGGCGGCGGCGTTGAAAGTTCGAGCCATAAAGAGTTCGGTTATGCTGCCGTTGAATTAATTGCTAAATCTGCTTTATTTGACAAAGTAGAAGACAGCATTGGTGATAACGGTAATGCCTTACTTGACGTTTGGATGAGTCATGGTGATAAAGTTTCTGCGATTCCTGAAGGTTTTGTTACCGTTGCACAAACAGCAAGCTGTGCTTATGGCGCAATGGCGAACGAAGAAAAACAATTCTACGGCGTTCAATTTCACCCAGAAGTAACACACACTAAACAAGGTTTACGTATTTTAGAAAACTTTGTTGTTGACATTTGTCAGTGTGAAAAGTTATGGACTTCAGCGTCTATCATTGATGATGCTGTTGCTAAAATGAAAGAGCAAATAGGTGACGACGAAGTTATCCTTGGTCTTTCTGGTGGTGTAGATTCATCTGTTGTTGCTATGTTATTACAACGTGCAATTGGCGATAAGCTAACTTGTGTATTTGTTGATAACGGTTTACTTCGTTTAGACGAAGGTCAGCAAGTTATGGACATGTTTGGTGATCATTTTGGTTTAAATATCATTAAGATTGATGCTGAAGATCGTTTCCTTGATCGTTTAGCGGGTGAAAGTGAGCCAGAAGCAAAACGTAAAATTATCGGTAATGTATTTATCGATGTTTTTGAAGAAGAATCTAACAAGTTAGAAAATGCTAAATGGTTAGCACAAGGCACCATTTATCCTGACGTGATTGAATCTGCCGCTTCAGCAACAGGTAAAGCACATGTCATTAAGTCTCACCATAACGTAGGTGGATTACCAGATTACATGAAGTTAGGCTTAGTTGAGCCATTGCGTGAATTATTTAAAGATGAAGTACGTAAAATTGGCTTAGAGCTAGGTTTACCATACGATATGCTTTATCGTCACCCGTTCCCTGGACCTGGTTTAGGTGTACGTATTTTAGGTGAAGTGAAAAAAGAATATGCTGACTTATTACGTCGCGCTGATGCTATTTTCATCGAAGAACTGCATAAACATGACTTATACAAAAAAGTAAGCCAAGCGTTTACCGTGTTCTTACCCGTAAAATCAGTAGGCGTTATGGGCGATGCGCGTAAATATGATTGGGTTGTCTCTTTACGTTGTGTTGAAACTATCGACTTTATGACGGCTCGTTGGTCACATTTACCATACGATTTCTTAGGGTTAGTTTCTAACCGTATTATTAATGAAATTGATGGTATTTCTCGTGTAGTTTACGACATCTCTGGCAAGCCGCCAGCTACCATAGAGTGGGAATAATTTA
>MAAB01032318.1_pt1 | contig 64852 bp, 51 predicted proteins | sample 1115991 | NCBI WGS metagenome assembly MAAB01 (sample SAMN04961124, study PRJNA320927) | seawater metagenome | isolation source: sample BD02T18 sea water enriched with oil for 18 days | place: USA:Gulf of Mexico | collected 2013-07-27
GCTTCAGCTGAACCTTTTTGATCGAAGAAATTTGTACGATTTGTTCTCGCCACCAATTGATGACGAGCCAGATAAAAACAAACAGTTGTCGATGTTATGAAACTGTGGGACAGCAGTGTATTAATATAATCTATTCGCCCAAACCCCGTTAATTGCAATGGACCTCTAACATAATCGTACCCACCACCTACAGCAACACTGTACTGATGGCCATCTGGACTAGCCGATATATTGTGGGTTGTACCTAATACAACCATGTTCCGCTTAATATCAAAGTCATTGATGGTATAACTGACAATCCAGTCTGCGTAGATTTTATTATTAATAAAATGATTACCAAAAACCGTAAGAGTAAGACTTGAGCTATCTTGAGATCCAGAATCTTGGTTAAAATCACTATCTGCACCGCCAAAACCAACAGCGACTCCAACAATCATTTTCCGATTAATACGATAGTCGACACCTGCTGTTATACCTTTACTTCGTATGTCATAACCAAGGGAATCATCAACATCATCCTGTCCCCCCACCGAAAGGGTTCCATTTACAAACGCTCCCCAAGGTGAATCCAATAACCCACCCTCACCACCGGCCGCACCACCGACGGAAGCATCCAACATAGACTGCATCGCTGCGGGTAATGGTACATTTTCATCAAACAACGTCATATTCAATCCGGCAAGGCTGACTTGATTACGACCGCTTCGTAATTCCGACAAACGTTTACGTAAATTCTGTAGCTGATTGCCAGCCAACGCTACGGCACTTTCAATTTGCGCCTCAACCGTTTTCGGTTGAATAATTGCTAACGTTTGCTCAATCTCTGCCTCATCCAGTTCACTGAGTTTTTCACACTCAGCTAGGGCACTTGTATCACTAGAATCCACATTCGCACACACGGAATCAATAGCATCAGCAACATCTTTAACAGGGCTGTTGTCAGCAACAATATTGCCTAATAGCTCTTTTGCAAAAATAACCACTCCTGCTTCATCAGCGGAGTCTTTTAGTTGCACATCTCCAACCAGTGATTCTGGGTCCAACACCAATGTAAAAAATTCACCATCAAGATCACCATCTGCGTCTGCGGATGAATCAGGGCTAATATTAACCGTCAGTGTTTTGATACCAATTTCACCATCCAGCCATTTCACCACCGTATCACTGGGTAAAGAGAAATCACTTTCGTTCGCCGGGGCTATACCCTCACCAGACTCATCAGCAACCAATTCAAATGACACATTAACTTCTGCAAGGCCAGCACCCGTTCCAGTTCTTAAAAACGCTATATCAATAAAGCCCGTCTCTTCAGCTGCTCTATAGGTTGTATTCGCGAATCCTATTGAATCTAATTCAGTTATGCCACTATCTAAGATAGTCACTTGTGTCGAAGTATTGGCCCCTAAATTACCCCCTGTCGGCGGCGTATTAATAGAAAGTGTAAACGTTTCAGCCTCTTCTACTAAAGTATCAGCAACAACCGGAATATTAATATCTTTTAATCCGGTCTCACCATCAACCCAACTAACAGTAACCGGTGCTGCAAATATAAAGTCCGAGCCCTCAGATGCAGTTTCTACAGTAGCAAGCTCCACTATGACGGATGCTACACCAACACCACTACCCACTCGTTGCATTTGTACAGTTACAACCCCATCACCTTCCGTTACTGAATAGGTTGTACTCACAAAATCTATATCATCAACAGGCACAACGTCGGTAATCGTTACTTGGGTGGTGGTAGGCGAACCTTGATTTAGGTTTGTTGGGGACGCTCCCAGTAACAGTGAGAAGGTCTCATCACCTTCCACAAGGAGGTCCGTTGAAATGGGGATTGCGATATCTTTGGTACCTGTTTCTCCGTCCGTCCAGCTTACGGTTACCGCCGATGCAAAGATGAAATCAGCGCCTTCGGAGGCCGTTTCTGTGACTCCAAGCTCAACAACAACCGATGCTGCGCTTACCCCGCTTCCCACACGCTGTACTTGCACTGTAACGGAGCCCGCTCCTTCCGCTATCGAGTATGTGGGGCTCACAAAGCTTACATCGTCCACAGGAACATCATCAGTGATCGTTACCTGGGTAGTCACCGGCGAGCCTTGATTTAAGTTTGTCGGGGATGCTCCCAATAAGAGTGAAAAGGTTTCATCGCCCTCCACTAGAAGGTCCGTTAAAACAGGGATAGCGATATCTTTGGTACCGGTCTCTCCATCCGTCCAGTTTACGGTTACCGCTGATGTGAAAGTGAAATCTTCACCTTCAGAGGCTGTTTCAGTGGCTCTAAGTGCAACAACAACCGATGCAGCACTAACACCATTCCCCACACGTTGCACTTGCACAACCACTTCCCCCTGCTCTTCTGTCACGGAATACGAAGAGGCAACGAAACTAACGTCATCGGTGAGAACAACATTGGTAATAGAAACACTTGTTGAGGTTGTTGTTCCTAAAAACACGTTACTCTCAGAAGCTAACGCTAAAACAATATTCTCTGTATCTTCAAACGCATCGGTATCAAGAATGATCGGGATCGTAACCGTTTTGTTCCCCGTTTCTCCAGAGGCCCAACTCACAGTGGTTAAGTCCGTAAAAGTAAAGTCTGTTCCTTCCGTCGCTGTTGAAGATCCGGTATTAAGCTGCAAAGCGACAGACGCTGCTCCTGCCCCAGTTCCAGAGCGCGTCACCTCGACAGTGACACTGCCAGCATCTTCAGATACTGCATATACTGACTGAGCAAAGTTAACCTCATCTGTAGCCGATATTATGAAGGATAAATCTGCCCCCTCATAAACAGCACCGCCTGTTGTATTGGTGAACGTTAAAACCAGGGACTCTTGAGATTCCACCGATGTATCTTCATTGATCGATACTGTAACGGTTTTATTGGCCGTATCCCCAGCTGCCCATGAAACATTGGTTTGGGATAAGCTAAAATCAGCCGCGTCTGTCGTAGATGCGGCTGAACTTGCAATTTGAATACTGATAGCCTCTTGACTACTACCGGATCGAGTCAACGTAATAGACCCTGATTCACCTTCAGCCAACGTCGAACTAGAAGCAATAAACGCATCAAGTACAGATTTTGGAGTAGTTGTAGTATCAACCAACACTTTAACCGTAGCAGTTTGCCCGTCTACAGCATCAACAGTATAGGTAAAGATATATTCTCCAGCGGACAGGCCATCTGGGTCAAATGTATAACGCCCCTCTCCAGCAACATTTAGTAGCGCACCCGTCGGCAAAGACGAAGCATCCGCAGTGACAGTAAACTCACTCGCTGAAATAGTGTCATTATTTAATACGTTAAACGTAACGGTATTACCTGCTGTCACAAAATACGTATCATCAAGCAGCTTATCCGCACTACTTGCTGTCACTTCAATAGAAACAAATGCCTCTGACGCGCCAGCGGTGTCCTCAACTTTATAGTTAAATTCGATCGTTCCCGTTGTAAAACCTGCATCTGGAGAGACCTCAAAATAGGGATTTCCTTCTGATTGAATAACCACGTCAACAACAGCGTTGCCTGTGAATATCTGACCTACAGAAAGAGTCACATTGTTAAAGATCTCTACATCATCATTGTCAACTACATGAACGTCAAATGGTGTCGCATCCGCCGCACTAAATGAATAAGCATCATTAATAGCAACCGCAGCGTTAGCCGACCCGCTAAGCAATGCACATAAAGCTACAACAAAAAGAAATACCCAACGATTATTACTCATCCGTTTCATTATCATCCACCCAACTGTTTCCAGATAAACTAAGTCTCAAAAATATTGAGGGAGCGTACAACACTCTGCTGGTAGGCCAAAGATAATATTAAAGATAAAAAACGGTAATAGTCACAAAACCAATACGCCTTAGGTAGCTTTACCTAAAGCGTTAAGAGACTAATACAGCAGATCACTATAAGACATAAATATAACTTCTTGACCATGCTCTATGGTTTGACCAATCGGTGCTACCACTAACCCATTTCCCCAACATGTTGACGAAAGCACTCCTGAGCTTTGATTAGGGTATGTATTCACCATCATTTTACCATCAACTACTTCAGCATTAGCCCTCAAATACTCTTGACGCATTCCCGCTTTTTTACGCGAGAAGTTAGCCGGTAATGTGAAGGTAGGAGTTGTAATATTGCCAACGCCTTGCTTTGTTAATAGGTATGGTCGACACAATAATAAAAAGGTAGCGAACGCTGCAACAGGGTTTCCTGGTAACGCTAAAAATGGCGTACCCTTCACATCCCCAAAAGCAAATGGTTTACCAGGTTTAATGGCAAGTTTCCATAAATTCAAACGCCCAAGTTTTTCGATAGCAACCTTAACATGATCTTCTTCACCAACAGACACCCCTCCACTGCTAATAATACAGTCGGCATTAGATGCTTTTATTAACGCTTTCTCTGTTGCTTCAAACGTATCGGCAACCACACCCAAATCTACAATTTCAAAATGTAATGCTTGTAACAACCCCCGTAAGGTATAGCGGTTTGAATTAAAAATAGTGCTTGGGCGAGCAGGTTCGCCGGGCTCAATCAACTCATCTCCCGTTGACAGCAACGCAACTTTTAAAGGCTTATAGACAGGAACTGAACCAACCCCGACAGATGCAAGCAAACCCAATTCTTGTGGACGTAACCGCTGACCTTTTGAGACAACGACACTGCCTTTAAGTATATCTTGCCCCTGGTCTCGAATATTATCTCTAAGCGCTAAGACTGGTGGCAATAGCACTTTTCCATCGTGTTCACTGCAGTTTTCCTGCATGACAACTACATCGGCACCTTCCGGTATCTCAGCTCCAGTAAATATGCGTGCTGCCGTTCCCGACGTTAAGGGCTCAGGCACCGCTCCGGCAGGTATTCGTTGGCTGACAGGAAGCACTCCATCAACCGTCTTTTCTAAATCTGCAATTGCCAAACAATACCCGTCCATTGCACTGTTATCTGCAGGGGGCACATCAACAAATGAGACTATGTCTTGAGCAACCACTTTACCCAAACAATGAATAAGGGCAACCTCGATAATCTTCGTTACCGGCTGCACCTCCGTCAAAATAGCGTTTAACGCTTGTTCTATTGGCATCAATCCTGGGTGGCCGCAGTAACTCATGACCGACTCTCGCACTCTGCAGTCACCTGTCGATGTTTGGTAATCAACGCAACAAAATTACATGGGCGGTTTGTCGCATCCAATTGGTCTTTTATCACGCCATTCCAAGCTGTTTTACAAGCCCCTGTAGACCCTGGCATAACAAAAATAACCATCGCATTCGCCAATCCAGCAAGTGCTCTAGACTGTATTGTTGAAGTCCCTATTTCATCATAAGAAACGTGACGAAACAGTTCACCGTAACCTTTGACTTCTTTATCGAACAAAGGCAATACCGCTTCAGGGGTACTATCGCGCTCAGAAAACCCTGTCCCTCCGGTGATCAGAACTGCTTCGACTGACTTATCTGCAACCCACTGCGATACAACAGCCCTTATCTGATAAACATCATCAATCACAATTTTTTTATCGGCTAATACATGCCCCGATTCTGTTAGATTTTCAACTAAGCTATTTCCAGAAGTATCATTTTCTTCTGTACGAGTATCAGAAACGGTTAAAACAGCGATATTAACGGGTACAAATTCATTACTTGCGGACATAAGTTTCTCTATTTTCCGTTTCACAGGGTCTATTTACTAATGGTATTTACAAGAATCATATTTTACGGTGTGCGTTACAATTTACGTTTCAATGGTTAACCGCCTGTCATATTCATAAAACGCACGATCTGTGGCTTTTCATTCAAATCAAAATGATGACGTTCAGGTTTAATATTCATTGCATCCATCAACACTTGCTTAATCTCATCGTCGCTGTGCTGTTGACGTAATAAAGGCCGTAAATCAACGGAATGTTCATTTCCTAAACACAACAACAAACGACCGTCAGAAGTCAGTCTCACTCGATTGCAGGTACTACAGAAATTATTGGAATGGGGTGAAATAAAGCCAACACGTGTATTGCTCCCTTCCAAATCAAAATATTTGGCGGGTCCACCACTGTCTTTTGTGCTCGCAGTGAGTGAGTATTCTTGTTCAATAACACGCCGTAATTCAACCGATGACATAAAACTCTCGGCTCGATCATAAGCTAACGTCGTTCCAAGTGGCATTTCTTCGATAAACGAAATATCAAGGCCACGCTCTTTTACATATTGAATAAGAGGGATAATTTCATCTTCGTTTCGTCCCTTAATGATGATCGCATTTATTTTAATACGTTCAAAACCTGCTTCAATGGACTCTTCAATACCTTGAAGCACTACCTCTAACTTTCCGGTTCGGGTAATTTGCTTGAATCGGTCAGCTTTCAAGCTATCTAGACTGACATTAATTCTACGTACACCTGCATTTTTTAAGGGTTTAGCTAAAGACTTTAACATTGACCCATTGGTGGTAAGCACCAATTCACGCAGCCCTTCCAGTGCACCAAGAGGTTCAATTAAAGCCATAATATTACGACGAATAAGTGGCTCCCCTCCGGTTAAACGTATCTTCTCCACCCCCAAGTCAACAAAATTGGAACAAATTCGTAGCTGCTCCTCAAGGGTTAGTATTTGCTCTCGGGGCAGAAAGGTCATATCTTCTGCCATGCAGTACACGCACCGATAATCACAACGGTCTGTCACTGACAGCCGTAAATAGTTAACCCTACGCCCAAATTGATCAACTAACTGTTTGTTTACCATAAACTTTTTACTCAATTCGTGACAACAATCGATCAACTGCTTACTACGAACCCCTGCGTAAAACATACCAAGGCATAAACAAACAGATCACGACATAGATCAACTACTACCCCTATTTTATAAGAGAAGTGGGGGTAATATCTTCCTTAAATTTTTTGGGGAAATTCAGGGTATACAACAGATGACAATAACGTTTAAACACGAAAAAAAGTAAGCTACCTTCCTGACTCTTGGGCTTTTACATATTGCCAACCTTCTTCCATACGGTTTAGGTCAACATCCTCTAACGTTTCTCCGTGATCAGCCAAGAAGCGCTCAACCCCTTGAAAACGACGTTGAAATTTATCATTTGCCTTTTTCATCAGTATTTCAGCATCTAATTTAGCAAAACGCGCAACATTCACTGTGCTAAATAATACGTCACCAATTTCATCTGCGACTGCATCAATATCCCAGTCGTCTCTAGGGCCGGCCAACTCATGTTTTAACTCATCAACCTCTTCTTGCAGCTTATCTAACACTAATTCCATAGATGGCCAATCAAACCCTTTTTTAGCGACTTTCTTTTGGATTTTTTGTGACCTCAGCAAAGGCGCCATGCCCTCAGGGATGTCTGCCAAAATAGACTGCTCAACGTCATCTTTACTGCTTTGATTTTGACTCTGTGCTTTCTTTTGCTTCTCCGCGGCTTTAATACTATCCCATTGTGATGAGATAGCGCTATCTTTAGGGGGCCCTTCCACACCAGCATTTATACGGCTATGCAAGGTTCCTTCAGGGAACACATGAGGGTGTCTGCGTACAAGCTTTGTCACTAACCCGTCAGCGATATCATGCAAATCAAAGCGGCCTTCTTCTGTGGCTATTTGAGCATAAAAAAACACCTGAAAGAGCAAGTCACCTAACTCTTCTTTCAGATGACTGAAGTCGCCCTTTTCAATAACATCAACCACTTCATAGGTTTCTTCAATGGTAAACGGTACGATAGATTTATACGTTTGTTTAATATCCCATGGACACCCGATATCTTTATCCCGCAACCGGGCCATTAGATACTCGACCCTTTCCATAGAACTCATTTCATTCAAGTCCTTTTTGCTAATAGATTTAATGTCAGACATCACTTACCCACCTGATGCATGGTAACGTTTTACGTCAACGACATTCGGTAGCTGGTTAATTTTACCAAGCAAACTTCCCAAGCATTCCAAACTAGGAACCTCAACAGTTAACAACATTGTTGCTGTTCCAGTTCCGTAGTCTGAAGAGGTATTCACTGCCGTCAAATTAACTTTTTCATGAGTTATCGCACTCGTAACATCCATCAGTAAGCCCTGTCGATCATACGCTTTAACAAATATTTCTACTGAATAAATACGATCATTACGTTTACTCCAATTCACCTCTACAACACGTTCACGATTAGTTTCCATTAACCGTTTTAATTCAATGCAGTCATCTCGATGTACCGTTACGCCCCGACCATAAGAAACATAACCAATAACATCATCACCTGGTACCGGCTTACAACACCCGGCTATGTTGGTCAAAATATTTGATACCCCATCTACCGTAAAATCGGTATCACTTTTGTTGACCTGAGGTTTACGCAAGTCAAAGGGTAAAACACCTTGCTCAGGCTCCGACTCAATAGCAGACTGGATTGCATTTAGCACCTGTCCAACACGTAAGTCTCCTGCTCCCACCGCAGCATAAATATCTTCTACTGATTTAACACTAAACGCCTGCGTAAAATCATTTAAATCAATTTTCCCAACATCTAACCGCTGGAACTCTTTTTCCAGTATTGCTTTTCCATCAACAATATTCTGTGTCCGATCCTGGCGCTTAAACCAATGAATCGCTTTTGCTCGAGCCCGAGCGGTACCTAAGTAACCTAAAGACGGATTAAGCCAATCACGACTAGGTTTTGCCTCATTACTTTTGATAATGGTAACTTGTTCGCCTGTTTTTAACGTGTAGGTCAGTGGAACTATTCGGCCATTAACTTTTGCACCCCGGCAACTGTGCCCCACTTCAGTATGCACATGATAAGCAAAATCCAACGGAGTAGCCCCCTGAGCCAAATCTACAACATGACCATCAGGGGTAAATACATAGACACGCTCTTCAACAATATCTTCACTGAATTGCGATATAACACTGCTAACATCAGTATCACCTAGCTCTTCCTGCCACTCCAATACTTGGCGCAACCAGGTGATTTTATCTTCATAACTTTCACGGCTTTTTGTAGACCCTTCTTTATATCGCCAATGAGCACAAACACCTAATTCCGCTTCATCGTGCATATCCTGAGTACGAATTTGAACCTCAAGCACTTTTCCATCAGGACCTAGTACGGCAGTATGGAGCGATCGATAGCCATTTTCTTTTGGTGCAGCAATATAATCATCAAATTCTTTGGGAATGTGTTGCCACAAATTGTGCACGATGCCCAACACGGCATAACAATCCCGAACCTCAGGCACCAAAACCCTCACGGCTCGCACATCATATACCTGATAAAAATCAATGCGCTTGCGTTTCATTTTGCGCCAAATACTAAAAATATGTTTGGCACGCCCACTGATATCACCGTCAATACCAACAGAGCCGAGTGAGGTCTGTAAATTATCAATCACCGTGGTGATATAATCTTCACGAACTAACCGTTTTTCATCTAATAAACGGGCTATCTTTTTGTAAGCGTGCGGCTGCAAATAACGAAAAGAAAGATCTTCAAGCTCCCATTTTATATGCCCAATACCAAGGCGATGGGCCAAGGGGGCGTACACATCAAAGACTTCTTTCGCTACTTTCTGTTTTTTCTCCTCCGGCGCATCTTTAACGGCTCGGATTGCACAGGTTCTTTCCGCAAGTTTAATTAACGCTACACGAACATCGTCAACCATTGCCACCAGCATACGTCGCAAGTTTTCTAGCTGGTTACTACTTTGACCCAGCACCATGCGCTTGTCTGCATTCATTACTGCACTAATAGCAGCCATCTGCAGTACACCGTCAATCAGGTTTGCAATACCTTCTCCCGCAACTTTGACCACTTCGGCAAGTGTTGTTTGACCCTCTCGAACGGCCCGATATATGACTGCAGCTTTTAGGCAATCGGTGTCCATGTGAAGATCAGCAAGGATTTCGGCCATCTCCAATCCAGTATTGAAACTGCTAGCCCCTTCAACCCACAGGTTATCGCCGGCCGACATATTCTGCTCTAACGAATAGCTTAATTCAGCAAGTTTCATTAACCCTTCTGGGTCGGATATTTCCACCTTCTCTTGCAGGCGCTGCAACCAATCCTGCAAGTTAATGTCACCTTCTTCAATTAACTTGTGAACGTCTCGTACTTTAACCATTTGTAGATATCAATTCCTGTTTGGTCTCACTTAGCGGAGCAAAGAAACTCACTATTTACGTTGAAATCATTTACGTTGAAATCATTTACGTTGAAATAGTGCAATAGACTCCACATGCGTTGTATGAGGGAACATATCAACAACACCTACTCTCATCATTTTATAACCTTGCTGGATCAATTCACCCGCATCCCTAGCTAATGTTGCAGGGTTACAGGAAACATATACAATTTTCTCAGGTGAAAAGTGGGATATGTTTTTAATAATATCAAAAGCCCCTGCTCTTGGTGGATCGATAAGTATCTTGGTGAATCCGTCATAGGACCACGATTGATTATCCAACGCCTGAGTAAGGTCAGCACTATGAAAGTCAATATTGGACAACGCATTGTTACTCGCGTTCTGTTTTGCCCTAACCACCATGTGGTCACTACCTTCAACACCAACAACTTTGGAAACTAATGTTGCTATTGGCAATGTAAAGTTACCGATACCACAAAACAGATCAAGAACTCTATCTTTTTCATTAAGATCAAGAAAATCAATAGCTTGAGCCACCAGTTTGCGATTATTCTCCCCGTTCACTTGAATAAAGTCGTTAGGGTTAAATTGAATATCAATCAACCCACCCTCTTCATTGCTATCAACCACTCCTTCAACAAATGCTTGAAAACTGGAGCGTTTAAATGAATAGGAAAGCTGCTCGTCGTCATTATCAGGCCACACACGATGAATCGAAGCTGCATTATCTGGCTGCAAATACAAATGGAATTGATGTTGCTGGCAGAATACTAATAATGATTGTAAATCACTATTAGTTAAGGGCTTGAGGTAACGAAATGTCAGCACTGTAACACTATCGCCCTGTGTTAGGTCAATGTGTGAAATAACAGTGCTCTTTTGCAAGCCTGAGACCAGCACTTGAAGCTCTGGAATAAGGTTTTTTAGGCTCTCGGGCAAGACTGTACAGTGAGTAATTGGTACAACTCGAGCACTGTTTTTTGCCCTAAAACCAATAATACACGCACCGTTTGATTCATGTTTGATTGCGAACCTGGCTTTACGACGGTACCCCTCACTTGGGCCAGTGATTGGGTCAACAACATGCTCAGGTTTAAGGTCGCCAAAATGTGTTAATTGCTCAACTAAAACAGACTGCTTTAAGGATACCTGCGCTGCCGTAGACAGATGCTGCAAACTGCAGCCGCCGCATACATCCGCATGTTGACACGGAGTCTCAACACGCTCATGAGAGGGCTCTAATATTCGAACAGCAATCGCCTCGTCGTAACGGCCGTGACATTTGACGTAGCGAAATTCAACTGACTCACCAGCTAAACCACCATCAACAAACGTCGTCTTCCCTTCAATTCTGGCAATACCTCGACCATCGTGGCTAAGCTTCTCGATAGTCGAAATAACCAGTTCTTGAGGAACAGGCTTGCTGTTACGCTGTGTATTTCTCTCGCCGGCTTTTTGAGCATTTGTCTGTTGATGCCTCGAGCGGTGACGATTTCTATTCTTAGCTTGGTTTTTCTGATTCTGTCTTGCCATTAGCTTGTAACCAACACTTCGTTGGCTTCCCATTGTTCTAGGAACTGTTCAAAATGTGGATGCCCTTCACGGCGCAAGTACTCTTTCAATTGGTCAATTTCCGCTTGATACTCAACATCCAATATTGCGCCTTTAACTAGCTGGAAGCGCAAATAAACTAACCAGGTGTTTAACACGTCGGATTCACAGTAATTCCGAATCCCTTTAATATCACCCTCTCGAAACGCATCCCAGACTTTCGCACCGCTCATCCCCATTTTACCGGGAAATCCAAGCAATGATGCCATTTGATCAAGAGGTACAGCAGCACGCATTTGAAACATAGCCAACACCTCCATTACATCAGTATGGCGTTCGTGATAACGGTTAATGTAATTATTCCACTTAAAGTTTTTGTCGTCGCCTCCAGTATCCCAATATCGAGGGGCCTGAACGCCATGAACCATTGACCGGTAGTGCAGTACGGGCAAGTCAAACCCTCCACCATTCCAAGAAACCAAAGTCGGTGTAAACCGATCCAACAAATCAAAAAAACGTTGAATAATCTCTTTTTCTGAGGAATCTTCGTTACCTAGCGTCCATACCGCCAATTTTTCTCCAGAACGTAGGACCGCTGAAATCGCAACGATGCGTTGCAAATGTAACCTCAAAAACTCGGTACCATTTTCCTGTCGACGAAGATTAAACAGTGCGTTAGCTGCATCTTTATCATCAAGACCCTGTAAATCGTATAATCGACGACCTCCAGCGACATCCGGTACTGTTTCAATATCAAAAACAAGTACATTCATTTATTACTGAACCTCCCAATCCATCGTTGCCTTATCCAGAAAAGACACCTGTAGATAAATAACGATCTCCACGATCACAGATAATGGCAACAATAACAGCATTTTCTACTTGCTCAGATAGCTGTAAAGCTCCCGCAACAGCACCACCCGATGAGACACCACAAAATATACCTTCCTCGCGGGCTAGTGCCAGCATTGTTTGCTCCGCATCGTCTTGACAAATATCCATAACGGTATCAACACGCGTAGCATCAAATATTGAAGGTAAGTAAGCTTCAGGCCACCGGCGTATTCCTGGAATTGAGGCACCTTCTTTAGGCTGTAAACCCACTATTTGAACTGCTGAGTTCTGCTCTTTTAAAAACCGAGAAGTCCCCATGATCGTGCCAGTTGTCCCCATAGAGCTTACAAAATGAGTAACCTCACCCTTGGTATCCCTCCATATTTCAGGCCCTGTTGTCTCATAATGTGCCAAAGGGTTATCCTCATTACCAAACTGATCCAGTACGATGCCTTTACCCTCTTTTTCCATGACTTCCGCCAGGTCTCGAGCCCCCTCCATTCCTTCTTTCTGGGTCACTGAAACCAGTTCTGCACCATAGGCACGCATGGATGCCCTGCGCTCTTCACTCATATTATCCGGCATGATGAGTAACATTTTATAACCTTTTATCGCTGCGGCCATCGCCAGAGCTATTCCAGTATTGCCACTGGTCGCTTCAATCAGCGTGTCACCAGGCTTAATCTGCCCTCGTTTCTCCGCTCGATTTATCATGCTTATCGCAGGCCGATCTTTCACTGAGCCCGCAGGGTTATTGCCCTCCAACTTCACGAGGATAGTGTTTGAGGTATCGCCAGGCAACCGCTGCAGCCTGACGAGTGGCGTATTTCCGATAAATTGTTCTATTGTAGGATATGTCATAGCTAAGAAGTCTAACGAATTTAATAACTTGGGCCAATGGTAATACGCTTCTAACCTTAGAGCAAAAAGCAATAAGTGGAGCAAAAAATGTGCCTACTCCTCCATTCTGTAATACACTAGATACTAACAACGGACTGGACAGACATGACTATTTGAGGGCGCATGAAACACTGGGGATTACTTGGCCGAGCAATATTTCTTGGCACACTACCAACACTCTTTATCAGCTGGGTTCTTGGATCGTTTTTCTTGACGACTCGTTTTCAAGAGCTTAACGATAACTCCACTTATCATGGCCATACACTTGCAACCTCATACGCAAATGCTCTCAGTGGAACATTATCTAATATTGGGCAGCCTGATACTAAGCAAAATAATGCTGCCGCTGATAAAATCCTGGGTAAATTGCAATCCATTCCTAGCTTTATTATCGAAGACAGCAATATCCGCTCAGTCATTATCTACGATGAAAAAGAGCAAATAATTGCACAAGCCGGCCCTACAATGCTAGCACTCACATATGCGGAGAAGCACCTTCCATTCAACCACTCGCTAAATCCAAACAATAAATTTCGAGGATCTTTCTCTCGAGAAACCAGGGCAAGCACACGTATCATTGCCCCTATTTACAATCATATCGGTAGTGCTGAGAAAAGCAATAAAATCACCGGCTGGATTGAAGTTGAAGTTGATGCATCCAGCACCATCATCGCAAAGTACCAAACTACACTCCTTATTCTTGTGGTTATTTTTATTGCATTAATTATTAATATTTACGGATCTTTTCGTTATTCAAGAGAGATAACTTCAACCCTTCATAAGGTTATGCTCTCCATAGGCACAATGATTTCAGGCAAGCTGGACACACACATTCAAGAAGACAGCTATGGTGAGCTCAAAGAACTCCAAGAAGGAATCAATACACTTAGCCACTCAATTCTAGAAGGCCACAGAGAACTACAACAAAATGTTGACCAAGCATCTGAAGACTTACGAGAAACCCTTGAAACCATTGAAATTCAAAATATTGAATTGGATTTGGCACGAAAGGAAGCGCTAGAAGCTAGCCGGATTAAATCAGAATTCCTCGCAAATATGAGTCACGAGATTCGCACCCCATTAAATGGTGTTATTGGCTTCACTAACCTTCTATTAAAAAGCCAGCTTAGTCACTCCCAACGAGACTACCTTGATACTATTCAAAAATCATCCGAAAGCCTTTTGGCAATCATCAATGATATTTTAGATTTCTCAAAAATTGAGGCAGGGAAACTTGTACTTGACCAAATACCCTTAAACTTATCCGAAGTTGTGAGTGATGTTCTCACCATGTTAGCGCCCATGGCATACGATAAAAAACTCGAACAAGCCAGCCTCTTTTATTCTGATGTTCCACAGAATATTCTTGGCGACCCATTGCGCCTAAAACAAATCCTCACCAACCTTGTCAACAACGCCATCAAGTTTACGACCCAAGGAGAGGTCATTGTCAGAGTGATGCTCGACGAAACTAAGGACGGTATTGCGGTCATAAAAATCACCGTATCAGACACAGGCATTGGTTTAAGCACTGAACAACAGCAACATTTATTCAGTGCCTTCCGTCAGGCAGACACAACAACAGCACGCCGATTTGGTGGCACCGGGCTTGGACTTGTTATATCCAAACACCTTGTAGAACAAATGCGCGGGCAAATTGGGGTAGAAAGCGTACAAGGAGAAGGCTCTACCTTTTGGTTTACATTTAGAGCTGAAGTACATACATCCCATGATGAGCAGAATGTATTAATACCTCATAATACTCATAAGATCGTGCTTTATGATGAAAATACGACTGTCAGAAATGCATTAAAAAACACCTTACAAAAGCAAAAATACGCGTTAATCGAGTGCCCCAACTTCTCCGATCTATCCACCATATTATCAACTCCACCTGCTGAAACAGCACCATCAGCAATGCTTGTTGGTATCTCGCCTCACGCTCCGAAACATCATGAAATTGCCAACCTTATACAACGCAATACCAACAACGTCCCCATCATTCTGCTAGGGAACCACATTGACCAGGTGATTATTAGTGAGATACTCAAATCAGCACCACCGCCATTAATACCCAAACCTTTTGCGCAGAAAAAAACCCTATCTATCATAAAAGAAGTTGTAGATGCCGAGAACTGGCAATTGGTGGGGCAAGAACAAGCCACAGATAACGTCATCAAAATAGGATCAATCACTCCAGAAAATGTTAAAACCACACCAAAAACTACAACCCCACCCTCATCTGGACTTAACATCCTCGCAGTGGACGACAACCCCGCAAATCTTAAACTAATATCGGTTCTATTATCAGATTTAGGTATTAACGTTACTTCATGTGACAACGGTCTCGAAGCAGTCGAGCTTGCAAAAACACACCGTTATGATCTTATTCTCATGGATATTCAAATGCCAGGCACCGATGGCGTTGAAGCAACACAGCTAATCCGCCAACAAGAAGAAGGCAAACGAAAGTCCCCCATCATAGCCGTCACCGCGCACGCTCTGGCAAACGAGAAGCAAGCTCTGTTAAATTCAGGAATGGATGACTACGTCACTAAACCCATTAATGAAAATCAGCTATTGCATATTATTAAACATTGGACAGGAAAAGATTTAACCACACCAATCACTCCAGCCCTCACTATACCTTCTCCTATCAAAAGTGAGGTAGTGAGTTTAAGTATGGGTCTTAAGCTGGCTAACAATAAGCAAGACCTTGCAGATGATATGTTAATCATGTTATTTGATTCCTTAACAAAAGACAGGATTTCACTAAGGGAGGATTTAAACAGTCAAGACTACTCACGAATGCTTGAGCGTGTACATAAGCTTCACGGAGCGACTCGATACACTGGTGTACCGAACCTACAACGTTCAGCAAAAGCACTGGAGGAGGACTTAAAGCACAAACAATACGATAATGTGAATGTATTATGCGAAGCACTCATCGCTGACATCGAAGACATCATTCAGTGGTGTGTTGAAAACAAACATTTTGAGGTGCCGATTACTTAGCAACAGCACTTAACACAATATTACCTAAAGAATGGGGACACTTGCCAAACTAGCTTTCCAACACAACAAAAGCAACTGCGTATTCCCTTTCATCCGAAAGGGTTATATGCTGCTGCTCCACACCTAAAGACTCAGCACGAGCTAATGCCTGACCTGAAAAACACAGTATCGGCTTACCCAGCTCGTCGTGCTCGATATAAATATCCTGCCACGACACACCCTCAGCAAAACCAGTTCCCAAAGCTTTTGAAGCTGCTTCTTTAACAGCAAACCGCTTCGCTAGAAATTGATCCACCTTGGTTACAGTCTGCAGTTCTAACAGCTCAGAGCTATGCAATATTCTCTGTGAGAATTTATCGCCATTGCGCTCCAATGACGCTTTCATTCTAGCAACGCTAACAATATCGGTGCCTATGCCAACAATCATTAGCGTGCCTGCAACATTAATTGTTTCATCTCTTTCACTGCACCCTTTAGCCCTGTAAAAACAGCTCGTGCAATAATACTATGACCAATATTAAGCTCATTCATTCCGGGTAACGCAGCGATTGGCTCTACGTTTTGATAGTGTAATCCGTGCCCTGCATTCACAACTAGCCCCAAGGTTTGACCGTACGCGACCGCTGATGCAATACGCTCATACTCTTGCTCTACTGCAGCAGGGGTATCTGCATCGGCATAACATCCCGTGTGTATTTCTACAATCGGAGCTCCAGCATCGGCTGCGGCTTTAATTTGTTTTTCATCAGGGTCTATAAACAGCGAGACCTCAATACCTTGTTCAGCTAACGTTTCACACGCAGACTTAACACGATCAAATTGAGCTATAACGTCAAGCCCACCCTCCGTCGTCAGCTCCTCACGTTTCTCTGGAACCAAGCAGCAATAATCTGGTTTAATCTCACAAGCAAACGTGACCATTTCATCTAAAACAGCCATTTCAAGATTAAGGCGTGTATTCATTGTTTGCTTGATAAGCCTAACATCTCGTTCTTGTATATGCCGACGATCTTCCCTTAAATGAACAGTGATACCATCCGCTCCAGCCTCTTCTGCATCTAACGCAGCTTGGACTGGGTCAGGATAACGTGTACCACGAGCTTGTCTCAACGTAGCCACATGATCAACATTCACACCTAACAAAACTCTATTGTGAAGATTCATATTTTGAAATTCCCATAAATAATTTTTTGCTTTCTAGTGGTTTCCCCCCAAGATGAGGAGCGAGTACCAATCGCATTAAACGCTTGGCCTCCGGTAACAGGTGTCGACTTAGGTTATCATGATACTGTTGTTGCTGAGCATAAACGACCATATCCCTCGAAATTGCCAGCAACAACTCGCCCGAGAACACCCCGGACCTCGGTGCAAAGTTTTTGCTAGATATGGGGGAATCATAAATAAAACCATGATTTATCTCATATCGATAATAAGCGTCAACAACAATTGGAGCTCCACTTTGAGCATCACATTCGCAGGGTAATTGATAACCAATGGCATCTAACAAGCGCCATTCAAATTGGCGTAGGTACACCTCAATATTATCAGTATCGACAAGCTCAGATAGACATTGCTGGTAATGCTCATAAATACCTTCTGCTGGCGCATCACGATGCAGCATACGCAAAAGTATCTCATTGAGATAAATACCGCTGTAGAGTTTTTTTCCGGATAACATATGTGGCACGCCGCCTTGCTCTACACTCTTGCCACTTTTTAACTCTCTTTTACCATACCAGGAGGCTAACAAAGGCTGAAAAGGTTGCAGTACTCGCGACTTAGCAGAGTTTTTGGTACTACGAACCCCCTTAAAAATAACGCTCACAAGCCCATACTCTTGAGATAATAGTTCAACAATAGCACTGGTATCTTTGAACGGCTTGCTATGAAGAACATAACAAAGTGCATTTTCAACGGAATTCATATTAGAAAACCAAAACTTATGACAGTAACCTACAACAACTCAGCAAAACTATAAGTCATCATAACCTAAACTTTTTAATGCACGTTCATCATCTGACCAGCCGCCCTTTACCTTCACAAATAAGCGTAACATCACTTTTGAGTCCAGCATTCGCTCCATATCTTTACGCGCTTCCATACCAATCTTCTTCAAACGAGAACCTTGTTTGCCAATGATAATCGCTTTTTGGCCGTTACGTTCAACTAAAATCAATGCAGATATATGCCAAACTCCTTTTTCAGAAGAGAACTCCTCAATCTCCACCGTCATCGCATAAGGCAACTCTTGCCCTAACTGGCGCATGATTTTTTCCCGCACCATCTCTGCAGCCATAAAGCGCATACTGCGATCAGTAATTTGATCTTCTGGATAAAAATGATCACTTTCCGGTAAATAACCGGCAATTGCTTCTTCTAACAAGTCCAGCTTTTGGCCTTTCAGAGCAGACACAGGAATAATTGCCGCAAATTCAGCTTTCTCAGACAAGGTATTTAGATGTGGAAACATCTCATCCTTTTCTTCAACTTTATCCATTTTGTTAACGACAAGGACAATTGGAGCCCCCGAATGGCGAATTTTATTCAGAACGTGCTCATCCGCATCTGTCCATTTAGTGCCCTCTGTCACAAAAACAATAACATCAACATCAGTCACTGAAGCTGTCGCCGCACGGTTCATATACCGATTAATAGCCTTAGGCTCATCCTGATGTATACCTGGGGTATCGACATAAATCACTTGCACTTGCTCCTCAGTCTTAATACCTAAAACTCGGTGCCGAGTTGTCTGTGGTTTGCGTGAAGTAATGCTGATTTTTTGACCTAGAATATGATTTAACAACGTGGACTTCCCTACATTGGGACGACCAACAATTGCAGCATAACCACATCGATAAGTACCTGTATTTGACGTCATAAGAATTGTTACTGTTTAAATAGAATACACTAGTGGAGCACGCCACTAGTGACGTACGTTAATGGTCTTTATTACTAAGCATTAAGACCAAAATGACATGAATTGTTCATCAGCGACTGCTCAACAGCCATTACTCTGATGATAGATGTGCAAAAGCTTTTCCGGCGGCAATTTGCTCCGCCTGCCTTCTGCTTTGTGCGGTACCAGTATAGGGCCCACCTTCAGCATCGATACTGCAGGCAATGGTAAAACTCTGATCATGGGACTTACCATCAATTGCAACAATTTCATACTGCGGCAAAGGAATTTTTTTGGACTGCAAGAGTTCTTGCAACTTGGACTTATTATCTTTGGCATCATCTTCTGCAGTCAACTTATCTAACCGAGAATGAAACCAAGACAACACAACACTTCGACAATCGCTATAACCGGAATCTTGATAAATGGCTCCAATGATCGCCTCGATAGCATCTTCTAATGTAGATTCCCGCCGACGCCCACCGCTCTTTAACTCCCCAGGACCAAGGATAAGGTATTCACTCAAGCCAAATTCTTTGGCAACCGCAGCAAGTGACGTACCATTAACCAAAGAGGATCGCATACGACTCAACACACCCTCTCTTACATCAGGGAATTTTTCAAATACGCATTCACCAATAATTGTACTTAATACTGAATCACCAAGAAATTCTAAACGCTCGTTATTACGTACGCCATCAACACTGCGGTGTGTCAATGCAAGGGTAAGTAGGGAGCTGTCAGCAAAGGTATAACCTAACACTTTCTGTAACGTTTTCTCAGCTGCACTCATTTAAAAACTCATATAAAGACGTGACTAGTGCTCACGTAAGATAATTTCAAACTTACTTGGGTATAATTGTTGAGTGTGAAAATGATGCAATCAAATCTACGTTCCCAACAAAATCAACACGCCGTTCATAATCAATAACAACAGACAAGCCTTCTTTTGTTTTCTCAATAACGACTTCTTTTTTATCTAGAGTGACACGATTAACACTCAAACGCTTCTGTATCAAACCTCTAACAGCTTTTGCAGAAGCGCCTTTAGCTTTATCGTCACTCGCCAAATTCTCAACAACTGTTTTAACGGAAAGATCATCATAAACTGGCTCATACAACATAAATCCGAAGTACGCTACAAAACCAATCAACATCCCTAGCATAGCCATACTAGCTAAAGTCATTCCCTTTTGATTTCGAACTTGTTTCATAGAAACGCTCTCCAATAATCAAGAATTTTATTATTTGATGAATCTAACACTATCGAAACTTGGCACCCAACCAGGCATATGCATCCAAACCGCAAACGCTTTACCAACGATATTACCTTCAGGAACAATACCCCATGCTCGGCTATCGCGACTATTATCCCGATTATCACCCATTGTAAAGTATTCCCCCTCTCCAATAGTCCAGGTCCTGGCATTTACCTGATTACGCAGCAGCAGTATCTGAATATCATGAGATACCCCTTCTAAATCTTCAGTATAGATCTTTTTCTGAGGAATGAGCGGTGGTAGCTGTGCAACTAACTCCAGGGACATTTCTTCACCGTTAATATACAGGCGCTTATTCTCATAACGAATAGTGTCCCCAGGTAATCCAACAACACGTTTAATATAATTGATTCTGGGATTTTCGGGATATTTAAACACCATCACATCACCTCGCTCTGGCAACCCAACAGGAACAACCTCCGTTCCTATTACAGGCAATCGGAAACCGTATGCAAATTTGTTCACTAAAATATAATCGCCCACATTAAGTGTTGGTATCATTGAACCAGAAGGGATTTTAAACGGCTCAACCAAAAATGAACGTAAGACTAATACCAATGCTAATACGGGAAAAAATGCTTTAGGATATTCAATCCACCAAGGCTCCAACAACAGCCTATCAACAACATCATCATCAACCGATTTTTCATCAATAGCATTTTTATAAGTAACAACTGCTTGTTGACGTTGTCGGTTAAAAAACACTAAATCCAAGGCGACAAATACACCGGAAAAACCTACAAGCACAACAAGAATAAGTGAGAAATCCATATCCATTAACTGTCCACCTTCAATACAGCCAAAAATGCATCTTGAGGAATTTCAACACTACCTACTTGCTTCATACGCTTCTTTCCGTCTTTTTGTTTTTGAAGCAGCTTTTTCTTACGGCTAATATCGCCACCATAGCATTTCGCTGTTACATTCTTGCGTAACGCCTTTACCGTTTGGCGAGCAATAATCTGACTACCTATAGCGGCCTGTATCGCAACATCAAACATCTGACGAGGAATGATTTCTCGCATTTTATCCGTTATCGCTCGGCCACGACTATGCGCCTTGTCTGCATGGCAAATCAGCGCTAGTGCATCTACTTTATCGCCATTAATCAACATATCAACACGAACTAACTTGCTCGCCTCAAAACGTTTAAAACTGTATTCAAGAGACGCATAACCACGGCTAGTAGATTTCAATCGATCAAAGAAGTCCAATACCACTTCACTCATCGGTATTTCATAATGAACCGCTACCTGACTACCTAAAAACTGCAGATTTTTTTGCACTCCACGCTTTTCAACACAAAGAGTAATAACGTTACCTAAATGCTCTTGTGGTACCAGTATATGCACCTCAGCAATGGGCTCTCTGAATTCTTCTATTTTTGAACCATCGGGTAACTTTGACGGGTTATCAACGTACACAACCTCACCATTATTTAACAACAATTCAAAAACCACCGTTGGGGCTGTAGTAATCAGATCAAGATCATACTCACGTTCAAGGCGCTCTTGGATGATCTCCATATGCAACATGCCAAGAAAACCACAACGAAAACCAAAGCCTAATGCGTCAGATGACTCTGGTTCAAAAAACAAAGATGCATCATTTAGTCGCAATTTCCCTAAAGCATCTCGAAACGCTTCGTAATCTTCAGAACTAATGGGGAACAACCCTGCATAAACTTGCGGTTTTACGCGTTTAAAGCCCGGCAATGACTCCACGTCAGGCGTTTTTGCATGAGTTAACGTATCGCCAACTGGGGCGCCCTCAATATCTTTGATGCCAGCAACAACATAACCAACTTCACCGGCACTCAAGCTCCCTGTTTCTTGTCGTTTAGGGGTAAATATTCCTACGCCGTCGATGCTATGTTCCTTGCCGGTGCTCTTCACAAGAATCTTATCATTCTTCTTAAGCACGCCATCAATCACACGAACTAACGAAACAACACCAAGATAATTATCAAACCATGAGTCAATAATCAGCGCTTTAAGTGCCTTATCTCTATCGCCTTCTGGTGCAGGTATAGTATGAACCAGTTGCTCCAACAACTCATCAACGCCCAACCCTGTCTTGGCGCTCACTCTTGCAGCGTGATCAGCTTCAATACCGATAATTTCTTCAATTTCATGAATCACACGATCAGGTTCAGCTTGCTGCAAATCGATTTTATTCAAAACAGGCAGCACTTCTAGATTCATTTCAATAGCGGTATAACAGTTAGCAACCGACTGTGCTTCCACACCCTGTCCTGCATCAACAACAAGCAACGCACCCTCACAGGCAGCTAAGGAGCGAGATACCTCGTATGAGAAATCAACATGCCCAGGGGTATCAATAAAGTTTAACTGATAAACTTCCCCATCCTGTGCCTTATAATCTAAGGTAACACTTTGAGCTTTGATGGTAATACCACGCTCTCGCTCAATATCCATTGAATCCAGGACTTGAGCTTCCATTTCACGAGCCGATAAACCACCACACATTTGGATAAATCGATCCGCCAAGGTAGATTTACCGTGGTCAATGTGGGCAATGATGGAGAAATTTCGAATATTCTTTATGTCTGTCACAGCGTAGGGTACTTACAGGGTGATGAATGGGGCCGCATTGCCCCCCCAGAGAACAAGCTCCTAGGATGCTAACGCATATCAATACCGGTTTCATGTTGCCAGCGGTAGAGGTCAATTCTACCACTAATCACTGGCACCTCGAAAATCAATCCGCGATTCTACCTTACTTTGGGGGTTTGGGTCACGTTTCAGCGTATCTCGATGGCCAAAAACTCTGGGGCACCTTGCCGATTAATCAATATAGGGACCCATTTCCCCTTCTTTTGCTGTTTTACCACGTTGAGAAAACCAGCCTCATTCTTAATCGGTTGATTAGCCACATTAGTAATAACATCCCCTACTCGTATACCAGCCTCTTTGGCTGCCCCACCTGAAACTTTCTGAACAACCACTCCGCCACTAATTCCCCATTGAGCGGCTTTTTCTACTGACACTGTAATAACGACTAGCCCCAAAATTTCTCCAGGTTGAGGTGAGAGACCTCTATTGGGCATGGCATTAGCTTGATAGGGGCCTTTTGGTAAGCTACCCAGCGTAATCTTTAGTGTCTCCTTTTTACCTGCTCGGGAAACAACAACAGCAACCGTTTGCCCAGGGGTAAACGCCCCTACGTAATTCCGCAATGAGGAAGAGTCAACAATTTCTCGGCCATCAAAACGCAAAATAACATCTTCAACTCGAATTCCACCCTTGCCTGCTGGGCCACTTCCAAGAACTTTAGCAACAATAGCCCCTGTTGGTTTGTCCAGCCCAAGTGATCGCGCTAAGTTACGATTTACATCATGTATCACCACGCCAAGCCAGCCACGGGCAACCACCCCATCATCCTTCAGCTGCTTCACCACCTTCATCGCTATGCTGGTGGGGATAGCGAAGGAAAGCCCCATAAACCCACCTGTCCGACTATATATCTGAGAATTAATCCCTACCAGTTCACCATCCAAATTAAATAGCGGACCACCAGAGTTACCAGGGTTAATCGCTACGTCCGTTTGAATAAACGGCACATAATTATCGCGAGAAAGGGTTCTTCCCTTTGCACTAACAATACCGGAAGTCACACTGTGGTCAAAACCAAAAGGCGTACCTATAGCCATGACCCACTCCCCTATCCGCAACTCGTCAGAATCGCCAATATCTACCGCATTTAGATCATCGTCCTCAACCTTTAACAAGGCCAAGTCACTTAACTCATCTCCACCAACCAACACCGCATCCAATACACGATGATCATGTAAACGAATGGTAATCTCATCCGCACCTGCAACCACATGTTGATTCGTCAAAATATAACCATCAGACAAAATAATACCGGAGCCCTGTGCCTCACGTTTCTGCTCCGGCATTTGAAAACCATCACCAAAATAATAACGAAATAGATCCGGCACTTGCCCATTGGGGGCACCGCCACCATAAGGTTTGGATTTTTGGACCGTATTAATAACCACAACAGAAGGTAAAAGCTCTTCTGCCAAGTCTGCAAAATCCGGCAGCCCAGCGTTTACAACCAAACTTTGCCCACTTAACACCAACAACAAAAACAAAATGTTTGTTCGAACAAAGTTATAACGATAAAAAGTTATACGATTCATACACTACTCACTGTGATTCACTATTAGATTTTGGAGAGGTATTTCTAAGGAAAGTTCATGAATATACAGTTCAAGCGATATAACGCTCAAAAAACCAACAAATAGGACTACTCAAGCTATGCTGGGTAAATTTTACAGACGCCAAATGATGTATTATTAGCAGGTCGAATAACTGACGGTTGGAAACGGGCATCGTCCTGCCTAATCAAAAAATGCCAACGCACAATAACAAAACCCAACGCTAAACCAAAGATGCCAGACAAAATGGTGTAGCCTTCACTACCCAGCAACAATTGCCCTGCAACACTGAACACCACAAGGCTAATTAACGGTAGCAAATACGCAATCATCGAACCAATCACAACAACATCTTCTGGTACACCAATAATCACATCATCGCCAACAGCAAAAGGGTACTTATCTGAGGAGGGGTTTAAAACACGAACGTGATTTTTCCCATCACCTAATTTGGCCAGCACACTATGACCACAGCCTTTTTGCGACGCACAACTATCACAAGCAGCTTTACGAATGGTTTCAACCCACAGGGTATTTTCTTCTACTGCAACAACTTTACCCGTTTCTTCTATCATGCTTTGATCTTTTTACTGTTAGTTTATTGATCTTTTACAACAGAGGCCGCCACTTGCATTGCGGTTTCCATTGGAACCTCACCCACTACTGTTACCAAATAATGATCATTAGGTTTAGCTAATCTCCGACTTAAGGCAACCGTTGCTCCACGCTGCTTTGAACCTTCGATGTTTTCTACATGCTTGAGCTTTTCCATAAAAATAGTGAAAGCGGCAAGTCCGTCACTATAAACTTGGGCATTAACGTTTATGCCGTCGATATTACGTACGCTATTCTCCGCCAAGTTAAAGCCTTGCGGCAACCATTTTGCAGCCCAACCTATCTTTTGGTTACTACCGGTCACTTCTCGCAATGAAGTTCCTGCAACCTCTTCCGACCCTTCTGGATCTGCAGTTTCTAACCACTTAACCCCTTTTCCAGGAGCAAAGTCATCTTTTGACAACGGGCCTCCAATGGCAATATCCACAAATTCAAATACCTCCAAAGCTTTACCCTTTCGATTTAACATGACAGTCTTCAACAGTAACCCCGTGGCTTTATCTAAGCCAAGTTGATAGCCGTATCTAGCTCGATCTACAGGGATAATATTAATTAACTGCACAGTTCTTCCTGCAACCCGGCCTTCTCGTCCCATTCGTAATTGATAGCGCTCAGGTATCGCTAACTGATCATCACTAAACGCATTCAACAATGGTATTTTTGCTGCTTGCAATTCGTTTTTCTCAACACTTTTTCCCGCACTTAACTCAACAGTACTTTCAGGGTGCAAACAGCTAATTTTATCACCCTTACGAAGTACTTCAGCAGGCTCGCCACTGAGGTGTACAACTCGATCCCACTGTTCTCCATCAATTATTCCATGAATAACTTTTAGCGACATCATTCGATTGCCATTGTGGAAGATTGAACGCCCCTGATAGCTTTCAGTTTTGATCGCCTTGATCATTTTTTGCAACCATTGTGCTGCAGCTATTTGCTCTGCCTCGGCAGCATTAACCGTCTCCGCCGCAACGGGCAAGGATTGAAAAAAGATCATACAAACCAAAACACCAAAAAAACCTTTCACTTGCTTCACTTCACGCTCCGTGATGATGATTTCAAAGTTACAACGCGAGCGTAAGGTATCGCCCCACTAATCGTATTAAAGGCGGCATTCCCAGAGTGGGAAATAATATAGCGATTAAATCGGTCGTCTCTTGGGATCTGTAAACGAATAACGTCCTGCGAAGGGATACTACCTGATCGCGATACCGTCTGGCCTGAATCATCCGCAAGAATATATCCACTACTACGCCCGTTAAATGCAGGTATCCGTGAAGCTGCATATACAGTAGGCGTTTCATTTACATAACCAGAGACTGCTTTCGCCGTGATCGACGGTGTTGATACTGCGGCAACGGATGGGGCGCCTGAGCCTGTCTGCTGAGTATTAAACCCGCCTGTACTCTGCCAGCCAAAAATAACCATTGCAGATACCGATGCAGCCACAGCAACACTACCGAAAGGCCGTAACACTTTATCAACCCACAGATTGCCTTTCTTTACAGCAACCTGATCACTTGTCACCGACAACGAATCAGATTGCTCTTCATATGGCGGCTCATCAGCAATTGCCTGAGAAACGGCAGTAGCGATATCCAACGACATGTCCATCGACGGTTTAGCTAACATCGACTTATCCCTGGCCTCTCCTCTAATCACTGACCGCATTACATGATAACGTCGCCAGGATGCTCGCAACTCATCGTCTGTCTCTCCGCATTTTAACACACGGTGAAGCTCTAATTCTGTTGCTTCTCCATCCATCAAAGCCGACATTTCTTCCCGAGCTTTATCAGTCATATACCTTTACCTTTCATACCGTATAACAATACAAGCAGCTACGCCTAAGTGTTTCAAACCTCAGCATTTGAACTTGCACCACCAATTTTCATGATCAACTACGCTACCATATCTTTAATTCGGCTATCTATTGCCTCTCGTCCGCGGAATATACGAGACCTAACCGTACCCACCGGGCAATCCATCACTTCTGCAATTGCCTCGTAACTAAGACCATCAAACTCCCGCAAAGTTACTGCGGTTCTAAGGTCATCAGGCAAATCACTTAACGCCTGATACACCAGCGCCTCAAGTTGATCTGTCATCAATTGATTCTCGGGGGTTGATATTTCATGTAAAACAGCACCCCCTTCATAAAATTCTGCATCAGCCACGTCAACATCGGAACCAGGAGGTCTACGCCCCCTAGCTACCAAATAATTCTTAGCGGTATTTACAGCAATACGATAGATCCACGTGTAAAAGGCACTTTCCCCTCGAAATTTAGGAAGCGCTCGGTAGGCCTTAATAAAAGCCTCCTGGGATACATCTTTTGCCTCATCAGGGTCATTCACAAAACGTCCAACAATTGACAATACTTTATGTTGATATTTGCCAACCAAAAGGTCGAATGCCCGTTTATCACCTTTTTTAACCCGTTCTACTAACTGCTGATCGGCTTCACGCTCGGTCATGCATTAAAACTCCTATTACAATGTCCACCGACTACGTTAACCCCCTCGTGAACACATACTATTGGTATGACTGGTAAAGTATGCGCTAGTTCCCCACAAACTAACCAAAGATTACGCTGCACTATACCAGCGTCTATATGCTGGCCTCAATCCCCCCCGGTGTACGGCACATTTAGATAAGCAAATAACACCAACGTCCCCAGGACTCTCTTCAAGCTCTACTTTGGACACTAACAAAGAATAGTCCCAAAGCAGTATTTTTATCTACGCTAAAGCATTATCATTCCAGCCTTTGAGTTTTGGAGTCCAGGTGATGGGGCAATTAATTAAACACGACATATTAGTTATCGGAAGTGGAGCTGCGGGGCTTACAACCGCATTACACCTTGCCCCTCATGCCAACGTTGCCGTTTTAAGTAAGGGCTCACTCACTGCCGCCAATACATATTACGCACAAGGTGGTGTCGCAGCAGTATTAGACAAGGGCGATTCTATCGAAGCCCATATTACTGATACTCTTAACGCTGGCGCCGGTTTATGCAATGAAGATGCAGTACGCTTTACCGTCGAGAATGGGCCAGCGGCAATCCACTGGCTAGTCGAACAAGGTGTTGGTTTCACCACTGAAATGCTGCCAGATGGTCAAGAAGACTTCCATTTAACTAAGGAAGGCGGTCATAGCCACAGAAGGGTCATTCACGCAGCTGATGCCACTGGCTTTGCTATTTCTAACGCCTTGATAGAGCAAGTATGCCAACACCCCAACGTCGATATTTTTGAATCTCGTGTCGCCATCGACTTGATTACCTCCGATAAGCTCAACCAGAAAGGTAAAAATCAAGTTGTTGGAGCCTATGTTCTCAACAAAGAGACAGGTGAGATTGATACACACAGGGCTCGTTTTGTTGTGCTAGCTAGCGGAGGGGCAAGTAAAACCTACTTATATACAAGCAACCCTGACGTTGCCACGGGTGATGGTGTTGCTATGGCTTGGCGAGCAGGGTGCTCTGTTGCCAACATGGAATTTAATCAATTTCACCCTACGTGCCTATACCACCCCGATGCTCGTTCTTTTTTAATAACTGAAGCCGTTAGAGGTGAAGGTGGCTATTTACGCTTACCTAATGGTGAACGTTTTATGCACCAATTTGACGAGCAAGGGGAATTAGCCCCCAGGGACATTGTTGCTCGCGCCATCGACCATGAAATGAAGCGCTTAGGTGTGGATTGTTTGTATCTCGATATTAGCCACAAATCTCCGGACTTTATTCAAACCCATTTTCCTACGGTCTATGAGAAGTGCTTATCCTTAGGCATCGATATAACCAAAGAAGCAATCCCCATAGTCCCTGCCGCTCACTATACCTGCGGAGGGGTCGTCACCAACAAACATGGTGAATCTGACGTCGACGGCCTTTATTGTATTGGGGAAACTGCTTTTACGGGATTACATGGAGCTAACCGCATGGCCAGTAATTCGCTATTAGAATGTTTGGTATATGCAATCTCAGCAAGCAAAGCTATTTGCGGAAAAATAAACACCCCCGTCACCTCTCTAGACATCCCTCAATGGGATGAAAGCCAGGTAACCGACTCCGATGAAGACGTTGTCATCTCTCACAACTGGGATGAACTACGTCGTTTTATGTGGGATTATGTCGGCATTGTAAGAACCGACAAACGCCTAGCCAGAGCTTTGCACCGCGTCGAACTATTACAACGAGAAATCGACGAGTATTACAGTAATTATAAAGTCAGCAATGACTTGATAGAGCTACGCAACTTAGTGCTAGTTGGCGAATTAATCATCCGCTCCGCACTTCAGCGAAAGGAAAGTCGAGGGTTGCACTTTACTCTTGATTACCCTGATCAACTACCGATCGCTAAAGACACGGTGTTAACACCAGTATAACGCCAGCACTTTAACAACGATTGTTCTTATCCCTATCACCAAGACCAGTAAGACCAAGTAACTCCCCACTCTGCCAACGTAACCACACGTGCAAACGTCGATATGTTTGAGTACTCACGCTATCAGTCGCAATCAGCAAAGGCCTGGTTAACAACGGGGCGAACAATTTACCTCGCCCTATCGGCTTAAAGGATAAAAAGATAACAAACCGGCTAACAACACTGGCCCCAGATAACAAGCACAACTGAACAGAGCCATCCGCTAAGTGCAAACTCCACTCCCCTGCCTGCTCCTGGACCACCGCACATATTCGCCGTTTTCTATACAGTAAACCTTTTTTCTGAAATCTCCCTTCCTGGAAAAAACCCAGCAATGTCAAGCTGCCAAATAAACTCAACGTCACAGCGACCACAGAACACCACCCGACCACAATGAGTGACTTATAGCTAACCATTAACCAAATAACCGTCAACAATGATATTACATGTAAAGTACTAACAAAAAGGGCCGCGGACCAGGATGGTATTAGCTTAAAGTCCGGGCGCCATTCGAGAAAGGATGACATCAACCATTGCCGCCGTCTGTGGATTAGTAGGTTTTACCCGCATCGTAAACCATTCAAAAATATCAGCATCCTGCTCTTTCAGAAACGCTTCAAAACTATCCTGATCAGCAGAAGACAAGGTATCAAAATATTTTTTAAAAAAAGGTACTAATAAAACCTCGACCTCTTTGATTCCTCTTCGACATTGCCATGTTAATCGACGCTTTCTATCCTCAACGGACTCCGTAACTTCACTATTTGACATAAAACACCCTTAATTCGAAGCCACACCAACAACAATGGCCCATTCGTAAATACTTGTACGGACGATTATACCCAATTAATCACTAATACCCATACAACTCGCCTGCTGACAGCGAAGCTTTATGGAATTATCATAGGCATACATCAAAAAATAGTAGGTACCGCATGCAAAACCAATGGCAAACATTGCTCAACAACCTTTCCCCAGCATTAACTGCACAATTACAGTCTCCAAAGTACTCCCCGGAAACTGAGTACTTATCATGCTTAACAGGGTTTGAAACTCTCAATATCACCGGCCCAGACCGACTTACTTTTTTACAAGGGCAAATGACCTGCGATTTCACAACAATCGAAAGTAAGCTACTACTTGGTGCAAACTGCAACCTAAAAGGCAGAGCTAGCGCCACCTTTTACGCAATTGACAATGCCGCTAACGAAACCACACAGCTTATTTTACCTACTGGCCAGGCTGCTTACCTCAAAAAGCTGCTGGATAAATACGCCCTATTTTCCAAAGCGGAATTAAGTGCAGAGAATACTGATCAAGTTGTGATAGGCCTGATTGGAGAACGATCATTAGCGATAACAGGCATCTCCTCGCTCGAGAGCAACCAAAGCATGGATATCGCCCAGGGAAATGTATCCAGAGTTAACAATACCAACCTATTCTTGTGTGTCATCAGCACAACACTCGCTCAACAGTGGTTTGATGTTATATCCGCAGACTCTAGCGCCTACGAAAACCTGGTCATTACTCATCACAATACGTGGAATCAACAGCAAATTGTTTCTGGAATATCTCACGTAACAACACACAGCCAAGATCTTTTTATCCCTCAAGAGCTAAATTACGATTTAATCGAGGGCATTAGCTTTACCAAGGGGTGTTATATAGGTCAAGAAATCATCGCTCGGCTTCATTACAGGGGTAGCTACAAACAACGTGCTTGCCGGTTTCAATGCAAAACCGATGTTGAGCCAAAGCCTGGTACACCAATTTACGGTGAAAACAGCGAGCAACCCTGTGGGCAGGTCATTCAAAGCGCCGCCGCAAATGAAGGTATCGAATTGCTAGCGGTGATAAAAGTTAAAATGCTGGAATCAGAAACCTTTCACTTAGAACAAAAAGATGGCCCTATTCTCCATGGCCTCACGCTCCCCTATGCTATAACTAATAAAGAGAAGTAATTAACTACAAGCTGGGGAGCGGAGCGACAACATATGTCCAACCTTGATGAAATTGTATTACAAGAAATCACCGAACTTATTGATAACGATCGATTAGTTCTGCCCACACTGCCAGAAGTCGCCCTGAAAGCCCGCGATACCGCTGAAGATGCAAACGCATCCGCAAAGGATCTAGCACAGGTAATCAGTAATGACGCAGCAATGACAGCACGAATTATCAAGGTTGCCAACAGCCCAATCATGCGTGGAGCAAGAGAGATAGAAGATGTACAAATGGCCATTGCGCGCCTAGGTATTACTTGTATCAGCAACCTCGTGACAGGCTTAGCAATGGAGCAAATGTTCCAAGCCACATCTGATTTTATTGACAAAGCAATGCGCAAGTCATGGACCCACAGCACTGAAGTCGCAGGGATCGCAAACGTATTAGCAAGGCACTATACAAAACTTAAACCAGACCAAGCCACTCTTGCAGGCTTGGTTCATAATATTGGTATTCTCCCTATCCTCACTTACGCCGAAGATACAGGAAAGCTCAATGACCATATTACATTGCAAAATGTCATTGAAAAAATCCACCCTCTAATAGGCACAAAAATACTGGAAAGTTGGGATTTCCCCAAGGAGCTCATCGATGTACCTGGGTATTATTTGAATTTTGATAGAGATACTGGAACTGACCGCGCTGATTATGCCGATATTGTCATGATCGCAAACCTACAAACCTACATAGGTAAAGAGCACCCTTTCACGGCACTTGACTGGCAAAACATTCCCGCATTTGGCCGTGTCGGCCTTGACCCCAATGTTGATGATCAAGAAGGGGAAGACTTATCCGATGAAATGGATGCAGCCATGGCAATGTTACGTTAAATTTTCTGGCCTGCGCTAGCCACATCAACCATAAAAGTCGATATTATGCGGTGTTCACATAAATTAACACACAGTGAGACCGCATTAAAATTTCGGATTAAAAATAGCATATTAGAAAGGTATGCGACTCGGATCCATTGAACTCTCATCTAATTTCAAACCGCAATCTCCAATTCAAACCTACTTCCTCCAGCGACTTCTCGTATTTTTATAACATTCACAAATAAACTAATTCCTAATGGTACTAAAAACCATCATCGCTATAAGAGTTTACATTCATAGAAGATCTAAGTCTTTTGTAATGCATAACCAAAGTAGATTATAAACACGCCTATAATTATACTTATAAAACAGTCAGGACTCTTCCCCCCCCTCCCCCCCTTGTGACAATGGAGTATTGTGATGCAAGCCGCAGTTTCAAATTGCTCTAGTGAGCGCGACTTTCTCATCAATCATATTGCAGAAGGTTATATTCGCATCCAAAACAATTATATCTCACAAGTTAACCACAGCCTTGTCAGTATGTTAGGTTATCAGTCAGAGAAAGACCTTCCAGGGTTATTTCCAGAATTAATTTTTTCCCCAACCGATTTTATCACTTACACAAAAATGTTTATCAATCAGTATGATCATTCGAAATTCGAAATCTCTCTTAAAGGAGGGCATGGCGAAAAAGTTATTGTTCGTTGCAACTTGCTTTCAAACGACCAAGGCAATAACACAACCTATTTGTTAGTAGAAGACATCACCCTCAAGCACCAAAAACTTAAAGAATTAATGACTAAGTCGACAGTCTTTGAATACAATCCTTACATGGTATTAATCACAGATCAAAGAGGTGTTGTAGAAAACATCAATAAACGTTTTCGCGATAAGACGGGATTTTCTGAAGAAACAATGATTGGCGAAAATATTTTTGATTACAAAGCATTAATAAGCCCTTTGTGTGGATTAGATCATGATGAGACATTACGAGAAACCGTTAGAAAACCCGAGTTTGTTGGGGAATTTTCAAGCAAAAAATCAGGCAACAATATATTCCTAGAAGAGATACATGTCGCTTCAGTTTATGATAATGGAAAATTATGTAACTTACTATTTATCGGCAACGATATAACTGACAAAAAAGAACTTCATGCTCGACTAGAAAACCTTGCTTATCACGATCAAATGACTGGATTTATTCGAAGAGATGTATTTAACGAAGTTGCAACTTCGTTAAAAGATAACACAGATAAAAACCATGACAAATTAGGATTACTATTCCTTGATCTCGACAAATTCAAACCAATTAATGATAAACACGGTCATTACACGGGAGACCGAGTATTAATAGAATGCGCAGAACGTTTTAAAAAGGTGTTTCGGAATTCAGATGTCATTTGTCGGCAAGGGGGTGACGAATTTTCCGTTCTCTGCCCTCAACTACAATGTATAGAAGACCTAGAAACAATCGGTAGAAAAATAACTGACGAAATAACACAACATTTTTTCAACATTGACGGCCTCAACTTACATGTAGGCATAAGTGTTGGCGGCTGCTTATATTCTGGAGAAACTAACAGCAAAACAACACTAGAAAATCTTATAAAATTTTCAGACCATCTAATGTATGAAGCAAAAGCAGACCCACTACATCATTGTGTATTTAAAAAATATCAAGAAAGGAATAAACGAATGCACTAACCCTATTAACAAAAAAACGATGATGTGACATATAATATATGGACATACAATCAAAAAATGACGAGCTATTACCTCCATTACACAGCAGTCTCGCTTACAAGCAAGGTCGATTTGTGGTTCTATTGACATTGTTTCTCGGTTTATTTTTTAGTGCATCACAAATATTTGTTGATTATATTAATCAAAAATCAAAAATATCATCATCAGTAAAACAAGTCATAAAAATCATGGCGCAGCCTGCTGCTGAAGCAGTATTTCAAATTGATTCAGACTTAGCCAAAAAGGTAGGAAAAGGTCTATTTGAATATAATGCAATTACGAGAGTTAGAATCTATGGCGATATTGGGGATAGCAAAAAAGATCGTCTGTTTTTAGATATGAGCCGAGAAAAACCTGATCAACCGCTCCAATGGGCTTCAACTATGCTATTTGGTGATTACAAAACCCATCAAATTGAATTACACCTAACAGCCCATAACAACCCACATCAAATAGGTTACTTGGAAGTACAAACAAACCCTTATGATACCGGCTATGCATTTATTCGTCGGTCATTTACCACTATTGGATTAGGACTTATTCGGACAAGTTTTTTTGCAGGAATAATCTTTATTTACTTTTATATAACCCTTACAAAACCATTGCGCTCTATTAGCCAATCATGGTTAAGAATAAATCCAGAGCACCCCGGTAACAAACCAATATCTACATTATCAAACCATACTATCGATGAATTAGGTTCTTTGGTTAACGGGGCAAACAAGGTCATTAGCGCCATTAACAATCACTTAATCAATATACGCAGAGCAAGAACAGCCTTACGAGCCTCAAACGAGAAACTTGAAAGCAGGGTTATAGAACGAACACTTCAGTTGCAAGAAGCTAAGGATATTGCTGAACACGCAACGCAAGCTAAAACAATTTTTTTAGCAACAATGAGTCACGAGATACGGACACCAATGAACGCGATTATCGGCCTCAGCATGTTAACATTAAAAACTGACATGGAAGCAGAGCAACGAGATCACCTTGAAAAAATCCTCGGATCCGCAGAAATCCAATATATCATTAATGATATATTGGATTTCTCAAAGGTCGAAGCGGGAAAGCTACAATTAGAATCTGTTCATTTTGACCTAGAACAACTCATAGAGCGTGTTGTCACTATTTGTTCACTCAAGGCTTACGCCAAGAGTTTGGAGCTCATCATTCATGTTGCAGACGATGTACCACGATATCTACTTGGCGACCCTCTTCGAGTACAGCAAATACTGGTTAATTTAACCAATAATGCCATAAAATTCACAGAAGAAGGCCATGTTTCCATCCAAATATTCAATATCAAAAACAATGAAGGATACGTGAAATTAGAGGTTCGTGTATCCGACACCGGCATCGGCATGACCAAAAGTCAATGCTCAATGCTATTCCAACCCTTTTCTCAAGCCGACAAATCGACCACAAGAAAGTATGGAGGAACCGGGTTAGGTCTTGCTATTAGCAAACACCTTGTAGAACTGATGGGCGGGGATATATGGGTGGACAGTGAATACAATAAAGGGTCAACATTTCATTTTACAATATCCACAAAAGCCGCCAAAGAAACTCAAAAGCAAGAAAGAAACCGCTCATGCGGAGCAATTAGACTACTAATTGTAGATGACAACGAAATTGCCAGAGACGTTTTACTCAACATGCTCGACTATTCTGAATCCATCCTCGCCGTTGCAAAAAGCGGCCAAGAAGCAATAGATAAAGTTAAAGATTATCACGACCGAGGAGAGGCTTTCGACCTGGTCATCATGGATTGGAAAATGCCTAAAATGGATGGTATTGAAGCTTCAAAAATCATAAAAAACGAGTTAAAAATCACTAACATACCCGAAATCCTTATGGTTTCAGCTTATGACAAAAACGATGCAAAGTCACTCTGCGAATCTGTTGGCATTGAACATTTCTTGGAGAAACCTGTAAGCCCATCGTCACTATTAAATGCCATAAAAAGCACAATAAATCAAAAAAACAAACCCTATATCATTACCGAAGCTCACACGCCAAAAGACACATCAAATATACCTAACATGTCAGGGTCCTGCGTATTATTAGTCGAAGACAATGCAATTAACCGACAGGTTGCCATTGGCTTTCTTAGCGAAACAGGTATTACTATCGATATTGCAGAAGATGGTAAAGTAGCGTTAGAAAAAACAGAAAAAAATCATTACGACTTAATATTAATGGATATTCAAATGCCCGTAATGGATGGGCTATCGGCCTCGATTGAAATCCGAAAACTTCCCGAAAGAGACAGGCTCCCCATTATCGCTATGACAGCTCACGCAATGGCTGCAGACCGTGAAAAGACTAAAAGTGCAGGAATGGATGATCATATTAGCAAACCCATATCCCCCAACGAACTTTATCAAAAAATGACATCATTCATTCATTCTAACCACCAGAAAAAAAATCAATTCACACCAACGAGCAACCTAAAAACATCGAAAGAAAACAGAAAGTTCATAGCTGAACTTCGCACGATACATCAACTAAAAATTGATATCGCCATTAACAAATTGCAAAACAACGAAGAGTTATATCTCAGCCTTATTCGTGACTTCTATAAGTATTACTCAGACATACACCAAACACTAAAAGATATGTCACAAAAAAAAGATTGGAACAAGCTCTATAGATACGCACATACGCTCAAATCAAATGCTTCATATATCGGCGCTAAAATAATATCAAACTCCGCTGAAGATCTCGAAATATCAACAGAAAACAATCAAAACATAGAGGAGAAACTAGGCGTCACGGATCAACTTACCCGCATTTTATTAAAACAGTTAAAACCGATAATGCAGTCCAATCCTACCAAAGAAACCTCAAAAAAATACGACAATCACACAGCAATTGGCATAGCTAACCGAATAATTCATCTTCTTAAAGGTCAAGATGCCAAAGCAAATGATCTAATACCCGCTCTTATGGAAATATGCACACACAGCCAATACAAAGATAGTGTCGAACAAATAACTGAGCTTCTTGATGACATCGAATATGAAGAGGCAATCAAAAAACTCGAATCACTCACACATAAAATGCAATAGCAAGGGGCCATAATGCGTAACGAACTACCCTGCATTCTCATTGTTGATGACGACCAGTCTAATCGAAAAATATTGTATGATTTACTGAAATCATACGCAAGAATTGTACTCGCAAAGAATGCCACACAGGCTATCGAGTATGCGCGAATACAACAACCATCATTGATATTATTAGATGTTGTTATGCCAGATAAAGACGGTTTCGAAATATTAGAGCAGCTAAAGCAAGACAACGAGACTAGAAACATATCTGTCATCTTCATCACTGCAAGAAACTCCTACTCCGATGAGACAAGGGGGTTTCGATTAGGAGCATGTGATTACATTCGCAAGCCGTTTCACCATGAAATAGTTAAAGCTCGAGTCAGAACTCATCTAGAACTCGCACAAAAAAGGCATTTACTAGAAGAACTTGTTAATTTAGATGCATTAACATCAATCCCAAATCGTCGTCATCTTGAACACACGCTCATTAGTAATTGGCGAGATGCAAAGCGCACACAAAAACCCATAACAATTGCAATGTTAGATGTCGATTTTTTTAAAAATTACAACGATCACTACGGCCATGCCGCTGGGGATGACGTCTTGCGACATATCGCCAGCACGATTGAGTGTCAACTAAATCGTCCACGGGATATCGTCTGTCGTTACGGCGGTGAAGAATTTTGCTTTATTCTGCCCGATACCGACATCAATGGCGCAAAGCGCATTCTAGAAGCATGCTGTCAAGCTATTGAAGGGTTAGCTATTGAGCATGAAAAATCACAAACGAGCTCAGTGGTTACCGCCAGCATAGGGGCTTGCGTCTGCCAGCCTGAAGAAGGAGATCTTCACGAAAATGCGCTATTAATAGCTGACCAGTTCCTCTACAAATCCAAAGAAGCGGGGCGAAACTGCTTATCAATCCACCAAGAATAAACTAGTACTGTATCCTCTATTTATCTTGTAATAGAATAGGTGTTTTTCACCACACTTATGATGAACCCTGCCTATAGAGGGATACATGTCCTCATCACTGCCTATTTACGACTGCCTACCAGCACTAAAAGATGCACTAACCTCTCATAATGAAGCCGTATTAGAAGCGCCACCAGGCGCGGGTAAAACCAGCGTTGTCCCAATCGAATTATTATCAGAACCCTGGCTTGCGGGCCAAAAAATATTATTGCTGGAGCCTCGCCGCATTGCCGCCAAACTGGCAGCCCAACGACTAGCCGAAAGTCTACATGAACCCCTAGGAGAAACCGTTGGTTACCGCATCCGTTTAGAATCAAAAGTAAGTATAAACACCCGTATTGAAGTTATTACTGAAGGTATTCTCACTCGACTACTACAAAACGACCCGTCCTTAGACGGCATTGGCCTTATTATTTTTGATGAGTTTCACGAGCGCAGCCTTGATGCAGACCTAGGACTTGCTCTTAGCATCTACGGGCGAGAACTGTTTAGAGAATCTCTCCCACTAAAGTTACTAATCATGTCCGCAACGCTGGATGGTAATGCCATTGCCAAAATTATCGGCTCTGAAGATAAACCAGCACCAATAATAAGCAGCGAAGGGCGACAGTTCCCTATTCGCTATCATTATGCAGAAAAAAGGCCTGATATTGGTTTTTCACTGGAACAAGCTGTAGCAGAAACAGTAGAAATAGCCTTACAAAAGCATATGGAAAGCATCTTGGTTTTTTTGCCAGGTCAAGGGGAGATTCGTCGTGTTATAGAAAAAATATCTACATTTATACACCACCACCCTGACACAATACTAACGCCGCTATACGGAAATTTAAGTTTACCCCAACAGCAAGAAGCAATACGCCCTCCACCCGAGGGCAAACGAAAAATTGTACTTGCTACCGCTATTGCTGAAACCAGCGTGACCATACAAGGCGTTTCAATCGTCATTGACAGCGGGCTTAGCCGCTTACCAAAATATGATACCAGAACAGGGCTGACTCGTCTTTATACACAGCGAGTCTCACAAGCCTCATCCATTCAACGAGCGGGACGAGCCGGACGTACCGCGCCCGGCATTTGTTACCGTTTATGGCCAGAGTACCAGCAAGGGCAACTTGTACCTCAAACACCCCCAGAAATAGAACAAGCTGACCTTACCAATCTCACACTACAACTTTTTAAATGGGGAGTACAATCTGACGAGCTCCGCTGGCTAACCCGCCCCCCTGCTGCCGCTATGCAACACGCTACTGAGCTTTTAATCAGTCTTGCCGCCCTGGAGACTAATCATAACAAGTCACAACAACTAACGTCTCACGGTACAGCCATTGCTGCACTTCCTATGCACCCTCGTTTTGCTCATATGCTATTAACCGCCAACACCCATCAGCAACAACAAGTAGCCTGTTTGCTGGCAGCAATGCTACCGGAACGAGACCTAATCCCAAGCATTGGAAGTGACATCAATGCCAGGCTTGATAAACTCATTGACATTCTGAATAGAAAATTAAAACCATCAACATCTGAAAATCATATCGTTCGCATAATCCAACAACAAGCACTACGATATTTTTCGCTATTACCCCAGCAATGCAACGCCAAGAAGAAATTTACACCCTTACCTAACCTCAAGCATAACGAGGGATTAAGTGGCCGTCTTATCGCCTATGCCTACCCCGATCGAATTGCCAAGCAACGTCCAAACCAAACATCTTATTATGTATTGGCTAATGGTCGAGAAGCCTACCTTCCAGCTCACGACCCCCTTACCAAAAACCAATGGCTTGCCATTGCAAATTCGGGTGGCCAGCAAGGTCATAGTAATGACCGAATTTATCTCGCATCACCTTTGCAGCTTGAAGAATTTGATACAACTCTAGCCAATCAAACTCACACCACATCAAAAACCCATTGGTCGAATGAGGGAAAACTCGTTGCAGAAGAACAACTTTGTATCGGAAAACTTATAATAAGAAGCAAAGCGTTAAAGTCATTAACACAGGAGCAAAAAACCTTAGCACTAATACAATGGATTAAAAAGCAAGGCTTACAATGCCTGCCTTGGACCAATGACATCAAACAATGGCAAGCCCGCGTCCTGCTACTTCGAGAGTCAGATACAAATAACAACCTTTGTTGGCCTGATATATCGGAGGCCCATCTATCAACAACCATTGAAGAATGGTTAGCCCCCTATTTAAATAACATTACCCATATCAAGCAATTAAACAACATTGATATGTTCTCTATATTGAAAAACTTACTCCCCTGGCCATTACCCAACAAATTGAACGAGCTTGCACCCAATAGCATTACCGTTCCTTCAGGGTCAAATCATCGTATCGACTATTCCCAAACACCTCCCGTGTTAGCAGTAAAACTCCAAGAAATGTTTGGCTGTAACACCACCCCATCCATAAACAACGGAAAAATAGCGTTAACCATTCATTTATTATCCCCCGCTAGACGCCCTCTACAAGTAACTCAAGACTTAGATAGCTTTTGGAGCAATGGCTACGATGATGTTAAAAAAGAAATGAAAGGCCGCTACCCTAAACACCCATGGCCTGACGATCCACGAGCCGCAATTGCGACCGCAAAAACGAAACGTCACCTATCATGATGGAAGCAGCTATACTCAAAGGGTCACAGGCCACCCACAGATCCCAATGAATTATCTTCCATGTACGCTTATTTTCAACGCAACCAGGTTCTTGTTTGCGTTGGCTCTTGTTTCTCTGCCCCTATCCTCCTGGGGGGCATGTGAAAAACTTACTGTATCTGCCAATGCCAACAACGCTCCGATTAGCTATGAGCAAGACGGTAAGCTGACGGGCATAGGGTTCGACCTATTTAATCGCCTTCTTTCAAGCATCAAAATCCCCATCGAAAGAACACAACCCTACCCCTGGAGAAGAACACTAAAAAATAGCAAAAACGGAGATATCGACATTATCATTGGTGTCAGAAAAACCGTAGATCGAATGCTGTATCTAGACTTTATTGAACCTGCATTTACCAGTACCGCACACACTATTTTTTTTAGAAAAGATAAAAAGAAACGCATAAAATCCAAAGCTGATCTAACCCATTTTAATGGCGGTGTAACTCTTGGCATGGTGTTAGATGATAAATTTTCGCTATTCATGAAGGAACACCTACAAATAACTCATGTCGCAACGGTCGAACAAAATTTTCTAAAGTTAATAAGTGGTCGCATTGACTATTTTATTGCGCCATTGTTACCCACTATAAACACCGTGCAAACACGCTACCCAGAACAACTGAAAGAGCTAACATTTTTAAGCGAACCGATTTCCGTAACCAACGAGTACATAGTCATTTCAAAACAAAGCCAATGCAACACCATAAAAACATCGTTATCTCAGTTACTGCAAAAGGTGAAAAATAACGGAACCTTTGATAACTGGCTTGGCGACAGCATGGCAAATTGGAAAGCCTTAGATTGGTATATACATCACCAGGATTAAACGATGAATACACATCCTATACAGTTCAACATTACCAGGAATCACATTCCCACAGCGCTTGTTACTCTTCTGGCCATCTTTCTATGCATATTTTTATCGGCAACAGCAAATGCTTTTAATGTTGAAGAACAGGTTCAAATCAGCGGTTTTTTAAGTTTCGGTGGTGGCATATCAAACGCTGAAGCCTACCCAGGAGGCGACGACCCCAGCGACCCCGAAGACACACCCAACCCCGAAAAAAACACACCAAAATACACAGCAGGTTCTGGTCGTTTTATTTTTGATGACAAACTGAACTTCGATCAAGATACTCGCGCAGGGCTTCAGTTTGATTTCATTATTGATGAAAAAACTTCAGCCACCCTACAATTTGTGTCTAAAGGATCTGTGGATAATTTTGATCCCGATCTTTCTTGGGCCTATTTATCCTATAACATTATGCCCGACTTAACGATACGAGCGGGACGATTTCGACTACCGATCTATCTCGCCTCCGATTATCTTGATATAGGCATCGCATACCCTTGGATACGTCCACCAACTGAAGTTTACAGCACTATAAATATGAGCAACCTAACGGGTATTGATGTTCTCTATTCTAAACAAGTTGGTAATTGGATTTGGAGCGCCCAACCATTTATGGGGGCATCTGAATTTGAGCGCGGTGATTTCACATCAAATTTTCGAGATCTATACGGTATCAACAGCTCCATCACTAACGGCGGATTAAGCGTTAGAATTGCTATTATGGAATATGAGTTTTCCGTTAAACCCTGGCCCTTAACTGATGACCATGCTCAACTCATTCAAGCATTACGAGCAGCTGGTTTTTCTGAACTTGAAGAATATGGCAACCCTAATGACCGAACCACCACATTCCTTACCGCCGGAATAAGTTGGCATAACAACGTGTGGGGCTTTCAATCAGAGTGGGCAAGACGAGACAATGCTGAATCCGGCCCCGACGTTGATGGATATTACCTAACAACAAGCTATCACTGGAATGCCTGGCAACCACACATAACATTTGCATCAAGAAAAGCTACAAATAGCAGCAGCCGCTTTCATCACGATAGACCTAATCTGGCAGTTGCCTCCCCAGCCCTGGAAGCAGCTGTTGTAGGGTTAACAAATGAATTAACCGGTATCGAGGATAACTCCAGCGAGTCAATAACAGTAGGTATAAACTACTCATTTAGTGACGCTATGATTGGAAAACTTGAATTTAGCGAGATTAGAAACAAACGTTCCACCGGCCTCTTTGAATTTGCTACAAAACATGACAAAAACTACATCGCTAGTTTTGTCGTTGACGTCATATTTTAATCGAGGAGGCCAATCATGAAATCAAAAACAGTAAAAACATTCATCGCCACCTTGATTGCACAAATCCTATTTATTTCAGCACCCTCTCACTCTTACGCAAGAGACACGCTATACATAATAACCAACACCAAAAATGCAACCCAATCCTTATCCAAACAAGACATCCAAAATATTTTTCTTGGAAAAATACAATCATTTCCAAATGGAAATCCGGCAAAACCAGTCAACTCATCAAAGGGCAGCCCATCAAGAATAGCATTTATGGAAGAGATACTGAAAAAAACAGAACGTAGCTGGCGTTCGCACTGGGCCAGACTACTATTTACAGGAAAAGGCAAACCACCCAAAGAATATCAAAACCCACAAGACATCATCGATGCTGTCGCTCAAAAAAAACAGGCTATTGGTTATGTGATTGGTAACATTGATAAAAATAGCAACATTACCATACTGATGAAAATCACCATCCCCTAACGTACAAGATTAGAAGTACCGCTATTTTTTCAGGTAGCAGCTTGCTGTGCAATGCAGCACCCGTTCCACCAACAATAAACGTTAATGTGCCAACACCCCACCCTTCTTCTTTTCGACCAACTGATCATTGCTTAAATCAAAATCCATTCATGTCTCCGATCGTGAAAGCGCGTATGCCAACCGTTTAAAAATAAGTGCGCATAAGCCGGGATATATCCCGGCTTATAATGTCAGTTATCATTTCAAATCAATCGTCATATTCAATCCAGAAGAAATATCACTATCAAACCAACGAGCAGTAATCGTTTTAGTTTCGGTAAAGAATCGTATAGCCTGCTTACCGTAAGCATGGTGATCACCGTAGAACGATTTTTTCCAGCCTGTGAATGAAAAGAATGGCAATGGCACTGGGATTGGAACATTAATTCCTACTTGCCCTACTTCAATTTCATGCTGAAAACGACGAGCTGCAGCACCACTAGCAGTGAAAATTGACGTTCCATTTCCGTAAGGGCTTTGATTAATAACATCAATGGCTTCTTCTAAGGTATCCGCTTTCACTATACACAAGACTGGCCCAAACACTTCCTCTTGATAAATACTCATCTCTGGCGTCACATCTGTGAACACAGTAGGCCCGACCCAATTCCCATCAGGGAACCCCTCAACAGTACAATCACTTCCATCAAGAACACAGTTAGCGCCTTCATCTTTACCCTGTTGAATCAGTCCTAACACTCTTTCTTTTGCCTGTGGGCTAATAAGCGGCCCATAAGCCGCACCTTTATCGTCCCAAGCACCAGGTCGAATTTCTGCAATAGCGTTTTTGATATCATCCGCCCATTCTTGAGCGGCACCAACTAACACGGCAACACTAATTGCCATACAACGCTGACCAGCTGCACCACAAGATGCACCCACAAGGCTGTTTACTACTTGGTTTTTCTGTGCGTCAGGCATTACAACCATGTGATTTTTAGCACCAGCGAAAGATTGAACACGCTTTAAATTATCGGTACCGGTTTTATAGATATACTGGCCTACTGCAACAGATCCAACAAAAGAAATCGTCTTAATATCTTCATGGCTTAATAGAAAATCCACCTGTTCTTTACGACCGTGAACGACCTGCAAGACACCTTCAGGCAAGCCTGCCTCGATTAGCAACTCAGCAAGCCTTGTTGGTGTATTAGGGCACTGTTCTGAAGGTTTTAAGATAAAGGTGTTACCGCAAGCTATTGCCAATGGGAACATCCACAAAGGAATCATCGCAGGAAAGTTAAAAGGGGTAATACCTGCACATACACCTAGCGGCTGCGTGTAGGAGTATGTATCTATCGCTCTAGCAACATTTTCTACCGTTTCACCCATCATCATCGATGATATATTACAAGCATGCTCGGCAACTTCGATACCACGCCAAACATCACCTTTTGCATCATCAAAAGTTTTACCGGTTTCCTGGGCTAGAATAGTTGCCAGCTCATCATGATGCTCTTTTAACAATGCCTGATATTGCAACATAACACGCGCCCGGACCGGTACAGGGGTATCTTTCCACGTGGTGAAGGCTGTTTTGGCAGACTCCAACGCACGGTTCATTTCATCCATTGTTGTACAAGGGGCCTCACAGATAACTTCTTGTGTTGCAGGATTAGTAACAGCAATCCACTCATCACTCTGGCTAACCTCAAACTTACCGGCAACTAATTGTTTAACTTTATTATTTTCCGGCTGGTTGTTTTCTGACTGGCTCATATCCTGCTTCCTCGTTATTGCCCCAAATTAAAAAGGGTGTTTTTCACAAAGCGGTTACATTAAACGGCTTCAAGATGCTATGTCAAAATCTTATTAGATACTATAGAAACCATTTCAACACAAAAGAAGTGATTAGAACATTGACGAAATTGCGCAATATGAGGGTTATATTGCTACCAGATCGCTACATTTGGGCAAAACAATGTCTGCTCCATCACCTAAACCTATAAGAAACAAGGGTGTTCGCATTTGTTGCGCTTAAAAGTACACTCACCCACTATTCATGCAGCAACCATCACGCTACAGCAGAGTATAAGCAGCTTAGCAAAATTTACTTTTACGATACTGGTCAGGCGATAGTCCCATTACTTTTTTAAATAAACGCGAAAAATAATAAACATCATCATAGCCGAGCACCGCACTGACCTGTTTAACAGAACGACTGCTACTGTCTAACAGATAACAGGCACGTTGCATTTTCATGTTAATAAAGTACTGAATGGGCGAATGCCCCGTTAGCGTTTTGAATTTTTTAGAAAAATGATATTTTGAAAGTTGCGCCTCAGCAGCCAGGTCGTCCAGATTTAACTGTCCATGCACATGCTCTTGCATCATAGCGCGAATACGATCCCAATTTAGAGCCTGACCGATCTGAGGCTGCTGCTGACGAACAAGAAGCGAGGCATAACTGAGAAGTGCTTGAAGTTGATGACAACCTTGAATGAATTCTGCGAGTAAATAACCACTACGATGCAACTCTGAAAGAGCATCGAAAATTCTTACCACACGAGGCTGAACGCCAATATTGAATCGCAACGATGTCATTTGTATATGCTCATAAAACGGTTGTGCCACCTCGCCATCAAAGTGCAACCAATAAATGGTCCACGGATCCTTGTTATCTGCTTGATATGTATGAGGGTGATTTGGCGGCAATATAATTAGATCGCCACTGACAATTCTGTAGCGCTTGGTGCCTGAGGCCTCTTCGGTCATTAAGGTGCCCTTCCCTGCAATACAGTAAATCATCAAATAATCTGTATGTACGGGGCGCTGCATCCTGTGATTACTTGCAACAGGGTAATAACCCATCGCAGTAGGATAAAGCCCCCGTGTAAGCGGGTTTGTGGCAAGCTGCTCGGCTATATATGGCGGCACTAAAAAGCGCACGCCTTCAGGGGGTAATGGCCAACTGGATGTAATATTCAACAGACGCCCTTGGGGTATCCCACTGTTACACGGGTGACAGTACGATAAGCCACACCTCTATCGCAATATAGTCCATCATTTAGCCAAGATCGTCAATCCTCAATCTAACCCACTCTAGGTAAGCTTGATTCTAATGTCTAAGAACGTTGAATCATTGTTGCTACGCATTACCCAATAAGTAGCACATTACTGTTAAATCAGGATTAGGAGATTGTTATGGGTGTTGTTGATACCTCTGTCGAAAAAAGTGAAGCCGCTATTGAAATAGAAGCCCTGATTGCACGTTCCCGTGCAGCACAGGCTCAAATTGAAAATTACACCCAGGAACAAGTCGATGAACTGATCACCGCCATGGTGTGGGCTGTAGCCCGCCCTGGCGTAGCTGAGCGGATTGCCCGCTTCACCATTGAAGAGACTGAACTGGGTAATTACGACGCTAAGTATTTGAAAATATTCAAAAAAACACGTGCCGCTTTGTTCGATATCATCAATGACAAATCTGTTGGTGTTATCGAAGAAGACACTGAACGCAATATCATCAAGATAGCTAAACCTGTTGGCGTGATTGGTGTGCTAGTACCCTGTACCAACCCGGAAGCAACACCTGTCATAAAGGCTATTTCAGCCATTAAAGGCCGTAACTCCATTATTGTTGCGCCCCACCCTCGCTCCAAGCTAACCAATAAAATGATCTGCGACCTGATGCGTGAAGCCTTAAAGGCCTGTGGTGCTCCTGAAGACCTGGTTATTGCTATTGAAATACCATCCATGGACGGCACTGCTGAACTAATGAAGCAATCTGACCGAGTACTAGCTACCGGTGGTTCCCCGATGGTTAAAGCAGCCTACTCAAGCGGAACGCCTGCGCTGGGTGTGGGTGCAGGTAACGCCGTCATCACCGTTGATGATACTGCCGACTTGGTGGATGCTGCTGAAAAAATTCGTATTTCAAAAACATTGGATTATGCAGCCTCTTGCTCTTCTGATAACGCAGTTGTCGCTTTTGATTCTATTGCTGACGAATTACTAGATCAGCTCCAACAGCAAGGTGGTTATATCGTCAATGCTGAGGAAAAGCAGAAGCTTGAAGACATTATCTGGGAAGATGGACACATAGCCTCACGCATTGTTGCGCAGCCGGCAGAAACCCTGGCTAGCATGGCGGGCATAGACCTCCCACACGGCAAGCAATTCTTTATTGTGCCTGAAACAGGTGCAGGTGCAGACTATCCATTTTCTGGTGAAAAAATGTCAGTTGTTATGGCATTCTACCGCGTTAGCAATATAGACGAAGCCATCACTCAAACCAATGAGATTCAAACCTATCAAGGTATGGGGCACTCGTGTGGTATCTATTCTCAGAATGACAACAACATTTTGAAATACGGTATAGGCACCAAAACATCACGAGTTATGGTTAACCAGCCCCAAGCTCCGTCTAACAGCGGTAACGTTTGGAATGGAATGCGCCAGACATTCTCTTTAGGGTGCGGCTCTTGGGGCGGAAACAGCATCAACAACAATATCACCTGGGAAGACCTGGTTAACATTACCTGGATCTCAAAGCCACTGGCTAAAAACAAAGTAATACCCGAAGATGAGATATTATTCGCCAGCGCAATAAGTAAGTTAAAGTAGAATCACCTAAAATTATTAGCTCCCTCACAAGTGGGGAGCAATAATTATAAAGTGCCAAAAAGCACGTAACTTGACTTAATAACATGACTTAGTAACACAACATAGAGTCTGACCTATGGATTTTAATTTAAGCGAAGAACAGCAGGCGTTCCAAAATGCGGCGCGCGCTTTTGCAGCAGGTGAAATGGCGCCTCATGCAGCTGAATGGGATGAAAAAAAGATTTTCCCAAAAAACGTTATCGCCAAAGCAGGCGAAATGGGCTTTTGTGGTTTGTACTCCCCTGAAGATGTGGGTGGAACGGGATTATCACGAGTCGATTCGTCGATCATTCTGGAAGAGTTAGCGGCAGCATGTACATCAACAGCTGCTTATATTTCCATTCACAATATGGCCACCTGGATGACGGCCACCTGGGGAACTGACACAATTAAAGAGACATGGTGTGGGGACCTCGTTACAGGTCAGAAGCTAGCATCATATTGTTTAACTGAGCCCGGCGCAGGTAGTGATGCAGGTTCATTACTCACCTCTGCAAAAAAAGACGGTGACAACTACATCATCAATGGCAGTAAAATGTTTATCAGTGGTGCTGGCGAAACAGATCTATTGGTTGTCATGGTACGTACTGGAGCTCCTGACAGCGGGCCCAAAGGTATCTCTGCCTTCGCAATTCCAGCAGATACTGACGGTATCACTTACGGCAAAAACGAAGACAAAATGGGCTGGAACAGTCAACCAACACGAGCTATCAGTTTTGAAAACGTGCGTGTTTCAGCCGAGCACCTGCTGGGAGCTGAAGGCGAAGGTTTTAAAATCGCCATGAAAGGCCTGGATGGTGGGCGCATTAATATCGCCTCCTGTTCTATTGGAGCAGCACAAGCGTGTATCAACCACACCCAAGCCTATATGAAGGAACGCAGCCAATTTGGTAAGCCATTGGCGGCTTTTCAAGCGCTTCAATTCAAACTGGCAGACATGGTTACTGAATTGGTTGCTGCACGCACCATGGTTCATTTAGCTGCCTTTAAGCTGGATAAAAATGATGCTGATAAAACTACCTATTGTGCCATGGCCAAACGCTTTGCTACCGATATCGGTTTTAATGTGTGCAATGATGCAATTCAACTTCACGGCGGTTATGGTTATATTCGTGAATACCCCATTGAGCGTTTCCAGCGTGATTCACGCGTCCACCAGATTCTGGAAGGTACAAATGAAATCATGCGTATGGTAACTGCACGGCGCATACTCGAAGACGGTGCTACTGATGCTATTCGCTAAGCATCATGTGTTTAATGTACTTTTTGGCAATCTATTTATCTGTTTAAAAGAATTGAGGAAATAATTAAATGAGTGATTTATTACAAGTTGAAAAACGTGGTCATATCGCCATTATCACCATGAATAATCCACCAGCTAATATCTGGACGGTTGATAGTTTGTATTTGTTGAAAGACATTGTGGAAGAGTTAAATACCGATAAAGATAACTACGCATTAGTCTTGACCGGCCAAGGAGAGAAATTCTTTTGTGCGGGTGCTGACCTCAAAATGTTCGCTGACGGCGACAAAGACAATGCACGAAAAGCAGCTCAAGCATTTGGGGACGGCTTTCAGGCATTAACCGATTACGAAGGTGTTTCAATTGCAGCCATCAATGGTTTTGCGATGGGCGGTGGTTTAGAAGCGGCGATGGCCTGTGATATCCGTATCGCAGAAAGTCAAGCAAAGATGGCCTTACCAGAAGCTAAAGTCGGTTTATTACCTTGCGGCTTGGGTACTCAGCACCTTCCTGCCCTGGTTGGAGAAGGCTGGGCAAAGCGAATGATTCTGTGTAATGAACAGCTAAAGGCAGATAAAGCGCTGGAAATTGGTTTGGTTCAAGAAGTTGTTGAAACGGGTAAGGCATTAGAAGCGGCGCTTACGCTGGCTGAACGTGTTGCAGAGCAAAGCCCAACATCGGTTAAAGTGTGCAAAAAATTGATCATGGGTAGTCGTAACCTTCCCATGAATGAAAACCTATCCCTTGAGCGTGATGCATTTGCTGACCTGTTCGACACGAAAGATCAGTTGGAAGGCGTTACTGCTTTCCTAGAAAAACGTAAGCCAGAATGGACTAATAGCTAAACCAATTAAAGAGAAGATGAGATGACTGATCCGGTAATTTTTGAAGAGCGTCAGGCGGGAACAAAAAAAATTGGCATTGCCAGCCTCAACGTTGAAAAATCGCTCAATGCGCTATCGCTTGCAATGGTGGACTTGTTAGAAGAAAAGCTAACCCTTTGGGAAGCGGATGACAGTATTGCTTGTGTCTTTTTACAAGGTGTTGGCGACAAAGCATTTTGTGCAGGGGGGGATGTTATTGCGCTTTTCAATGGCGCAGCAGCTTACGGCGAAGCCTACGATGACGATACGATGGATCAGTTTTTCAAGCGAGAATATGAGCTTGATTATCACATCCACATGTATACAAAACCTATCATCCTGTGGGGTAACGGTATAGTAATGGGGGGCGGAATTGGTTTGATGAGCGGAGCAAGCCATCGCGTCGTGACCGAATCCACACGCATGGCAATGCCTGAAGTGACTATTGGTTTATACCCTGATGTCGGCGGCACCTGGTTTTTGAATCATGCACCCGGTAAAACCGGCATGTTTCTGGGTTTAACCGGAGCATCGTTCAATGCGACTGATGCTAAATTTATAGGCCTGGCTGATCGCTTTATTACACACGATCAAAAAGACGCCGTGTTAGCTGCGTTAACGGATCAAACCTGGCCGGAAGCCCTGCCTGAGCATCATGGTTTAGTCACGCATATTTTACGTGACTTCGAAAAAAGCTGCGAAGAGCAACAGCCATCGAGTCAGGTGCGCGAGCATCTGGATTGGATCAATACCACCTGTGACGGGGATAACCTGCTGCAAATTATTGATCAAATCACAGCGTATGACGGTGATGATAAGTGGTTATGTAAAGCGGCCAAAACGTTGTCACAAGGTTGCCCGGTGTCCCCTCACCTCGTATGGCAGCAATTTACTCGCGGCAAACATTTGTCGCTCAAAGAAGTTTTTCAATTTGAATTAGTGTTATCCACCAATTGTTTACGCCAGGGGCATTTTAAAGAAGGTGTGCGTGCACTTTTGGTTGAGAAAGACCGCAACCCTCAGTGGCAACCTGCAACCGTGGATTCTGTAACTGAGGCAGACATCAGTGCGCTAATTAAACCTGCATGGGGTAATGGCCCGCACCCACTTGAAAATCTGTAATCCATAAGAACAAAACATAAGGAACGAACATAATGACTCAAACAGTAGCCTTTATTGGACTCGGCAACATGGGCGGCGGCATGGCCGCTAATTTGGTTAAAGCAGGCTTTGTGGTTAATGCATTTGATTTGTCGTCAGCGGCCCAGGAACATGCTCGTGAATCCGGCTGTCATGTTGTTGATAGTGCAAGGGCTGCTGTAGTTGGTGCAGACTTTATTGTTAGCATGCTGCCGAACGGCACTATTGTTGAAAGCGTTTATATTGATGGTGATGCACTACTAGATGTCATCGACAAAAGCGCGCTGGTTTTAGATTGCTCAACTGTTGCCCCCGCAAATTCTCGTCGTGTTGAAGCTGAAGCAGCCAAGCGAGGCATTCGTGCTATTGATGCACCTGTTTCTGGTGGTGTGGCGGCGGCTGCCGCTGGCACATTAGCCTTTATGTGTGGAGGTGCAGAAGACGATTACCAGGCAGCACAACCCGTACTATCCGCTATGGGCAGCAACATCTTCCGCGCAGGTGATGCCGGTGCCGGTCAGGTTGCCAAAATCTGCAATAACATGCTACTAGCAATCCACATGACAGGGACGGCTGAAGCATTACAACTAGGTATCGACAACGGCCTCGACCCTAAAGCCCTGTCCGATATAATGCTGAAAAGCTCGGGAAGCAATTGGTCACTGCAGAAATACAACCCAGTACCAGGCGTCATGGACGGTGTACCATCAGGCAATAATTACCAGGGCGGATTTATGGTTGACCTGATGTTGAAAGATTTAGGTCTTGCAGCTGAGGCCTCTACAGGTAGCAAATCATCCATCCCAATGGGTGCTGCCGCGCGCAACCTATTTAATCTACACAAGCGCTCAGGAGAGAATGTAGGTGCATTAGATTTCTCCAGCATCATCCGCTTGTATGAACAGGGCGAATAGTCTGGAGTATCGAGAATAAATTGGCGCTGATATTCATAGCACCAATAAACCACCCTCGCGTACGAACATCACGCTTGTTAAGGCGCTTATGTATCTGAATGAATTTCAATTGTTTTAGATACATAGACGCCTCCGCTGATTAGAAGCCAAGGCACGCAAACACTTTACTCTGGCAATACCCAGTCGATTGGAGCCTTCCCTTTAGACCTCAGGTAAGCGTTTGTCTCACTAAAATGCCCGCAACCTAAAAAGCCTCGATGAGCAGACAGCGGAGATGGGTGGACCGAACGCAACACTTTGTGCTTCGTTTGATCAATAAATTGGCCTTTTTTGTGAGCATAATTACCCCACAATAAAAAGACGACACCCTCTTGCTCCTCATTGATTTTTTGAATCACACTATCAGTAAACCGCTCCCACCCTTTCTTTTGGTGCGCGCCGGCTGTTGCCTGCTCTACTGTCAGTACGCTATTAAGTAACAATACACCTTGCTTAGCCCAGGAGGTTAAACAACCATGGCTCGGTATATCCATACCTAAATCACGATTCAACTCTTTAAAGATATTTTTTAAAGAAGGAGGTGTCTTCACACCCTCCTGCACAGAAAAACACAAACCATGTGCCTGACCTGGACCGTGATAAGGGTCTTGTCCTAAAATCACGACCTTTAAATCATCAAAAGGAGTAAAGTTAAAGGCGTTAAAATACTCATCGCCTGGAGGGTAAATGATTTTTCCAGCTTTCTTTTGCTGCAATAAAAACGCTCTCAATTGCACCATATAATCTAAATCAAGCTCTGCAGACAGCTGCTTTTCCCAGCTAGGCTCTAATGTTAAGCGTTCCACTGTCTCACTCACCTTAATCTAGACCTGAACTAAAAAGGTATGAAATATACGCTTTAACATGCGTTTAGCACGGTCAGCATCAAACTCTTCAGCGGGACACTGTAAACCTTCTTGCTCTAAACGGAAAATGGTTGCCATTAATAACTCTGCAACAATATCAGGCTCATCAATCCCCATTTTTTCACATAGCAAATGCATATCATTCACAAGGTAGCCATAATAATGCTTAGCCATCTCACGAAGGCGCGGGTCACGTAGCGATTCATGCATAAACGCTTGCTCCGCTAACAAATGGTCACGCTTATCAGTTAATTCATGCTGAATAAAGGCTACCAATAAAGTGGCTAACGCTTCAACTAACTGGTTTCTTATAGGGCCCGCGTCAGGAACTTTACCACCGTTAGCCTGAATAAACGCTTCAACTTCAGTATAAATTGGTGTTACCACGTCACTCATTGCTTTTTCGGCAAATAACGTAAATGTATCGGTGATTAAGTCTGATATGTCCTTAAAGTAATATGTCGTGGCAGATAACGGCACTTCCGCTTCTTTTGCCACCGCTCTGTGACGAACTCCACGAACGCCCTCTTTAACGACAAGCCTTAATGCAGCTTCTAAAATAGCCTTTCGGCGCTGCTCACTTCTTGTACGACTGGCTTTTCGCCCTTGATAATTTACATTTACACCATCAGACATAATAACAATTCACTACCGGAAACAGTGGGTTCTAGTTGAGCCAATCATACGCTAAATAGTCAAGAAATACAGCGAGATGGCTGGATGAATAGTCATCTCGCTGTACGCCCAAATTTAACTATTATCCATTTTGACAATAACTTTATTGCAACTGACATTTGATTGCTTAATAAAGCCAGTATAGATGTATTACCAGAATTCACAGGGGTTGTATTTTGCAATACTGTTGCACGCTTGAGGGCTAAGAGGTGCCTTCCTACTGATAGGCACTGCGTCCGCTTCAATAATGATTAAATGTTAAACCGAAGTAACCTCTCCTTGAATCAACACTTCGCTTTGATCAACTCGCTCTGTTGAGGAAGGTCGTTCTTGGCGCTTTTTATCTTTTCTACCATCAATGAATAGTAACAACGGCACAAAGAAGAAAAAATTCACGGCCAATGCGATTGTTACTGTAATCGCTGTTAGCATTCCCATACTCGAGTTCGGATAATAATGCGATGTAGCCATCATGCCAAAATTTGCCGCTAGCACCATTGTTGTTGCAATTAATGCTAAACCAACGGTTTTAAACGCATATCGTGTCGCTTCAACACTTGTTAGGTTATTCTCTCGTCTTGCGCGAATATATTTACTTAAGAAATGAACGGTGTTATCAATCACGATACCCAGAGTCATACAAGCAACAATACTTACCGCTATACCAATCTGCCCTTTCCATAACCCCCATATTCCAAAAGAAATTACTGCGGGAAATATATTGGGAAATATACTTAACAATCCGTACTTAAAGGAACGTAGTGCGATGATTAACAATAGCGATACCACAATTAATGCCAACCCAGTTCCAACCAACATCCCTTTGATATTATGGTAAGACAATTCCCCTAACAACAAGTCAAAACCAACGCCCTGTGTTTCCATCCTTTCAGGTAAATTATTCGCAATCCAGTTTCTCGCAGACCGTTCAAAATCAATAATTTCATTTGAAGATACCGTTGCTAATAAAACATCCACTCTTACAGCAGAACGATCTATGTCCATTTGATTTTCTAACCCTAAACCAAAAGGCAAGGACATCTGAAACATCAATACATACTGCGAAATCAACTCTCGTTGCTCTGGGACTTGATAGTAATCCGTATCGCCGCCGTTCATATCACGATTTAGCCGTTTAATCGTATCGGAAAATGTAGATACAAACATCACATTATCTTGCTCCCTTGCCCAATCAGAAAAGCGATCAAGGCCGAGCATATACTCGGGGGCCATAATACCTCGAGTCTCGCCGGAGGGAAAAGCAAATTGAATCCGATGATGACCAGTAAGCTCATCAACCATAAACTGCGTAGCATTTCTCACTTCAAAGCTCTCGTCAAAGTACTCAAACCACACATCATTAAATTCATTTTTTAAGCTACATACCGACAACAAAGAAAATATTAACGTTGCGACAACAAATACTGTTTTTCGTCGCTCTATCACCAGGTCTGCAAATTTACTCATAAATTTGTGACGCCACAGCATTTCACCTTCCGACCCTTTGCTTTCATCAAAATGGCGCGCCTTCTGTTTCACTTTCAATTGCGGTAGCACCATAATCATTGCAGGTAAAAATACAATCGACAAAAACCAAGCAGCCATCACGCCTACTGAAACCAAATTTCCCATATCAGCAAACGGCGGTGATTCAGAATTATTTAAAAACAAAAAGCCTACAGCAGTCGTCACACTAGTGAGAAATACCGGCTGCATATTTATGCGTAAACTTTCCAGCATCGCCTCACGTTTTTCTTGCCCTTCACTGATTTGATGCTGAAACGTCAACAACAGATGCATACTATCCGCCACAGCTAACGTCAGGATAATTGCAGGTGCCCCACCCATAACCGGTGTAAGTTCAACCCCCCACCACGTCATGATACCGAGCCCAATAACATTCGATAACGCAATGACAAAATACGTGAGCACCACCGACGCCACACTTCGCAACATAATATAAAGGCAAATCAGCACTGCAATAGTGCTGTATAAGGATGTTTTGCTTAATGCATCCTCTGTCGCTTTTTGGGATGCATCCTTAAATGCAACATGCCCTGACAGCATAAACTCCACATCAGGATAACGCGTTCGAAAATCATCTCGTACTGATCTCGCGTACTCCATAATCATTGGTGCGTCACGTCCACCTTCATTATCAGCAAGCACCGATACATTAACCGAGGCTACATGCCCTCTAGTAGAAATGACGTTCTTCACAAGATAAGGCTCATTAAGCGCTATCTGCTTGACCTTATCTAATTGTTTATCGGATAAGCTAAGGGGCTCATCCACCAAATCGATTACATCGAGGTCATCTCCATTAACCTCTGTATGCTGAAAATTCACTAAAGAATCAACCCGAAGTGTTTTAGGTAACGTCCAGGCTTGAATGGTCAGCTCCTGAAGCATGGCCAAATTTTCACGTGTAAAAACATTGTCGTTTTTAGGGTGAACAATAAAAACAACGTTATCGTCTTTGGTAAAACGTTGTTCCAATGCAACTAGGCGCTGCATTCCTTCATTATCAGGGCCAAATAACACCCTCGGATCATTGTTTAGCTCAGCAAATCGTAAGCCATAACCCGATGTCCCTACCACCAAGAGGGTAAAAATGATGCAAATCCATGGATGATCGACAATAAACCGCTGAAAACGCTGAACAAACCCAGATCCTTCCACGATATTAGCCTGAGAATTCTTATTCATAGCTGTTATCTCTATTTTATTAATATCCAACCATTGTGCTCAAATAAAAATAAAAATCGCATAACTAAAAAGGGTTATTTTGACTCACAATTTGCCTTAAATCCTACTATTTACTAAATACCCCCACCTCTTGAGCCTTGGATACAGCTTGCGTGCGGCTCTTAACCATCAATTTCTCATACAGATTCCGTATATGCACTTTTGCGGTATTAGAAGAAATAGAGAGCCTATCTGCGATTTCTGCATTTTTTAACCCTTGCTTGATCAACCACAAAATCTCTACCTCCCTTGATGTCAGGCTTTCTTTTACTTTGTTGTTCTCTCGATGTAACTCATGCTTATCAACAGTCCCCGATTGAAACATAGATTGCTTTTCAAGGTGACCTCGATACGCTAAAAGAGATGCATTCAACCCTCGCAAGCGTTGTAACAAGGGGCCAATAACCAGCCAATCATCTAAAAATACCCGGCAATAGCCAGCGCTTTCGCCGATAACAATCGCTTTTAACAAATAACGGCGAGCGCCCATGGAGTCCTGCAGCCTTTCACACATCAATACACCTAACACCAACGCTCTAATTGAGCTTAACATTCTCCCAAACCGCTCACTATCCTCCACGATAAACGTAAGTAACTGCCGAGCCAATTCAAACTTATCTTGTAATATATAAGCTCGTATTAATAAAAAGCGCTCCTCTTCACTTCTATAATAAGTAATTTCCTGTAATCGCGACTGCTCTTGATCAGCCCATTTTATTAGCACCTCATACTTACCCTGAGAAAATGCCAATTTTGCCAGAAACATGCTGATTGGGGGGGATATAAAAGACCAAAAACTTAAGTGATCAGAGAAGTCTTCCTGGGCAGCTCGCAATAGCTGGTCAGCCTCATCATAACGTCTCGCACCCATCAAGGCATTGGCATAGGTAATATCTGTTAATGCTTTTTGCCCTGGCATAGCAGCAGAGCCGGTATGGTTTCTCAAGTTACGCCAACATTCACTGACATTTTCAAACTTATTCGTTTCACGATACATATCCAATTTACAGATATCTGACCAACCCACCGCAAGCCCAGGATCTGTCCCAACAGAGTCAACCCATCGATGAAACTCAGCAAAACACTCAAAAGCCCCACTTACATCACCGCCATAATAACGGGCCATCCCTAAGGTTTGAGCCAAACTTAACGCAATGAATTGATTATTTTCACGTTTTGCTTTACTCAAAATTGCAGGCGCATATTTGATGATATTCGTCATATCACCCCGTACAAAATAATCAATCACCACACCTAACTGAACACCTAAATCCTCATTCTGATGAGAACTTTGCAATAATGATTCGTGGTCCGCAATTAACCGTCTCGCTCCCTGGGGGTCGCCAGAAATATGGGCTAATTGTGTACGGTACACTGCAACATGACTAAGTAACTGTTTACGCTCATCACCGGTCATCTCGACAAGGTTAGTGTCGATTATCTCCTCAATACGATCCAAGTAGGCTTCAGCAGGTGTAATATTATTGCTTCGAAACAAAGACCAGGCTTTAATAAGCAGCAACTTGGGTCTATTTTGCAGTTCATTTTCCGGCAATTTATCTAACAAAGACTCTGACAGCGAATCTTCGCTCCCTAACACCCTTCCATAGCTAATATCCTCCACAAGTTCGGAAGCACGCTGCCACTGTTCCGCAGCAAGATAGTGCTCAATCGCTTCTTCCTTGTGTTCAATTGCATTAAACGCTGCTGCCGCCTTTGCATGTAATTCATGTCGTACATTCACAGGCTTTTTATCAAACTGAAATAATAAAGCCTCACGAAACAACTCATGAAAACGATACCAATCAGCCTCCCCGTGAAGAGACTGAATGAATAGATTTTTCTCTTTAAGCTGCTTTATAAGTTCGTTACTATTTTTGATGGAAAAAATAGAATCTAGCAATTCCGTCGAAAAACACGCCAATGGTGACGTATCAATAACAAAGTCGCGCACCTCTTTGCTGAGACCAGAAATAACCTCATCAAATAGGTATCGTATTACTTCCTCATCCAAATCTGTTAATGCTCGAGTTAAAACACTATCTTCTTTTGCCATTGGTAAATCACGCTGCATCGACAGCACCGCAAGCTGAACTGCTGCCGCCCAACCTTCTGTCCGTTTTTGTAGCACAAAAACACTGTCTTCACTGACGGCACCCGAAAAACGTTGCTTCAAAAATAGCGCAGTTTCTTCGGCGATAAATGCCAATTCCACACTGGTAACTTCAACTAATTGATCACGAACTTTACGTCGTTCAATAAATAACGGTGGCTGAGTACGGCTTGCGAGAACAACATGAATGGATGCAGGTAAATTATCAAAAAAATACGCCATCGTATCATGTATCTGTGCATTATTAATGACGTGATAATCATCCAGCACCAGGACCAAAGGTACTGACGATGCGCCTCCATTCCACATTAACAGCTCGTTTACTAACATCTCAACTAACTGATCGATATGGTGAGGTGATATATCCAACAATAGAGCTTGAGACTTTGAAGCAATCTGTTCGGCACTACGCTGAATAGCACCGACCAAATACCGCCAAAAGCGTAGAACATCATTATCTCGCCCATCTAAAGACAGCCAGATTGGCTGTAATTCATAAGCCGACAGCCACTGGATGATCAGCGTAGTTTTACCGTATCCAGGAGGCGCTTGTAATAAGCTTATATGCCCAGATTTAGGATTACCCAGCCGAGCAAACAGCCGCTGTCGCTGCATTAATTGAGATGGAATAATAGGCACTAAAAACTTGGTTTCTAACAACATAATTGACATTTTTTCTTTTGTATAGAAATCAGATTCCACAGTGTCCTATGTTAACGGTTTTTGATCAATCTAATCCTTATTCTCATCATAAATAGGTATTTGCCTCGCACCATCAAACCAATCCACTTTTGAACCATAATATATATGATAATCAGGAGTATGATTTACCAGAGACGATAAGGTCCCTAGCCGTAATCGCACGACTTCAGGCATATCAATTCGTTGGCTAAAAATAGGGCTACCGCAGTTTTTACAAAAAACGCGGCGCTTCTCTTTACTCGAAAAAAACGATTTTAGCGATGTTTCCCCCGTCAAAAAACGTAACTTATTCGTCTCAATCGGCGCATTGGTCACAAATGGTGTGCCCTGAGCCTGTCGACACTGGCTACAGTGACAAATGGCGACCTCCGTTATCTCGCCATCATATTCAAACCTCACATCACCACACAAACAACGTCCTTTTAACATATTACTACTCCATAAATTAATGTAGCTTTAGCCTTGGTCGTATAAAACGATTAATCTTATCCGACAAAGCTACAAGCAACGTCTTAAACCAACCATGTATAGCCAGTTGATGCATGCGGTACAAAGAAACATACGCTAAACGAGCAATCCGCCCCTCCACACTTAAACTACCCGTTGAAAGCCCCCCCATTAAACTACCAAATGCAGTGAAATCACTCAGAGAAACCAGAGAACCATAATCACTGTATTCAAAATCAGCAAGTGGCTTTCCTGTATGAAGATTGCGAATATTTTTTGCTACCAAACTTGCCATTTGATGAGCAGACTGAGCCCTTGGTGGCACCCAACGCACCTCACCATCCGCCCCAATCATTTCACAACCAGCACAATCACCTAAAGCAAAAATAGCGGGATCGCCTTTTACTTGTAACGTTGACTCAACAAGTAGCTGATTTGCACGATTGGTCTCAAGCCCACCAAAATCACGCAAGAATTCGGGAGCCTTTACACCCGCAGCCCATACAATGAGATCAGCTTCAAAACGCGTTCCATCTTTGGTAATCAGTACATTTTTTTCCGCTCGGGTAATCATCGTCGATAGGTTTACGTTAACCCCCAGTGCTTCCAGTTCCGTAAAAACGGCTGATGAAATTCGTTCGCTTAACGCAGGCAACAAGCACGGGCCTGCCTCTATCAGTGAAACTTGTAAATGCTCCGGTCGAACATTACGCAAGCCATAAGTAGCAAACAGCTGCCGTGCTTTAAATAATTCTGCAGAAAGCTCAACTCCCGTAGCACCACCACCAACAATAACCACATGTAACTTACGCTCGATGGTAGTTTTGGCGAGATCGCGATTCAATCGAATAAATTGATTGACCAAGCGACGCTGAAACGTTTTTGCTTGGTAAATACTATCCAAAAATATACAATTTTCAGCAACACCATCAATACCGAAGTCATTGGATACGCTACCAATCGCTAACACAAGATAGTCATAAGGCTCTTCACGTTGTGGTAAAATTTCTTCACCATCATCGTCAAATAACGCTGCTAGCTGAATTACTTTCTTATCACGATCAACACCACACAGCGTACCAACTTTAAAGGTAAATCCGTTATAGTGCGCATGCGCTCGATACCCAACGGCATCCGCTTCAGCATCCAGTGAGCCTGATGCCACTTCATGCAGTAACGGTTTCCAGATATGAGTATGGTTTCGATCGAGCAAAAGTACTTCCGCTTTGCCTTTACGACCCATTTTTTTACCTAATGATGTTGCTAGCTCTAAGCCACCCGCACCGCCTCCAACAATAACAATTTTCATTTTAATGCCCTATACAAGTAAGATTCCTTTGTATCCCATTCATAAAGCACTAATGAGGTACAAAGGAATTTCACCTAATAAAAATAGCAAGAACCTATTTTAGGTAGGGACATACGAGAAAGATAAGTCAGTACCTGTACGGCACCAATCATATTGGTATCCTTATAAATACGACATATTTAAGCTATCAATTATAACGAAGTTACCATCCATCGTTAATACTTATATTTTTATAAATTGTACGTTAACGTTAAAGAATATGCTCTGAGATCGGCATCACCAAATGCCCCCTCAGTCATATTTATATCCACACTCCAATGGGCATCCATATCATAAATAACATAAAACCCAACAAGCCCACCACTGTCACCCGTTGCTGGCGTACCATTTCCACCGCCATTACCTCCCCCACCATTAGTTGGCGGAGGGGGAGGCGGAGCGCCAACATTCTCGTCTTCAGAGCCCCCTGATACCTGATCATACCAATCTAAACTTACGCCAGCGAAAACACCGGAATTATCGGACAAATAGAAGTAGTAATCAGAATTCAACTTTAGATTTACATACCTAAAGTCACTACTCTCTGAAAGATGCATCTTCGGATCACCCAATGCCGCATCAACGTCTTTTTTATCATCCTGCAAGCCCAACAAAACAGTGTGCGCCCACAACCCAACTTCCCACTGATAACTTACATCAAAATGGAGGACTGTTGATTTAATATCAGCACTCGTAAAGAACTCTCTATTTCTACCGTGAATGATTTCAATTTCATCGTCGATTTGACGATAAGAAGCAAAAACTTCCCAACTGCCAAAGGAGTAGCCTGCACCTACGCTTTTTAAAGACGACGTAATCTCAGCATCGCCCGAATCAATCAGCCCTACATCGTCACCCCACTCACCTACTCCAAACTGCAAAAAAGCGGATTCTCCAATATCCAACTCCCCTCCAATCGCACCTCCAGTTAACCGGTAGTCCAGTTTTATTTTATCCACTTCTGTAACGTATTCATAACTATCCGCACCAATATATAGGTTGCTGGCATAAATAAGAGAAGAACTAAAAACAGTGATCAGCACACAGAATAAGACTGTCAGTGTGTACTTTTCTTTAATATAACGTTTATTCATAACCTTCACCTATCCCCTATCAAGGAGGTTCACAGACAAAAAAAATACTTAAATAATCAATAATTACACGTAATTTACCGTCGACTTCTTCGTGGTCTGTCGATGCTTGGAGTGGATCGTCGAGTCCTAGAACTTGGCCTTGAATGCCGCGACTCTGGTCGCACCTCTTCTTTTGACTGATTCTCATCAACTTGTACTTCTACAATTTCATTCAACGTTAGTTTCTTCAAATAAGTTCTAATCTTATCTTTACCCATTTTCCCGTCAAATAATACAAAGCAAGGCACTTGATCAATAACATTACAACTATGGGTTTGTGTATTAAGTATTGCCGAGGAACCTTTCTCTACGACAGAAGTTCCAGCACAGTTATTGATGCGAATCTGCCCCTGGTATACCGATATGATTTCAGCATTTTTCATCATTGGCTTTTGATACTTCTTACATTGTTTTATTGCATCATACTCAGTATCACAACGCTGACCGTCGCAGACTCTAACTACCCACTCTGCTCGACCAGCATGTAAGTTTCCACTAGGCGTAGATAACGTAAATCGCTCATGAGACTTTGAGGCGATAGTACCCGAAGTTACCCGAGCGCCTCCTCGTACCACTTTTAGATTGATATCACCAGCGTCCATTGTGACTGGAAAATGCGTTATATGAAATTCAGATTCTGGTCTTAAAACTACACGCGTCAGATCATAAAAATTAACGGTTAGCCAACTCCCCTTACCCGTAACAAGCCTATCACCTGAATAAATTCCTTGTTGAATATGTAACTTTTTCGTTTCACCGTCATCGCCAATTAAGCTAACGTCACCTACGACTCTAACCACGGACCCGACTGATTTTTCTTTTGCAACCACATCCCCTGAAACAATAAAAAATACAATAAAAACACATAACATGAACATTAAGGTGACACGCGAAATAAGAATAGAGTCACGTTGAATCATAATGGTGACTCCGTAGAAAGTTTATCAGCAATTTGATCAACCGGTCGACCTTGCCTTGTTGCATGATACTGATGACAGGTTAAGCAATTCGAAGGCGCCCTTCCTTGTTGGTGGCACTGAGTACATGTAGACCGTGTCATCGACAAAAAACTTGTCTCATACACAGGTTCCGAATTTGCATCACTCGTTGTTTCTTCAGGTCTTTGAACATCCTCAAGCTGGACCTCGTTTAATATATGACAACTTGAACAACCATCATCAGTCATCAAACTAAAATGTGAAACATGAGAGAATCGATTGAAATCAGTCCTAATATCTTCAGGCTTAAAACCTTGCCAATGTATCTTTTGACTCTGGCGTTCACTCTCAATTGTCGTTAAAGAATGGCATTTAATACACCCTCCCACCGACTGTTCACCACTTAACGATTCAAATATTTCATTGTGTACAGCCTCATCTCGACCAAAGGTTACCTCCAACCACGTTGCCAGAAAAGGATCTGCATGATCAATAGGGCGGTATAGTATGTTACTGCCCTCCCGGTACCAACCGCCACTCTTCGCCCAATCTTCACTATTTTGCGCATTAATATCGGCAATGTCATTTACAACGGCAACATTCTCGTCATCCGCTTCTGATATATCATCGAACTCTTCATCGCCACCTAAGATACCTTCATCGTCAAGCTCAGCCTCTAGAATGTCTTCATCTAATATGTCTTCATCTAATATGTCTTCATCTAATATGTCTTCATCTAATATGTCTTCATCTAATATGTCTTCATCATCATCACCGGTATTAATTTCGAGTTCCCCGACGTATGAATGAGATACAGATTCAATCCTCTCATCGTTCTCAAGTTCGCTCGACATATCATGTTTTGGTATCTTTCTATTATTTTGACGAAAATTAAAAACCTCACCAGCTAAACGCGGAAACCATTCTTTCTGATTATTAATGAGCGTATCTCTAGGCAGTGAAGATATTAGCCGATTTAATGTTGGCTGATCCAAGGTATGATCGAAAGCCAGAGCAAGACGTTGATATAATACAGCGGCACCACCACTTTGAATATCAAAGAACAATTCCTTTATATTCCAAGCTAAACCGGCAACCATAGCAATTTCGTGTGTACTTGCCTCACTCAAATCGTATAACACAATATCTTCAGGTACCCCTCTAGCGCCATCATTAAAATTATACTGTAAAACACTGCTGTCCCACAGTTTCATAACATCGACAACTGTTTGTTTTTATCTGGCTCGTCATCAATTGGTGGCGAGAACAAATCGTACAAATTTCTTCGATCAAAAAGGTTCAGCTGAAG
>MAAB01032319.1_pt1 | contig 64851 bp, 60 predicted proteins | sample 1115991 | NCBI WGS metagenome assembly MAAB01 (sample SAMN04961124, study PRJNA320927) | seawater metagenome | isolation source: sample BD02T18 sea water enriched with oil for 18 days | place: USA:Gulf of Mexico | collected 2013-07-27
AAACGAGGGATTGAATGTAAACGAAAAAGAGCTGGCTGGGATAAGGACTATCTCTGGAGGGTTCTGACATCAGATAGACACCTTACAGAATCAATGATTTAGATGCGTTCGCCATGGGGGGAGGGGGATTCGCCTTTGTTTTCCGTTAGTTGGGGGGTATACGCTGTGTTTTTTTTGGAAGTGTCAAAATTGTCACGGAAGCGGTTGTGTATATATATGTTTTTTGCGGACGATTTTGGCTGAGGAAAGACGGTTTTTTGGCTAACTGTAACGGTTGCTTTGTGACGAGATATTGGCGTATTGGCGCTTAATATGAGAAGGGGGGAAGGGGTGCTGTGTTAGGCCTGTTTCATTGCAGGCTTTTTTCTTGGAATACCGAGGCGTTGGCGTCTTTCCCATAGGCATTTTCGGCTGATGCCTAGTTTCTGGGCGAGTTCTGTTTCCGTCATCTCGTCTTGGTGGTCTAGTACAAAGTGCTGGAAATAGTCCTCTAGTGATAGATCTACTTCAGGGTCTGAGTCAGTTTCGGGGTTAAAGCTTGCGATGGATGAGGGTATGCCTGCTGTCGAAGGCTTTTGGTTGGAGAGAGTACCTCGCTTGAGTTGGGTTAAATCAATATCAATAGCGAGAAGTTCTTGAGTAATTTCTTCTGATTCGCATAAGATAACCGCCCGTTCTACTGCATTTTCCATTTCTCGCACATTACCTGGCCAGCTATAGTGTTCGATTGCGAGTAATGCGTCGCTGCTATAGCGTAGATTTGGTGTGTTCATTCTGTTGCTGGTACGTTCAAGCAGTGTTTCCGCAAGCTGCCGTATATCAGCTTCCCTTTCTCTTAGCGGCGGTAGCTTTAAATCAACGACGTGTAACCGATAGTAGAGATCTTCGCGAAATTTACCGGTCTTAGCTAATGATTTAAGGTCTCTGTGAGTTGCCGCCATTAGGCGAACATTTACGGTTTTTGATTGAACCGAACCTATCCGCCTGACTTCTTTCTCTTGTAATACTCTTAACAGGCGTGCTTGGGCCTCAAGCGGCAGCTCTCCTATTTCATCTAAAAACAGTGAGCCGCCATCTGCAGCTTCGACTAAGCCCTTGCGGCTACTGTTGGCACCCGTAAAGGCCCCTTTCTCATAGCCAAATAGTTCGGACTCAATTAAAGATTCGGGAATTGCGGCGCAATTGACAGATATCATTGGCCCGTCAGCTCGGTTGCTTTGCTCATGTAGTGCGCGGGCTACAAGCTCCTTGCCTGTCCCTGATTCACCTTGTACAAGTACAGTGCTATCGGTGGGGGCGACTTTTTTAATGCGTTTAAACAGTAATTGCATCGCGTCGCACTCGCCGATCATGCCGGTTATTGGGTAGTCTCGGTTAATGGTGGACTTTAACGCTTCATTTTGACGGACAAGTGCTTGTTCTTTTAATATCCTTTGCACAGAAAGGATCATTTCATCGTGGTCAAAAGGTTTCGCTATATAGTCTACAGCCCCCATTTTCATTGAGTCTACAGCAGATTTGAGGCTTGCGTAGCTAGTCATTACTAGGACGGGGATGTGTTCTGCAAGTGGGATGATGTCGGTGCCGGGAGCTCCTGGGAGGCGTAAATCTGTAATGATAAGGTCAAAATCTGAGAGTTTATATTGATCGACGGCCTCAGATACTGCGCCAGCTTCGCTGACTTCGTAATCGTTGCGAGTTAATAGCCTGCGCAATGCAGAACGAATAACAGGCTCGTCTTCAACAATCAGAATATGGCTCATCAGGTGTTGCTCTCCTCATCTTCACGGTAACGCGGTAACGTTATGGTAACACGAGTACCTTTATAATCGGAGCCGATGGGGCTGTCGATAGAAATATGGCCGAAATGTTCTTCGATAATGCTGTAAACCACCGCCATGCCTAGTCCTGTGCCCTTTCCAGGGTCTTTTGAGGTGACAAAGGGTTCGTAAATACTTTCTTTTATTTCATCGGGTATACCGCAACCATGGTCTTCCACTTCCAGTGTTACCGTGTGATTGCGGGTAACACTGCGAGTAATAATGGGGGAATCAAGGTCGGATGCATCTCGTGCATTACTGAATAAATTTATAAATACTTGGGTAATTCGTTGGCGGTCGCCGTTGATAATGTGGTCAGCAGCGATGTCATTGGTAAAGTGTTCAGTTTTTTCATCGCTACTTAGTTTTAGTAGGTCGAAAGCTTCTTGAGCGCAATCACGAAGTGATACAGGGTCATGAATGGCTTTGTTGGTGCCGCTATGACTGAAATTAACCAGAGATTGAACAATGCGTGTTACGCGTTTGGTTTGTTCAACAATTTGTTCGGACATTTCTGCAATGTCTTCGTTGTCTGATTCATATTTGAGGTTTTGGGCGAGGCAGGCGATACCTGTGATGGGGTTACCAATTTCATGGGCAACCCCAGCAGCAAGACGGCCAACGGAAGCAAGCCGTTCGTTGTGAGCAAGTTTGTGCTCTAGCATCCGTGTTTCGGTAAGGTCTTCTACAACAATAACGAGCCCGCCGTGGGATTTGGTTTGATTTTCAGCCTTGATCGAGGCTTTATGAAGGTTAAGCCAGCGCGTAATACCTTGATATTCCACCTCTTTCCTGTATTCGTGAGTTTCTGGGCCAGCACTTAGCTGTTGCAATACACTGCGCCAGGGCTCAGGCAGGTGGTCTAGGCTGGAGCCAACAATGTCACCAGCGGGAATGCTGGTGATTTTTACCATGGCATGATTCCACCCGAACACCTCTCCGTCTAACCCCAAAGAGCAAACACCCATGGGTAAATCTTGTAAGGTTTGACGGTGAAAACGTCTTAGATTGTCGAGCTCCGCCGCAAGCCCGGTGAGCTTGTGGTGGTATTCTTCTAATCGATTTTCTGTGTGGTGAATATCTTGAACGGCAGACTCGTCAGAGTGCATTACATAAGGTAATGCTTCATCAATAATCTCATGGGCAACTGATGGGCCTAATAACCCTGATAGGTTGGTTTCTAGTTGGTCGCGCAATCGACGTAATGAATATGGGCGGGTTTCGTCAGCACTCATGGCTAAATCATGCAATGCGAGTTCCACTTCACGTTTAGCGGTAGTTGCGCCTAAAGGGTTCGTTAGGCGGCCGACAAATTCCCGAGCGCTGCTGACAGACAGTTCCCATCGGTATGAGCGGCGTAAGTTATCGACGTTACAGGTTTCGGCGGCAAGTTTTTCTGAAGTACTAGCATTGGTGGCCACTGATACAGCAGCAAAGACCATGGAGTTGACAAAGATTGCGACGGTGGCGGCAAGGTAGCTGGTATCACCGTTGGGAAAGGTGTCATTGATAATGAGGGGAATGTTTATGGTTACTTGGTATTCAAACAGGATGGGTAGTAACAATAGGAATGTCCAAACAGAGATTCCTGACAATAAACCGGTGATAAATCCGTAGCGATTGGCCTTTGACCAAAATAACACCCCAAACAAACCTGGTACAAATTGAATGGTTGCTGCAAAGGTTAAAAAACCTAGCTCTGATAGTGAGTGTCGCCCAGCCATGACTCTGTATATTAAGTAGCTGGCAAGAATGATAGATGCGATTAATACACGCCTAGTCCATAGCAGCCAGCTATATAAATTGTTCTGTGTGTTAACTGGAGAGAGGGGTAGTACCAGGTGGTTGAGGCACATTGCAGAGAGAGCTAAAGTGCAAACAATAATAACGCCGCTGGACGCCGATAACCCTGCAATAAAGGCTATAAGAGAAAATGTGGGGGAATTGAGCGCCATAGGTACGCCAAGTGTTACGTATTCTGCGGCAACATCGGGCTGAACAACGGCAGACCCCCAAAGGATTATTGGGATTGGTAGGGCTAGGATGAATAAATATAATGGTAAACCCCAGCTTGCGGTTAGTAATGCTCGTGGGTTGAGGTTCTCAGTAAATGCCATATGAAACATATGGGGAGTAACAACCGCAGATACAAAAAAAGCGGCAACAATACTTCGCCAAGGACCTTCTTTGAGAGGGGCGTAGAGTGTTTCTGTTGCAGTAGGGTTATCGATAAGCCATTGGTTGAGACCTTGAGGGCCATCAAAAACTGAAAATAACACAAAAATACCAACACCGACCATACCAATAACTTTAACAAGGGACTCGAATGCGATAGCAACGACGAGGCCTTCATGTTTGTCTCGGGAGGATATGTGCCTAGCCCCGAATAAAATGGAAAATAGGATGATCATGCAACAAAAAATAAATGCCAGAATATTGGGTGATGTTTCTTGGTTGAGAATATGAATGGTGTCCGCGACGGCTTGCACCTGTAGCGCGAGTAACGGCATGATGCCAACCAGCATACAAAGTGTGACCAATGCACCAACCCAGGGGCTGCGATAGCGAAACGCGAGTAAGTCTGCAAGGGAGCCTAGTTGGTAGTTTTTAACCAGTTTTAGGATGGGGGCGAGTAATATTGGCCCCAGCATAAAGGCCGCCGAAATACCTAAATAGTAGGCGATAAAGTTAAACCCAAACCGGCTGGCAAACCCCACTGCACCGTATATGGCCCAAGCGCTCGCAAAAACACCTAAGGACAATACATAGACAAGCGGGTGGCGTACAAACTTTGCTGGTATGTAGCCTTCTTCCGTAAAGTATGCGATTAAGAAAAAGAAGGATAGGTAGCTGATACCAATAAGAAAGATTTGGGTAAGGCTAAAGCTCATCTAAGTCTCGACTTTGAGTTATCCAAAATGTGAGAGCAATAAGGATTGCCCACACTAAATAAGGCCGATACCACGCAGTGCCCCCTTCTGCCCACCATTGCATGATCGAAGGTGATAAAACGAAACCTCCGGCAATTAATAATAAGACTAAGCGATCAATATACATGGAGGATTTTCCCTCTTTTAATGGCGTGCTGTAGATTATACATCGATTGTGATCTGGGTGGAGTTTATGCGAGTAACGTTAATAATTGCCTTAGTGCTCCACGATAGTGTCCCCCATTTAAGGATAGCTTCTGGTGGTTCATGTTGCAGTAATGTGGGGGGCTTTAGGCCTAGGGTAGATAATGCAGTCCAAAGTACGCGGCTGCATTGTGTTGTTTCGATGGCCTTTGCAAAGGTTTGTTTGCTGAGTTTTTGCCCTTGCTCGTTAACTACAACAGGCAAGTGAGCGTAGTGTGGCGTGTTATATCCAAGTAGTTGTTGTAAGTGGGTCTGGCGTGGAGTGCTATCTAATAGGTCAATGCCTCGAACTATGTGACTAATTTTTTGCCAATGGTCATCAATGACTGCAGCAAGATGATACGCGTACAAAAGGTCTTTGCGTTTAATAATGAAATCGCCAACATCGGTAATGAGGTTTTGACAGAACCGCCCTTGCAACTTGTCATTGATGCAGACGGGTTGGTGAGCTCCTTCGGTGGTTAAGCGAATGCTAAAAGGTATGTTGGGTGGCGTGTGTTGCTCGCGGCATGTTCCTGGGTAGGGCGAATGTGTCGGTTGATCCTGTTGGGAGGAGTATTCGGCCAATTGCTTACGACTACACGTGCAATAGAAGGCTTGGTTGTTGGTCAGAAGTGATTGCACTGCGGCTTCATATAAATCATGACGTTGACTTTGGTAGGTGATTTCTCCATCCCAATGTAATCCGTACGCGTCAAGAGTGGATAAAATATTGTCTGCTGCTCCAGGTATTTCTCTTGGTGGGTCGAGGTCATCCATTCTGACTAGCCAGCTACCGTCGTTATGCTTGGCATCCAGGTAGCTTGCAACAGCTGTAAGCAAGGAGCCAAAATGTAACGGGCCAGAGGGGGAAGGAGCGAAGCGGCCAATGTAGTTCAGCATAAAAAGGCAGTACCACTTATATTCAGAGCGGTGATGAGGAGGTGTGAACTAAAAAAGGGTCTAGAACTAAAAAAGGAGCGCAAAAGCGCTCCTTTTTTACAGGACATTATATGTTGAACTGTCAGGTCCCCCACTGCTTCTCTTTGATTTCCTGCAGTGTTTTGCAGTCAATACAGCGCGTAGCAGTAGGCCTTGCTTCAAGTCGGCGTATGCCCACTTCGATACCACAGGTTTCGCACCAACCGTATTCACCAGACTTGATCTCCTCAAGAGATTTGCCGATTTTACGAATAAGCTTCCGCTCTCGATCCCTCGTTCTTAGTTCAAGACTGAACTCTTCTTCTTGGGTGGCCCTGTCTGCGGCATCTGGAAGGTTGTTGGGCTCGTCTTGCATATGGTGCACAGTACGATCAACTTCCTCCATCAGCTCTTGTCGCCAAGCTTCCAATATCACTCGAAAGTGATCTAGCTGCTTGTCGCTCATGTATTCTTCGCCGTCAGCTTCCTCGTAAGGCTTAAAGCTGGCGCGTGATAGGTCTACTTTACTTACTTTCTTTGTTGCCATTAGTCATTCCTCGCAACTGGTCAATCTGTGATCTATAGCAAAGATCTCAACGATTGGCAAATCCTCAACATGCTCTGAGCTTATTGATACGGCAGGTAAGATACCTGGTAAATATGACAGAACATATTCTTAACCTCTTTTTTTGACGAAACTTTACTAAAGAGGAAGCATTAAATAGCGGATCGTTATATGAATCCTATTATTATTGTTTTGTTGAAGGGGCGTATGCCTTTTCCAACAGCGGTCGATCATATACCCATTTTTCTATGCTGTGAATAGTTTAATTTACACTTGGTTACTTAACATTATCAACGTGCTACCTCGCGGCCTAGGTTGAGAATTATTAGACGGCTATATTTGATAAACATTAACCCGAGGATTACCCTAGGTTATTTTGTTTACTATAGGTCACTTGGTTAATATATGGTTAATATAAGTCATTTTGTGAAAAGGAGGGGGATTCGATGAAATATCCTGAGTCTTTAGTTATGGGAACCCTCATAAAGCGCTACAAGAGGTTCTTGGCAGACGTAAGGCTTGAAGACGGGTCTGAAATCACGATTCATTGCGCCAATACGGGTTCAATGAAAAATTGTGCAGAACCCGGCAGTCCGGTTTGGTTCTCTGATAGTCACAATGAGAAGAGAAAGTATCGTCACACTTGGGAAATTGTTGGTGTGGAAGCAGGTGCTATGGCGGGTATCAATACGGGATTTGCTAATAAACTGGTTCAAGAAGCCATTGAATTGGATGTTGTTCCTGTCTTAGTTGGGTATGACCAACTGCGAAGGGAAGTGAAATACGGAGAAGAAAATAGCCGTATTGATATTTTACTGGAGTCGGAGGGGCGTGCACCTTGTTATGTTGAAGTAAAAAGCGTCACGTTGGGTGTGGGGCAGGTTGCTTCTTTTCCTGACGCAGTGACAGAAAGGGGGCGAAAGCACCTTAGGGAATTGATATCAGTCGTGGAACAAGGGCATCGGGCTGTATTGTTTTTCTGTGTGCAGCATACAGGAGTAAATGTGGTACGGCCGGCTGACGAGATAGACCAAAAATATGGAGAGACGTTAAGGCAGGCGGTAGCGGCTGGGGTGGAGGTTATGGCTTGGCAAGCTGACATATCTGCAGAAGAAATTACTTTGGTTCGCGAGCTGCCAGTGAATTTGGACTAACAACAAAATATTAGTGAAATACACATTAAGGGAAAATAATGAAACTTGAAACAATAGCTGTGCATGGTGGTTTTTCATCGGACCCAACAACCAATGCCGTTGCGGTCCCCATTTATCAAACCACTTCATTTGCTTTTGATGATACCCAGCATGGGGCCGACCTGTTCGACTTGAAAGTGGAAGGTAATATTTATTCTCGGATTACCAACCCTACTAATGCGGTGTTAGAGCAGCGAGTTGCAGAGCTGGAAGGTGGCGTGGGGGCTCTGGCGGTTGCCTCTGGGATGGCAGCAATTACGTACGCAATTCAAGCGATTACACGGTCGGGAGATAACATAGTCAGTAGCAGTAAATTATACGGTGGGACGTATAATTTATTTGCACATACCTTGCCTCAAATTGGCATAAATGTGCGTTTTGCTGCCCATGATGATATCGCTGCGATGGCGGCATTAATTGATGAAAATACTAAGGCTGTGTTTTGTGAATCTGTTGGGAATCCTGGTGGGAATGTTGCGGACCTTGTTGCATTGTCGGCTATGGCTCATGAGCATGGGGTGCCGCTAATTGTTGATAATACGGTCGCATCTCCGTATTTGTGTAGACCGTTTGAGCATGGAGCCGACATCGTAGTGCATTCCTTAACTAAGTATATGGGAGGGCATGGTACAACTATCGCTGGTGCAATAGTTGATTCTGGGAATTTTCTGTGGGCTGAGCATGCTGATCGATTCCCTATGATGAGTGAACCTGATCCATCGTATCATGGTGTTGTATATACTCAGGCACTTGGGAGTGCTGCGTACATTGGTCGCTGCCGAGTGGTTCCTTTACGTAACATGGGCGCGGCGTTATCTCCATTTAATGCATTCCAAATATTGCAAGGTATTGAAACGCTCGCATTACGTATGGATCGTCATTGTGAGAATGCGCAGCAGGTTGCAGAGTATTTGTCATCTCATGATCAGGTTGAATGGGTCAGCTATGCGGGGTTGCCGTCACACCCAGATAACTTACTAGTGCAGCAACTGCTTGGTGGAAAAGCGTCGGGTATTTTGAGTTTTGGTATTAAAGGGGGGGAAGAGGCAGGGGCAAAATTTATCGACGCGTTACAGTTGATCGTGCGCTTAGTAAATATCGGGGATGCCAAATCGTTAGCCTGTCATCCAGCCTCAACCACGCACCAACAGCTTAATGAGGATGAGTTGAAGGCCGCTGGTGTTCCATCTGACATGGTACGTCTCTCAATAGGCATTGAACATATTGAAGATATTTTAGAAGATATTACTCAGGCACTTGTCGTATCTGCCAGTTAATAAAACGCTGGCGGAAAGGCCGCCAGTCTCTCCCTTACCAGAAGGTAGAAGGAAAGTTACATAAAAGGAAAAGCAATATGGCGACAAAATCAGAAATGTTTCGAGTTAATGTTATACGTCCAGTGCTAAAAGAAATGGATTTGTACTCGCTTGCGGCGGAGGAATTGTTACTCGGTACAGCAGTTCAAGAAAGTTTAAATTTTACTTACCGGACTCAAATGGGCGGAGGGCCTGCGAAGAGTTATTTTCAGATGGAGCCCGCGACTCATGATGACATTTGGAATAACTTTTTGTGTTATAAGGCAGAGTTGGCCGATAAAGTAATCGCGACATTAACAGCGCCTAATGCGGACAAAATTGATGAACTGGAAAATAATGATTTCTATGCAGCTGCAATGGCGAGAGTGCATTATTATCGGGTTCCAAAAGCATTGCCTGATGCTGGTGATCTCACAGGGCAAGCGAAATATTGGAAGCAGTATTACAATACACCGCTTGGAAAAGGGAAGGTAAGTGAGTATGTTGAAAAGTGGGAGTTGTATGTTATGGAGGGATATCCAGAAAAAGCCCCGGGAACCTAAGTAGGGGTTAGAGTTTAATAAAGAGTGCCTAAGGTACAAAAACAGCGTATTGTCAGTTGCAGTTTTTCCGGTAATAAGATGGTGATAAATGTTTGATCTGAATGAAATGGCTGTGTTTGCTAAGGTTGTAGATACGGGTAGTTTTACGAAAGCCGCTGACAAATTAGGGCTGCCGAAATCAACGGTTAGCCGTAAAATAAGTCAGCTAGAAGAGCGTTTAGGGGTGCGATTGTTAAATCGGACAACACGAGCGTTAAAGCCAACGGAAACCGGCAAAGCATACTATTTTCACTGTGCAAAAATGGTGGAAGAAGCTGACGATGCAAACAGTGTTGTTACCAATATGCAGTCAGAGCCAACAGGTAAGCTACGAATTAGCGCACCATTAGCGTTCGGAGAACCATTTCTACAGGATCTTTTAGAAGAGTTTTTATCATTACACCCACAGATATCTATCGAGTTATTGCTTGATAATAGAAATGTCGATTTGGTGGAAGAAGAATATGACGCTGCCTTTCGCGTAGGCCCATTGGCGGATTCTAGTTTTGTTGCTCGTGGTTTGGGTAAAGCGCAGTTGTTGATTTGTGCAAGCCCTGCGTATTTAGAGAAAAATGGCATACCTCGAACTCCTCAAGATTTACATGATCACAGTATTGTGCGACATCCGACGGCCCCTTGGGAGCTTGAGGGTCCAGATGGAGTGGAGTTGCTAGAGCTTAAGTCACGGTTAACACTTAATGACATGTCTTTGATTAAGAGTTTGGTAAAGCGAGGTACTGGTATTGGAATGGTGCCTGGTGCTTTGGGGCTAAAAGAGTTTGAAAGTGGCGAGCTGGTGCCTTTGTTGATGGACTACCCGATGGTAGAGAAGATGATGTATCTGGTATATGCCAGCCGTAAACAGCCACCCTCGAAATTGGTCTCATTTATTGATTTTGTGATGGATCGTTGTCGCCCTGTGGCCCCTTGGTCTCAGGAAATCAAGTTTGCACATATCCCTTAATACAGGTATTTACAAAAAGCTACTTGAGTTTCTAGACGATCGGTCGCATGCTTCGGTGTATGGCTAGACCACGAAAGACAGAGCATAACAAAGAACTCATTCTCGCTAAGGGAATTGATCTGCTGTGTGAGCAAGGTTATAACGGAACGGGCTTGAAACAGATTTTAGATGCTGTGCAGGTACCAAAAGGTTCCTTCTACCATTACTTTGAAAGCAAAGAAGTGTATGCAGCCCAGGTTATTGATCTCTATATTGGGAGGTTACTAGAAGCTTTTGATAACTATTTGAAATATGCCACGGACAGACCGCTTGAGGTTATTAAGCAGCTTTATCAGTGGATGGTAATGGATTTCCAGCGAAAACAATGTAAAGAAGGTTGTTTGCTTGGCAGTTTGGCGGCTGAAATAGGTGGCAGTAGTGACTTGTGTCAGCAGGCTCTGATTAAAGCCTATGAGCAATGGCAACAGCGTTTTGTGCCATTACTTATTGCAGGTCAGGAGGCAGGGGAAGTGCGGAAAGATATATCTGCCGAGTTACTTGCAGAAACGTTTTGGAATGCTTGGGAGGGAAGTATATTGCGTATGAAAATTACGGGAAATACGGTCACTATCGAGCGAACGTTAACAGTATTGCTTGATAGTTTGTTTCGACCATAAAGCGCTTCTCCGTAACAAGGAGGTAGGCGGATAGTTTTAGAGGATCTAACGGTAAAATTAACATTACCGTTTTTTTATCAGCAATTACTAGACGACCGGTCTAGTTTTTATAAAGGTAGAGAGAGAAATGACAGAATCAATAACTTTTGCGGGCCCATTAACACTGAATAATGGCGTTACTATCAAGAATCGTTTTTTTAAGTCAGCGATGAGTGAGCAGTTATCAACAAAAGAATTGTTACCTACTCCAAGCCTTGCTGCGCTGTATAGTGCTTGGGCACAGGGAGGTGTTGGACTTATTGTGACAGGTAATGTGATGATTTCTCCTGATGCTATGGGGGAGCCTCGTCAAGTTGTGCTGGAGCGAGGGGTTGATCTTGCTCCGTTTGAAGCTTGTGCTAAAGCAGGTACGGAGAATGGGGCGCATGTTTGGATGCAACTTAACCACCCTGGTAAACAGATCCCCAAAATACTCAACAAAAAACCTGTTGCCCCTTCTGCTATCCCTCTGGGTGGAGGTTTAGAGAAGATTTTTAATGCGCCTAGAGCATTATTAACCCAAGAAATAGATACCATTATTACGCGTTTTGCAGAAAGTGCCGTGTTGGCAAAGCAGGCGGGTTTCACCGGAGTGCAAGTCCACGGCGCTCATGGCTATTTAGTTAGTCAGTTTTTAAGTCCGCGACATAATCAGAGAACTGATAAGTGGGGTGGTTCAGCGGAAAATCGTATGCGATTTGTTCTTGAGCTGTATAAGGCTATTCGTGAGGCGGTAGGCGACGATTACCCTGTAGGTATCAAGCTGAATTCTGCAGACTTTATGAAGGATGGTTTTAGCGATGACGAGTCAATGGCGGTGGTTGAGGCGTTGGCTGCGGCAGGAGTTAATCTTATTGAAATTTCGGGCGGGACCTATGAAAGCCCTGAAATGATGGGTGGGCATAGCAAAGCGCCCGTTAAGCAAAGTACCCAGCGACGTGAGGCTTATTTTTTGGAATATGCTGAAAAGGTAAGGTCGCGTGTTGATACCACGCTGGTTGTGACTGGGGGCTTCCGGTCGGGAACTGCGATGAATGCAGCGCTGCGCTCCGGGGCGACTGATATGATTGGTATAGCAAGGCCGCTAGCGGTTTATCCTGATTTACCGAACCGGTTGCTAAATGACCCTGAGTTTACGGTATCAATTAAGCGGCCAACGACTGGAATTAAGATAATAGATTTGGCATCGGCATTGGATATCTCTTGGTTTGAACAGCAGATGCATCGTATTGGCAACGGGAAGCCTGTTAACGCCAATCTTAGTCCAATACGAGCTGCAATGGGTTCATTGTTAACAACGGGAGTTCATGCATTTAAGAAGCGGAGAGCATAGGTGGAAAGCATTTTTTTGCAAAAAGAATATATTTGCTACACTAAAGGAAATGTGGGTGTTTTTTGTTCATAGAGAGGATGAATGCCTTATTTGCTTCCGGCACCATTGTTAGTGGTTTGCTCGCCCTTTAGGGCGGGTTTTTCTCGTTATTTTATGGAATCACCTAACGAGCCGATTCCTGTGGTACAGATCATTGAAAAGGTTATGGTTCGGGCTAATTCACAAGATTATGCGGAATTGGTTGCCTACTTTGGTGTGGAAATCTTAGAGATGTGTTGTGTGCATATTGAAAAAGAAACCCTTCCCTTAGTCTCACGATTGGATGAAATTCGTGTAAACATACAGATTGCGGCAGATGCAGGAGACCCATTCACTTACTTGCTTGATGATGATGAGTGAAAATCGATTTAGGGTAGTATCTCAAGTTGTGATGGTTGTGCTTCGCAGTGGGACAACTGGGTGCTATGCCATTGGTCTCGCCCTTCATTTTTTGACTTATACAGCATTTTGTCTGCAGAGGTGACAATACGTTCCGATGGAATGCTGCGAACGGGGTATGCCGTAGCGGCTCCTAAACTAATTGTAAGCATGGTATTTACTATAGAGGTTTGATGTTCAATGTTCAGGTCGTGAACCCGCTCCAAGATGCGTTGAAGTGTTGTTTGAATTTGTATTTCGTCGATATTGGGGTACAACATGATAAATTCTTCCCCTCCGTACCGTCCTACTAATTCCCCTGGCCGGCTAGCTTCTTGTTGTAATGCTTTGGCGAGATTCATTAAGCAGTGATCCCCGGCTTGGTGGCCATAAAAGTCATTAAACTGTTTGAAAAAATCAACGTCGAGCAAGATAACAGAGAGTGGGCGTTTTTCTCTGCGGCATCGGTTCCATTCTTGTTCCAGTCTTTCATCAAAATAACGTCGGTTGGCGAGGCATGTGAGGCTGTCTTCGCGGCTTAGTTTTTCCAGGTCGCCGTATAGTTGCTTTTGTTCTATTTTATCGATGTCCAGTAGCAGCCCTTGTAAGAACATTGCACGTTCTCTATGTTCAATAATATAAGCGATACCCATACCGATGAGGTTGGCGGTAACAAAGTATGCCTGAAAACTGATAAATGAGATTTCATTGGTGGTAAAACGAAGAATGAATAGGTGAATTAATCCAGCAAAGTGACTCCAAAATGTCACAACAAAAAAACGCATCTTTAGCATGGAATATAGCGTTATGATGGCGTAAATAGAACCGGCATAAGCGGCGAGTTTAATCTCTGGGTTTGTGACTGTGCTGGAGACATGAAGTAGTGTCACCAAACCTACCATAGCAATTGGACCGGTGTACCAATGATATAAATGATGAATAGATTTTATGCTGGAAAGTATTGCGATTAACCCAAGACAGATCCCCCCCAGTGCATAACACAAAGGAAAGGCTCCAAGCTCTTCATAGGGTAATTGTAAAAAAACCAGGGCACCAAGTAACGCGTAGGTGAGGACAATATAGACACTATTAATTTTTAAATTATTCAGTGCTGTTTGACGGTAGGTTTTGCGGAAAAATGTTTCGATAAAGCGTGGGAATGTTAGAAGGTAGAAACCGGACATGAGGATGTCTGTGATCTCGCTTTTTAATGCTGGATCAGTAACAGGAGAAGAGGTTCCTGTATTAGGCAAAGGCATCCAAGGTGTGCTCCATATCTTATTCTTATAAGGTGTAACCTTAGCGTGAGTATTGCGGGTACGCGAGTGAACACAGGCTAAAAAAAACATTTGTCTAAAAATACGATTTAATATGAGTTAATAGTTCTTGACGGCAAGCGTCAGGGGATGGAATGAATTAGGAGGGGGTTAATAAGTGAGCAAAGGTATATCTAAAAGGATGCCGCACGTTTAATTAGGTGTTTGTTTTTTTCAGCTTCGGCACTGGATTGTGCGGGCAGGCTTGCAGTAATGCTATCTGTGCAGTCGGCGTGATTGAGGTGGATGGTGCGTGTTTTGTAAAAATGCCACCATTTCCTATTGCTGTCACTGACAACTAATACCGTGGGTTTTAGGCGTGCATTGTTTTCTTGATTAACAACAACCGCGGTTCGATCATTGTTAAGGCGTACGATTGAACCTGAAGGGTATAGGCCAATCGCTTGAATGAATTCGTTAACTAGGTGGCCATCGAACAAGATATTGCGTTGTCGATATAGCTCTCGAATTGCGTCAGTGGATGCGTAAGGGGCGTCACGAAAATCATGGCTGGTGAGGTTTTCGTAGTAATCTGCTATGCCGACGAGTTGAGCAAGGAAAGGTATTTTTCTGCTTGCGCTGCCACGAGGGTACCCTGAGCCATCGTAACGTTCTAAGTGGTAGGATACGATTTTAATAATGCGGCTGTTAATGTTCCCACTCGAACGTAATAATTTGACGCCATGAACCAATGAGCGTTTAAAGACTTCTTCAACTTGTGGTGAAGGCGTACCTTGGGTAATTAGCAAATCTTTTGGCATGGTGGTGTAGCCTAGTTTGCATAGTAAAGCTGCAACTGCGACGTCGGATAATGCATCTCGAGTGATATCTAGGTGGCGTCCAGTAAGGACTGCCCAGGTAGCAACTCGAATTGAATAGTTTAATAAATTCTGATTGTGATTGTCGACGTGAATTAAATAAGCAAATGCATCTGGGTTTCTGATGACGCTATCAACTAGGTCGTGCGTTGCAGAGCGAAGCTGATCAATCCTTAGGCGGCCACTGCCTGCCATTTGCCGAATAACGCGCGAGATTTTATCTTGAATTCGTTTGCGTGCTTTTTTCGCACACTTGAGTTCTTTTTGGATGGGGGCAGTGGCTTTGTAGGGGTATGGGTTTTGAATGGTGCGAATTTTGAGGTTGATAACTTCGCGACCGGTGACAAGGTCGTCCTTTGAGTCATATGCTCCAGCGACATGTGTTATATCCCTAAGATCTATTGTGCTGTTGTGTCGGGATTTCTGTACATCAATCCAAACAACATCACAAAGTGAACGAAGAGTATCGATTTGCTTTCGGTTACATACATGAAAGCCTTGAATCGGGAAAGGGGTTTCTGCCCACGGGCGGTCCGTTCCCGACACAAACATGCCGATCTGCAATATATCAACGGAGACTTTTTTACTTTGTACAGGCATTCAGTTAAGTAACTTGCTAAAGGCTATCTTCTGATAGCATTATAATTATTGTTGTATAAGAAATGCTGATACTTGGTTATACGTTATTTTGTACGTGTTCTTTAGAAAAGTGTGATCTAGTTAATGAATTTTATATGATTAGTTGTGTTTGTGTCAGTCTGCTTGGGTGATAAGTAATCAATTCGAACATATTTTCTGTTAGCTTTTGTAACTGGAGATCGATATGCACCATTAGTGTGTTATAGGTCTATTAGTTTGGGCGTAATTTATTGGTTTAGGCTTGAAAAGAAGAAAATGTAACGCATATCTATCAGTAGTGTTTATTAATTACGCCATAAAAAGAGGGCGACATGGAAAAGCCAAATATTTCAGCAGTGTTAAGTTTTTTACTTCCTGGGTTGGGGCAACTCTACAATGGCTTTTTCTTAAGGGCTATCTTTTGGTTTATTCTCACGCCGGGTTTATGGATAGGGTCGGGTGGAATGTTGGGGTGGGTTTGCCATATTATTTCTGCGTACACGGCTTTTTCGAAAGCTAAAGAGCAAAAGCAGTGGGACAGAGAGGAATTCTAAAAAGAAAGGTAGGAAAAGGAAGTTGGTCTCCCTCACGTCAACGCTAAGAATGTTATAAATTTATAATTCGCTCAGCATTGACCCGAGAGAGTGGGCGCATCATAAGTAAACTTTAGTTGAGTTGCCAGTACTTCTTTCCTTAATTTACATCAAGTTAGCCTTTGCAGGGCTGGTTTTCACTATATAGGGGTTATGCTGAGTAAGATTCGTACGTTGCAGCCCCTAAAATGATTATCCCGCCAAGTAGTGTTGAAAAGCTTGGTTGTTCACTCAGTACTAAAAACGCAAGAATTGCACCGTAAAGCGGCTGCAAGCTGGCGATTAAACCGACAGACTTTGCCTTCAGGTGGCGTAAGCTGCTGGCAAATAAACTATGAGGTAGGGCTGTGAATACGCTTGCCAATATCAAAAGTAATAGCCATTGATTTGCTGTGATACTGGATGGGGGCAAAGAAATAAAGGGCAGGGCGATTATTCCTGCAACAAAACTTTGATAGAGCATCGAAGTTAGGCCTCCATATTGTGATAAATAGTGCTTTTGAAGCACATTGCGCAAACTGAAAAAAGCAGCTGAAAAAATCCCCCAAAATATACCGATGGTCACACTGTTGCTGGCTGAGAAGTCGGGGACAATAAATGCGACACCTGTAAGCATGACAAGCCCGCAAAAAATGTCTTTAGGTTTTGGTTTATCTCCCTGAAAAAGCGGCTCAATAAATACCGTCATTACTGGGTAAGTGAATAGTGCAATCATGCCAACCGCGATACCCGAGACTTGCATTGAATAGAAATACGATACCCAGTGAATACCCAGTAATAACCCGAGTCCGATCATGAGGGCTAAATGTTTGAGATTGTGGATGCGAACTGCCCCACGGGTTATAGCAAGGATGATTAGGAGGGTGAGTGCGGCAAGTATGCCCCGGTAGGCAATAATGTCGATCGCAGGTAATTCAACCAGCTTTGAGAATAAACCGGTTACGCCCAGAAAGAGTATTGCAACGTGAACGGATAATAAACTGCGTTTATGATCATCCATTCTTATTTGTTGCCAGCACTATTTTATAGGGGGGGTCTAATAGTTGATAATGTTTTTTATTGACCTCAAACGAGGGGATCACAGCAAACACATAAGCGCAAAAAATACCGATGACTGTGGCGATCAGAAGGTTTTTTGGTGATGTGGATTCTCGCGTATAAGGCTGGACGTTTTTCTGTTGGAGTATCCCATAAAATAAAGCGAGTATCATAACGCCAAGACAGGTGCCTGCAACAATGTCAGAAATCCAATGTACGCCTAAATACAGGCGGGAACAGGCAACTAATACACAGATCAAGGTACTTGCTAATATTCCACGTTTATAAGCTTGAAGCGACAGCCTGTTTCGTGACAATAAAAGCAGCATGCCCATAAAAACGATGATGATTGCTGTGTGTCCGCTGGGGAAAGAGAATGATGTTGGAGGTTGCTGTACCACGGAAGGTCGAACAAATGCGGTGGTACCCTTAAGCCAGGAGATACTGAATTGTCCAACCAGTGCGGCGCTAATCCATACTGTAGCTAGTACAAAATGGCGTTGAAGGAGAAGAAACACTGTAATGGTTGCTGCCCAAATGGCCATTGGTAGCCAATAACCTAATAATGTTACTGCAATAAAAAAATTATCGAGAAGAGGAAGATGTAATGCAGTGAATACTTTTAGCCCCCATGCGTTTATAGACGTGAAGTGACCGTTTTTAGTCATTAAGTAAGTGCAAAGCAAAAGTGCGCTAGAAGTAGCAAATAGTATGATGCTGGTGTTTAGCCGCTGCTTGTTATTGCTTGGTCTTTTTTGATATAGGGTTAGGCATGCATTGGTTATCCAGGGGATAAATAATATGCAGGCAAGTAAAAAAAAGTGTTGCTGCTTTACTAGTTGCTGCGTTTCTGCTGCTGCACCAATAAGGTATCCCGGTAGTAAATAAAAGGGAGACCACGCGAGTGCTGAGAGGATGTTAATGCTGTAAAAGCGTAAAGCAGGCATTTCTAGCATGCCCGCTACCAAAGGCATTACTGGGCGGATAGGGCCAATAAAACGGCCAATAACAATGCTGGCTATACCGTATTTTTGAAAAAATTCTTCCCCTTTGATTATCCATTCAGGGTGTTTGTTAAAGGGGGGGAGTTGTGTGATTTTCTCATGAGAATGGCGGCCCAGCAAAAAGCTTAGTCCGTCTCCGAGGACTGCTCCTAGAAAACCTGCGATCAACACCCACCATATATTAATAGAGGCGCTACCGGCGGCGACGGCTGTTGCGAATAACAGGGCAACGCCCGGTATTATGATACCCACGAGTGCTAGGGATTCAAAAAAAGCCAGAAGAGCGATAGCGAGCATAATCCATTGTTGATGCTCGCCGAACCATTGTGTGAGTTCAGTCATAAGGGGCTGGAGGGCGGGAGTTATTCAGAATTCTTTAATGAACGTTTGTGGATGTCATTGACGTTCTGCCCTTTGGATTGTAAATCTGCGTGGTACGAGCTTCTTACTAGGGGCCCGCTTGCTACGTTTTCAAACCCAAGATCGTCGCCGAAGGTTTTAAATTCTTCAAATACGTCTGGATGAACGAAGCGTTTAACGGGTGAATGAGACTTGCTGGGCTGCAGGTATTGGCCAATAGTGATCATATCGACGTTGTGTTTCTTCAAGTCGGCCAGAACTTCTAACACTTCTTCATCGGTTTCCCCTAGGCCGACCATTATGCCGGATTTAGTTGACGCTGAAGGTACGCGCTCTTTGTAGCGTTTTAATAAATCTAGGGACCATTGGTAATCAGAGCCGGGGCGAACCTCTTTGTACAGGCGAGGCACATTTTCAAGGTTATGGTTGAATACATCCGGAGGTGATTGTTCAAGAATATCTAACGCAACATCCATGCGACCACGAAAATCAGGTACTAATACTTCTATTTTAGTGCTTGGGGAGCTCTCACGGATTGCGTCAATACAGTCTGCATAATGCTGCGCACCACCATCTCGTAGGTCATCTCTGTCGACTGAAGTGATAACCACGTATTTTAAATTGAGGGCTTTAACAGACTCTGCTAAGTGTTTCGGTTCGTCTTTATCTAGCGGATTTGGTCGACCGTGTGCTACATCACAGAAAGGGCAGCGTCGTGTACATATATCACCCATAATCATAAAGGTCGCAGTGCCGCCGCCAAAACACTCTGGCAGGTTTGGGCAAGATGCTTCTTCACAGACTGTGTGTAGTTTTTGCTTGCGTAGCAGGTCTTTTACCCGTTTTACTTCACCATTGGCTGGGATACGAACACGGATCCAGTCGGGCTTACGAGGAAGCTCGGTTGTGGGGATAACTTTAATCGGGATACGTGCAACTTTTTCGGCGCCGCGCAATTTTTCGCCCTGAACGGCTTTAGGGGCTCTACGAGATTCCGTTTTTTTGTCTGTCATGGTATTTCCAGTGGTTCTGTCAAAATATGCGCGCTAGTATACCCCAGATCGGTTTGTAGTTGACTTTGTAGTTGTTGGAGAATGGTATCGAAATGTGCCTTTTTAACAAAGTCACTGACTTGGCACATCTCAAGGCCTTGGTAACCGCAGGGGTTAATGCGATGAAAAGGCTCTATATCCATATCAATGTTAAGGGCTAAACCATGGGAAGAGCAACCTTTTCGAATGCGCAGGCCTAAAGAGGCGATTTTTTTACCATTCGTGTATACACCAGGAGCGTCTTTTTTGGGCGCAGCTTCAATACCTTGTCTCTTTAGGGTGGCAACGATTGCATTTTCAATCAGTGTCACTAGGGCTCTGGCACCTAATTTTCTACGTTTGATATTGACCATCAAATATACGACTAATTGCCCTGGGCCGTGATAGGTGACCTGTCCACCACGGTCAACTTGAATGACAGGGATGTCTCCAGGGGCGAGTACATGTTCGGCTTTGCCCGCCTGCCCTTGAGTGAATACCTTCGAGTGCTGTAAAAACCACAATTCATCAATAGTTTCGTTGGTTCGAGTATCGGTTAGGTGTTGCATTGCATGCCAACAAGGCACGTAATCAATGGTGCCCAGTTGGCGAATGATGAGTTGTTGATCGACGTGTGTCATTGAGGGGCTCGTAACATGCGAGTGACCATTGATATGTGGTGAGATGTAAAGACAGTTAAGAGGGCGCTACTCGGTTAAAGCGTACAATAAACTTCAGTGCGTTTATCCAGGGCAATATAAATAGCTTCAAGTTGTTGTTTATCTTCAATTTGAACGTATGCAGTAACGGATAGGTATTTGCCTGAACTGCTATTTTTGACGGTGATGCGGCTTTCATCAAAGTCTGGTGCGTGAGTCTTGATTACTTCTGTAACTACCTTGGACAGGGGGTGTTGTGACAGACCCATGACTTTAAAATTGTGCTCGCAGGGGAATTCCCATAAAGACTCATTGATACCATTACTCATAACATTACTCAGGGTAGAAACTAAATATAGGCGCTATTCATTGGTAACAGAGATCCTTGTTAACGATGAATAGCGCCTATTCTACTCAAATCTATGGGTAATGGCTATTTAACCGAAAAATGTCGCCTACCCCTTACTGAATAAGGTTGGTGAAGAAGAGTAGGATTATATGCCAAATACGAGTGATAAAGCCGGCCTCTTCAGCATTCTCTAGCGCAGCTAATGGTGATTCGTGAATTACTTTTCCATCAAGAAGTAGCTTTATCGATCCGACTTCTTGGCCTGCGCTAAGAGGCGCGCGTATTTCGCTAGGGAAGTCCAATTCAGCCGTAATGTCTTTTTCAGCACCACGAGGAATCGTTAGCCAAATATCATCAACAGTACCTAGTTTTACGTTATCAGCATCTCCCATCCAAAGGTTGGGGCTAATAAGGGCCTCTTGAGCACTGTAACTTTTGACGGTCTCAAAAAAACGGAAGCCGTAGGTGAGTAATTTTTGGCTTTCTGCGGCGCGAGCTTCGATACTTTTAGTTCCCATGACCACTGAGATTAAACGCATGTCATTACGCTTAGCTGAGGCAACTAAGCAGTAACCGGCAGCGTTAGTATGACCGGTTTTTAATCCGTCTACACTGCTGTCACGCCATAATAATTTATTGCGGTTGGGCTGACGAATATTGTTGTAGGTAAATTCCTTTTCTGCATAAAGGCTGTAGTGATCAGGGTGGTCATAAATGATAGCGCGGGCAAGCTTTGATAGGTCGCTGGCGGTAGTGTAATGATCGTTAGCGGGCCAGCCTGTGGCATTCATAAAGTGGCTATTGTTCATGCCTAGGGTTGTGGCTGTTTGGTTCATAAGGTCAGCAAAAGCATCCTCGCTGCCTGCGACATGTTCAGAAACTGCGATACTCGCATCGTTCCCCGATTGAATGATAACGCCTCTCAGTAAATCCTCTAATTGAACCCGAGTACCTTCGCGGATGTACATTTTTGAGCCGCCTTTGCGCCAGGCTTTTTTGCTGATAAGCACATCATCAGTTAATGCTATGTTGCCAGTTTCAATTTGTTCAGCAGCAATGTAGCTAGTCATCATTTTTGTAAGGCTAGCGGGAGGGAGCATTTCATCGGCGTTATTCTCAACAATGACGTGGCCACTTTGAGCATCAATGAGTATCCAGCTTTTAGCCGCCAGATTCGGTGATTGTGGTATTAGGCGCGGAGCACTCACTGCCAGGGTTGAAAGTAGGCAAAGTGTGGTGGTGACACAAATTAGTGTTGCTTTTAGATAACTAGATATGTTCAAAGGAGTTGTTGTTCTCATTCCTGTCTCGGGCCTCGTCCGTAGCATGTCAGTTGCGGTGTGCATCATAGCATTATTCATTAGCGGTGAATAATGAGCGGGTCGCCCATTTTTTGCTGTTTAATTTGTTCGCTGACTAAGATAGCGCTCAGTTCATCTTTAAAAGGGCCTATCCGTACACGATGAATTTGTGTGTTGTTCTCGCCAAAGCCGCTGCTGGTGCTGTTGATGCTAGTCGGGGCTTTGATGGTGGAATTTAGTTTTCGTTCCAACTCTTGAGCTGTTGTTAATTGAGAAAAGGCGGCTACCTGCAAATAGATATGGTGTTCTGTAGGTGTCTGTTGAGTGTGTGCGTTAACAAGGGAGGCATTTACAGTATCTATAGGCATGTTTTCATCGTTGCTGGGTGTAGCTAGCGAGGGCGTTGATAATACTTGTGCCTCCATTAACGGTGGCTTTATAGGAAGGGTTACAGCGTTACTGTTTTGTTGGGTTATTGGCGCCGCTTGTTGTGTCTCGGTTGGTCGAGGGATCTCGCTAGGGTTAATGAACTCTACGCGAACACGGGCGGTGCCTTTGTCCATGTAACCTAATTTGGCGGCAGCAGCGTAGGAAAGGTCAATGATTCGGTCCTCGTGGAATGGGCCGCGATCGTTGACTTTAACAACAATCTCTCTGTTATTTTCGAGGTTGGTAACGCGTACATAGGTCGGCAGAGGCAAACTTTTGTGTGCAGCGGTCATTGCATAGGGGTCATAAGGTTCAAAGCTGGAGGTCTTTCTGCCCGCAAATTTTTCACCGTACCATGAGCCGATGCCATCTTGTTTGTAACCTATGGCAGATTTCATCACGCGGTAGGTCTTACCAAGCACCTCATAAGGGCTGTGGTTTCCGTAGCGTGCCCGTGGTTCAATCTTGGGTACTGCATCGGGTATTTGAGATATGTCTTGAAAGTTTTTTGGTGGGCCATCTTTAGGTTCAATTGTGGCGCTAGGTGTATTGGGCTTATGTAGGGAGCAGCCCGCTGTGGCGATAATGAGAGTAGCCACAGCGGCAGGCAGGGTGCGTTTAGTTTTTGGAGTATTCAATGTTTTTGGTTTTGTCTCGTTGTTCTTTTGTCTTGGTGAAATTATTTGATTTTGGATTTAAGGGTCTCGCTTAGCTGATAGACTGCCATCGCGTAAAGTTTACTGTGATTGTAACGAGTGATAACGTAAAAGTTATTTAGCCCTATCCAATATTCGTTGCCTTGTTTGCCTTTTAAGCGGATAGCTGTTGCCTTCAAGGTTTTGTTATATGCCTTGTCTCCGACTAGGCCGGCGTTATTGAAGTCTTCAATTGTTAGAGATGGTTTTAAACTTTGGTTAACGAGGTTGTCAAGGTCACTTTCTTTCCCATCTGTTTTTAGAAAACGAGCGGGGCTGGTGATTGGAGCGTTACTGACCCAGCCGTGCTCGCTAAAGTAGTTAGCAACACTGCCAATGGCATCAATAGGGTTGTTTATCAGATCAATAATATTATCATTGTCAAAATCAACGGCATAATGTCGATAGCTACTTGGAATAAATTGTGGAAACCCCATCGCGCCTGCATAAGATCCTGTGGTGGATTTTAGGTCAATGCCTGCTTCTTTTCCAAGGAGCAGGTACTGGCGTAACTGTTTGGTGAAGAATTTTGACCGTGGTGGATAGTCAAACGCTAGCGTTGATAGGGCGTCGATAACTCGATAGCTGCCTTTGTTACCGCCATATCGTGTTTCTACACCAATAATGGCAAGAATGATCTCAGGTGGTACGCCGTATTTATCATTGGCTCGCTTAAACGCTGATTTGTGTTTTTTGTAAAACTCGACCCCTTTCTCAGCTCGTTTTTTTGTAAGGAATATATCTTGATATTTTTCCCAGGTAAGGCGCTTTTCAGCAGGTCTTGCAATGGCTTTTAAGATACTATCTTTGCGTTCAGCATCATTAAATAGATCTAAAATAGCTTGTTTATCATGCCCGTCTTCTTTAACGACGGTGTTAAGGAACGCTGTAAACTTGTCGTGTTGTAGGTAATCGCTCTTGGAGGCTGCGTTAGCGTTAAACGTTACCGCACTGATAAGGGTGATAAGGGGGACAGCCAGAGTTGCAATGAACATCCGTTGTATTAATCGAGTTGATTGAAGGGTAGTTCGCATAAGTTGTTTGTTTTTCCGTTGTAATGCTGATGTACAAAATGTGTATATGCTCCTATCTTAGAAAATTAATTCCAGAATTGCAGCATGAATTCTTTATGATCGCTTCTTTTTTACAAAAGAATGAAATAATGGAGGTTAGCAGGACGGCTATTTTCTAACGAGACAGCAGTTTTCTGTGTGTTTGTACTGACATTAAAATACCAAAGCCTGCAAATAGTGTCACGATAGAGGTACCGCCATAACTTACAAAAGGTAAGGGGACGCCGACCACGGGTAGTAACCCGCTTACCATGCCAATGTTGACGAAAATATAGACAAAAAACGTTAGGGTGATGCTGCCTGCTAATAATCGCGAGTAGGTATCCTGTGCATTCATTGCGATATAAATGCCGCGGCCGATAATCGCAAAGTACAGTATCAATAATGTGCAAACACCAATTAAACCAAATTCTTCTGCCATTACCGCAATGATAAAATCAGTGTGGCTTTCAGGTAAGAAATCGAGGTGAGCTTGCGTACCGTTAAGCCAGCCTTTGCCGTTTAAGCCACCGGAACCTATTGCGGTTTTGGATTGAATGATATTCCACCCTGTTCCCCATGGATCCCTTTCAGGATCTAGAAAAGTAAGCACGCGTTGTTTTTGATAATCACGCATTAAGAACCAGGCCCCAGTTGCAATTGGGATTAGAGCAATTGCAAATCCACCAATAACTCGCCAACGTAAACCGGAAAGAAATAACGCAAAAATACCTGAGCTAGCAATCAATAATGACGTCCCCAAGTCAGGTTGTTTAGCAATCAGTAATGTGGGGATTAAAATCAGCACACAAGAGGCAACGACCGGTTTCCATTGGGGGGGGAGTGCACGCTCAGCGAGATACCATGACACCATCATAGGCACGATAAGTTTCATGACTTCGGATGGTTGAAAGCGAACGCCTCCGGGTAGAGGCAGCCACCGTTGAGCCCCTTTGGCTTGTGTTCCTAATACTAAAACACCAATTAATAAACCAATACCGATAATGTATAACCAAGGGCTCCAACGTATGTAGCTGCTTGGTGATATCTGTGCCATAAACATCATTACTACGAGGCCTACAACAATACGGGTTAACTGTCGCATTACCATGGGCATGCTTTCACCGCTGGCGCTGTATAAAACAAAAAGCCCCGCTGTCAGTAATAGGAACAGCCCGCCAAGCAGCGGTGCATCTAGGTGTATGGTTTGTAATAAACTTGTGCGCCGGGTGACGGGGGAGCCATGGCTGCGGAATTGCCGTTGAAAGTCATTTCTTATCATGTTTTTTCTTGGCTCTATGGCGTGGTGTTGGCATTTGCCAATTGAGGTAATAAGTAGGCGTCGATCATTGCTCGCGCAACGGGACCTGCGTTGGTGCCTCCACCGCCACCATTTTCTATAATAACAGCGACAGCAATTTTGGGGTTTTCAATCGGTGCGAAAGCAATAAATAATGCATGATCTCGATGCCATTCTGAGATTTTACTGGCATCGTATTTTTCATCTTGCTTGATGGTAAATACTTGCGCTGTGCCAGATTTACCTGCCATTTTGTATTGGATGCCTTTGGATAGTTTGTAGGCTGTGCCTCGAGGGTTGTGAACAACCTTCTCCATGCCAGCAATGGCTTTATCCCAATTTATGGGGTCTTTGAGAATAATGTCTTTGCTTTTTTCGGGCGTCGGCAGGTCTGCGATATAACCATCCGTTTCGATTGATTGCACCATTCGAGGTGCAATGATTTTTCCTCGATTGGCGAGAATTGCTGTACTTACCGCAAGCTGTAAGGGAGTGGCGAGCATATATCCTTGGCCGATACCTGCAATCAGGGTTTCACCTGGGTACCAAGGTTGGCTTTTTGTTGCTTTTTTCCAAAAACGAGAGGGGAGAATACCTGGCTTTTCGCTGACCATATCGATGTTTGTTCGAGTGCCAAAACCAAAGGGCGCCATAAAATCATGGATGTTATCGATACCTAGGTTATGAGCAAGCTCATAAAAATAGGTGTCACAAGAGCGCATAATGGCCTTGCTTAAATCCACCATACCATGACCGTATTTTTTCCAGTCACGGTACAGGTGATCGTCATTTTCCAGCTTATACCAGCCGGGATCATAAATTTTTCGTTCCCAATTGGTGGTGCCTTTTTCGACACCAGCAATAGCAATTATGGGTTTAATGGTTGAGCCTGGAGGGTATTGGCCTTGAATTCCTCGATTAAACAGTGGTCGGGCGCGAGACCCTTGTAACTCTTTATAGGATTTATAATCAATGCCGGTGACAAACAAGTTAGCATCAAAAGCTGGCATGCTGGAAAATGCGAGAATGCCTCCAGTACTTGGGTCTATCGCGATGGCCGCGCCCCGCCGGTCGCCGATGGTATTAATGGCGGCTTGTTGGGTGGCCCAATCTAAATAAAGGTGTAAATTGTCTCCTGGGATAGGCGCTTCACGATCGAGCACCCGAGTAATTTTCCCTCGAGCATTGGTTTCAACGGTTTGGTAGCCCACCTGTCCGTGGAGTTGGTTTTCATAGAAGCGCTCTACACCGGTTTTTCCGATATGTTCCGTAGCGCTATAGTTATTGGCATTAACTTTTTTGAGTTCCCGTTCGTTGATGCGTCCAACGTAACCAATAGTATGGGCAAGAGCACTTTTATGAGGGTAGCTACGTACTAACGATGCCTCAATGCTAACTCCTGGCATGTTATGCAAATTTACTGAGAGTTTAGCGATCTCTTCTTCGTTAAGTCGGTAGCGTAATGGAACCTCACTATAGGGGCGTCGGCGTTGGGATAGGCGCTTTTTAAAGCGTTTGGTTGTGCCTTCTTTCAGTGTGATTAGTTTGCCGATGCTTTCGATTGTCTGATCAATATCACCAGCTAATTCTTTAATAATACTGACGGAGTAGGTAGGTTGGTTGTCTGCTAGCAAAACACCATTACGATCAAAAATGAGCCCGCGATTAGGGGCGATGGGATGTTTGCTGATACGATTGCTATCGGCTTTGGTGCGGTATGTTTCGTGTTGATATACTTGTAAATAAAATAAGCGAATAACAAGAACTAACATTGCGACTAAGACAACGGCTGTTGCAACGAGGGCTCTGGATCTAAAAATACGTGTTTCGCGATAATGGTCTTTGAAGGTAGCGGGTTTGGCCATAGAACACTTATAAGTAGAGGGCGTCGCAAGATAAGGGGTGCTTATCGGTGGTAGGGGTGGCCTTTTATGACACTCCAGCAGCGGTAAAGTTGCTCCGCAAGCATAACACGCACAAGAGGGTGAGGAAGGGTTAAATCAGATAGTGACCATTTTTCGTCGGCCCGCTGTAAGCATTCTTTGGATAAGCCTTCTGGTCCACCAATAAATATCGAAATATGCTGCCCCTGAGGGAGTAAATCTTGTAATCTGCCTGCCATTTTTTGTGTGGTGTGGCGTTTGCCGAGAACATCCAAGGCAATAACTCGATCATTATTACCTACCGCCGCGAGCATTTGTTCACCTTCCTTGTCGGTGATACGTTGAACGTCGGCGTTTTTGCCGCGTTTGCCTGCGGGAACCTCATGCAGCTCAAGCACGATATCTTGATTGAGCCGCTTTTGATATTCTATAAAACCGTCGTTCACCCAGCTTGGCATTTTTGTGCCAACGGCGATAAGCTTAATTCGCATGGTGAATTATTCGTTTGAGCCGTTTTTGCCGCCCTCTGGTGTCATTGTCCAGAGTTTTTCTAGGTCATAGAATTTACGGGTATCAGGTGTCATTAAGTGCACAATGACATCAAACATATCAACCAGTACCCAGTCAGATCCAGGCTCACCTTCCATGTTTGATTTTATGCCTGCTGCTTTTGCATCTAGATAGACACTTTCTGCAACGGCACTGATGTGGCGTTTGGATGTGCCGCTAGCGACAATCATGTAATCAGCCATGCTGGTTAGAGGTTTAACATCAAGGACTACTATGTCTTTCGCCTTCATGTTTTCAAGTGATTCAATTACGGTTTGCTTTATGTTTTCGATGCTATCTGACATGTGTTACGGGCCTATCATAAAAAGTTAATATGGTTATAGTTACTGCCAGCCATAAAGCTGGTGCAATTTAATGTAATGCCACACAGTGTCAGGAAGCAAAAAGCGTGGTTCAAAACCTTGCTGAATGTCTTCGCGTAATTGTGTGGCTGAAATATCCAATGCCGTTGTGTTATGTACATGAATGCTACCAGCGGCAGAGCTCAGCAAATCATGGGGGTGTTCTGCTCGGTTTTTTTCTAGCAGAGCGTATTCGTCGGAGTGTGTTTCCGGTGGTTGTGAGCCTGGGCGATGTGCAACCCATAGATGACACAAGTTTAGTATGTCTTGCCAGCGATGCCAGCGGCAGAATAACCGAAATGCATCCATTCCCATGACAAATATAAGCGGAGTCTCACTTGATGTTTGATCTCGCAAATATTGCAGGGTTTCTACGGTATAGGACTCTGAGTGTTTTTCGATTTCCCAATCGTTTACGTGAAAGTTGGATGTTTCTGCGCAAGCTAAGCGTGCCATTTTGATGCGATGGGCTGCATCACTTGATGGTGTATCGCGATGCGGCGGCAAATGGCAAGGCATAATCTCCATTTGCGTTAAGCCTAGCAGCGCGCTTGCTTCCCACGCCAACCGCAAGTGACCTAAGTGGATGGGGTCAAAAGTGCCGCCCATTAGGCCAATAGCTTGATTTTTTTGCAGTTGATTGGTTTGTTCCATTGAATGCATCACAGGCTCTGCTTACTGGCGGATATGGCCGTCACCTAACACGATGTATTTCTGTGTAGTGAGGCCTTCAAGTCCAACAGGCCCTCGAGCATGTAACTTGTCGGTTGAAATGCCAATTTCTGCACCAAGACCATATTCAAAACCGTCAGCAAATCGCGTTGAGGCGTTTACCATAACGGAACTTGAATCAACCTCACGAAGAAAACGTTGTGCCAAAGTGTAGTTCTCCGTAACGATGGTTTCAGTGTGTTCTGAGCTGTGTTGGCTGATGTGATTCATCGCATCTTCAATATCAGCAACAACCTTTACGGAAAGGATGGGAGCAAGGTATTCAGTGTCCCAATCTTCTTTTGTTGCTGCAACAGCGCCATTTACGATGGCACAGGTTTTTTCACAACCTCGCAGTTCAACTCCTTTGGCGTGATATTGCTCCGCTAAAATGGGCAGCAACTCAGTTGCAATGGGTTCCGCTATCAACAAGGTTTCCATGGTATTACACGTACCGTAGCGCTGAGTTTTGGCATTAACTGCGATATTGATCGCCTTTTCTCTATCCGCAGCACCGTCAATATAGACGTGGCAGATGCCATCTAAGTGTTTGATCACAGGCACTTTGGCATCGTTACTAATACGTTCGATCAGCCCTTTGCCGCCTCGAGGGATGATGACATCCACAAACTCTGGCATGGTAATGAGCTCGCCCACCGCTGCGCGATCAGTCGTTTCTATTACTTGAACTACTGATGGAGGTAATCCGGCTTTTTCCAATCCGATACGAATGCATTCGGCTACGGCTTGATTCGAATTAATGGCTTCTGATCCGCCGCGCAATATGGTTGAGTTACCGGATTTCAGGCAAAGGCTGGCCGCTTCAACAGTAACGTTCGGGCGAGACTCGTAGATGATGCCTATCACACCTAGGGGAACACGCATCTTGCCGACCTGAATGCCGCTGGGCTGGTAGGTAAGGTCGGTGATTGCGCCAATAGGGTCAGGAAGGCTGGCTACTTGTTGTAGTCCTTCAATCATGCCATCAATGCCTTTGGGCGTAAGTTCAAGTCGGTCTAGTAACGCAGGCTCTAAGCCATTCTTCTTCCCATTCTCAAGATCGATCTGATTGGCTGCAATCAGCTTGTCACGGGAGGCTTCAATGGCGTCAGCCATGGCCAAAAGAGCTGTGTTTTTAGTACCAGTACCGGCTTTGCCGATGGCCCGTGATGCTGCACGAGCCTGTTGGCCAATAGTGGCCATATACGCTTTAACGTCCATTCCTAAATTGCCTTTGCGAGAGCTTGCGCGGGAGGTGTTCCCGAAAAGGGCGGATTATACCTGTTTTAGAGGGCTGGCGTCATGTTTCGTTTATAACTACTCAATACCAACCTCGTAAACGGGTTAAACCTTAGCTTCCACAACACGGACAACTGACTCCGACTTACATTCAGGTATGGGGAGTTTTCCATAATAATCTTCAGGTTGGTGTACGGTGGTTTCTGCAAAACCACACCCTTGAAAACCGTCAAAGATTTCTTTGTTTGTTCCATAGTGCAAATTTACGTCAGCCCGTGCGATACCACTTAGGAAGAATTTGGCTACACGTACGTATTTGTAAGAGGGGGCGTGAGTTAACCTTGGCATAAGATCGGTGATGTACCAAGCCTTTGGAAAGACGGTTGCTAGGCTTTGCATATTTCGCCACACTTCTGAAATAGTATTTAAATCAAAATAATTGATTAGCCCCTCGGTGATAATAATTGTGGGTTTAGATGTGTCCAATACGTCTTGAAGTACGTAATCTAAACCTGACGGTGCTCCAGATTCAAAAAAGTTGCAGGTGATAACTTCATGATTAGAGGCAAGAGCACCCTCATCTCGTAGCAGCGTTTTTTTACGTGACGCCATGCCTGGCAAATCCGCTTCAACGTAACGTAATTCAGGGTACTCTCTACTAAATAAGTAACCCCTTGGTGATAAGCCGCTAGCAATTTCTAATATCTGGGTAACACCTTCATTTTCAATTAGATGCCGAATGCGATGGTCCATAATGATGTGTCGTTGCAGCAATAAATCGCGTAAATTCACTCCGACAATCTTGTCTGCAAAATATTCAACAGGCTGTAGTGCTCGAAAAAGTGCGCTGCTTTTTGTTGAGGTAAAAAACTTTGCAGACATTCCATTTTCATACCAAACATGGCCGGTATAAAGTGCTGTAAAACTGATGCTAGATGAGTCCATAATCATTATTCCCCTGACACTAAAATGGTGTTGTTTACGTGTTGAAAAGCAACCGCGATAAGTGATTTTCCTGAGCAGGGCCCTGCAATGCAGTAACCTGTTTCAATTTCAAATAATGCGCCATGATTTGAACATTGAATGTATTGTTCTTCTTTATTTAAAAATTGATTAGGTTGGTATTCAAGGTTTATCCCTATATGTGGGCAACGATTTTTGTATACATAGAATTGAGAGTCTTTTTGAATCACTACGTATTGTTGGTTATTGAGAGTGACACCTTTTGTTGTCTTATTCTCAAAGTCGTTGGTCGAACATAATGTGATAGATATCGGTGTTGTTGTCATTTTTATTGTTGTTGATATAGATTGGCCGAAACCTGACGGTCTGAAATAGTGTGTTTACCCATGCTATCAGACTTTTGAGTGTTTGCCATAAAAAAGATATATCACTTACTTTTACGGTTGTTTTTTTGATGTGTGGAGCAGTTTTTTTTCTTATTCAATTCTCTTCTTAAGGTGTCAAAAATATCATAAAGCAGACACCTTGTTTGATGAAATGCGTGGCGCTATGATCCTCTTATTAGCGTATTTACTTTGTGTGTCTTTTTTTTGAAAACGCTGATTAGGAGGCATTATGATCATTTCAGAAATGAGAGAAAAATCAGTATCTTTGATTCAAAACATCAAGTTTACACAAAGTTCCGGTCGTTCACGGCGTCGATCCTTGTGGCTTTTTTTGACGGGTACCTTGATATTGTCGTCACAGGGTGTGCAGCTTGCTTATCAGCGTCTGTTGCAGCGATTCCGAAAACAGCAGCCTCAAGCAACTAGCGATTCCCCCCCTTTTATCAATATAGCCAATATAGATGACGATTTGGTTGATGAAGGTTCGCAGGCAGCCCCCAATATTTTCGAACGTTTAATCATGCGGGGAACCCTGTCAGAAGGGCCGTTGATTCGGGAGGAATATGGGACAACTAATGAGATGGGAGAGCGAAATTCTTTGGTTATATTGACGACACGTTTGTATATACATGTTCGTCGTTTTTTCAAAGGAATGAGTATGGTTGTGAATCAGGAAGCCACAGAATATGCGCAACAAGCCTTGCGGTTAGGTGAGTTACGAGATGCCGTTAGATCCAGAGAGTGGATGAGAACCAAAGAAACTACCAAGAATCATATGAAGTTGAATATTAGAAATTTCAGACATAGTTTTTGGGGAAGTTTAGGTTTGGCGGATAAAGCCGAGCTAGCAGTGCTTCGAACTGAAATTAGTCAGCTAAAGAATAGCTTAGAGTTGAGAGCTATGGCACCACTATCAACAATAACAACTCATGATAGGCGCCAGCTTGACCGACGAAAAGGGCATTTAACTGTGGCTTATGAGAGGAGGTCACTAGAGCGACGAGCCTGATATAAAAACCCTCATAATAATGTATTTGTAACATTATTATGAGGGTTTTGCTTCGTGCGGGGGGTGAGGAGGGGTTACCTTCCGACAATACCGCGTGCGATCACTTCTTTCATTATTTCTGATGTGCCGGCATAAATGGTTTGTATGCGGGCATCACGGTAAAAACGAGAGATTGGATATTCGTCGGTGTAACCGTATCCGCCAAATAACTGTAGGCATTCATTCACCATGCGTAACTGCATTTCGGTGGATGATAACTTCAGCATGGCGGCATCATCTATTGTCATTTCGCCACGCTCGTATTTACCCATATGCTTTTCTAGCAATGCACGACACATTTCTAGTTCAGTTTTACATTCGGCAAGCTTAAAGCGTGTATTTTGGAATTGCCCGATGGATTGACCAAATGCTTTGCGTTCTTGCACGTATTCAGCGGTAAGGTCCAGCGCGCCTTGAGCATGGCCGATGGCTTGAACAGCACAACCTAAACGCTCTCGAGGTAGTTCTTTCATTAGGTAAACAAAACCTTTACCTTCTTCACCCAATAATGCATTTGCAGGTAGGCGAACATTATCAAAAAACAGTTCTGCAGTATCGCTACTGTGTTGTCCCATTTTTTCAATTTTCGCGCCAGTAGAATAACCTGGTAAAGATGTGTCAACGAGGAATAAAGAAATACCCTTTGAACCAGCCGCAGGGTCAGTCTTTGCACATACGATAACCATATCAGCGTGTATGCCGTTGGTAATAAAGGTCTTGGAGCCGTTTAGTATATATTCGTCACCGTCCTTAATCGCACTGCTGCGCATACCCGCTAAGTCGCTTCCTGCTCCAGGCTCTGTCATAGCGATCGCACCAACCACTTCACCGGTCGCCATTTTTGGCAACCAGAGGTCTTTTTGTTCTTCGTTACCAATGTTTAATACATAAGGGGCTACGATATTGGCGTGAATATTGTAGCCTGTTGCTAACCCGTGTAGTCCTAGGCGAGACATCTCTTCTTGGATCATTTGACAGACGTCAAAGCTTGCTTCTGCTGCACCGTATTTTTCGGGGAAATCTACCAACAACATGCCAGCATCACCCATGGTGTTCCACATTTCACGGGGCATGATGTGGTCTTTTTCCCATTGGTCATAATGAGGAAGCACTTCTTGCTCTATGAAACGTAATACCATATCGCGGAATAAACCAATCTCTTCATTTTTTTCTTCTGCAGTGCTCATTATGAGGGCCTCTTTTTTATCGAGGATTAGACGTGTCTCTATATCCTCATCAGTTAATGACGAGATTTTCCTTATATTAGGTCGTGGAGACAATGACGAATACAGCCATTTCTTATCATATTCGGACATGATGTGTAAAAATTAACGGGTTTTTGGTACAATAATCGCTGGTCAGGCTAGTTTTATTATCAATAACGGACAGTTATGTATCATGTCAAATGAGAGCCATAATGAGAACTATACAGTCTCAAATTATTTTGCCAGAACCCATTTGGCGAATACTGTGCGCATTGGAGGGGATGAGAAGGAGATTCTTTCGCTTGCAGGCCTGACAAGCGAAATTATTAAGGCGCCGAGGGCTCGAATTGCTCCGCAACAATTATCGGCCATTGTAAAAGCGAATTGGGCGGTGGGAAAAGATGAATTTATGGGGTTGGCATCTCAGCGAGTAAAGGTGGGTGTGTTTCAGTTATTGGCTGAGCGTTTAGTAAATTGTCGTACGTTAGGTGGTGCGTTGAAGGAAACGGCTTATTTTTACAATTTAATTACTGATAGTATTCAGTTCGAATTGAACGTTATGTCATCACAAGTAGTATTTGGTTTTTCTCTTCCGGGTGCGAATAGAGAGAGTACGAGTTTTTTGGTCGAATTTTTATTGTTGATATGGCATCGCTTCCCAAGTTGGCTCGTCGGAAAAGTTATTCCCTTGCAAGAAGTACAGTTTGAGTACGAAGAGCCTTTACATAGTGAAGAGTACAGGCTTATGTTTCCGAGTGCTTGTCGTTATCAATGTGACGGCAATGCGTTGGTTTTCGAGCGCGCGGTAATGGAGCTGCCTATCATCCAAACGTCCGTCGAGTTACAACATTACCTATCTGAAATTCCGTTACCTTGGTTTCGAAAGCCGGATTTTCATGACAGTTTTACAGCACAAGTGAATCGTTTTTTTGAGCAAGGTTTTTTTCAGGAAGAAACAAGTTTAGATACTATTGCCAAAAAAATGCATACAACATCGCGAACTCTACGGCGAAAGTTGAGGGTAGAAGGGAATGGTTTTCAACAGCTTAAAGATAACAGTCGGCGAGATAGCGCGATAAATCTTTTGGCGGATAATCGGATTAGTATAGCTGAAGTAGGGCGCCGTATTGGTTTTACCGAAACGCCTGCATTTACCCGCGCCTTTAAGCAGTGGACGGGGCTCTCGCCAGGGGCTTACCGTAAAGGGCTGCATAAGCAGCGCCTTGACGGGTAACTCCTGCTTTTCGAAAATCTTACGCTTTTTTAGCTTGAGAGATGTCGTAACCAAAGCGACCTTTGCCACTGCGTGCATTGGTTTCACCCGCTTCAGTAAAGGCAACTTCAAACAGAGAGAAGCTTAGTGAAATAGTTTCACCTGGCTCACCGTCACCTGATGCGCCAATGGAATAGCTGCTAATCAATGTGTCTTCTAACGTGTAGGTTAGAAACTCTTCTAGTTGGTCGCCGCCGGTTGTAACAAAGTGAATAAGAACCTTCTTTCCCTTTGTGCCAATAGTTGATTCCTGAACAAGTAGCGGTGTTGCTTTGTCGACTACCTTTGTTAGCGTAATTTCGCTGATGCTAGGGCGAGAAGCTTCACGGTTTGCCATACGACCAGCATTCTGAGATATAGCGCGACCCACTCCCCAATTGAAGCTAGAAACTTCAATCATTTTTTCGTATCCCTTCGCAGTGATGTTTCCTTCGATGCCTTCAATTTCTAAGTAAATAGCCATGTTAATATTCCTTCGTCGGTAGACTGTGTGTATTTGTTGTATTGTTGCTGTGTTTTGTGATTTGTGATTCAGTGAGAGAATTATTACAGAGGAGTGGAGATTGCGAAAGGTCTGGGGGCGTGAATATGTCACGTTATCGAGGGGTAAAAATACAAGCTTGGGAAATGTTTTGACGAAGGTGTTTGTAATGTTAAATTATTAATCCTTTTCGAAAGTTGTGAGGGGTAAATCCGGTCCAGGTTTTAAAGGCTCGAATAAAGGCCCCCGCTTCGGTATATCCTGCTTTATATGCTATATCTTCGATGGATAATTCGCCTGCCCCTAGGTGATGGATAGCAATGTCTCTTCGAACCTGAGCTTTGATGACGTGGAAGCTGGTATCTTCACGCTTTAATTGTCGGCGTAATGTTTGTGGGTTTAGTTTCATTTTATCAGCGATCCAGTGTAATTCTGGTGGTTTGTCATGTTCAAGAAAGTGTTCGTTGACTTTGTTTCTTACTTCAATAGTGACGTTGCCGCCTGCATCTAGTGGTAAATAAACATCCATCGGTGCTCGGCGTACATAGCTCTCAACACTTGCTTCATTTTGTATGATGGGACGAGCCATATAAGATTTGTCAAATTGAAGGCTGGTGTGATGTTGGTTAAACAATACGGGGGCACCATAAAACATATGGCGGTACTCGTCCTTGTACTCCGGTGCGGGGTAATCGAGCTTTACCTGGTTCAAGATGATTCGTTCATTGGCAAGCCAGCCCAAAAAACGGTGGTGCACAGTTAACACGCTTTCGATGGCATAGGTGTTAGCTATGGAGTGTTCAGGCAGTCGAGTTAATACCAGTTCTACCTGGTTTCCGGATATCCGCAATTGGTAATGTAGGCTATTTTCAAACAGGTTGATAAATTCGATGGTGCGTTTTAATGCTTCGCCAATGGTCGCTGTGTGTACTACTGATAACGCGAGCATTCTAAAGTGACCAAGGCGAAGAGGTTTCTCGAATAAACCGGCTATCTCATCGTCCATTGCTCCACTGGTATAACGACTGAGTAGGACATATTGCTCTAAAGGGATGCGGTTTTGCGGAGGCTGGTCTAATACTTGTGGATCGATACCGCTTTTCTGAAGAAGCCGGGGAATATCCAGCCCTGCAGTGCGGGCTCCAACCAATGATTGAATCATCATAGAGATTGGCATGCTGATCTTTCCTGCGTCTTTTTTACTTTCTTTATCATTCATGGTGCCAGTATCCAGGGTGGTTCTGCATTGATCGTGTAACTTACTGTTTATTTTTAGTGATTTTCACGGTCATTGTCCAGAGCTGCTTTTTAATCAACACTATGTGAACGGATAAGATCCATAAGATCAATGCAGAGCAGACATAATTGAGGTGAAAAATGATTCCAAGAACGGTTTATAACGCAGAGCAGGAGCAGTTTCGTGATAGTGTTCGGAAGTTTCTAGAAGCTGAGGCTGTGCCATATCACTCTCAATGGGAAAAAGATGGGCAGATTGACCGCGCGTTATGGGGTAAGGCAGGAGAGCTTGGATTGTTGTGTCCTACTGTTCCAGAGCAGCACGGAGGGGCTGGTGTAGATTTTCGTTATAATGCCATTGTGAGTGAGGAGTGTATAAAACGTGGTTTAAGTGGTATTGGGTTTGTTCTGCATTCAGATATCGGTGTTCCTTATATTATAAAAAACGGCTCTGATGACATTATTGAGAAATATATTCCACGGTGCATAACCGGTGAAATTATCACAGCGATTGCGATGACTGAGCCAGGAACTGGTTCTGACTTACAAGGCATTAAAACCACGGCAGTGCTGGATGGCGATGAGTACGTCATTAACGGATCTAAAACGTTTATAACCAATGGCCAACAAGCAGATCTTGTCATTGTTGTATGTAAAACAGATACAACAGCAGGAGCAAAAGGAATTAGTTTGCTGTTGGTAGAGGCGGGTACACCTGGGTTCGCTAAAGGGTCAAATTTAGAAAAGATTGGCATGAAAGCGCAAGATACATCAGAGCTATTCTTTCAAGATGTTCGTGTTCCAAAAGCAAACCTTCTTGGTGATGAAGGTGCGGGGTTTGTGTATTTGATGCAAGAATTACCTCAAGAGCGCTTGAGTATTGCGATCGGAGCAATGGCGAGTTGTGAATCAATATTGGAGCAAACCGTAAATTATGTGAAAGAGCGTAACGCCTTTGGCAAGCCTATCGCTACATTCCAAAATACACAGTTTACGTTGGCGGGGTTGGATGCGGAAATAACGTCGGCAAGAGTGTTTGTTGATAAGTGCCTTGAGCTTCATGTGCAGAAAAAATTGGATACAGTTACCGCATCAAAAGCAAAGTTGCTTTCTACTGAGTTACAAGGGAGAGTAATCGATCAATGCTTACAGTTACACGGTGGTTACGGCTATATGTGGGAATACCCCGTTGCTCGAGCTTTTGCTGATGCTCGGGTGCAGCGTATTTATGGCGGCACTAGTGAAATAATGAAATTGATTATTGCGAGGAGCTTGTTTGCGTAATATTGGCCCTTAATATTGTTCAGCGAGAGGTGTTGTAGAGAGGCTTGCTTCGAAAAAGGTAGTATGGTGATATGTGAGATTAGCGTTAATTAATCTTAGGTTTTAAGGAGTTTAGTGAACGATATTCTCATATATGTACCCAATCAAACCCTTGTTATGAGCACAGCGTTGATTAAAGATTTATGTTGGGTCGCAGTGCAGCATAATGCCAAGGAAAAAGAGCTGTCTGTAGAAAACTTCCAAAATGTGCGTTTAGTGAGTTGCGATGGAAAGCCTGTTCAATGTAGCTCTGGTAATCAGTTGTCGGTAGATTTAGCATTGGATGAAGTAGATTCGGCGGGTGCTATTTTTCTTAGTGCATTTTGGGGGAGTCCGAGTACAGCGCTAAAGGATAGTCAACAACTGCTTGAGTGGTTATGTCGGGCGCACGCGCAAGGCATACCTATTGCGGGTACGAGTAACGGACCGTTTTTTATGGCAGAGGCAGGGCTGTTGGATGGCAAGGTTGCAACCGTATACCCTCCAATGGCGGATGTGTTTCAGCGGCATTATCCTACGGTTAACTTGCTACCTGAGCGAGCGATTACCGATGCCGGGAACTTGTATTGTGCGAATGGAATTGCCTCTGGGTGTGACCTAATTGTCTCTATTATCGAAATGTTGTTTGGGCCTAGTATTGCTCGACAGATAAGCCGGGATTTTTTGATTGGGTTTAATCGTAGTTACACGTTGGCTAATGTGACTTTTGATGGCCAAAAGTATCATCATGATGGGAAGGTTCTGACTGTGCAGCAATGGCTTGAGCGTAACTACGATCAAAATGTCTCTTTAGAGGTTGTAGCGGCGGACGTTGGTATGAGTCCTCGTAACTTTTCTAGGCGCTTTAAACAAGCGACGGGAGATAGTCCAAGCCTTTATTTACAACGAGTGAGAATTGAGGCTTCTAAGGATCTTTTACGCAACACTGCTTTATCGATTGCTGAGGTGTCCTATAAAGTAGGCTACGCTGATGAAAGCTATTTCAGCCGAGTGTTTAAACGTATTTGTGGGGATTTGCCACACGTATTTCGTGGTGGTTTAAAATAATCCACTATGCTAGTATCGATTCAATTAACGATATTTTGATGTATAAAAAGTGTAAATAAAACATGACTACCTTAATACTCCAATCAAAACAAAAACGCTGTAAACGAGGGTTTCACTCTGCAGCGATGGTTGTGTGTATGCGATTAATTAGGTGTTAGCTATTTAAAGTAGGTAATACAAATACACAAAAGCCCGGTGCAGATTATGCAATCGGGCTTTTTTTTGCCCTTCAAAAAGGAGAAAGTAATGCAAAAGCTTCAATTTAGTGGATCATATGTGGCATTGGTCACCCCCTTTAAAAACGGAGAGCTTGACGAGGACGCTCTTCGCCATCTTGTTGATTGGCATATCAGCAATGGAACTGATGGTTTGGTGCCCGTGGGTACAACAGGGGAGTCATCCACGGTTACCGCAGAAGAACATAAGCAGGTAGTCGAAATTGTCGTGAAAATGGTTGCAGGGCGAATACCAGTGATTGCAGGTGCCGGTTCCAATAACCCAGTTGAGGCGCTTGATTTTGCACAACACGCACAGAGTGTTGGTGCTGATGGGGTGTTATGTGTGGCAGGGTATTATAATCGGCCATCTCAAGAGGGGTTGTATCAGCATTTTAAATTGATTCACGATAAGACTGATATCCCGATTATTATTTATAACATTCCACCGCGAGCGGTAGTCGATATTACCCCGGAAACAATGGCACGGTTGGCTGGTTTACCACGTGTTGTTGGTGTAAAAGATGCGACCGGCGATTTAACACGGATCAGTCAAGAAAGACTGTTGATAAAGGAGCCGTTTTGTTATTTCTCTGGAGATGATATGACGGCGGTTGCTTATAATGCTTTAGGTGGAACAGGGTGTATTTCGGTGACAGCAAATGTGCTTCCACGGCTAAGTTCTGCTTTACAGGATGCATGTTTGTCTCAAGACTACTCTCGGGCGCTGGAATATCATGATCAATTGCTTCCTGTACACCTGGCTTTGTTTGAAGAGCCAAATCCATCTGGGGTGAAGTTTGCTATGTCTTGCTTAGGGTTATGTGATGACGAGGTCCGGCTTCCTATTCTTGGCGTGAGTGAACATTTGAAATCTAAAATTAGACAATGTATCGATGAAATAGGGAAGGCAGAATGCTAAGGCATTATTGTTAATCGTGAGCAAGGAGTAATGACGGGCTTGTTTGTTTAGTGTGGCTGTTGCGGATTCTATTTTTATTAATTGAGAATAATTATCAAATAGAGCTTGCAAAGACAAATGAGAATCATTACTATTAAGTCATTCCCGAGCTGTGGAGGCAATGAGACTAGTAAGCGGTGTAACTTACTAGTTTGGTGCTTTCTCTGGTGGGGGAGGCGAGTGAAGGTTCCGGTAACGGAGCATATGCAGACGTGTCTGTTCAATCTCTCCTCTCTCTGTTGGCTGTCGCTAACGCATGTGAACAATTTTGAGTGAAGCTTCAACTCTCTCTCAACCCTCTCTCTGAGGTTTCACTTATTGTTCGATTTAATCGCTTCCTTCACCAGGGAGGCTCGGGTTATTACTTGTGATACATGAGTTAGCTTATGTGAATCAATATTTGGATAGGAGGCGGCGTAATAAGCCTTGGTTATCATCGGAGGTGCGGTAACGCTTTAATGCCTCAATCTCTTTTTCTAATGCGTCACCTATCAGTTTTCTTACTTGCCACTGTACTTCTAGATTGTCTTCCTGCCCTTTAAATGGGGTTACATCTATGGGCTCGCCAAAGGAAAAATAAAAACGCTCAGGCCGCGGTATCATTGTTGGGCCGATCCCTGTAGTTATTGGCATAATGACGTCGCCGTTGCGTAATTGTTTGTTGATGCTTTTATTTTTTAACAGCCAGCGGCCAATACGTGACTCTTTAAAATCGTAAGCATCAAATAAAATATCATAAACATCGTCTGCCCCCAGGGATGCGATGGGGGTGATAGGGTATTGATATTTAATGGCCATATAGGCAAAACCGGTGCGTGTTTTCCACGTGAGTTGGTATTTCTCCCCTCGGCGCTTTGCAACCTCTCGGGCTCCACCGGGGAATACTAATAAGGTTTCACCTGCTTCCATTAAGCGTGAGCAGTTTTCACGGTTGCCAATAACAACGCCGCCTTTGTGAAGAAAGTCTCTCCATAATGGGATTTTGTAATGTGCTTCGTCCGCAAGACCACGAATAGCGATATCTTTTTTTCGTAAAACTTCAGAAAATATTAGAGGAACATCGAGAGAGCCATAAATGGTGTGGTTGCCGACGAGTAATGTGGGTTTGTCTTTGTGTAAGTTTTCAAGGCCAAAGAATAAGGGGTTAAAGTATGTTTCTGCTAGTTTCATTGCTGCATTTACTGCTGGCACGGAAGGGGGCGTGAAATCTAGCACGTCTTTATCGGTTGGGTTCATGTGAGGCTCTTACTGTGATTCTACAGAGTGCGAGAGGGGTGTTTCTGGCGTACCCACTTATTCATTCGACGTCACTTGCTCATTAAGAGAGACTATTTGACTTGCCATGCTTTTCATAAGGTTTAGGCAAATATGCGGGTGAGTTTTCATCAGGGTTTCAAACTGCTCTTTTGGAACAACAAGTATCATGCAGGTAGTGGAAGCAACCACTTTGGCAGTTCTAAGGCTGTCGGTTAATAATGCCATTGCACCAAAAATCTCATTTTCTAATACTTCGCCAACTTTGATATCGTTTACAAAAACATCGGCATGCCCCTCAACGATCGAGTAGACACTGTCTGCTTCTGTGTCTTGTTCGATAATAACGTCGCCAACTTGATAGTGAACAAACCCTAAGGATGCCTTGTCGACGCCTTGTTCAACGAGGCTAATAATACAGGTTCGACGCTTGCACTCTTCTAATAAGTATTCACACCAAATGGGTGTAATTGATGTGGTGCTAGTAACGGTGTTGAGTAGTTCTGCTCGGTCATATCGACGTAAGGCAAAGGGCCCCGCAGAATAAAGCCTATAAGGGCTTGGGTTGTCTATTTGGTCTAGACCAAAGATGTCCCCGATATCATAATGAAATAAGGTGGCGCTTTCTTGTTCATGAGCGACCGCCCCTTCCAGGACAATATAAACGAAATCATGATTGGGTTGGCTGGCGTAAAAATCATCAACCAATTCGTAGGATACATCGCTATAATTTAGCGTACTGACGTTCTTGTCTGTCAAAACACGTTCCAGCAACTCTTTGCAGCGGTCGTCTATTTGCTCAAATGCTTCATTAAAATCTGTTTCAATAAACATGAATTAACCTTGCGAGAAAATGGCTGTTTGTACAGTAGTTGGCCTAGCTTTAGTGTGTTTACTATAGCCCAGCGGTAGCTTAGGAACGATCACTTAAGGGTTCTATACCTTTAAAGTGTAGACAGTTTCCCAAATTTGGAAGAGAAACCACCCTAATGTTGTTAGTATTTGGGTGGCTTGGAGGTGAGGTTAGTACGGGGCGTTTAAAGGCTGTTTTCGTTGAGTAAAGTTTGGTGCTGCTCTTTGGCTAGCCTTGGGCCAAACTGAGAAACCACTTGTGCAGCGGCGTTACTTGCAAAGGCCCCAGCTGATGGGAAGTCATGCCCTTCGCTTAAAGCGTACAAAAATGCGCCTGCAAACATGTCTCCGGCGCCGTTAGAGTCAAGCGCGGTAATCGGTGTTGGGTCTATTTTATGCTCTGTTGATCCATCAAAGACAATCGCTCCGTCACTACCAAGAGTAACTGCAAAAGTTTTTGCGACCGTTTTAATTTTGGCAATTGCGGTATCAAGCTGATCAGTATCAGCCCACGATAGTGCTTCTTGCTCATTACAAAACAGCAGGTCAACACCTTCACCTAACATTTCATTTAGACCATCCTTAAAAAAGCTCACCATGTTGGGGTCAGAAAAAGTGAGAGCTGTTTTAACATTGCTGGCTTCGGCAATTTGTCGGGCTTTGATTGCAGCAGCTCGACCTGTCTCAGAGGTAACGAGGTAACCTTCCAAGTAAACAAACTGGGATTGCTGGATGGCTTTTTCGTCAAGCTCCTTTTCGGATACGGTTTCAGATATGCCCAAAAACGAATGCATAGTACGTTCGGCGTCGGGTGTCACCATAACGATACACTTACCGCTTACACCATTCTCTCGATTGTCTTTAAGGTTGGTGTCTACACCAGCAGCCGCCAGGTCTTTTACATAAAAATCACCGGTTGCATCGTTGGCTACTTTGCAGGAGTAGTATGCGTTGCCGCCAAAGTGGCTTACTGCAATGATCGTGTTGGCAGCAGATCCGCCACTGGCTTTTTTACCGTTATGACCTGCCAATGCCTGGGTAAGGCTCTGTTGTTGAGCCTCATCAACCAGTGTCATTACCCCTTTGTCGATACCTTGTTTGGACAAAAAGTCGTCATCGATAGTGAATTCCATATCAACAAGCGCGTTTCCGATGGCGTAGACGTGGTATTTGGTCATTGGTGATCCTTATAAAGTACACATTTGAGGTGGTTTTTTTGATTGTAGCTATTGTATGTGAAATTTTATTTTTGTCACGGCATCAAGGAATGAAAGCACGTATACTGCTGTCCTATTTATTCAATCTTTAGAATAGAAATAAGAGGTGTTGTTGTTCTGTGGCGCGATCAAGTGATAAGTCAACCGATAAAAAAACCAAACCTGTGAAGAAAATGGCTCAAAAGCCAGTTAAAAAGCCGGCTGCAGGCAAGAAACCGACTGCAAAAAAAGCAGCCGCTAAGAAACCTGTGAATAAGAAGGCGGTTGCACCGAAAAAAACGTCAGGTGCCAAGAGCAGTGCCAGCAATGGGGCTGCTAAATCAGCAGGCAAGAAGGCATCAGCAAAAAAGACACCTGTAAAAAAGGCACCAGCAAAGAAAGCTCCACAAAAAACAACCTCTAAAAGTAAACCTAAAGCCTCGTCGAAAACAGCAACGACAGCAAAAAAATCATCTGCTCAAAAAACAAAAAAGATCACAACAAAAAAAGCTTCGGTCAAGAAGGCGCCCATCAAGAAATCAACAACAAAGCCGCCCTCTAACAAGAAAGGTTTTTTGCTGCGGTTATTCCTTGTGTTTCTCGTAGTTGCTGGAGGTGTGATTATCTATGCTGACGCGATTATAATTTCCAAGTTTGACGGTAAGCGCTGGTCTATTCCAGCGAAGGTATATAGTCGGGCCCTTGAATTGTTCGACGGTGCTGAATTGTCCGTAGATCAATTACGTCGAGAATTGCAGTGGTTAAATTATCGTGAGAGTTTTGGTGATATGAAGCGAGGGAGTTTTCGCCAGCGTGGAGAGTCGTTTGAAATATCGTCCAGAGGGTTTGATTTTTGGGACGGTCGAGAATCGGCGCACTATGTATCGTTATCTATTCGAAATAATAAGGTCCGAAGACTTGAAGTTGATGGCCAACGAAATGAGGTGGTTCGTTTAGAGCCGGTGTTAATTGGTGGAATCTACCCCGCACACAATGAAGATCGAGTATTGGTATCGTTTGATCAGGTCCCTCCCAATTTGGTTTATGCATTGTTGGCAGTAGAGGATCGAGATTTTTACGATCATTGGGGAGTATCTTTACGGGGTATTGCGCGAGCGTTGTGGACGAATGTTAAAACTGGGGCGGTGAAGCAGGGAGGCAGTACCTTAACTCAGCAGTTGGTAAAGAACTTCTATCTAACTAGCGAACGAACCTTAACGCGAAAGGCGACAGAAGCTGTAATGTCATTGTTATTAGAAATGCATTATGACAAAGATGATATTCTTGAAGCTTATATGAATGAGGTTTACCTGGGGCAGTCAGGGAAGCGGGCCATTCATGGTTTTGGGTTGGCGGGCTTGTTTTATTTTGGCCAACCTTTGCGTGAATTAGAAATACACCAATTAGCGTTATTGGTCGGGTTGGTAAAAGGCGCGTCTTGGTATGATCCGAGGCGGCACCCAAAACGTGCAATGGATCGACGTAACCAAGTGTTATCCCTGATGCTTGATCAGGGTTATATCAGTGTGGATCAACATAAGAGAGTGAGTGCTCGGCCGCTTGATGTTATTAAAAAACCGATGTACGAAGATGAAAAGTATCCTGCATTTCTTGATTTGGTCAAACGTCAACTGCACCGTGATTATCATGATGAAGATTTAAAAAGTGAAGGGTTGCGTGTCTTCACTACGTTAGACCCAGGTGTGCAAGAGTCCTTAGAACGTAGTTTTGCCAATATATTTTCGAGTATTGATCAACAATATGGAACGCAGGTTCAAGGTAAGCACCAGGCCGCTTTGCAAGGAGCCGGTATATTTACCCACTCGAATACGGGAGAGGTTGTTGCTGTTGTGGGGGATCGGCGGCCTCGGTATAAAGGGTTTAATAGAGCGTTAGATGCATATCGTCCTGTGGGGTCTTTAATGAAACCGGCAGTTTATCTAAGTGCCATCGAGCAGGGGTATCATTTAGGCAGCATGCTGGATGATAATCCCGTCACTATCTCGTTACCGGCGGGTAAAGAGTGGTCCCCCAAAAACTTTGATAAACAGTCCCATGGCATGTTGCCGCTACAGGTGGCGTTATCACGCTCTTATAATCAAGCAACTGCCCGTTTAGCGATGGATGTAGGCATAAACAATATACTCGATGTTGCTAAGCGCTTAGGTGTGAAAAAAACGTTACCCAGTGTACCTTCAATTTCGCTAGGAGCGGTTAGCCTATCTCCTTATGAAGTGACCGAAATGTATCAAACGATAGCTGCGGGTGGTTTTAATACACCGTTACGAACGATTCGTTTTGTACTTGATAATCAGGGTAAACCGTTACAGAGATATGAAATTGATGTTGAGCAGCGGTTTGATCCTGGTGACATGTTTGTGTTGAACAGTGCTTTGCAAGAGACCATAGCTAAGGGTACTGGGAAAAGTGCAGCAAGGTGGTTAGATCCATCGTTGGCGTTAGCGGGTAAGACCGGAACCAGTGATGATCAAAGGGATAGTTGGTTTGCTGGTTATTCAGGGAATTATCTTGGGGTTGTTTGGTTGGGTTATGATGATAATTTTCCAACACCATTAACAGGTGGTACGGGGGCGCTACCTGTGTGGGCCAAAACCTTGACATCGTTAGCAGTTGTGCCGCTAGATACACCAAAACCGGGTAATGTTGAATGGGTGTGGCTAGATGCAGAGAAACAAGCTCGTAGCCAATCTCATTGTGATAAGGCAATATTTATCCCAATGGTTGTGAATACCATACCTGAGAAGCAAGCTCAGTGTGGCCAGGCAGGTCGGGTTATGAATTGGTTTAATCAATGGTTTGATGACTAATAGCGTAGTGTTTAATGTGTAGCGACAACAAATGGATCAAAAAAATGATGAAGTGGAAAGCGGTTGTTTTAGTTTGTTGCCTCTGGCTATCGGGCTGTAGTTCTATTATTTTTATTGGTCAAACACCAGAGGATAATAAAACGGCAGCCGAGACCGGTTTGGTGGCGGTAGATAACCTGATTGTAAGGGGTGATGAGCAGCGTAGACGTGGGCAGCTTGATATAGCTTCTGCTACTTTAGAGCGTGCAGTACGTCTAGCGCCACGTTCACCAGACGTTTATGTAGCCCTATCACGGGTTAAGCTTGATGCAGGGCAGTATTCCGCTGCGGTACAGTTTGCCCAGAAAGCATTATCATTATTTCCATCTAAGGTTAGCTGGAAGCAGGAAAGAGCCAGAACGGAAGCGCAATGGGTGATAAATGAAGCAAATAAGAAGCGTTAGTTAATGCCAATAAGCATGTTCAACCATTGAAGGTAATAATATGAACAGTCAGATTGTGTTACCGAGAATTCTTCAGGTGGGTGCGGGAGCGTCTGCAGAGGTTGGCAACGTTTTAAAAAGCTTGGGGTGTACAAAGCCACTTATTGTCACTGACAGAATGATGGTGCAGTTGGGTTATGTTGCTCGTGTTCAAGCGCAATTATCTTCAAATGATATTCATGTTGATATTTATACTGACACTGTTCCGGAACCAACGGAGGTTTCAATTCTTGCAGGGGTAGAAAAAATCCAACAAGGTGATTTTGATTCTATTATTGCAATTGGGGGTGGTAGCCCTATTGATAGCGCAAAAGCGATGGCTATTTTGGGCAAATATGGCGGTAAGATGCGAGATTATAAGGTACCTCGTATTGTTAATGAGCCTGGACTGCCAGTTATTGCGATTCCTACAACCGCAGGTACGGGGTCGGAAGCAACGCGGGTTACGGTTATTACTGATGAGGCACAAGGTGAAAAGATGTTGTGTCTGGGGATGGGCTTTATGCCTGTTGCCGCATTGGTTGATTTTGAATTAACGGTTAGTTTACCTGCTCGAACTACTGCAGATACGGGGATTGACGCGTTAACTCATGCAATGGAAGCGTACGTATCTAAAAAATCCAATCTCTATACGGATAGTCAAGCAATCCAAGCCATGGGGTTGTTAGCTCCGAATTTGCGAAGGGCGTACTGTGATGGAGAGGATAAAGAAGCACGAGAAGCCATGATGTTAGGGGCAACGTTGGCGGGGATTGCTTTTTCGAATGCATCTGTAGCATTGGTACATGGAATGAGCCGGCCTATTGGTGCATTTTTTCATGTACCTCATGGGTTATCGAATGCAATGTTGTTGCCAAGTGTTACTGAATATTCTATTTCGTCAGCACCTGCTCGTTATGCGGACTGTGCACGCGCAATGAAGGTGGCTTTGCAGTCTGATTCAGATAACATTGCAAACGAAAAACTGATGATTGAATTGGTTGCCATAAATGAAGAGCTACATGTACCGACGCCGGAAGAATTTGGCATTGATAAAAGAGCATTTTTTGATGTACAGGCGATTATGGCTGAGCAGGCTCTAGCATCGGGGTCCCCTGCAAATAATCCGCGAGTTCCATCGAAGGACGATATCGTTGGTATTTATAAGAAACTTTGGGTTTAGCCTTAAGTGAAATCGTTAAATGATTAAAACGGTTAAAGAATGATAAGAGGACGAATAATGAAAAAGATAATCAGCTTGATGAGCTTGTTGCTCTCTACCGTTAGTTTTGCACATGATGATGCGAATTCTGACAAGAACATTTTTCGCGAAGTGGTTGTGACAGAGAGTATATCCATGTTGCAAGGTACCGGTGGAAACGTGGGGTTGCTCAAAGGGGAAGATGGGTTATTAATTATTGATGACGATTATAAGGTTAATGTAGGTGCATTAGAGAAAATTCTTGATAAAAAAGATGGGAGGCCTCGCTTCATTATTAATACTCATTGGCATAATGATCATACTGGCGGGAATGAGCACTTAGGGGAATACGTTACTATCATAGCTCATGATAATGTTCGTAAACGTCTTGGCACCGCACAAGAAATCAAATTTTTTGGTATGAAAATACAAGCTAGTGAGAAGCCTGCGTTACCCGTAGTGACGTTCGACACATCATTGTCGTTGCACTTTAACGGTCAGGAGTTAAAGGTTGTACATTATCCGAATGGCCATACGGATGGTGATAGCATTGTTGTTATTCAACCCGCGAATGTTGTTCATATGGGGGATCACTTCTTTTCCGGTCGCTTCCCTTTTGTTGACGTTGAAAGCGGCGGTGATGTGATAGGAATGATTACGAATATTAAATCGGTAATCGAAACACTCGATCCTAAAGTAAAAGTGATCCCTGGCCATGGCCCATTATCTTCATTGTCGGATTTGAAAGAATACAGCCACATGTTGGAAACTACCTCGGCTATTGTGAAAGAGGCCATTGATGAGGGAATGTCGTTAAAGCAAGCTCAAGCTAAAGGTTTTCCTGGGCGATGGAAGAGCTGGGGCGCGGGCTTTATTGATGAGAAAAAGTGGATAAAAATGGTGTATACCAGCTTGAAGGCTGGAGAGCATTCTTCATAATCCCCCTTAGTATGATTGGACAAATGGAACAGGTGATGCGTCAAGGACATTGTCATTGTAAAAGTGTTTGTTATGAGTTCGGTGGGAGCCCTTTAACTTGTTACGCCTGTCATTGTACTGACTGTCAGTCATCAACGGGTAGTGCGTTTACATTATCGATGATTGTTAATCAGAGTGATGTGACTGTTATTGAGGGGAGTGTTGCTGTTGATGGTTTCTCTCACAATGGGGCTGATATTGAAAGGCATCATTGTGAAAGTTGTGGGTCTGTGTTGTGGTTTTCCGGTAAAGAATACCCTGGGATTCTTGCGTTAAAACCTGGTTCATTTGATGATACATCGTGGTTTTCGCCCGTTGCACATTTGTGGGTTCGCAGTAAGCAGCCGTGGTTGGTGTTGAATTCGTCGATAAAACAATTTGAAGAGCAACCTGAAATGGCTGAGCTTTTTGGGCTGTGGGAATCGCTAAATAGGTAGCAACGAAACTAGAAAGAAGAATAGAGGGGTCAAAGTACTATCTTTGTTTTGGGGCCCCTCTATTCCAGTATTCTAGCTGGATACTGGAAAAAGTTCTTTGGTCTCTCTGCATCGCTTGTGAAGGTACCAATACAAATCATCGTCAGTTTTGGCCTCTTCTAATATCCAGTCAGTTAAACATTCCAGTGTGTAATGTATTGTAAATCCATCTGCCCACATCTGATGAAGTTTGCAACTGCTTTTTCGGCAGCGTTCTTGGGCCACGGCCTGGGGCAATTTTAAATCTCGCCCTATGCCAACTAAAACTCCTTTTTCAAATACGTGCTTTTCAATAATGTCAGTGGAGAATAATGCTTTATACATTCTTAATGGTTTGCCTTGTTACAAATAAATAGGGGGGGTGTTAGGTATACATTAGGTTATAGCTGAGCAAAAACTTTTTCAACAGCATCTAATGTTTTGTTGAGCTCTTCTTGCGTGTGCGCTGCTGAGACAAAGCCTGCTTCGTAAGCGCTAGGAGCCAGGTAAATGCCTTCTTCAAGCATCAAGTGGTAAAATTTCTGGAAGCGTTCAATGTCACATTTTGTGACCTGTTCAAATCGACTAACCGTTTCTTCTTCCGAGAAAAAGAATCCAAACATGCCGCCAATTTGATTGGTGGTTAGTGGAATGCCTGCTGCTTTGGCTCGAGTTTTAAACCCTTCCATTAAGTACTGCGCTTTTTCCGTAAGCTTGTCATAAAAACCGGGTTCTGTGACAGCGTTTAGCATGGTTAATCCAGCGGCCATTGCCACAGGGTTTCCGGATAGGGTGCCTGCTTGATAGACGGGGCCAGCAGGGGCGATGTAATTCATGATTTCCTTTTTGCCACCAAACGCCCCAACGGGCATGCCGCCACCGATGACTTTTCCTAAGGTGGTGAGATCAGGTTTTACGTTGTAAACGCTTTGCACTCCACCTAGGGCAACGCGAAACCCTGTCATGACCTCGTCAAAAATTAATACTGTATCGTACTCGTCGCAAACCGCGCGCAAACCTTCGAGGAAGCCTTCTTCTGGAGGGATGCAGTTCATGTTTCCAGCGACAGGTTCAACAATGATACATGCAATCTCATTGCCTGATTCTGCAAAGGCTGCTTTTACAGAGTCCAGATCATTAAATGTTAATGTGACCGTATGCTCTGCGACACTATCGGGAACGCCGGGTGAGCTAGGTACTCCTAGTGTTAGCGCACCGGACCCTGCTTTTACTAATAATGCATCGGCATGGCCGTGATAACAGCCTTCGAATTTTACGATTTTATCGCGGCCAGTGTAACCACGAGCTAAGCGGATTGCTGTCATAGTGGCCTCGGTGCCTGAGTTCACCATGCGTACCATGTCTATGTTGTCCATGATGTCGCAAACCTTGTTTGCCATATCAATTTCAATGGCGGTGGGAGCGCCAAAACCTAAACTCTTTGCAGCTTGTTCTTGTACGGCTTTGATTACGCCGGGGTGGCCGTGGCCTAGAATCATTGGCCCCCACGAACCGACGTAATCGATGTAACGTTTGTCATCTTCATCAATAAGGAAGGGGCCTTCTGCGGCCTTAAAAAAAATTGGAGAGCCACCAACACCCTTGAAAGCACGAACTGGACTGTTAACACCGCCAGGGATGTGTTCTTGGGCAGCAGCAAAAAGGGTTTCAGATCGGTTCATAGTGTGACTCATAGTACGGTTGTCCAGGTGGTAGATCAATTACGTGTAAATATCGAGAGTTAGTGTCGTGCAAACGCGTCGCAGTAGGCGCTACAGCGCGAGGTGATATTGCTTGTGATGCTAGCGGGTTTGAAGATGTCTTCAATAACTGCGAGCATAGAAAAGCCTGATTCTAGTAACTCGTCAGCTTTGCTTAATGTGATACCCCCAATGGCGACGGCTGGCACATTAAGGTTGGCTAGACCGTTGCGTATTGACTGTAAATCAGCTGCTTCAGCATTGGGTTTCGTGGTGGAGCTGTAAAAGCGGCCAAAGGCAACATAATCAGCCCCATCGACAACGGCTTTGTGGGCTAAATCCAATGAGCCGTGACAAGTGGCGCCAATAATAACATTGTTGCCGAGTTGCTGGCGAGCGGTGTGTATATTTGCATCGGTTACACCGAGGTGTACGCCATCAGCCTTTACTTCCATGCAAAGTTCAATGTCATCATTGATGATAAATGTGCATTGGTATTGTGTACATAAGGCCTTTAACGCCAGGGCTTCATCTAGCCTTTTTTGTTTGTCTGTGGTTTTGTCGCGGTATTGAAGAATACGAACCCCACCAAGTAACGCCTGTTCTGCGCGCTCAATTAAATAAGGCGCAGGGGTGAGAAGGTTGTCGGTAATTGCGTACAGGCCTTGCAGGCGCATGAAGGGTGTTCTCCGCAAAGATAGCTTGGCATCTCGTTTGGACAGTGCCGAGTGGACAATGTCGATTGGATAATAGCTGCGGATGATACGCGATTAATGCATTTTCTTCCAAGGTTGAGCGAGGCCTTGGTCCGACCAATAATAACGATTTGGTATCATTTGCCCCATTCCCAAGTGTCTTGCGTGTTGTATCGTGTTACTGGTGTATTGCTGCGCCTCTTTAACGGCTATTTCAACGGGGTTGTTGTGTGCAATAAAACCGGCGATAGCAGACGCTAACGTACAACCGGTACCATGGAACTCGCCTTCCAGTCTATCCCAGGTTTGCTCGTTTAAGCACTGGCGTTGTCCCCAAAAGCGGTTGATGATTTTTACGTTGGGTTCATGGCCGCCCGTGATGAGAACATAGCGGCAATCATCATCCATTAGGCCCTGAGCACAGGCGTCTAAGGAGTCAGCATCAGGATATAACGTTCTCGCTTCAATAGAGTTAGGTGTGATGATGGTGCAATAAGGAACCAATAAATGCCGAATGGCGTCTACTAAGGCAGCTTCGCCCAAGTTCCCACCACCTCCGGCTTTGAGCACGGGGTCCAGGATAACGGGGGTTTGTGGGTAGTCTTGTAAGATAGTATGAATGGCTTCGACATTTTCAACACTTCCGATCATACCAATCTTAAATGCGGCAATAGGCATGTCTTCTAATATTACCCGTGCCTGCTCTATTAAGAAGTTTGAATCAGTAGGGCTAAAGTCTTTTACACTTACGCTATCTTGTGCTGTTAGCGCAGTAATAATTGGAGTGCAATGACACCCCAGGCTATTGAGCGTTTCAATATCAGCTTGAATACCTGCGCCGCCGCTAGGGTCGTGGCCAGAAAAAGACATGACGATAGGGGGTGTCGTCTGTTCTAATGAAGCCATTCAAATTACTCCTTTCTTTATTTATATACGTATCATAGCTTATGCAAAATCAAAGTCACAAGAACTCTTCATCTATACCGTCACCGATAAAGGGACTTTCTATTTTAGTTCCCATATTTCGCTTTTTGGCACCCTATAAAACTCGCGTTGTAGCCGCAATGATTGCCTTGGTTTTTACTGCTGGAATGTCGCTGTCCATTGGACAGGGGTTGCGGTTGATGATAGATGATGGGTTTAGTGCGAATTCGCCAGAGCTGTTAGATAGGGCCGTGTTGATATTTTTAGGTTTGGTTGTGTGTTTGGCGGCCGGGTCTTATAGCCGGTTTTATCTGGTTTCTTGGTTGGGAGAGCGAGTGGTTGCCGATATTCGTAAGGCTGTTTTTGATCATTTGGTACAGTTGCATCCAGGCTTTTTTGAGACGCAACATAGCGGGGATATCCAATCGCGTATTACAACGGATACCACATTGCTGCAAACGGTGATCGGTTCATCGTTATCCATGGCGTTGCGCAACACGTTGTTATTTATGGGTGGGTTTATTTGGTTGTTTATTACCAATGTGAAGTTGAGTTTAATTGTTTTTGCGGTGGTGCCTTTTGTGGTTATGCCGATAGTTATATTTGGGCGACGAGTTCGACGTTTAGCACGATCAAGTCAAGATCGAGTCGGGGATGTGGGCGCTTATGTGGGTGAAACGGTTCATCATATTAAAACGGTACAAGCTTATAACCACCAAATAGAAGATATGCGCTTATTTGGTTTGCATGTGGAAAATGCATTTGATGTTGCCCAAAAACGCGTTTCTCAACGAGCAATGCTAATGGGCGTCGTTATATTACTGGTGATGGGGGCGGTCGGTGCAATGATGTGGGTCGGTGGTCATGACGTGTTGGAGGGGCGGATATCTGGCGGTGAGTTGGCGGCTTTTGTTTTTTATGCAGTGATTGTTGGTATGTCAGTTGGTGCTATAAGTGAAGTGATAGGGGATTTGCAACGTGCAGCGGGGGCAGCTGAGCGAATACTTGAGCTGCTTGGAACGGAAAACGACCTTACTGCTCCCGAGTCACCTTTGCTACTACCTGACCCTCTGCGTGGGGACTTGTTAATTGATAATTTGTCTTTTCATTATGCAACACGAAAAGAGCAGTGGGTTATTGATGACCTGTCATTGGTGGTAGAGGCGGGAACTGTATGCGCCTTAGTAGGGTCGTCGGGGGCAGGAAAAACGACCTTATTTGATTTGTTATTGCGCTTTTATGATCCGCAGAAGGGAGCCATTTTATTGGATTCAGTTCCTATTGAACAGATAGATCCACTTTCCTTACGGGCGCAGATAGGCTTGGTTTCACAAAAACCAGCGCTATTTACAGGCTCAATTAGAGACAATATCGCATACGGTTCTGCAAAGGTAACGCAAGATGCAATCATCAAGGCTGCTAAAGCAGCGTATGCCCATGACTTTATCGAGCAGCTCCCCGATGGTTATGACACGTTGTTGGGAGAGCACGGGGTGGGGTTGTCCGGTGGGCAGCAGCAACGAATAGCGATAGCCCGTGCGGTGTTAAAGGATCCTAAAATACTACTGTTGGACGAAGCGACAAGCGCCCTGGATGCGGAGAGCGAGCACCAGGTACAAAAAGCGTTAAATGAATTGATGGAGGGCAGGACCACGCTGGTTATTGCACACCGGTTAGCGACAGTGTTGCATGCCGATAAGATAGCCGTACTTAATAAAGGGCGAATTGAAGCGGTAGGTACACATACGGAATTAATTGCCAGTAACCCCTTATATGAGCGTTTAGCTTCACTTCAATTCAATGAATAGTGTTTAATTTCAAAGGGATATGCGTGATCGAGGGAAAAACAAGCGATTTTTGGGCGAGATGTGTATAATGCCCTTCGAAGTCAGCTGCCTCATTTAACCCAGATAAGAAACGAAGTGTAATATGAATACAGACGACAGAATGTTCTCTTTAGCGATAAACCCACGCTTTTGTGATACTGATGCGATGGGCCATATCAACAACACCGTCTACCCTGTATGGTTTCTTGAAGGTCGAGAATCTGTTTTAAAAATTTTCAACCCCAACCTTGCAACCGAAGAAGTTAGCCTGGTGTTAGCCAAGCTAGAGATTGAATATATTGATGAAATGTTCTTTGGTAAAGCCGTTGAAATTCGCACCTTTGTATTAAGAATTGGCACCTCTTCTGTACTTGTTGGCCAAGAGGCGTGGCAAAGCGGTGAGCTGTGTTCGACTGCAACCGCGACAATGGTGAATTTTGACAAGCACACGCGTAAATCTGTGCCTATCCCTGGCGATGTTAAAGAGCGCCTCGCAAAACATGTACTTGAGACAGATGTTTAATAAATAACCATGTTTACCAATGGTTTACGTAATACCATTGGTGACTGGTTGGTCGAGGTCATTTGTTAAGCCGTCGTTTACAAAAGTACATAAATCTCCAATTTATCCCGCCCGATATTGTGTTATAAAAATGGAAACCGAATAATTCTCTGTATGAAGTCTATACTTCGAGAGATGGATCTCCAGAAAGAGTGCTTGTTGTTAGGGGGTGTAATGAAAAGAGAGCTGAAGGCCTGTTTAGAGGCAATGAAACACGCAGAGTCATACCAAGCTTGGTCTGATGCTGCCAAAGAATATGATCGTTTATCGGGTAATGAAGAGTGGAAAGAGGACGATGCTTCTCCTCACTACGATTATAAAATGATTCGATTGCGTTACAACGAGCTGCGAACTGCTCGAGAGCGTGGTGATGTTAACCAGCTTGTGTTTTTCTTCAATGAAGGGTTGCACGGTAATTTAGGCCGTATCGCAAACCCAATGCTCTACCAACAAAGCTTTTTTGGGACCAAAAACCTTGTTACAGACTATCTTGATGAAGTCTGCGCCTGCCTGTGTTGGATCGCAAAAACAGAATTCCCTAATTTTTCATTCGTTCAAAAGCTTGAGTTTTTTGAGCGAACAAGCCAAGCATTTGGTCAATCTGGAATGATGCTAAGTGGCGGGGCAGCCTTAGGCCTATTTCACCTAGGCGTTTTAAAGGCAATGTTTGATGAAGGTTTATTGCCTACCGTTATTTCTGGTTCAAGTGCAGGGTCGATTATGGCATCTGCGTTAGCAACCCATAATGACGAAGAGCTTGAGCAGTTATTTGATCCAGAATACTTGTACCTTGAAGCTTTCAGAACGATTGGGTGGCGCGGTACATTAAAAGGCCAGGGCATATTGGACCCCGCACAGTTAGAGCTGTGTCTTGAGCGTAATGTTAAAGACATGACGTTTGAAGAAGCCTATAAACACAGTGGCCGTAAAGTGAGTATTACGGTATCTCCAGCGGATCCACATCAAGAATCACGTTTACTTAACGCGTTGTCCTCTCCCCATGTGTTGATTCGTAAAGCAACATTAGCATCTTGTGCGATACCCTATGTGTATCCACCGGTAATGTTATGGGCGAAGAATATTGATGGGGAAAAGTGCCCCTTTATCCCATCTCGACAATGGGTTGATGGTTCCATTAAAAACGACTTACCCGCACAACGTCTTGCCCGTTTGTATGGTGTAAACCACACCATTGTGAGTCAGACTAACCCCCATGTAGCCCCTTTTATTTCTCAGAAGCACAAAGAGAAAAAGATGGTGGGTTATATTACCGACATGGTTATCAACAACACTCGGTACAATGTCTCTCAAGCGTTTGAATACTTGACCAACAAAGTATCAAATCTACAGTTAGCGTTATTGCTAGATAAAGCACAATCTATCGTAAATCAAACGTATGTGGGCGATGTTAATATCGTACCTCCACGTCGACCTAGCAATATTTTTAAACTGCTCACGAATGCGACGCCAGATATTTTGGCGGGCTATATCAAAGAGGGTACTGCGGCTACTTACCCCAAGATAGAGTCCATTCGTAACAGCACAATGATTAGTCGAACAATCAATGAGTGTTTGGATCAGCTTAAGCTTGAAGAAGAGCGCGAGCTACAAGAATACTCACAGCACCACGCAACGGCGTAGTGTGTTGACCAATTACGTTATACCGGGTGTAGTAGAGCTCCCGGTATAACGGTTTATCTTTTTCCTCGAGTTTCTTTTTACCTTTTCGTTATAACCTCCTTTGTACAGCCCTTCGTTAGAGCCTTTCTTGGCCATCTGATTTTCTGAGAGTTTCGCTTGGCTCCTAGCTTTGTTAGGTTGGGCTCGCGTGTGGTGCGCTATGCTGAATAGATGAATGAAGAACTACAAAGCTTTTACTTTTTGGGTGTAGCTCTGGCTATCGGTCTGTTGATCGGTGTTGAGCGCGGCTGGAAAGAGCGTGAGGCAAAAGATGGTGAGCGAATTGCGGGTATTCGCACTTACGGGCTGATAGGTCTGTTGGGTGGTGGTACGGCTTTGTTGACAGAAAGTGCGGGGGGGGTGGTCATTGGCTTGGCTTACGTTGCCATTGCTGGGGCGCTAACCACTGTTTACGTGGTGAACTTGAGTCGAGGTGATGAGGACGTGGGTATTACCAGCCTGATAACAGGGCTGGTGACATTCATGTTGGGGGCGTTGGCAGGCGTTGGAGAGGTTGTTGTTGCGGCAGCCTTTGGCGTGTTGGCAACGTTATTGCTAAGCCATAAACCAACGCTACACCGCTGGGTGGGGGCGTTGAAAGGTAAAGAGCTACGGGCAGGCATTAAACTTTTGCTGATAACTGTAGCATTATTGCCTGTTCTTCCCAATAAAGGTTATGGCCCTTGGGGAGCGTTGAACCCGTATGAAATTTGGTGGATGGTTGTTTTGGTCGCAGTCATCTCTTTTGTGGGTTACATAGCGATTAAGATTGGTGGGGCGAGGCGGGGTGTTATTTTTACCGGATTGTTTGGGGGCTTGGCGTCATCCACAGCGTTGACGTTACACTTTTCTAGAATGGGTCGTCGAGACCCCTTGTTGGCTCCCGTTTTGGCAACGGGAATTTTACTTGCTTGCGGCACCATGTTTCCTCGTGTTTTGTTTGTTGTCACTCTTGTGAACCCTGAGATGTTTAAGCCTTTGGTGGTGCCTATGTTAGTGATGGCGTTATTAACGTACTTACCAGCTATATGGTATTGGTGTTCACCGGTTCCGCATAAAGCGAGCAAACGAACAAAGCTTAAAAATCCGGTGGAATTAAGAGCTGCGTTAGGGTTTGGGGTGTTATTGGCATTGGTGATGCTGTTAAGTGTGGCGTTGCAGGATTGGTTTGGTGATGTCGCGGTTTTGGTTTTGGCTGCTGCATCGGGTATTGCTGATGTTGATCCCATTAACTTGTCATTGGCACGAATGAGTTTAGATGATTTGGCATTACATATTGCGGCAACAGGGGGCTTGATTGCAGCAGGTGTGAATAGTTTAGCAAAAGCCGTGATGGCGACCGCCGTTGGCGGTCGCGAGATAGGGTTTCGAGTGGGCTTGCCCTTAATTGTGAGTGCGGGTGGAGGTTTAGCTGCCGCTTGGTTCTGGGTGTAGTGGGTTCAGCGGTTTTATGCTGGCAATGAGTAGAGGCAGTAATGTTAGGTTTGCAAATAGCGCCGCCATCATAGCTACTCCTGTTAATAAACCGAAATACATAGTGGGAACAAAATTTGACATTGCCAATATGGAAAAACCTAAGGTAATGGTGACTGTGGTGTAATACATAGCGCGGCCAATGGATGCATGGCTTCGATTTATTGCTCCCCAGTAGTCAAGGTCTTTATAAAACTCATCGGTGACGCGGTGAACGTAATGGATTGAGTTATCAACACCAATACCAATGCTAATGGCTGCAATAGTAATTGTCATCATATCTAAGGGGATTCCCGACCACCCCATCAGTCCCAATATTAATGCGGCTGCAATAAGGTTGGGTATGATGGTAATTAACGCCATTTTGATATTTCGAAATAACATTACAAACATAATCAAAATGGCAAAGAATACCACTCCAAGAGTGAGTATTTGTGAGTGGAAAAGGCTTTGTAGCATGTTGTTATATAACACTAACATGCCGGTTAAATGCACTTGATCTTCTTCAAGTTGCATTTTTTGAGTTAGCTCACGTTGGATTTTTTCTAACAGAACCTTGCGTTGTAATGATGGGTCTGATTCAAATACACGAATAGAAAAGCGTAGTTGGTTACCGTCTTCAGACATATATGGTTCGATTAGTGATTGTTTGATTTCTTGTGGTAATTTTTTATAAAGAATTGCCAAAGTGAAGTCATCTGAGACAACGTCTTCATCAATTTGTCGCAAAGTTTCTAGTGCTGTGGCGATAGAAAGTACTTTTCCGGTCTCTGGTAGTTCGTCTAAATACTTGTGTATGGCAAAAATTTGGTCGAAACGACGTGTGTTAAACCAATAACTTGTGCCTGTGATACCTGCACCCGCTTCGGTGCCGAAGTCATCGTCAAAATCTTCTTCCCAATCTTCATCGTCTTCCAATGAATCCAGGTCTTCGTTTTCATCAACTTCAAAAAACACACTGGGAGCATCAATAATAACATCTAGTGGAGTGGTGCCACCCAGTTTACGATCGATAAGTGCCATACCTTGGTAGATTTCAGTATTCTTTTTAAAGTAATCAATAAATCGGTTTTCTACCGTAAGGTTATTGATACCGATGGCGCTAAATATTGCCAGAAATATAAATAGAGAAAATGTTAGCGATGAATGATCTTTGATGTAGCCTGCAAGGCGGAGGGTTATTTTATCTGTTATTGCATTTTTGTTGTTTGACTCACCGGGCTTTAAAAATAATAAGGTGGCGGGGAATAGCGTGAAGACCAATATGAAAGCAACAGATATGCCAATGGTCATCATCCAACCAAAATCGATGATAGGTCGAATGCCACTAAATAACAGTGACCCAAATGCAACAATCGTGGTGATTGCCGTATAAAAACATGGAGCGGCTTTTGAGCGAATGGTGTCTTTGATTAGGGTATGTTGTGTTGCATTAGGGGATTGCTCTTGAAGCTCTCTATAACGAACAATTAAGTGTATTGATAGCGATAGGGTGATGATAAGAAGTAGTGAAATGAAATTTGAAGAAACAACGGTGACGGGCCAGTTAACAAAAGCCAGAAAACCTATCATAATAATTCCAGCGGCAAGACAGGTGAACATGGGTAAGCTAACCCAACGGAGTTTACGAAAGGTGACGGTTAAAATTGCAATCATAAAACAGATAACACCCACACCAAAGGTCATCAGGTCATGTTGGATAAAGTCCGTTGAATCTGATGCAATCATCGGTACACCGCCAAGATGGATGTTGGCTTTCTGTTGGTAGGTTTTTATGATGCTGCGAATAGTGGCAATATCGTTTTTCTGATTCTGTTGATAGGTGCTGTTATGGGCGTCGAATTGTTGTGATATGCGATCTAGCGTTTGCTGTTCGTTGGGTAAAAGAGTGTTGTTAAGTTTCTTCTCTCGTAACGCGTCACGTTGATCTAATAGGCGGTGCCAGGTCTCATCTCTGCGGAATTGAATTTGTAACGCCGTTGTTTTACCGTCAGGGCTTATAATAAGGTTGCGGTATAGCGCGCTGGTGACAAATTCTTTCTTGGCCAATGCAATATCTACTTGCGGGCTTTCCAGGGTTATAATGCCTTTTTGTAGCTCGTTTAAGGTTACCGGGGGGCTTTGTATCAGAGGAACATCAAGTAAGCTTGTAATAGATTTTACACGAGATAGCGTAGAGAGATCATTTTTGAAAGATCGCAAATGGCTAAGCGCCGCTGTGCCGAAAAGTCCCTCTTTAAAGGCATTGTCAGATGGGGTATAGGTGAGGATGAGGCTGTCGTCAGAGCCGTAGCGAGCTCGAATAGCCCGGTAGTACTCTAAGGCCGAGTCGTTTTCTAACACCAGTGAGTCGGCAGAAGCATCTAGTTTGAAGTTTGGGCTTTGGTATGCAAAGAATGCAATGACCAAGGATACAAGCAGCAGGGTGATTTTAGGCTGGCTGAGAACGAATCGGTTGTAAATGTTGAGCATTGTGTATTAAGCCGTAGTTTAGGTGTTGGTGGTATACATCATAATATTGGATATCAAATCCCGTCAATGCATACAGGCTTTGATATCCAATATTACTGCGTTGTTTTACTCGCTAGCAGCGCAAGGTTGAGAGCTGTTTGTATCGTTGTCTGGTTTGTTGGCTTTTTCGTTGATGTTTACGCTAGCGTTGGGGGCATCAATAGGCTTATTGAGAAGTACCATAAATGCCGGTGCGAATAAGAAGGAGGAGACTAGCGCAAGGGCAATACACAGTGCGGTTAATACACCAAATCCAACCATGTTGTTTAATGTTGATTGGGTATAAATCAAAAAGCCAAAAGACAATACAATTGACGTTATAAACATTGCGCGCCCAGAAGATAGCAATGTGCTTTCGATTGCCAGTTTTGCATTCCCCGTTATTGCCAGGTTCCGCCTGAAACCATGGATAAAGTGTACGTTATCATCCACCGTCAATCCGATAGCGATAGAGCCTATTAGCATGGTGAACATATCGAGCGGATATCCTAGGAGACACAGTATAGAAACCACGATAGTGATTGGCATTAAAGAAGGAATCATCGTGACAAGTCCTAGCTTTACGTTACCCACTAATAGAATCATCATTAGAGTGATGACAATACCGGCGAGAATATAACTTTCTGCTGTTGAATAAAGCATTTCTGCAAAGGTTGTTCCCAGAACGGCGGCAACACCGGTAACAACAATTTTCTGAGCGTATTGTTGTAGATCTTGATCGAGCTTACTCTCTAGTCGTGTTAATAGATCTTGGTAGTGAAGCGCGTCAACCCAAGGGATCATGACGGTGATTCGCATGGTTTGGTATTTACGATCGATCAATTTAAACAGGTTGTCGGGATTATCTAATTCGACTAAAAACAACTCTTGGCTGATTAGCTTGTTATCCTCAGGAATGGAGTAATAGGCTTGATCATTGTCGTGCAATCCCCGATTGCTTTCCTTTATTACATCTACAACACTGATGATTTTGGCAATAGAGTAATGCTCCGTTTCCCAGGCCAAAATATCTTCAATGGTTTTTTCGGCTTGTTGTAGAAGGCCTGAATTGTTAACACCACGATCTTTACCTGTATCGATGGATATTTCGATTGTCATGGTGCCGCCCATACGTTCTTGGGTTTTTTCAATGGCTAATATAGCAGGGTGATCTTCTGGGAACCAAGATAAAGGGTCGTGTCCAAATTGAATTTGGGTTGCGATAGCAGTAGAGCTGATAAAAAGGATAATACCCGAAGTCACGATGATTTTGGGGTAACGTGTAGAGACGTGAATGCAGGTATAAAGTATTTTATTTATTACTGTTTTTTGTCGGTTAAGATTTACCACAGGGCGACGTTTTATCGGTAATAGGGTAATTAGGCAGGGTAAAATAAATATCGTTAACATAAAGGCTAGTAGGGACCCGATAGCTCCAAATATACCCAAGCTAGCAATAGGAGATAACTCTGATGTGCCAAAGGAGGCAAGCCCAGCAGCGGTGGTGACGCTGGTAAAAAACATCGCTAAACCTGTGTGTTCTAAGGATTGGCGCAACGCTTCGTTCTTTGTCGCCCCTTCGTCATAACGTTGGAAAAAAATGGTCAGTAAATGGATGCTGTCTCCAACACAAACACCAATGCAAATGACGGTAAAATGGACGTCGTCATTTGCATTGGTGTATCAAGAATCGCCATGAAACTGATGGTTGCGGTTACTCCCAAAATCATCACCACCAAGGGCATAAATACCGCTGATCCACGCCTGAATACAATTCCCAATACAATGCCAACCAATAATATGCCTAACACACTGAAAACGGTAAAGTCCCGTTCTATTGCTTCCCCCAAGATGATTGCAATAGGCTGTGACCCGGCGATGCGTATGTCATTTGATAGTTTGCCCGTGAAGTTGTCAACGATACTGCCGATGGCAGCATAGGCTTCACGCATTTCTTTGTCTTCCATGTACTTGGTAGTGACATTTCCTTCGGCATCTTTCCCGTAAATATAGGGCTCAAGGCGTAACATGACGCTGGTGAGGTGGCGGTCTTTTGAGATAAGGTAACTCTGATACGTAGGGCTGTCGTAGGTGTAGCTTTGTAACTTTTTAAGTTCCTGTGGGTCTTTGGGAAGCTCAATGGGTAATAAGTCTTCTATGATTAACGTGTCATTTTCACCGTAAATATGGGATGCGTTAATTAGCGAATCTACTGATTGTAGATAAGGGACTTCATCTTCTAGTGCCTGATGAAACGCTCGTAAGTTATCAACGAACGTTTGATTGAAGAGATCTTCAACTTCTACCGTTATAATAAAAACTTCATCTCGACCAAAGGTATCTTTGAATTCGTTGTAATCAATGATGGATTGTTCTTCTTGGTCGAGAAAGCTTTCTATGGCAGTGTCAGTACGTAGGTGTACTAACTGTGAGGCGATGGAGCCAATAATCAATAAACACATTGTGAACCACAGAACTGGATGATGGCTGATACTGACACCAAGTCGGCCAAAGCTTTTCTCTGCTGTTGATTTCCAGTTGGATTGGTTACTTTTACTGAACATCTGGTTCTTCCTCTCGTAAGAAGACAATGTAGGGGGTGTTAGATAACATAGGTATGCACTGTATACTTATGTGGCAGGCCTAGCAATTGACATTGTTTCACCCCATGTCAACTAGTTCACTAGTACTTAAGGAGTATTTGGGCTGCTCTGATGTGGCGTTAAATTACCGATTTATACATAAAGCTTGTTGTAACAAATTGAAAATTATGTGATTTTTATGGTTAAGACATTTAAGGTTAATATTATCTAAGGTAACGCTATGAATTTGGAAAAGTCTAAAAAAAGAATTGTTAAGAAGGCTAAGATGGGGTTTCAGGGATATCCTGAGATCTCAATTGCATATTTTGGCCGTAGTAATGACCGAGCTGACGAAGTGGTTCTGACGTTTGTAGCTGACGAAGGTGTTCAAGCAATGGAGGAAAGGTTTAAAAGTGAGTCAGATGCGCGGGAGGATGAGGCTATTCAATCTGCCATAGTAAAAATGATTGAGCGTTCGGAAGCAAAAACCGTTGTCATGACTGACGGAATACAGTTGATGCCGTAAATGATTCAGCTTTAAATGTGTTTAGGGGAGGAATGTTAGTATTTACGCGACAGAATTATGGTTGAGGTTAGTGGTTCTGGACGCACACAAATCCTAATCTACAATTAGAGGATGAATAGAGATAAGATTGATAGTAGCAATAGACTTATTGGGGATTATGGAGAGATAGGTGCTTACGACAAAGTTTATTTTCGTAAGCAATGGTTATTATCCCTAGTAGTCTTAGGTGTCCTTTTTTTTGCTACGATGCTGGCTACTGTTATTGCATTTATGCAGGGCGTGATTATTAGGCAAGTGATAAATTCTGTTGTCGCAGTAATTTTACTATCTTGTATTGTTGTTTCTTACTATCAGCCTAAGAGGGTTGGTTGGTCGGTGCTTGTGGCAGTTGTATTTTTACATGTGATAGGTTCAAGTGGGTTCATCTCTAATGGAGGCGTTTCCACCTATGCAGCCTCTCTCTTGCCTGTTATTCCAATAATCACCATATTATTACTAGGGAAGCGGGCTGCGGTAATAAGCTTGAGTTATGTGCTTTTTCTTGGCCTTGTTTCTGGGGCGTTAGAGCGTCAAGTTTAATCTTGATGCATCTTGCAGGGTGCAAGTCCCTGTCGGGAAAGGTTTAACCAACCACCCGTATCGAGTGTTGCGCCTGTGGCGGAAAGAGTCTTCGAACTCGAACAATACAGGTGAAGCGTACACAGAGAAATGTATAGGCCGTAGGGAGTCCGCAGCTCCTGAGAACTGGCATAGCAGACAGCTTCGAAAGGAAAGTTGAGGTCGACGAGGGGTTTAACGCCCGCCG
>MAAB01040499.1_pt1 | contig 64787 bp, 54 predicted proteins | sample 1115991 | NCBI WGS metagenome assembly MAAB01 (sample SAMN04961124, study PRJNA320927) | seawater metagenome | isolation source: sample BD02T18 sea water enriched with oil for 18 days | place: USA:Gulf of Mexico | collected 2013-07-27
TTAAGCTTTTTACCTTCTTGAAGTGCTTTTACTGCTTCTTGAAAATCGAATTGAGTTGTCATATGTCATTCCTGTTTTTACTAGTTTACTGAAATGACACAGATTTGTGAACACTACCAAATGTGATAAAGAAAGCACCCGCACTCGGTTTTTAAATTTTCTGCTTATTGCTAAGTTTATTTTCTTAAATTAGCGGAAAATAACAATAAGTAGTTTACTTATTCACCTACTACCTATATAGTTACGCCGTTATTTATTCTCCTCTCGTTTATTTAACTGATTATTTCTTGAAATTACTCCTTGAGATTACCCCTTGAAATAATCACTGTTTTGTCTTTCCCTTTCACAGTCAGTCATCACTCAAATTATTAAGCTTAAATTATTGTCTGGTTATCGAGATTTGATCTCGAATTGAGTTGATATTTATAAATATCTAAAATTTTTCACACAATAATATAGCTTTTCTTATTCATGCGTTTTATACCTATTGGTATCGCGAAAATTAAAAGAGTTTTATTATGTCTTATACATATAAAGGTAAGGTTTATTCAATTAAATCACCGGTTAGATCAGTTTCAGTTAACAAACATAATGTTGTTGTTACTGATCAAGATGGCGCTAAGTTAATCCAGTTTACTAACGTAAATGATTCAAAGTGTTTTTTAGCCTGGGTTTATCAAGCCTAGTTATCTACATCACAGAAAAGTTATACATCTATAACTTTTCTCAACGTTTTCCTATAGAAAAGCCGTCTTTTAAGACGGCTTTTGAGTTTTTATTACTTTTTTAAAAAAGTATGTCCTTAAATATTTCAGTAACTATTGGCTCATCATAACCTGTTAATAAAGGTTATGATGATAATAGCGAGACTTAGCGCTGCTAAAAAAGCAAAAAAAAAGCGTTTACTTAAAATTAAGTAAACGCGTAATAAAACATGAAACACTAAGGGAAATAAAAGTCTCTCATATAGTAAGAACTGTTATTGACGTTAAAGTTCCATTTTTTTTAATATTTATAGCCTGAACTGCGACCCTGTAAATAACTTTTAGTAAAAAACCGATAGTAAACAATAGCTTGGCTACGCTGAGTGGCTTTAACTATTTTTGTGAATAGATAAAATATCTTCAATTACCGCATAACCCGTTTCTAATCGTCCCGCACCTGGGCCAATCAAGGTGATATCGCCTAATAATTCCGTGCTATAAGTAATGGCATTCGTCGCCCCTAGAATAGAAGCGAGCGGATGATCTTTGCTTACCATTTCCGGTTTAACCGAAGCGATAAAGCCAGTGGCTGTCTTAGCAACCGTGCCAATCAACTTCCACTGTTTATTTTGTGCTGATGCTTTAGCGATATCAGCTGCTGAAATATGACTAATACCGCTACAATCAATATCCGCTAACGTTAGCGCTAAATCCATAAATAAATTACCTAAAATAACGACTTTAGCGGCGGCGTCATGGCCGTCTACATCACCGGTAGGATCCGCTTCGGCATAACCTAATGCCTGCGCTTGTGTTAGCGCGACTTGGTAATCTAAGCCTGCGGCCATCTCACCTAATATGTAATTAGTGGTACCGTTTAAAATACCTTGAATTTTAGTGATACCAGCGGCGAGTAACATTTCATTACCCAAAGCTAATGACGGTGTGCCACTCATTACTGTGCCTTCAATGCCTATTTGGACATTGTTTTTCTTCGCAATATCTCTCAGTTCAGGAAAAGCTAAAGCAACAGGGCCTTTATTGGTCATAGAAACATGCATGCCATTATTAAGTGCTTGCTTGACATGACTCAGCGCGGGCTGACCCGTTTTTAAATCGGTATAGGCCAATTCAATTAAAATATCTGCACCACTGTTATCAATAGTTTCTTGAGCATTCCAAGTAGTGTGCTGTGCAGGTAAACTTTTTAAGTTACCTTCTACTTCAAGGCTGTTTAATAACATCTTCGGATCTAGGCCGTCAGAGTCGGCGACACTGCCTTTATATAAATCACAGACCGCGACAATTCGAATGTCAACGCCAAAGCGCTCATTTAATAGTGTATGTTTATCGCTAAGAATTTTAGCTAATCCTTGGCCGACATTACCAAAACCAATAATGGCTAGTTTATATAATTTGCTCATAATAATTATCCTTTGTCCTTTCTTTCTAAAGTTGTAAACAAGCTGTTATTTACGTAAGTTGAAACAATAGGTTTTTGCTGCTGTCATTTCATGAATAGTGCTCATCACCCCTTCACGGCCAAGCCCTGAGCCTTTGACACCACCAAATGGCATAGCGTCGATGCGGTAATCACTACTTTCGTTAATCATCACGCCACCACACTCTAAAGAGTCGGCAACCTTGAAGGCTAAATCTAAATCACGGGTAAACACACCCGCTTGCAAGCCATAATCTACGTCATTGGCCATAGCAATGGCTTCTTCAATATCATCAAATCGGTAAAGTAGCGTAACGGGGCCAAAAACTTCTTCTTTAGCAATCAAGCAGTCATTACTAACATCAGCGAGTACGGTGGCTTGATAGAAAGCTCCTTTTCTATTACCACCACACAATAATGTCGCGCCTTTACTTAAGGCATCGTTCACAAGAAATTCAACCTTGAGTGCCGCTTTCTCATTTATCATTGGGCCCATCTCGGTATCTTCTTGAAGTTTGTCGCCCATCAGGATAGTTTGGGCGCGTTTAACAAACGCTTGTGAAAACTGAGCATATAACTCGTCTTGAATATATATTCGTTGTACATGCAGGCAGTTTTGTCCGGCAGCCCAAAATGCGCCACTGACCGTTGCATCAAGTGCGTGCTCAATATCGGCATCGGCTAAAATAACCGCGGGACAATTACTACCAAGCTCCATAGCCACTTTTTTCAAACCTGTTTGCGCTAATATTTTGTTGCCAACGCTGCTACCACCCGTAAATGAAACCATGTTGACACGAGGGTCTGACACCAGTACATCGCCAATGATCTCACCGCGACCAGTAACTAATTGCAAAACTCCTTCGGGCAATTCCGTTTTGGCAAACAGTTCAATCAGCATTTTTGCCACTAAGGGGGTTTCACTGTGTGGCATTAATATTACCGTATTACCCGCGGCTATTGCCGGACCAATTTTATGGGCAACTAGATTAAGCGGGTCGTTAAAAGGCGTGATAGCGACCACAACGCCGAGTGGCAATCTCTTGTAATAACCAAATTTATTTTCTGAGCCAGGGGCTTGATCAAAGGCAATGGTTTCACCGGTTAAGCGTCGTGCTTCTTCGGCACTAATTCGCAAAGTATCGACGCAACGTATGGCTTCTTTTCTCGCTTCATTAATGGTTTTAATGCCTTCCCGAGCTATCATTTGCGCAAACAGCTCTTTTTGCTGGAATAAAGCATCAGCCACTTGATTAAGTACCGACATACGTACATGGGCAGGTAATTTTTTAGCTATACCTGCTGCTGCAACGGCTATAGCTATAGCGCGTTGAGCATCAGCTTCATTGGCACTATAAACTTCACCAACGAATGATCCATCTTGTGGATTAACCACAGTAATCGTTGACTCTTTTTCTATAACACTGGCGACCATTGACATAGTAAACCTCAGTAAAATATAAACGACTGACTTGCTTGAATTGACACTGCTAGGTGCTAACAACAAGTCTTGAAATAACGGTAATACTTTAGCAAACTGATTTAAGGCTGTTGCGTCTACTTGTTGGAAATTACGAGGTGTAATTATCGATTTTATTTAATATATGATGTAATGTAGTCATGAAATTATTATTCGAGGTTCGTATGGAATTAGATAATCAAGACTTAAAAATATTATCAATATTACAAGTCGATGTTAAAGCCAGCATGGAAAAATTGTCAGAGCAGGTAGGTTTATCTTCAGCGAGTATTCAGCGTCGTCTCAAACGGTTACGCGATAACAAAGTCATCACTTCTGAAGTTGCCATTGTTTCACCTAAGGCCGTCGGTCAAGCAATGACTTTTTTGATTTCGGTGGAATTACGCAGAGATAATGTTAATTGTTTTAATGCCTTTAAAAGTAAAGTCAAAAAATCACCGCGCGTGCAGCAGTGCTATTACGTGACCGGTGAGGTTGATTTTATTTTAATTGTTACCGCCAAAGACATGGAAGATTTTGATGAATTTACCCAGCAGATGTTTTTTGCCGACAGTGATGTACTACATTTTAAAACGTCGGTTGTGATGGAGCGAACCAAAGTGAGTTTAGCGCTGTCTTTGTAAGAGCTTTTTGTAAGAGCCGTGCTATTAAAAACTAAGTTGTTCTCGTTCAGTATTACTAGGTAGCCAGGGCCAAGTAATCTCAGCTAGGTAACCTAGGCCAAGTAACCTCGCTCAAGTAATCTCAGCTAATATATCTCAACTAAGTAAAGAAAAAAGGGCAATAGTAAACTATTCCCCTTTTTCTTAAAAACCAATAATCAATAATCAAAAACCAATAAGTGATAACTCATACCTTATTGTCATTGAGTCTTAGTCAATTATAAGGTGTTCCACTTGAATTTAAGACCAAAAGTGCGTGGCTTACCCCAAACACCATAACCCCAGTCGTCACCAAGAGAATTCTGATAAGTAAAGTATTCCTCATCTGCTAGGTTTTGAGCGAAGAAAGACACCCCCCAAGCACCGTCTTCTGATGTCCAATCTATACTAGCATTAGCAATACCGTAAGAGGGAGACTTTGAATAAGGGTCATTCTCTACTTGTAAGAAGTGCTCATCTTGCCAAGAGTAATCTAATTGTAGCGACACATTGCCAATATAATAACGACCGATCAGGCTATAAGATAACTCTGGCGCTGATGGTAGTGAAACACCATCAAGGCTTACTGTTTCACCAGCCACTATAGTGCTTTTATCTGAGTCCAATTCAGTGTCTAGTAAACCAAGACTAGCAATCACTTCAAAGTCTTCGGTAATAGCATAAGTTAAATCTAATTCAGCACCAATACCGTCAACATCACCCGCGTTCAGTATTACGCTACCCGTGGCCAATGTTTCAAATACTTGTGCTTGAAAACCTTCAAGTGTATAGCTAAATACGGCACCATTAAGTCGTGCTTTACCGTCGAGAAAGGTTGTTTTAAAACCGGCTTCAATGCTGGTGTTTTTCTCTTGTTTTACTGGTTCAAAAGCGGCTGGTTTTGCGTTGTAACTTGCTGAAAAACCACCGGCTCTTAGTCCTGTAGAGACACTAGCATAAAGTAGCGTATCAGCATCTAAATGATAATTAAGCCCTAATCTGCCAGAAAAACCATCTTCATCTAATGTATCGTCAACAGGGTCGTTAAAATCACCATCGCCATCCGCATCGGTAGGATCTAGTAGTCCATAGTAACTAACAGGTCGCTCATAGTGATAGGTACGATCGTCCGTGGTATAACGTAAACCCGCGACCAAGGTAAGATCGTCAGTGAGATCATAATCAAGCTGACCAAATACTGCCCACGACTCTGTTTCAAGCAATACATCTTCTTGATGAGCAAAGCCAATAGGTACTGCAGAAGCAAAATCAGCGCCAGCCGGGTTTTGAGTACGCATTTGTCTACTGTCGTCATAGTAATACAAACCTGCTACCCATTTTGTCTTTTCGGTATGACCATTTAAGCGCAATTCTTGTGTTATTTGCTTGGTATCAGAGCGATATTGTTCATCAAAGAAGACATTAAAACCAACACCCGAAAGGCCAACGCCATCACCGTCATCTTGTAAAAACTTATCCATTTCTTCTAGTGCAGTAATGGAGGTTAGCTCGATATTATCTGTTAACGGAATCGTTAATTTAGCTGAGATACCCGTGGTTTCTATTTGTGTTACTGTTCCGCCACTAATGCTCGATGAAACATGCTCTGGCCCCCATTGACCACCAGCTTCGGCAATACCTGTAGTGCCAAAAGTGTTGCTAGTACATTCCCCGTTATGGATGCGTTTAATAGAGCATCTATCGCCGGTAGTCGGGTCTAAATAACCCATGTGAGCAAAACCGACAGACGTTTGATCGGCTTCACTACCGTGAAAGTCTAGTAATAACTCTGATCCTTCACCAATATCAAAAGCAAATTTAAGGCGATAGGCTAGGCTATCGGTACTATTTAAGTCTTGGGTGTCAACATCAAGTCCGTAATCATTAACAGGCGAAGCATGGTTGGTTTGCCAGCCATCGGCCTTATTCATTTTTACCGCTAACCTAGAGCGAACGCCGTCAGTAATAGGCATGTTTAACACCCCTTCGACGATTTTTTGATTATAAGTACCAAATTGAATAGAGGCTTTAGCTTCAAACTCATCGTGTGGATTATTGGTAATGTGGTGTACTAACCCCCCAGTGTTATTACGACCAAAAAGAGTGCCTTGTGGCCCTTTTAAAACTTCCAAACGAGAAATATCGAACAACTGCATAGCAGAGCCCGCGGGATTACCACGATAGACATCATCTACGTATATTGAAACTGGAGATTCCCATGAATCTGAATAATTCACTAGGCTGATGCCTCGAATACTCATAGAAGGGCTGGAGGCTTCACCAAAAATGGCAAAGAAGTTCATATTCGGTACGTGCTGGGTTATGTTAAGCCCTTCTTGTAAACCCAGTTTTTCAAGTGTTTCCCCTGAAAAGGCAGATACTGCCATAGGAACTTCTTGAATGCTTTCTGAGCGTTTACTTGCCGTTACTTGGATAACTTCTACTACCGATTGTTTTTTGACTGCTTTTTTGGCTTTATCTTGCTGTTCTTCAGCGGCCATGGCCATTGGTACAGTAGCTATATAGAGTGCAGTGAGTGTTGTTATCAGCGGAAAGAGCCTTTTATTGCCCGTTGGGGGTGATATATTCATGTTCCCTCTTTAATTATAGTTGTTTGTATAGTCATGTTTGGGAGATGGAAATATTATTTTATTTATTAAATTTTCCCCTCCACACTTAAAATATAACCAACTCACGGGCAGGAGTTATTCTGTTTTAAGCTCCTTATTTGGTGTTTTTCTCTAAAGATGAGCTAAATTCAGACAAAACTAGTCAAAGGCGCGTAAAGAGCTAATCATCTGCTATTAAGTTAAATTTGAATAGTGATGATGGTTATACCATTTGGATTAATTAAGGAGACAAAACTCAATGAGAACAAATGACTTATAAGCTCCTTGAACTTTTAAATCCAAGGAGTTATCCGCGCTGTGTTTTATATTAAATCGAGTGGAAACAAAGCTATTTGTGGAAAGGTAATCACTAGTATTACCACCAGTAACAATAAGAGAATAAAGGGAAATAAACCTTTAACTACGTCCATATAGGGGCGCCTAAATACGGCAACGGCAGTAAATATATTACAGCCAAAGGGTGGTGTTACTGCGCCAATGGCAACTTGTAAAGTGATCAATATACCCACTAATACTTTATCCAGCTCAAGGCGCTCAATTTCGGGTAAGAAAATAGGCACTAAAATCAGAATAACAACGATAGAATCAACGAACATACAAGCGACGAAGAAGGCTATTGAAATAACAATGAGCAGCTCAACTTTACTGGCATCGGCAAGACCAATGCTCGACATCACCGCTTGCGGTATTTGCGCATAAGAAATAATCCAAGAGAAAGCAGCACCTGCCGCCACTAAGATAAACACCACGGCGGTTATTAAACCGCTTGACTTAGCGCTATCAATAACTTCACTCATTGACAGTGATTTAAACACCCATACTTCCAGGATCAATGCATATAAAACACAAGTTGATGCGGCTTCGGTCGGACTAAAAATACCGCCATAAATACCAACAATGATAATCAGTGGGAAACCCAGTGGCCAAATAGCTTGTTTGGTCATTGCCCATCTGCGTTGAGGAGATACTTTGTCAATAGTGGGGATATTATGTTTTTTAGCGTAATAAACCGAGTACATGGAGAATAGCAGTAATAAGAGTAACCCCGGCATAAGACCGGCGATAAAAAGATCTGAAATAGAGGTATGGGAAATACCGCCATAGATGATCATGCCAATACTTGGCGGGATCAATAATGCGATGCCACTGGCGTTAACAATTAACGACAATACAAAAGAGTCGTTATAACCGTTTTCTAATAGTTTGGGGCGCAGAGGCGAGCCGATGGCAACAACGGTTGCTTGAGTAGAGCCAGAAACCGCACCAAAGAGTGTACAAGCGGTTGCTGTACTCACCGCTAGGCCACCTTTACGATGACCCATATAAGCCATTACCATATCAATTAAGCGATTAGCCGAGTGTCCTCGGGTCATGATATCAGCGGCGAGAATAAACATAGGTATCGCGACTAAAGAAGCCGGCTTTACTCCCGCGATCATTTGTTGGATCATAAATTGGGCATGCTCAAAACTGTCGAACATGAGGAAAAAACCGATGAGCGAGCCAACAAGTAGTGGGATTTTCATTGGGAAGCCAAGTAATAACAGCACCACCATAACCGTAAACATTAATGGCATCATTTCCATTATTTTCTCTCCTGAATAGACGAGCTAGTTATGAAGGAGACACTTAGGTAGGTGTTCGCTAATTGGGCAAAACTTAGTCTAGTAAAGAATAGTCGAGCAAGACTTAGCTGAATAAGGTTTAGTTGAGTAAGCATTAATTGGGTAAAGCTTAGTTGAGTAAGGCTTAGTTGAGTAAGTTTTAACTGAGTATTAATCATAAATATCCCCCTTAATAGATGAAGACATATACAACTCGTGATGAGTGATATTTTTTGTCGCAGTCAGTAGGTACTCTAAACCCGTTAAAAACAGACTGACAGGCACCCAAAGATAGGTTAAATAAACCGGTATTTGCGTTGCGGGCAGCACCTTACCCTTGGGCGCAATCCAGTTAATATACTCAACAGAAAAATAACACATCATCCACATAACCACAGCCGTTAATAAAGAAATAACAATCAGGGCAATTTTTTTATATAGAGGTGATAAAAGATCAAAAAGCGCCGTCATTTTGATATGTCTCGCGTGACGGCTAGCATAGCTTGAGCCAGCAAAAGTGATCAATACAATTAATATGCTGTTGAGCTCTTCGGTAAAAAACAAACTTTCTTGAAAAACAACCCGACCAATGACATTGGCAATATTATTAGTCGCCATCAGTAACACGCTTACAACCAGTAGAAAAGCTTCAAATTTGTTGATGAAATGGTAAAAAGATTGATACAGCTTACTGATAAAGTGTTTTTGATTATTCATGCTAGCCTCTTATTACCAACACAAAAGCGTGACGATACAATAAATTTAACGGTTTTTAGCATCATTTAAATCCTCTTTTAACTGTTTGAGTATTGCTTTTCCTGATGGACCTGTTGCCTCAATAAACTTGCTTTGAACCTTTTTAGCTGATTGGCGAAAGGGCTCCCTTTCGGCATCGGTTAAGGTGATATATTGAACGTTAGGTTTGGATTTTTTAATTGTTAATTTGGCACTAACTTCTAATTCTCTTTGGTATTCTATAATGAAGTCTGTTGCTGCTTTTGTGGCGCGTGATATCAGTGCCTGATCTGCTAATGTGCTACTTTCATAAAACTTTTTATTAGCCATCACTGCCGTGGTGTAAAGGTTATGGCCAATTTCTGTGATGACATTACTGACTTCATACAACTTTGCTGATTCAAGGTAAAACCACGGATTTTCTTGGCCTTGTATCATATTAGTTTGTAAGGCGCCAAAAATTTCACCGGTAGGTAAAGGTGTGGGGACAGCGCCAAAGGCTTTATAGGTTTCAATTAATAGAGGCGAGCTCATGACCCTAATTTTCATACCCGACAAACCTGCTTTGGAACGAAAGACCTCGCGGGTGGTAATGGCAACATTGCCTTCGGGAAACATGGTCAGCAGCTCTAAGTCTTGTTCGCCGTAGAGTTTATGAAATGTTTGATGAATAGTTTTTGAATGTTTAAAGAAATAAGCAATTTCACTGTGTTTTTCAGGGAGCACATAAGGCAAGAGAAAAACTTGCGCTTCAGGGATTAACGTCCCGATGAACCCAGGTGATTGATCGACAAATTGCAACAAACCCGCTTGCGCCTGTTCAAGTAAATCTGTCGACTCACCTAACGTACCAAAAGGGTAAAGTAGTACCTTATGCGTTGAGTTTTCTTCAATAATTTTTTTAAATCGACTCGCGTACACCCCTTGTATGTCGGTCAGGGACTCTTCTATGGCGTAGCGCCATGTATCCGCTTTGGTTGGTAAGGCAATGAACAATTGCATAACTAAATAAAAACAACTAAAAAACACCGGCAGTTTTGGGAAAAGTGAATACTTGAGTTTGATCATATAGGGTCTTGTGAGCGAATTTGCTTGCTGTTATCCCCTCACATTATCCTACAAAAATTGACAATTCAACTTGCCCCATGGTGAATACTAGCCTTAATTTAGCACTTGAAAACCGATTGGCTTGGTTTGTTAGATAAATGTGGATGAATTAGTGCTTTCAACAGGAGAAAACAGAGTGAAACAGTGTACATTTGTCGGTTTTTTCTAAATTTACTTTGCCTGAAAATGTAGGCTTTAATTTGAATTGCCAACCTTAACTATCTGATAGATAATCGAATAATTATGATGCATTTGGAGGTTATAGCCATGATTGAAAATCGTCGCCGTTTTAATAAACAAGAATATAATGACAGAGTGCTTAAAACCCGCAAGGCCATGTTTGATAAGGATGTAGAGCTACTTATTGTTACTGATCCGGCTAATATTAACTGGTTGACTGGTTATGATGCTTGGTCGTTTTATGTTCATCAATGTGTCGTTATTGGCACCGATAACACCTTGTTTTGGTTTGGCCGAATTATTGACGCAGCGGGTGCGGCAATGACCACAGATTTGAGTGCTGAAAATATCATTGAATACCCTGACAACTATGTGCAGTCAGAGCAAGAGCATCCAATGGAATACTTAGCGGAAATCTTGCAGAAAAAAGGTCTTAGTAACAGTAAAATTGGCCTTGAAAAAGACAACTATTACTTTTCAGCTCGCGCGGCAGAGTCGCTTTATCGTGGTTTACCTAATGCTAAGTTTGTTGATGCAAACGGTTTAGTTAACTGGCAAAGGGCGGTGAAATCTAGTCAAGAACTGATTTATATGCAACGAGCGGGTCAGGTTGTTGAAAAAATTTATCAGAGAGTCATGACCGTTGCCACTCCCGGTATGCGCAAAAATGAATTGGTCGCTGAAATATTACACGCGGGTACTTTAGGTACTGATGAGCATTTTGGTGATTATCCATCTATTGTCCCTTTGCTCGGGGTAGGTGAAGAAAGTGCCGCTTGCCACCTGACTTGGGATGGCGGTGTCATACCCGCAGATTCAGGTATATGTATGGAGTTAGCGGGAGTGCATGCGCGTTACCATACTCCTTGTTCGCGTACTTTATACTTTGGTCAGCCGACACAAGAATATTTAGACATGGAAAAGATGGTTTTAGAGTCTATTAATATCACCTTGGAGATGTTTCGCCCGGGTAATACCTGTGGTGAAGTGGCCGATGTTTTTTTTGATTTTCTCAAAAAACAAGGTTTCGATAAAGCCAATCGCGTTGGTTATCCTATAGGACTAAGCTATCCACCTGACTGGGGCGAACGTACTATGAGCTTGAGACGTTCTGATACTACGGTATTAGAAGAGGGCATGTCTTTTCATTTTATGCCAGCAATATGGCTTGATAATTGGGGTTTTGAAATTACAGAAAGTGTGGTGGTGACTGCTACAGGGGCAAAGTGCTTGTCTAACGTACCCAGAAAATTGTTAGTGATAGAGTAAGGTATATTAGTATGAGAAATAATCCAATTAACGCCAGCATTGATTTTGACAAAGAGGGGATTCAGCACGGATTCTTAAGCCTGCCTTATTCTCGTGATGATTCAGCTTGGGGCTCTGTGATGATCCCCATCACCCAAATAAAAAATGGTGACGGCCCCACGGCGTTACTTACTGGTGCCAACCACGGTGATGAATACGAAGGCCCGATAGCCTTGCTCAGTTTGGCAGAGCGTACAGATTTCAGTAACATAAATGGCCGCATTATTATTATCCCGGCGATGAATTATCCGGCATTTCAAACGGGTACACGCGTGTCACCGATTGACAGTGTTAATCTTAATCGTGCCTTTCCGGGTAAAGCTAATGGCACGGTAACACAGATAATTGCTGACTATTTTAGTCGAACACTATTACCCATGGCTGATTATGTACTTGATATTCACTCAGGTGGTAAAACACTCGACTTCTTACCGTTTTCTGCCTGTCATCTGTTAGCCGATAGTGAACAGCAAGCACGATGCCGAGCAGCAAGGGATGCTTTTCAAGCCCCCTATCAAGTGATGATGTTAGATATTGATGCCGAAAGTATGTATGACACCCAAGTTGAAAATATGGGCAAAGTGTTTGTGACCACTGAACTGGGTGGCGGAGGTACGACAACGCCAAGAACAGTGGAGATTGCCAAACGAGGCGTTGATAATTTTCTTATTCATAGCGGCATTATGGCGGGAGAGTTACTGGCTTGTGATGAGGACATTGTTGAGTTAGATATGGCCGACTCAAGCTGTTATTTATTTTCCCAGCATGCCGGGTTATTGGAGCCTTGTGTTTCCCTTGGAGACACGGTGCAACAAGGTGATTTAATGGCAAAAATTCATAGCACAGAAAGAACAGGCATAGCGCCTGTTGAATATTATGCTAAACGTGATGGCCTTGTTATTGCTCGACATGTACCTTCTTTAGCTAAAATGGGCGATTGCTTGTATGTTATTGCTGATGTTGTTACTGATGTTGTTAAATAAGGATTTAGCAAGAAATGTTAATTAAGCTTTCGCATTAGGCTAGTGGCTGTTCAAATAAAAAAGTAACAAAAAAGGGGTCACTAATGACCCCAATATTAACCTTCAACATTAACTTTCAACATTAACCCTCAACGTTATTTTAACGCTAAAACAACGTTAAAATAACCAAGGGAAAGGCGATTATAAAAAGGATAATGCTTGCTCTAAATCAGCAATCAAATCTTCTACATCTTCAATACCGGTCGAGTAACGAACTAAACCTTCAGGTATGCCAGCCGCGGCACGCTCTTCATCGGTACATTCAACATGACTTGTAACTACTGGAGGACCTACCACCGTTTCAACACAACCTAAGTTTGCCGCCATGTGTGCATAGTTAAGTTTTGGTAAGAAAACTTTAATCGCCTCTAAGCCACCTTTAACTGAAAAACTTAACATACCACCAAAGCCGCGCATTTGTTTCTTGGCAACGTCATGATGAACATGAGTTTCTAGCCCAGGGTAGTTAACAACATCAACCTTAGGGTGCTGTTGTAAATAAGTAGCAATTTTCATGGCACTTTCGTTTTGACGCTCAACACGTAAACTTAACGTTTTCATGCCACGCAATAAACTATAGGCATCCATTGGCGCGAGTGAAGCACCATTTATTTCACGATAGTGATAAATCTTTTTAACTAATTCTTTATTACCACAAGCAACACCACCCAATGCATCAGCATGGCCACCTAAAAATTTAGAAGCGCTGTGAAGGACAATATCAGCACCTTGCTCTAATGGGTTTTGGTTAATGGGGGTGGCAAAAGTATTATCAACAACGACTAAAGCACCCACGGCTTTACCTGCCTCAGCTAGGCGCGAAATATCAGTTATTTTCACTGTTGGGTTGGTCGGGGTCTCCAAATAGAGCATTTTACAGCCTTTAGCGACTTCCGCTTCTATTTCTTCATAGTTCGTGGTGTCACACAAACAGACTTCAATACCCATCGGTGGTAAAAATTCAGTGAATAATTTATTGGTGCCGCCGTAACTGTCTTTAATTGAGACAATACGGTCGCCAGGGCGCAAAAATGTGCCAAAAATATTACTGATTGCCGCCATACCACTAGAAAAACTCGTTGCTGCCTCTGCGCCTTCAAGTTCTTTTACTTTGTCTTCAAAAGCACGCACCGTTGGGTTGGTATTACGTGAATATATATGACCTTCTTCTTTTTCTAGCGCTACCGCATGCCATGTTTCAATGTCTTTGTAACCAAAAGATACACTGTGAACTACGGGGACTTGTGTTGAGCGCTCATAAGCTTCGTGTTCTGTTTCTCCGCCCCAGATAGCGATAGTTGATTTGCTTGGTTTTGTCATAAGTTTATCCTCAATGAAACCGCAATAAATTATTCGGTTTGTAAATTATGTTATCTTCTACCTGTATTGGCTTACCGATAGTCTGTTTGTAAGTCATTGTCAATAATGGCATTAGTGATATTAGAAAGCCTGCGTATATCTATCTACGATCTACGTCAGCCAATTTTCAAAGCAAAGCAATTAAGTCTGCAAGGAATCAATAATGCTATATTTGATGGCATCTATTCTAACAAAGATAAAAAAACCTCAATAGCGGGTTTCTTTTGTTTTGATGGGCAAAAATATCGCTTTTCTCTGATTTTCACGTTAATTGTTACTAAGATTTCTAAGTACTACTTTTGAGGAAGTTTAGAGTGCCGCGATTTCATAAGTCGCTAAACAACTTGGGGCTATTGAACTTAGGTTGAATTTTATAGGTAAGTGATAAGCTGACATGATTTTTTGCCAAGAAAACAGCACGAAATAATTATGCTTAAAGTCAGAGAAGCTATTATTTAAAGGTCTGGTTTGAAGGTCTGGCTTGAAAGCATGTTGCACTAACATGCTTAGTTATTTAACGGCTAAAATGAAAAGTTAACAGCGCTAGAGGAAGATAGAATTTAACAGTGGCTCTGAAAGCACGGAAGACTCTTTGATTTTTTTAGTGACAATATAAGTGCTGTATTTTAACAAGCCAATTTCTGAGTCGAGCATTCTGTCAACGAAAGCTTGATATTCATCAATATTAGCAACCACAATTTTTAGAAGGTAATCTAATTCACCACCAACAGCCCAGCACTCAAGTACTTCATCCATATTCTGAACCGCACTTTCAAACAAGTTAAAATCATGGGCTTGATGGGAGGCTATTTTTACTTCCATAAAAATAGTGGCGTAATTACCAATACTAGTAATAGATATTTGCGCACCGTAACCTGCGATTATACCGGCTTTTTCTAAACGCTTTATTCTTTCCCAGCACGGTGTTGGAGATAAAAATATTTGCTCTGAAAGAGCTGTTTTGGTAATTCGCCCGTCGCGTTGTAGTACAGAAAGGATTTGTATATCTTTGTTATCTAGTTTTATCATGAGGTTGTGTTTGAGTTACTTAGCGTTTTATATTCTCTTACTTTCTTGAAAACTACAACAAAAAATGTCAGTTTTAAGGAGTTTTAGCCGCTTGTTTAGTTGAGGTAATGTCATCGAGGTTATGATTTTTTAGCCTGTTTTTTTCTTGGTTTAGGCTAACTTAATGGCTTTCATGGTTTGCCAAAAAGTTTCATGATTACTGGAAAAAACGGCAATACCGAGTTCTTTTTCTAACTCAGCTTTTATTTCAACTATCCTCATGGCAGTACAAGAAATAAAAAGTGCTTCGGCTGACGGAGCAACGGCCGCTTTAGCCGCGGCAGTGATAATTAACAAGGACAGTCGCTCAAATTTTTTTGAGTGGTTATTTAGCTCGTGCTATTATTTTCTTTCAGGTTACTTTATAAGCGAGTGTCCTAGTTAATTTTAGTAGTGTTGAATACATTTCGCATTAGGTATGATAATGAAGTTGGCAGCGTTGCTAATGCGTTTTATATTGTGCTTTGCTAGCTTTAACGCCCTGTTGCACTAACAGTCCGATGATGTTGCTTAATTCATTTGGACATTGATATTGGTTTACTGATTTTTGCAATACCAAGGTTTTAAGTTCTTGCTGAGTTTGTAATAAAACTTCTTTAACCTCCGCATAGCTAGAGTCGCTTCCTGTCTCTAAATTGAGCTTTAAAGGATTAACTCGTTGTCTTTTAATGGCCCCCGTTAACTTTTTTTCACAACTACAATTGGCACATTCATTAAGTAAGCCACAGCTTTTATTGGTAAATTCAACGACTTTAGCTCTTGCTCTAGATAATTGTTGACGAAAGTTACTTTTGGAAATAGACAATACTGTACTTGCTTCATCATGAGCCATCTCCAAAATATCACCTAGAATGTATGCCATTCGATGAGGAAGATTTAAGCACAATAGCATTGCCATTGTGCATGATATTCTTAATTCATTTAATTGTGCTTGATAATCTGGATTGTCTTTTAACTTAGTAGGCTCTTGTAGGTCTTGCTCTAAATCCATTTTAAAAAGATCAAACGTTAAACCAGCATCTCTTTTGACAACTTTATTGGCTGAAATGAGGTGGTTTGAGGCAATTCGATAAACCCAAGTATTAAAATGACTATCAAACCTAAAAGAAGATAAACTTGTGATCACCTTTATTAATATATCCTGAGTTGCGTCTCTAGCATCGTTGGGGTTTGCGAGCATTCTCAAAGATAAGTAGTAAATGTTATCTTGAATGGCGACTGTAATGTCTTCTAAAGCTGACTTACTGCCATTAACTGCTTCTTTAACTAATCGTTCAACTTCCATCATTTTACCTTATGATGTGCGTCATCAAAAACGCACACATCCTTATAATTATTAGTGTATCGTTATTTTTATTGTTCCATCAATGCTTGTCCATTAGGATTATCTAAAACCATCAACCAATCTCCATTCGTCTGCTTTCTTAGCACGGCAATAGATAAACCACTTTCTGAAAGTTCTGTGCCGTCCGGTGTATTACCAGTCATCACCCATGGAGCTATATGCAAGGCTATATCATTGGCAATGTATACTTCATGACCTTTCGGGTAAGTAAAATTAGCATTGATTTGAAAAAATCCTTCAAACATCTTTTGAATAACGTCAGGATCCGTAATTGCTTTGCCGGGTTCAAACATAATAGCACCACCATTTTCATAGCTAGCCATTATTCCCCTCATATCTTTTTGATGAAATGCTGCGGTCATAGATTTAATAGTATTTAAAGCTTTGCTTTGTTCTGAGTTCAAAATTTTATCCTTTATATTGTCAGCTAAAGAAACATTACATAGACCAACAATCAGGAGAACAAATAGTGATTGTTTTAAATAACGGTTAATTTTCTTGTCTTTCATATTTCTCTCTCGTATTAAGTTAGGTACGTTGATTATTTTTAACGTACCTAGACTTAGACTTTGCTTAACCACAGGTGTGACAAAAAAATTGATTTATTTTTGAATCATGCCAATGAATAGTGCATCAAATTGATTTACTTACTTGATAGCAAAGCATCATTAGGAAATATATGTCAAAAACTAGGAGACTGATCTCAGGAATGCACATAGGTCTTCCCATTTAAAAAAAGATCTTTATTTTGGTAAAATAGATCTGCGCATAGCCGCGCATTTACTTATAATTCTTTCCATTATTATTTCTTTTAAATCATTCGGTAAATTAGAGCTTGGAATGATGACATGAGATTTTTTTTCTATTGTATCGACAAAGTTAACGATTAGTTTTTTAGCTGCACTGCTGTTAATACCTAATGATTGAGCCAGCAAATAAAAATCTTCAAAGGTGTAGTAGCCATAGTTTTCATAGCTAGGGCTAAAGCTCCCATCTACTTCTGATTCTAGCAACGATAGACTAAGTTCAGTGCCAAAATAGCCTTTATACGGATATACGCTTAACATATCGTAAACGGGTGAAAAACCATCGAAGGTAACTGTTTTATTTTCAGGGTTACGATAGAGAGAAAAGTTTTTTAAGTGCATATCATTATTACCCACGACATAACCCAGTATCAACATCCGTAAAGCGATTAAAGCTGCTGCTTGTGCACCAGCGCAACTCGCCACCATCTGCTTTAGAGTGCTCTCATAAGAGAGCGAATCACTGTCTTTGTGCTTAGGGGCGACACCGCAAACACTTGCACCATCTTCGATAAATAATTTAACTTGAGATCTATTTGTTAAATCGAAGCGTTTGGTAATAAAGGCGAGTTCACCGTCTTCAAATGGTATAACAGAGCATTGAGCTGTTTTTAGTCCAACGGCTGCAGAAAGTTTCATAATGGCGTGTTCGTTTTCAGATAGTTTTCTAAATGAGGCAGGGGTTGGCTTAACAATGAATTCACCATTATTACTAGGCATGAGAAACCCGTTTTCAATGTGCATAAACATCTTACGTTGTACACCTGAAATAGATGTACCTGTTGTATGATCCATGACAAGTTCATCGAATTTATCTGCAGTGCCTTTGATACTAATTGGTTGTGTTGCGCCATAAAATGACTTTAAATGGCTTTTGCTATAGCCATCAATTGAATTGCTGGTTTTGACAGGCTTTAAGCTACCTCTACAAATATTGTCAGTCATGTTGTAAGTCTTTATCAGGGAGCACAGAAATAGCGCCAATAAGTTCATTACCATTAGCTAGTAATAATCCAAAGTAATCATCTTTGCTAATGTTGGCTTTTTTACTTTGGTGAGCTCTAAGCCATCCTTCACTTACCAGGTTAGCGAAGAAAGGGGGAAAGTGATCACTCTTATATGCAATGCTTGTTAAAGGGTAATGATGGCCAATAGGTGAACCGTGAGATAAATAGTTATTGTTGTACTCAAATACAAATTCTTCTTTGCTGAGGTCGGTGTATTCCGTTATTTCACCAGCGACCACGCCATTAACGATCACAACACCTTTTCTATTTAATTTTAGCATTACGAACGACCGATCAGCACTTGGTAGCCAATAACGTTAGCTAATGATGTTATTGTCGACATAGTCGATTTTAAGGGATTTTTAAGTGCCTGAGTAAGTGTTGTTGACGATATACCGGCAAGCTCACAGATGTCGGATTTTTTTATGCCGTTGCTGGTGCAATACTTTTCAATAAGGTCTGGAAAATCATTGAGGACAACGAATTCCTTAGATGTATTGCTTTGCGCCTCTAAAGCTTTGACTTTTTCTTTTAGGACATCTAATCCTTCAATGACCCGTTTGTGTTCTTCGCTCATATATAAATCACAGAAATATTGTAGTTAACTGTCATATAGTTACTATAATCAAACTATTCCTTGATATCAACTTATAAATCAAGGAATTATTTATATTTGTGAAGATTTACCTTGCATAAGTAAAGAAATCTTTGATTTAGATTGATTTAACAACATAAAAAATAATGACTTGCCAAAGAATATTTGACTATATTGAAGTTGATTATAACAATAATAGAAGGAATAGCTCTCTTGGCTACTTACGTTTTGAACACATTAAAAATTAAAAGCTGCGGTGGGTATTTGATGTTGACAACAAAAACCAACGATGGTTAAACCACTGCTAACTTGATCTTTGAAAATGTTTTGAAGAAATTTACGTAAACTAAGGATAATTTATTAGATGCATTTACCCTGACGCTCACCAATCTAGGCTAAGATATAACTTTTATTTATAAATCGATGGTTAATTAAATCAATGACATATATTATGATGACACTTGGTTTTTAATCCTTAAAAACAATAGTTCATACCCAAACCACCTCAAGATGCAGGATTCAGCGAGAATTTAACGGCTTAGAGGCAAGGCATTGATTGAAGAGAATGGTTATTCCCTTGTCAAAATCAATAACGATGTATATAAGCCTTTAAAACTCTCCTTTTGGGGACGACTGAACAAATCATCTTCTTCGTTGCATTAGTTATTAAGGGAGTAACCATTAATTAAAAAATGCGTCTTGAATATGAATCGTTCAGTCGTCCTGAAACGAGCATCTTGAAGTGGCTTGGGTATATATATTCATAAATAAAGGAAAATTAGTTGTGGCGATTACAATAATAGGATTAGGTCCAGGCAGTGCAAGTTTATTGACTCGTGAAGCATGGGATATATTAAGTTCGAGCCAGAAAGTCTATTTTCGCACCTTAGAACACCCTTGTATTCCAGACTTACCAGAGCATATTGAACGCATGAGCTTTGATTATATTTATAATCGTGCCGAGTCTTTTGAGCAAGTTTTTAGCGATATTGTTAATGAGCTTTTATCCTTGGGAGAAAATGAAGACGTTGTGTATGCCGTACCTGGCCACCCTTTCATAGCAGAGTCTTCCGTTACGTTATTAGTTAAAGAAGCTGAAAAAAAGAATATTCCTGTACGTATTGTCGCTGGTTTGAGTTATGTAGAATTGTGCTTAACAGCCGTGCAAGTAGATGGTATTGAAGGGTTGCAGCTATTTGATGCGATTGAATTAGAGCAGCAGTATTACCCATCGGTAAACCCTGATTTTCCGCTACTTATTGGTCAAGTACACTGTAATTTATTAGCTGGTGAGTTAATTACCGTGTTAACCCGAGTATATCCAGAAAACCACTTAGTCTATTTAATACATTCGGCGGGTAACACCGATCAAGTAGTCGAAAGCGTACTGCTTGATGAAATAGATCTCAGTAAACAAATAAACCACTTAACGACTCTTTATTTACCTCCTATTACGGAAGTATCATCACTGGCAGGACTTGCTGAAACAGTCGCTGTAATTTGTAGTCCAGAAGCTGACTTTGTTCTACCAGATGAACAAAAGCTAGTCACTGATTTTTCAACTATAAGCAATAAGACCATCTCAGCAATTGAGCAGAAAGATGATGATGAAATTTGCCATAATCTGGGAGAATTACTTCATCAAATAGTCCTGCATGCAGAAATATCTTCATCTGATGGCGGATTTAAATTAAGTAACGTTATTGCTCATATTAATAGCAAGTTAGAGTCTATACATAACCAAATAGGGGCAGACAAAAACAACTAACTTGCGGATATGAACCCTATTAAAATAATTATTTACCGCTAGTTGTTGCTAGCAAGTTAGTATGGCTCGTTAATTAACTGTTGAGTTAGTGAGCCATACTTACTCTCAAAATCAACATTGTTTGTTAGAATGCGATTTTACCCTGAGAAAAAGGGTAGTTAACAGCTAATTATTGACTCAAAATTAAAAGCAACATAATATTTATGCTACTTACTATGCTTTATTCCATATATGGTATTAGCCATCGTTATCGGCTGATAGTCCTTTACCCTCTTATGCCTTAGCAAGGAAACTACATGATTTCGATCACTCTCAATGGCCGCGAACAATCGTTCGATGTCGAAGCCGATATGCCTTTACTCTGGTTGATCCGTGAAGAAGCGGGTCTTCGTGGCACTAAATTTGGTTGCGGCATTGCACAATGCGGCGCGTGCACGGTACACGTGGACGGCCAAGCAGTGCGTTCTTGCATGTATCCCGCTGTCGCCGCACAGGATAAACAGGTAAATACGGTTGAAACCCTAGGTTCAAAAGACGCGCCTCATGCCTTACAAACTGCATGGATAAAACATCAAGTTCCACAGTGCGGTTATTGTCAGTCAGGAATGATGATGGCTGCCGCCGCCTTATTGCAAAACAACGCTAATCCAAGTGGCGAAGACATTGATGTTGCTATGACTAACATCTGTCGCTGCGGAACTTATAGCCGAGTCAAAGCGGCCATTCTCGATGCGGCAAAGGAGATATCATCATGAGTATGACACGTCGGATGTTTGTTTTTGGTGGCGCGGCGATTGGCGGTGGCTTGGCGCTAGGTGTGATTGGTCTAGGTACGCACTTGGCCGTTCATGATCGCCTTGCCGTTCAGCGAGAGGGTAACGGCAAAGATACTTTGCTCAATCTGTGGCTTCGTGTTAACCAGGATAATACGGTCACACTGCTATCTCCACATACCGAAATGGGTCAAGGTGCGGGCACAGGTTTAACCCAAATTGTAGCCGACGAGCTTGACCTAAACTGGGATCAAATCAAACTGGAACTCGCGCCCCCGAGCACTGAATTTTCAAACGGTGGTGTCTTCGAAGGTTTCATTGGTGAAATGATAGGCAAAGCGCCGAAATGGGCTGAGCATATTGCCAGTAATGCTTTTAACCGCTTAGCCGACGTGCTCAACATGCAAATGACCGGCGGTAGCGCCTCGATTCGTTTCACTGGCTGGAATATCATGCGTGAAGCTGCCGCTGCTGCGCGTCAAATGCTAATTAACGCGGCAATAGATAAACACAGTGCCAGCGCCAATACCAGCACCGACTCTGGCTTTGTGGTTGATGGCGATAATCGCTGGAGTTATGGTGAATTGGTTGAGCATGCGGCGACCTTAGCGGTTCCCGAAGATTACGTCTTACGCTCACCAAGCGATCGTAAATTTATCGGTAAGGCCATGCCTCGACACGATCTACCCGATAAAGTATTCCTTAAAACCCAATACGGTATTGACCGTTATGTTGATGGCATGCGCTACGCGGCTATTGCACACAGCGGCGTTTTTGGCGCCGACGTGGCAAGCATTGACAACCTAGATGAAATAATCGCTATGCGCGGCGTGCTTGCCGTTGAAAAAATGGGGCTATCAGTCGCTGTTATTGCTGATAATCCATGGCGCGCAGAAAAAGCGGTAAAAGCCCTAAAAATCACCGCAGCTTCCCATGAAAATAGTGATATCAGCTCAGCCAGTATCGAGAGCTTTCAACGCCAGAGCCTACAAGGAGAGCTTAGCGATGCGCACGCCGTTGGCGACGTGACATCGGTGCAAGATGGCACTGGCGAAACCATTGAAGCAGAATTTTGGGTACCTTATTTAGCACACGCCACGATGGAACCGATGAATGCCAGTGCATGGATGGAGGGCAATAAACTTCATGTTGCCGCTGGCGTACAAAACCCGCTGTATGTGCGAGCACACGCAGCGAAAATCGCTGATATGGACATTGAAAACGTCGTTTTTCATGCTCACTCAATGGGGGGCGGTTTTGGACGTCGGGTAGGTTTTAGCATGAGCGAAGACAATCCCATTATGTGGATTGACGAAGTCGTCACTTTGGTAAAAAAATACCAGTTTCCAATCAAACTCACTTGGTCGCGTGAGGCCGATACCCGACAAGATGTCTATAGACCTGCAATTCTTGCTAATTTTTCTGCGCAGCTTGATGAAAATGGCAAACCGAGTTATTGGAAATCCGCAAGCTACGGCAGTGAAGGTGGTGCACCAGCAGCCATGACGCCATACAATATTGGCAACGTGCAGGTTCAATTCGCCAATCACCCGTCTCCAATTCCTGTCGGCTTTTGGCGCAGTGTTGAAAACAGCCAACACGCATTTTTCAATGAAAGTTTTATTGATATTTTGGCTGAAAAAGCACAAACGGATCCGATTGCATACAGACTATCTCTACTAAATAAAGACGATGATCACGCCAAATGCCTAACCGAAGTGGCCAAATTGTGTAACTGGCAGCACGGCGTTAGTGATGACGGCAAAGCCATGGGCGTTGCTGTACAGAAAAGCTTCGGCACTATGGTGGCAACGGTGGCCGAGGTTTCACTGCAAAATAACAAAGCGCGTGTGCATCGTGTTTGGGTTGTTACCGACAGTGGTGTGGTGGTAAATCCTGATTCAGCAACCGCGCAGATTGAAGGCGGCATCATGTTCGGATTAACCGCTGCACTGTACGGGCGTTGTGATATTGAAAATGGTGGTGTTAAACAAAGTAATTTCCACGACTATCCGATCGTGAAAATGACCGAAGCGCCCATTGTTAAGGTAAAACTTCTTCAAAGCGACAATATACCGGGTGGCTTTGGTGAAGTGGGTGTACCAACCATTGCCCCAGCCGTTGCAAATGCACTCGCGGTATTAGGCAAGAGGCTAACTCGACTACCAATTAACGCGTAGAGTTTATTTTTTTGTGGGAGGAGATGAGAGAGGAGGGGACGCTTTGAGTCTTGAATTCAGCCGATGGATGAAAAGTATAAAGTGTTGGTAAACTATATTTTTAGAATAAATTTTTACGTACCAATACACTTTACTCAGGAGATCAGTAAGCAGGTTTAGTTTTCACCTGTAGGAGAGGATTTATCCTCGATCTTTTTTTAAAATCGCGGTTCAGGTTTTTAGTTCCAGACAAAACCTAAGTACCTACATCCGTATAGGCAGAAACCGCTCCTACAAACAATGGCACGGATTAAATAATAGCTCCTGAGTTTACCTGCATAACCATGTTGTTTTATGTTCTAAATCGCCTTATACGGAAAAAACTATTTTATTTTTATCTAAATCTCTCGCATAGGCGGAAAATTTAGGCCCTCGTTGACCTGGCTCGCCCTCACAGGTGCCGCCTAATTCAATAACCTTGTTATGAAGCCTTTTTACTTCTTCGATAGAACCAACATTAAAACCAATCATTGTTCCATTGCCATTACTTGCGGGTTCCTCATTAAAGGGTATCGCTATTGCAAATGCAAAGTCTTCACACTGCCAGAAGGTCATTCTGTCAGTTGATAAAACTTGGTTAAGTTCTGTTTGTTCGAAAAGTGAATCATAGAATCTAATCGATGCTTCCATGTTGTTTGTTCCAAGAACGCAATAGTCCATTTTCATAATTTAATATCTCATAAGGTTAACGGGGTTTTAGGCGGGATTTCGTGTTGCCCAGAATTGATAAGGCAAAGTATATCCATGCAAATATTTGCAAGCAATGTCCGAGATTGCATAGTGGACATACGTATATGCATGGCGAGTCGGCTTATTTTACAACTTGGAAATGGCTTTATTCACTCAGTTCAGCGGCTAAACAATCAAATACAACTCGTAATCGACGGCTAGTTTTTAATTCTCTATGTGCAACCAGCCAAGTCTCTTTTTCAAAAGCCGGGAATGTGGGTAAAACCCTTTCAACTAAAGGCTCTGCGTCACCGATATCTGATGTCATAAAGCCAATGCCAATACCGCGTTTAACCACTTCCCACTGTACAAGATGATTAGCAACAATGACGGGGAAGTTACTAGAACTTAGCTGAAAACCAAATTTGTTAAGATACGATATCACACTATTGGAACGGTCAACCCCGAGGAAGATTGCGTTATTTAAATCTTGTGGAGACTGTCGATGTTCAAGGTTTTGTATATAATTTTTAGCAGCGTATAGATGGCCTAAGGTGTTTTTAACACGTCTTGCGATAAGATCCTGCTGTGTTGGGCGATAATTGCGGATGGCGATATCCGCCTCACGGCGCGATAAATCGCTAGTATCGCTTGAAGCGATTATTTCTATTTCAATTTTTGGCCATCGGTTACGCAACTTTTCTATTATAGGTGGAAGAATAAAGGCCGCAATCATCTCCGTAGCACTTATACAAACACTCCCTTCAACTGTCTCAGCATGACCTGACGCCAATCGAGACAAATTGGTTGCAGCTTCTGCCATCGCTTTTACTTGTGCCATCAAGTCAGTCCCACTTTGTGTAAGTACTAACCCTGAATTTGTCCTTTCAAACAATGAAACACCTAGTTCTGCTTCCAGCGCAGATACTTGTCGACCAACAGTAGGTTGCGTCATATCTAGTGCTCGGGCAGCTGCCGATAGAGAGCCTTCTTCCGCAGTCACAAGAAATGCCCGTGCTCGATTCCAATCAAACTTGATAGCGCGTCTATCCATGCAATATGTATATCCTATGTGTGCTTTTGAGTAACGTTCAGCTATTTTTGCATAGATATTATCAGTGTTAGCGTAAAGATACGACTACCACTAGAACAAAAAAGGAGGTAGTTAGATGAAAAATTTAAGGCATAAGATTTGTTAACAAAGGTACTACTAACACCATTTTTCGAACCGACGGTTTCAGTATGATTATTGTGAGAACTTTATAGTTTCTATCTCACTTTGGAGGCGTTAGCGAGATAGAATTAGATTATTAAATCTTATTCTATCTTATTAAATATGCTGTTATTAATCCATTTCGCTCTAGAGAGAAACCTATTGAGTAATTTTTCCGTTAATATTTTTGCACTTCGACGCTGGAACATCAAAGACTACAGGCGTATCTGTGGCATTGATGAAATATCAATAAATCCGTTTGAAGAAAGGTTAATCGGTGGCTAAATTACGATATTGTCGTGGTGATATGCCTACTAGCTTTTTAAAGTAACGTCCCATGTGACTTTGGTTAGCAAAACCACACTGCAAAGCAATATCAGCGACACTTTTCATCCCTGTACGCATACGTAACTTCGCTTGCTCTATTCTAATTGCCAATAAATACGCTTGTGGTGTTTGTGCCAGACTTTGTTTGAACATTCGACAAAAGTGGTATTCACTCAGCTGTGCTAGTTCTGCCAGTTCAGCAAGATAAACCTGACGATGAAAGTTTGCCTGCATGTAATCACACACTAAGGTTGCGGTTTTAGGTGATAAACCTCCTTTTATCGGCGTTAATAGTTTAGTGATACCCATATTCTGTAACATCGATATTAAGATAGTATTCGTCGCTTGTTCCATCGCGAGGTGATCATCTTTATTTCGCCAATCACTGGTTGCCATGCAATGTCGAAATAAGGCTTCGGTGGCAGCGTCATCGGTAAAAGTTAATTCCGGCAGCTGTAACATACGTGGGTCAATATCAAATACTTTCAATGCTAGTTGTTTGAGGTAATCATCACTGAAATATAAGTGCATGAATTGCTGCGTTTGCCCAAGTTGCCAATGGCTTTCAGCCCCTTTTGGCATAAGACAAAACTTGCCCGGTGCACCAAATGTTGAGTGAACATCGGTACGATGTGTGTCGTAACCACCAGACAGGTACAAGCTTAAGGTATGTTGTTTGTCATTGACATAATATAAGCGGTCATTTTCATTTTGATAATGCGCCCATGCTAATGAATCTGTTAATGACGTTTGTCGTAAGCAGATTTTACTGGTTGAACGCTCAAAGCTGGTTGCCAGAGACTCAAGAGGCGTTGTAGCACTATCCAATGGTAGATTCATTACCTGATTCATTACAGGATTAATTACCTAGTTAATTAAAGTCATAACAAAATACTACCATTAATGTCAGATAGCTCAACTCGAATAGTGACTATGGCCGTTATTAAACCGCAATATTGTGTTAGTTTTGTCGGTATTGTGATATTTCCAATTTGATAAAGCCTTCATCATCTACCTTAATCAATGGCGATGGTAATTATAAGGAGCCAATATGTCAGCATTACTCTATGTTTCAATGGTATTTATATGGGGGTTATCGTGGATATCAATTAAATGGCAACACGGTGATGTACCGATGGAAGTTTCTATCTTTTACCGTTTCGCTATTGCAGCTATTGTTATGTTTATTGTCGGTAAACTGTGGCGGAAATTACAACCAGTAAAACGACAAGATCAGCCTTTTATCGCATTACAAGGCGTGTGTTTGTTTTGTTGTAATTTCCTCGCCTTTTACAGCGCTACTTTGTATATTCCAAGTGGTTTAGTGGCGGTGTTTATGGCTACGGCGCCAATATTCAACGCTTTTCACAGTAAATTATTTTATCAAACGCAAACCACTGCTAATTTCTGGTTAGGGGCGACACTCGGCCTTGCCGGTATTAGTTTATTATTTGCAGGAGATCTACTGAAAACTGATTGGTCACAAGACACCTTATATGGGCTGTTTTTTGCGTTATTGGGGACGTGGTGTTTCTCTATTGGCAATATGTTGAGCATGCGTAATACCAAACATAACATTCAGCCTTTTACGGCGAACAGTTATGCGATGGTTTATGGCTGTATCGCGTTGTTATTCATTATCTTAGCCCGTGATATTTCGTTTGAATTTACGATATCGACACAATACATCGGCAGTTTATTATATCTCGCTATTCCGGCCTCAGTACTTGGCTTTACTTTTTATCTTATCCTAGTCGATCGTTTAGGTGCTAGTAACGCCGCCTATATCTTAGTGTTAACACCTATTGTGGCGTTAAGTGCCTCTGCTGTTTTTGAAGATTATCATTGGACGCTGTATTCAACGTTGGGCCTAGTCTTGGTAATATTAGGGAATGTGTTAACCCAACGTAAGCAGCCGCTGATCGCACGCAGTAAAAGTAGGACTTTACAGGCGAATTAATCATAACCATTCTTTTATATTGTGGAAACTTAGCGCCCTTGTTAAATACTGTAGCCGCATGTATGAAAGTCAATAAAATTCTAATACACTGCCATATACAAAATTCGATTTAAAACAGGTGGTGCTATGTCAGAAGTCAAACCCTCGATACAACTATTTTCCTACCCTACGAGTCCCTACGCCCAGAAAGTAGGTTGTTACCTAAAATATAAGCAGTTGGATTATAAGTTTGTCGCCGTTAACCCGCTCAATAATGCAGAAATACGTTTTACCCGTCAAAGGCAAGTACCCGTTCTGCAAATTGGAGAGCAATGGCGCAAAGATTCGAGTGAATTAGGTTTATGGCTGGATGAACTCTATCCGCAAAAACCTATTATGCCCGTTGAGCAAGCTGATCGGGCTAAAGTGTTGCTCATAGATCGCTGGATTAGCGATAGTCTGATCCCAACGATTTTTCGCCGTGCAGTCGAATGGGAAAACTCGGTGGACTCTATTCTTAACGGCTGGAAACTGTCAAGAGCCGTTAGTGATGCCACGCCATTGCCTCGGTATGTGCGACTGATGTGGCCATGGGGAATTAAGCGGGCGCCTTTTATTGTCAATATGGTAAAAGCGTTAGACTTGACTGAATCAATACCCGCAATGACTGCTCGCTTGCAGCGAGAATTTGTTGAGCATTTGGGAAGCGGTCCATATTTAGGGGGGCAGAGCGAGCCTAGCTTGGCGGATTTATCAGCTTATCCTATTGTAGTATCAGGTCATTTGATGGGCATGAGAGTTAAAAATTCTTTGCTAGATCATCCCGCTATTGTGGATTGGAGTAGAAGAGTGCAATCCCATTTACCCGATAATCCTTTGCTGGTTCCTGACCGACTGCTAATGCGCACGCACTTATAAATAACTCATTTATGAACATAAATTGACAGGTGTAGACAAGTCTGTCTATACTTGCTTTTCAAGTAGACAGATTAGTTTCTTTTTTTGTACTTCAAAGATAAAAACATATTATTTAACCTTAAGTATTTCACCCAGCTATTTAACGTTAATGATTTACTTGCTCGGCTATAACGAATGAGGAATAAAAATGAAAGCAGAAATAGCAATGAAAAAACCATTACCCCCTTTTACTCATGAAACAGCGCTACAAAAAATTCGTATGGCTGAAGATGGTTGGAACGGACAAAACCCTGAAAAAATAGCTTTAGCTTATTCTCAAAACAGTATTTGGCGTAATCGAAGTGAATTTGTTACCGGGCGAGAACAAATTATTCAGCTCCTCACGCGTAAATGGCAAAAAGAGTATAACTACCGCTTAATTAAAGAACTATGGGCTTATAGTGACAACCGTATTGCTGTGCGTTTTGCTTACGAGTATCAAGACATACAAAAACAATGGTTTAGAGCTTATGGTAATGAAAATTGGCAATTTAACGAGCAAGGATTAATGACCCATCGCCATGCTAGCATCAATGATATAAAAATATCTGAAAGTGAGCGCAAGTTTCATTGGCAGCTAGGCGTCAGACCTGTGGAACACACTAGTTTGAGTGACTTAGGCTTGTGAAAATTGTTCAAAGTAATTATGTACCGTAATCATGTACCGTAATTATTTTCAGTAAAACGAGAGGCATTTAAAATAAATCACTACTTTGTTATATCGCATACTCAACAGCTTTCTTTGCATGAATATAGGTTGTATCTAGTAGTGTTATATCGGTATCACTTTGATTTATTAGTATTCCAATTTCAGTACAGCCAAGAATTACTGCCTCAGCACCTTGATTAGCCAAGTCTTCAATAATTCGTAAATGTTCAGAACAGCTGGACTTGTTTTAAAACACGATCGTTTGTGGCCGATATTTTTATGGTGGACGATACTGGGCTTGAACCAGTGACTCGGTGCGGGCTGTAAAGGGTAGAAGGTGCTTTCCAACTGAGGCAATTGTCTGCTATATAAAATATAAAAATCTATTAGTAATGTAGGTTTTTTTGATTTTAATAAGATTGGTGGACGATACTGGGCTTGAACTGGTGACTCGGTGCGGGCTGTAAAGGGTAGAAGGTGCTTTCCAACTGAGGCAATTGTCTGCTATATAAAATATAAAAATATACCGGTAATGTAGTTTTTTTTGATTTTAAAATTATGGTGGACGATACTGGGCTTGAACTGGTGACTCGGTGCGGGCTGTAAAGGGTAGAAGGTACTTTCCAACTGAGGTAATTGTTTGCTATATAAAAGATAAAAATCTATCGGTAATGTAGGTTTTTTTGATTTTAAAATGATGGTGGACGATACTGGGCTTGAACCAGTGACTCGTGCGGGCTGTAAAGGGTAGAAGGTGCTTTCCAACTGAGGCAATTGTCTGCTATATAAAATATAAAAATCTATCGGTAATGTAGGTTTTTTTGATTTTAAAATGATGGTGGACGATACTGGGCTTGAACCAGTGACCCCCGCCTTGTAAGGGCGGTGCTCTCCCAACTGAGCTAATCGTCCATATATCAGAAATGATATGAATCTAGGATTTACTTTGAAATTTAAATGATGGTGGACGATACTGGGCTTGAACCAGTGACCCCCGCCTTGTAAGGGCGGTGCTCTCCCAACTGAGCTAATCGTCCGAGATATCATTTTTATTAAACAAGTGGCGGAGTGGACGGGACTCGAACCCGCGACCCCCGGCGTGACAGGCCGGTATTCTAACCAACTGAACTACCACTCCGCAAAATCTTGCTTAACTTTTGAGTTTTTACGGTGCTCTAACCGTGACAAATATAAGTGGCGGAGTGGACGGGACTCGAACCCGCGACCCCCGGCGTGACAGGCCGGTATTCTAACCAACTGAACTACCACTCCGCAGAATATATCTATCTTCGAGTTTATTACTACAATGAGTGAACGGGACTCGAACCCGCGATAAACCATCCGGCGTGACAGGCCGCTTACGTTAAACAAAAGCTAACCAACTGAACTACCATTTTGCAGAATATATTTATCTTCGAGTTTATCACTATAAGTAGTTAGCGGGACTCGAACCCGTTTCGATAAATATAAGTGGCGGAGTGGACGGGACTCGAACCCGCGACCCCCGGCGTGACAGGCCGGTATTCTAACCAACTGAACTACCACTCCGCAGAATATATCTATCTTCGAGTTTGTCACTATAAACAGTGAACGGGACTCGAACCCGCGATAAACCATCCGGCGTGACAGGCCGCTTACGTTAAACAAAAGCTAACCAACTGAACTACCACTCCGCAGAATATATTTATCTTCGAGTTTATCACTATAAGTAGTGAACGGGACTCGAACCCGCAAAAGCCATTAAATAATAATGGTGGACGATACTGGGCTTGAACCAGTGACCCCCGCCTTGTAAGGGCGGTGCTCTCCCAACTGAGCTAATCGTCCGTCTCTGTGGGGGCGTATTATAGGGAGATCCAAAAAGCTGTCAACATAAAAGCTACTAAAATGGCTAATTATTTTCAAATAAGTTGCTGTTTGATTTATTTTTGTTCATTACGGCGTTTTTGTCTGCATTCGTATCAAAATATATTCATCACTTTAATTATTAGTTGCAAACAAACCTTGTTAAAAGATGAATTAACTTAAACACAGTGGTAAAATGCCGTCAATTTTTAGCCCTATTTACTTTTCTGAGCCATCACTTTCGTTGCTTAGGCTTTTGATATTGAGAATCTTATGACTTTAACTACTCGTTTCGCTCCTAGCCCCACAGGTTATTTACATGTTGGCGGTGCACGTACTGCTTTATATAGTTGGCTTTATGCACAAAAAAATGGCGGCGATTTTATTTTACGTATTGAAGATACCGATATTGAGCGCTCTACCCAAGCATCAGTTGACGCCATTATGGATGGTATGAACTGGCTAAACCTTGAGTGGACTCACGGTCCTTATTTTCAAACTGAACGTTTTGACCGTTATAAAGAAGTGATTGAGCAATTGCTTGAATCAGGCAATGCTTATCGTTGTTATAGCACGGTAGAAGAAATAGAAGTAATGCGTGAGGAAGCCAAAGCTAAGGGCGAAATTGAAAAGTATAATGGCTTATGGCGTGAACGCACTGATCACCCAACAGATAAACCTTATGTTATTCGTTTTAAAAATCCATTAGAGGGTGATGTCGTTATTAATGATATGGTGAAAGGCGATATCACGATTAGTAACCAACAGTTAGATGACTTAATTATTGCCCGCAGTGATGGCACACCTACATATAATTTAACGGTTGTGGTTGATGATTGGGATATGAAAGTAAGTCATGTAGTACGTGGCGATGATCATATTTCTAATACGCCTAAGCAAATTAATATTCTTTTGGCATTAGGTGCGGATCTTCCTGAATATGCTCACATTCCGATGATTTTAGGTGATGATGGTAAACGTTTATCTAAGCGTCACGGTGCCGTGGGTGTTATGCAATATCGTGATGACGGTTATTTACCCGAAGCTTTGCTAAACTATTTAGTACGTTTAGGTTGGTCGCATGGCGATCAAGAGATATTTTCTCGTGAAGAAATGATTGAGTTATTTGATTTGAAAGACTGTAATCGTGCGCCATCAGGTTTTAATACCGACAAACTTATCTGGGTAAACCAGCATTATATGAAAACCTTAGCGCCTGAATATGTTGCTGAACATTTAGCATGGCATATAAAAGAGCAGGGCATTAATACCGAAAATGGTCCAGCGTTAGCAGAAATTGTCAAAGTACAAGCAGATCGCGTTAAAACCTTAAAAGAAATGGCTGAAATTTCTCGCTATTTTTACGAAGACTTTACTGAACTTGATGCTAAAGCGGTGAAAAAACATTTGCGCCCTGTGGTTAAAGAGCCATTATTATTAGTGAAAGCGAAATTAGCTGCGTTAACTGATTGGCAGCCAGCACTTATTCATGCGGCAATTAATGACACCGCAGAAGAGTTAGAAGTTGGTATGGGCAAAGTAGGCATGCCACTGCGTGTTGCTGCCACAGGTGGCGGTAATTCTCCTTCGCTTGATGTTACTTTGGCTTTACTTGATAAAAACAAAGTACTTGCACGCATTGACCAAGCTCTAGTGGTTGTTGAAGAACGCATTGCGGCTAATTAATCATTTTTTTGGCAAGATAAGTTTGGGTTTCGTAGGTTTAGGTAAAGTGTTAGGAGATATAGGTGCAATTTAGTGATTTTGGCTTAGAAAGTCGTTTAATCGATACGGTAGAACATTTGGGTTTTACTGCGCCGACTGAAATTCAGCAGCAAGCAATACCTGCTGCAATGCAGGGGCATGATTTAATTGCTTCATCAAAAACGGGTTCAGGTAAAACACTGGCGTTTATTCTTCCTGCTTTACAGCGGTTAATGAAAAATCGTGCTTTGTCTAAGCGCGATCCTCGAGTGGTTATTTTAACGCCAACGCGAGAGCTGGCGAAACAAGTGTTTAGCCAATTGCGTTTGTTTACTTCCAATACTCAATTTAAAGCAGTACTTATTTTAGGCGGTGAGAATTTTAATGATCAAGTGAAGGTACTTGAAAAAGACCCGCACTTTATTGTTGCCACGCCGGGACGTTTGGCTGATCACTTAACGCAAGGACACTTTTATTTAAACGGCTTAGAGCTACTGATTTTAGATGAAGCCGATCGCATGCTTGATTTAGGTTTTGCTAAACAGTTAAGCCAAATCAATGAAGCCGCGGATCATCGAAAACGTCAAACTTTGCTGTTTTCTGCCACCTTAGATCATGCTCAGGTTAATGACTTTGCCCAAGAGCTATTGAAAAAACCAAAGCGTATCGCCATTGGTGGTGCTTTTACTGAGCATAATGACATCCATAAACGTTTTTATTTGGCGGATAATCTTGACCATAAAGAGGCTTTATTGCAGCACTTTTTAAAGGCTGAAAGCTATCAGCAAGTGATCATATTCACCGCAACGCGTAGCGATACTGAACGCTTGGCTAATTTACTGATTGAACAAGAGTTAAGTGCTGTCGCCTTAAGTGGTGAGTTAATTCAAAGCCAACGTAACCAAATAATGGAAGGCTTTAGTAAAGGACATCACAAAATATTAGTGACCACAGATTTAGCTTCGCGTGGTTTAGATTTAGTGAATGTGTCACTGATTATTAATTTTGATATGCCAAAGCATGCTGAAGAATTTATTCATCGCATTGGCCGTACAGGTCGCGCAGGTAGTAAAGGTGATGCTATTGCTTTTGTTGGCCCGAAAGATTGGTTAAGTTTTAAAAATGTTGAAGGTTTATTAGAGCAAACTATTAGCTTTGCTCAGGTTAAAGGCTTGACGGGTAAATTCAAAGGCTTGAAGCCGAAAAAAGTTAGTGCTAAAGCAGCTAAAGTTAAAGATATAAAGACAGATAAGTCACCAACGACTAAGGTTAAGAAAGCTGCTAAAAAGACTTTTCATGTCGCGAAAGATGTTGGCGATATGCCAATAATTAAGCGCAAGAAAGCGTTAACAGCGCAGCAAATAGAAGATAATGATCTTGATGAAGTTAAATAAAATATAATTATTAGCTATTCATGTTATTCCCGTTGTCTCTTAAGCTGGAATCTACTTGTTTAAAGCAGAAATTACTTAAGGTATTAAGTTGATGAAAAATACGGGTAGCTGTTTATGTAAACAAGTCACTTTTGCCGTTGATAAGTTTCAAGGCCCTGTTGGGCATTGTCACTGTAAAATGTGTCAAAAATTTCATGGTGCAGCTTTCTCTACATTTGTCGAAGCAAAAACAGTGGCTCTACATTGGTTATCAGGTGAAGAACTTTTAAAAGAGTATCGCGCTAATAATGACACTGTACGAACTTTTTGTCGTTGTTGTGGCTCAAGTCTGTTATTTGAGTCGCAATATAACCGTCGTGAACATACCATAGAAATTGCTTTAGCTGCTTTTGATAAACTTGAGCCCGTGCATCCCGATGCGCATATTTATACTGAATCAAAAGCGGATTGGTTTGATATTAACGACAATTTACCGCAGCATCGTCAATATCGCCGTTAACTTTTAAAAGCTTTTTTTAAAACAAAAATTTTATTATTCAGCAATGAGGTGCTCAACAGTAAAATTTGAGTCTGTATTGCCTAGTTTAGTTTTTAAATAAGGTAATACTTCATTCATCTGGGCAGCCAACTGCCAAGGCGGGTTAACGATAAAGAGCCCAGTGCCAGTCATACCATATTCATCAGTATCATCGGATAAACAAAACTCTAGTTGTAATAAGTTTTTAACTTCACTATTGACGAAAGAAGCCTTCATACTATCTACTAACTCACGCTTAACTACTGGATACCAAAGTATATAAGTGCCGGTAGCAAATTTTTTATAGGCCTTGATGATAGTGTTAACTGCTTTGTGATAATCTTCTTTTAGCTCATAAGGGGGATCAATAAGTACCACACCACGGCGGCTTGGCGGCGGTAATAAACCTAAAACCCCTTGGTAGCCATCACTTTGCTTAACAAATACTTTTTTCCAGCGATAACAAAAATCAGTCAAATGTTGAATGTCGGTAGAATGTAATTCAAATAAGTGAGTGCTGTCTTGGCGGCGCATAAAACGTTTGGCAATGCCTGGTGAACCGGGATATAAATCTAACTCACCCGTGCTGTTACTAGGGTTGAGTTCTTTAATTAAATCAATATAGGGCTGCAAAGCCTCTGGAATGTTGTCGTCATTGATTAATTTGGCAATACCGTTTTTATATTCACCGGTTTTTTGTGCATATTCATCGCTAAGTTGATACATGCCTGCACCGGAGTGGCTATCAATATAATGAAAACCTTTTTCTTTGCGGGTCATATAATCGAGCACAAGTGTTAATACACTATGCTTTAATACATCAGCAAAATTGCCTGCATGGAAGGCATGACGGTAACTTAACAAAATAAATCCTTATTACTATAGATGTTTAATTATAGGTGTTTAATTTTTAGATAAACTTATTTTCAAGAAGCTCAATATAAACAAAGGGCAACTGTTCACCATCGAGCCGCGATGCTACACAGAGGGCTCTTCGAGCCTACACAGAGACTTTGTTATCTTCTCAGTGTAGTGCGTTAGCACCTCGGTGCTCTCAGTGGTAAATATTTCTAAGCTAAATAAATACAAAGAAATAAAGTAACTGTTTACCACCGAGCCGCGATGCTACACAGAGATTTTGTTATTCTCTGTGCTCTGAGTGGTAAATATTTCTAAGCTATTGCCAGCTTATGCTTGGCTGGCTAAGTACTCATCATACGTACCGGCAAAGTCTATATAGCCATCTTTAGTTATTTCAATAATTCGGGTCGCTATGGTGGATACAAACTCTCTGTCGTGACTCACAAATAACAACGTACCCTCATAGCTTTCTAAAGCCATATTCAATGATTCGATTGACTCCATATCCATGTGGTTGGTGGGTTCATCTAATACCAAAATATTAGGTTTTTGCATCATTAACTTGCCGAATAACATCCGGCCTTTCTCACCACCTGAAAGTACGCTGACCATCTTTTTAATATCATCGGCAGAAAATAATAAACGCCCTAAATAACCTCGAACCGCTTGTTCGTCATCGGTTGCTAGACGCCATTGGCTCATCCATTCAAATAACGTCATATCGTTTTCAAATTCGTATTCATGATCTTGTGCGTAGTAACCAATATTGACGTTTTCAGACCAAGTAAACTCACCTGAGCTTAGCTCATAACCTACTTCGTTCATTAAACTACGTAAAAAGGTGGTTTTACCAATGCCGTTTTCACCAATTATCGCAATACGTTCACCTACTTCAATCAACGCCGAAATATCTTTTAGGATATGAGTGTCATCAAAACTCTTGTTTAATTTTTCAATAACGAGGGCATTACGGAATAACTTCTTTTCTTGTTCAAAGCGAATGAATGGATTGCTACGGCTAGACGCTTTCACTTCGTCGAGTTGAATTTTATCAATTTGCTTGGCTCTTGAGGTCGCTTGTTTTGCTTTAGATGCGTTGGCAGAAAAACGAGCAACGAAGGCTTGTAGCTCACCAATTTGTGCTTTTTTCTTGGCGTTATCTGATAATAAACGCGCACGAGCTTGCGTTGCGGCCAACATGTATTCGTCATAATTACCTGGGAATACACGCAGTTCACCATAATCTAAATCAGCCATGTGCGTACAAACACTATTTAAAAAGTGTCTATCATGGGAAATGATGATCATAGTTGAATCACGTTCATTAAGTGTTTCTTCAAGCCATTGAATGGTGTGAATGTCCAAGTTGTTGGTGGGCTCATCAAGTAATAAAATATCTGGATCAGAAAATAAGGCTTGTGCTAGTAGAATACGTAACTTAAAGCCCGGAGCAATTTCGCTCATTAAACCGTAGTGTTGCTCAACAGGAATACCAACGCCCATTAATAATTCGCCAGCACGGCTTTCGGCAGAATAACCGTCCATTTCAGCATATTCAGACTCTAAATCACCGACTTTCATGCCATCGGCTTCACTCATTTCTGGCAAGGCATAAATTCTGTCACGCTCTTCTTTTACCGCCCATAACTCAGTGTGCCCCATAATAACGGTATCAATAACACTGTAGGTTTCAAAAGCAAATTGATCTTGACGTAATTTACCTAAACGTTCACCGGTATCTAAGTTAACATTGCCTGAGGTTTGTTCTAAATCGCCGCCTAAAATTTTCATAAAGGTTGATTTTCCACAGCCATTAGCGCCGATTAAACCGTAACGGTTACCGCCACCAAATTTTTGTGAAATGTTTTCAAATAATGGCTTAGCGCCAAATTGTTGGGTAATGTTGTTTGCTGCTAGCACGTTTATTTATCCTTTATTTCGTCATCAAACTGGAAAATTCAGTGTCAGAAGTGCTTATTGATATTCGTCAACTCTGCGCTACTTCTTTGAATTTTCTACGTTGATTTTGAACTAAATGGATGAAGCTAAGCTTTAGGTATTTAGTTCAAAAATTAGTTAAGTTTATTTATGTCTATTTTGAACTTTAGCTTTGCTTGGTTTACGTTTGCTAGGTGTTCTGTCGTTAAATTGGTTGTCACTAAAGCGCGTTAAGCCCTTCTTAGCTTTATTCTGTCCGGGGCTACTCTTAAAGCCTTTGGCATTATTTTTACCTTGTCTTCTATCTGAGCTTTGATTACGTTGCTCGCTACGAGTTTCTCTAGGCACTAAGCAGTTTGGTGCTGAGCCAATCAACTTACTCAAGCCCATTTTAGTTAATGCGGCACGTATTTCAGGCCAGTTGTTTGAGTCGTGATAACGTAAAATCGCTTTATGTAATCGCCTTTGAATTGCGCCTTTAGGTACCGATATCGTGCCATCTTTTTTGGCAATATTTTTACTGGTGATGTTGCGCAGTGAATTTAGCTCAGTATGGTAAAGGGTGGTGGCATTTGCCAATGGCGAAGGATAAAAATTTTGTACTTGATCTAATTTAAAATCATTACTTTTAAGCCACAGCGCCAAATTAACCATGTCTTTATCGGTTGTCCCCGGATGTGCTGAGATAAAATAAGGAATTAGATATTGTTTTTTACCGGCGAGTTTAGAGTAGTGATCAAACATCTCTTTAAATTTATCATAACTGCCCATACCGGGTTTCATCATGTTATTTAAAGGACCTTCTTCAGTATGCTCTGGCGCTATTTTTAAATAACCGCCAACATGATGAGTGGCTAATTCTTTCACGTATTCAGGATGTTGTATTGCTAAGTCATAACGAACGCCTGAAGCAATAAGTACTTTTTTAATGCCTTTTACTTTTCTGGCTTTACGGTAAAGTTCAATCGTAGGGGTATGATCGGTATCTAAATGCCCACATATAGTTGGCCAAACACAAGAAGGCTTCCGACAGGTTGCCTCGGCTTTTTCGCTTTTACAATTAAGCTGATACATATTGGCGGTTGGCCCACCTAAATCTGAAATTACTCCCGTAAAGCCTGGCACTTTTAGTTTAATATCTTCAATTTCTGCAATGATAGATTCATGCGATCGTGATTGAATAATGCGGCCTTCATGCTCGGTAATAGAGCAAAAAGTACAACCACCAAAACAGCCTCGCATAATATTGATGGAGGTTTTGATCATGTCATAAGCAGGAATTTTTGCTTTGCCATAACTAGGATGAGGAACACGCTGATAAGGCAAGCCAAATACACCATCCATTTCGTCTTGTGAAAGTGGTTTTGCTGGTGGGTTTAACCAAATAATACGTGTGCCGTGACTTTGTACTAAGGGTTTAGCAGACGTGGGATTGACTTCTTGATGAAAAATACGCGACGCATGGGCGTACATTACCTTATTATCTTTTACTTGCTCAAAAGTAGGTAAATTAATATAAGTGTTTTCCCAAGGCTTGGCTTTGTTCGCCCATGTTTTATTTCGGGTATAGCTTGTTTCCGTAATATTGATCACTTGAGCTGTTTTAGTGACATCTTTAGAGGCATCGTCTTTAGTTATTTGAGCTTCATTATCACTACAGCTTTCTGGCGTTATCTCTTCATAAGGATTAGCAATAGGGTCTATCTTTCCGGGTCTGTCAATATCGCGTGAATCAACACCTTTCCAGCCGGGTAGGGCGTGGTTAGCAAGAAAAGCACTACCACGGACATTGGTAATTTTTTTCACGTCTTCGCCATGGGCAATGCGATGAGCTATTTCAATTAATGGTCGTTCAGCATTACCATAAATAAGTAAATCGGCTTTCGAATCAAACAACACCGAGCGGCGTACTTTATCAGACCAATAATCATAATGAGCAATGCGGCGCAGGCTTGCTTCTATGCCACCAATAACCACAGGCACACCTTTAAACGCTTCTTTACAGCGTTGCGTGTAGGCGGTTACGGCGCGGTCTGGGCGCTTGCCGCCTTCGTCATTTGGCGTATAGGCATCATCATGGCGCATTCTACGCTCAGCAGTATATCGATTAATCATTGAGTCCATATTGCCAGCGGTGACGCCAAAAAATAAATTTGGTTTGCCAAGCTGCATAAAAGCATCTTTTGAATGCCAATCTGGCTGAGCAATAATGCCAACGCGAAAACCTTGTGACTCTAACATGCGGCCAATAATCGCCATGCCAAAGCTTGGATGATCAACATAGGCGTCGCCAGTAACAATAATAATGTCGCAGCTATCCCAACCTAAAACATCCATCTCAGCACGAGACATAGGTAAAAAAGGAGCAGTACCGTAGCACTCCGCCCAATATTTTGGGTAGTCGAATAAGCCTTGTGGCTGATGATGTGCTAATTGATTCATATTGTGCTCCTATAGATAGCAAGCGCCAGGCAAAAAGGAGTAGCATCTGTAAATCCATAACACTCAGCCCAATATTTGGCATAATCGAATAAGGCTTGTGGCTGTGCTTGGCTCATAGTTTACTCTACTTAGGTTTGATAATTTAACCACCTAAAAGGTGGCGCGCGATTATAGCAAGAAATGAATAGATTTTCTAAGAGAATAACCTGTTCTGGAGTAATTATTTGTTGGGCAATTTATTTGCAGTTAATTATGTACAGCTATTATTTACAGTTGAGCTCGATAGCATTTAATGAGCAATATTTACAACCGAAGAGGCTTTTGTTTTAATCAGGGCACAATAATCTTTCCATAAAAGATAATTAGCATGAAATTAACCCTTATAAGCACCACGATAATTACCGCTTTCGCGTTAAGTGGTTGTGATAAATCTAGCTCAGCCGATACTGAACTAAATCAAGCAACGCAAGCAACACAAGTAAAGCCTGCTGTGGTTGAGCAAACTAAGTCAGTTAATCATGCTAATTTAACGGCAGATGAGCTTTATCAACAAGCTTCACAAGCTTTGTTTAAACTAAGAGCGCCAGAAGCGACCATGTTTGGTTTATCAAGTGACGATATTGGTAAAGAATTTAATGATCAACTGGCCGATTTTAGCCCCCAAAAAGAAGCTGAACTGCGCCAGACATTAGCAAGGTTATCAACGCAGATTAGTGCTTATAAATTATCTGAGGCCACCAATACGGATAGAGACAATCAACAAGTAATGGCGGGGATCACGCAATATTTTGCCGGACATAAACACTTCTCCATCGGCTATATTGACGTGTGGATGGGCTTGTCGCCCTTTATTGTCAATCAAATTAATGGTCCGTTAATTGATATTCCCCGTATCATGCAAAATGATCAAGCGATCACTTCTAAGCAAGAGGCACTTAACTACATTGCCCGTTTAGACAAATTTGACACTATGATTGCCAGCATTGAAGAGAAGCTTAACTTTGATAGTGCACAAAATTGGCTGCCACCTAAAAGTACCGTAACAGGTGCCTTACGCTATTTAAAAGGTTTTACTAACGCAGAGCCAAAAGCGCACGTTTTTGTCACCAGTTTCACCGATAAGTTAACCGAGATTACTTCCCTTTCAGAACAGCAAAAGCAACAGTTAACAGCGCAAGTTATTGAAAAAGTAGCTAAGGTGGTTTACCCCGCTTACCAGTCAATAACAACAGCAACCGAGCAATTGTTAACTAAAGCACGCAGTGAGGCAGGTATTTGGGCGCAACCCAATGGTGAAGTTTATTATCAAGAAGCTATCCGCCAGTTAGGAGACAGTTCATTAAGTGCTGATGAAATTCATCAACTTGGTTTAGATGAAGTAAAGCGTATTAGCGAGCAAATGAATAGCATTCTTGTTAGTGAAGGCTACAAAAAAGGTACTGTTGGTGCTCGAATGGTCTCATTAAATGAAGAATCGCGTTTTTTGTATGAAGACTCGCAAGCAGGCCGAGAGCAGTTGTTAACTGATCTTAATGGTTATATTGATGAAATTACCCTGAAAATGGCACCTGTTTTTAAAACCAAGCCGAGCTATCAAGTACAAGTGCGCGCTTTTCCTGTCGAAATTCAAGATGGTGCGCCAGCAGTTGATGGCTCTAAACCTGGCATCTATTGGATTAATTTACGCGATATGAAAGCTAACCCTAAGTTTGGTTTGAAAACATTGACTTATCATGAAGCAAACCCAGGGCACCATTGGCAAGCGTCGTTGAATTTGGATCAAGCATCACTGCCGTTTTTACGTCGTATAGCGCCTTATAATGCTTATGCAGAAGGTTGGGCGCTCTATTCAGAAAAGGTAGCAAGTGAGTTAGGGCTTTATGAAAATGATCCCTTTGGTGATTTAGGACGTTTGCAGGCAGAGCTGTTTCGTGCGGTACGTTTAGTGGTTGATACTGGCATGCACCACAAACGTTGGACACGCGAGCAAGCAATAACCTACATGAGTGACATTACAGGTACTGCAGAGTCTGATGTTGTTGCTGAAATAGAGCGCTATATCACCTGGCCGGGACAAGCATTGGGTTATAAGTTAGGTATGCTTAAAATTTTGTCTTTACGCGAGCAAGCTAAGACTGAACTAGGAAATAAGTTTGAGTTAAGTGCCTTTCACGATGTGGTGCTACTTGGCGGTGCTGTGCCTATGGTTGTATTAGAGCGTAATGTTAAGCAATGGATTAAAGAACAGCGGTAAATTCATAGTAATGACACTAAAAGCCACGGGCACTTTTAGTGCTCGTGGCTTTTAGTGTCAGAGTAATAAAGTATGCCTAAGCGGCATGAGTTCTTGCGTATTTTCTAATGCAAAATACGTTTTTTCAATAACACACATTGTGTTTTTCCTGCGCAAGCTGAGTTTTCTAATTGGGTGATCTCTTCACTTGCAAAGTCAGTATTCGACAAAATAACCGCAGAGCAGTTGCCCTTACTTAATACTGATTTTATCTGCTCTAAATCTATTTTGGTATGAGATTTTATCGCACTTTTATAATTCACCATTAATATTTTTGATACGTCAACACCGTGTGTTTTGGCGAGTTTTTCTATTGAACTTTCTTCTGGATTGATAAATAAAACCCACTTTTTCTCTTGCTTATGTTGTTGGCAAATATGGGCATATTGGTTGGATAACTCATAGTTGTTGTTGACGTTAGTATGCTGTAACCAATTGACATTTAATTGAGAGACGGTATTGTCACCATCTGCTATCATGTTGATATTATTGCTGTTTACGTTAAACATAACCAATTACCTCTAACTAGATTAAGTAAAAATAGATATACTGTATAGATGTACAGTATATCTATTTTAAGTGATATTCAAGCATTATTTTGAAATCAATACTTTCAAAGCAATGACTTGTTTCTGCTTATCTTATTACAGCTATTTCTTGCAATATTAGATAATGCTCATATATGATGAGTTAGCTAAGTTTTTTATTGATAAAATTGCGAGGAGCAGAATATGAAAATAGAAGTAAATTTACTTGACGGGCAACAATTACAGGCTAATTTTGGTGAGCATCAAATCATCAGTGATCAAAGTATTGCCGTTGGCGGTAAAGCAGAGCATCCAGAGCCCTTTGATTATTTTTTAGCAAGCATGCCTTTATGTGCCGCCTTTTATATGCGTAAATTTTGTCAGCAACGAGACATCAGCACTACGGGTTTGAAAATAGTGCAAAATAATGAAAATATTTCTGAAGAGGATAGTTATAAGAAAAAAATTACCCTTGAAGTTATTTTACCCGACGGTTTTCCTAACAAGTATAATAAGGCAATTTTGGCTGCGGCAAATACTTGTACGGTTAAAAAAGTTATTCAAGCCATGCCAGAGTTTGATATTGCGATTATTTAACTATTTACGTATTTATTCAGCTTGAAAAGTATTACCAACACAGAGGTCACCATACTCACCGAGAATAATAAAAGTTCTGTGTAGTCTCAAAGAGCCCTCTGTGAAGCATCGCGGCTCTGTGGTGAATAGTTACCTATTTACTAAATAGTACCAGTGAGGAATAGTAAACCTCGCTAGAAAAATATTGTTTTTTAGCTTTTATCTCTTGATGGATGAAATTTTATCTTGAAAAAGAATATCTATTTATTAAATCATGTTATAGATATTTCCTATGAAAAACCTTAAATCATTACTTATTACTAGCTTATTCTTTTGTTCGAGTACGCTTATGGCTAAAACTATTGTTAGCCCTGCACATCAAGTCAACTTAGTTGAAGTATACAGCTCTCAAGGCTGTAGTAGTTGCCCTCCAGCAGAGAAATGGCTGGAGCAATTTAAAAGCCATCAACAACTTTTTAAAAAATTTATCCCGATCAATTTCCATGTTGATTATTGGGATCACATTGGCTGGAAGGATCCTTATGCGCAGCGACAGTTTACCCAACGACAACAGCGTTATAGTCATTTAAATTATATCCATAATATTGCGACACCGGGCTTTGTTGTTAATGGCAAGGGCTGGAATGGTTGGTTTCGCGGTAAGTCCTTACCAATAGACAATCAAAAGAAAGTGGGTAAATTAAGTGCCAATATTGATGACGGATTGATCAAAGTACAATTTGCACCTGAAAGCGAAACTGCCATTAAAATGCAAGTTCATGTTGCCATTCTGGGGTTTGATCAAATCACTCAAGTGACGCGTGGTGAAAATCGCGGACGTGATTTATCACATGACTTTGTCGTGCTAGGTTACAAGCGAGAAAAGTTAGGTAGGGAAGAAGGTCAATTATCAACCCAAATGTTACTGCCAACAACTAATGGGCATATTTCAGAGAAGCAGGCTATTGTTGTTTGGGTAGCTGAGCAAGATAATCCGCAGCCAATACAAGTGGTAGGAGATTGGCTGTAATACTCATTGAAGTTAACTATGAAAGTTCACGGCTAAAGCGCCAAGCGATGAAACGACTTATTTTTTGTCCTTGGGCCATATTTATTACTTTTATTTGTGCTACGTTAGCTTTTTTAAGGCTCAATTTTAGGGCCGATAAATGATCTTTTTTAGAAACTAAGCAAGTAAACCACAGCACTTGTGTTTGAAATTGCTTACTCTCTTTAATCATTTGGCGAATAAAGGCTAATTCGCCACCTTGACACCAAAGCTCTGCTTTTTGACCGCCAAAATTAAGCGCCGCTTTATGGTTACCTTTATCGGGCTGGTTCTTATTTTTCTTGTTCTTGTTCTTATCTTGCTTGTTTAAGTTTTGCCACTTTCGGTTAGTGCCTGCGCTGGCATCGGCTAAAGACTTATGAAAAGGTGGGTTACACATTGTTAAATGGTAATACTCACAGGTATTAATGATGCCGTCAAAAATACTTGTACTATTTTTTTGTAATCGACAGCTGATCTGTTTGGCAATATTCTTATTGGCATTAACATTGGTGTTAGCCATTTTAATAGAGATGGGGTCAATATCTGAGGCAACAAAATGCCAACCATATTCACGCGCACCCAAAATAGGATAGATGCAAGTAGCACCAGTACCAATATCTAATACAGACACTTTACGTTCAGCAGTTACCTTGCTCTCGGTTAATAAATCTTTAAGATAGTGAATATAATCAACTCGTCCTGGAATGGGAGGGCATAAGTAGCCCTGAGGAAAGTCCCAATGTTGAATTTGATAATGTTTTTTCAGTAAAGCAAGGTTCAACGCTTTCACGGCATTGGCGTTGCTAAAATCTATTGTCGCTTGTTGGTTATGCTTATTCTGTATAATAAAGGCAGATAAAGCCGGGGACGTTTTAACCAGAGCCGCAAAGTCATAACCCTGACGGTGTTTATTGTTTGGATGTAATGCCGTTTTGGTTGTCATTGCTTAGGTTTTTCACCAATGTTGAAATAACCATTACTGGTAAATTGCACCACCTGCGAGCGCTTTTTGCCAATAAGAATAGAGCCATCATCCATAAATAAGAAATTTTTCCAACAACGAGCAAATGTCGCCCAGGTAGTTTCAATAACATTGTCTCTGTTTGAGCAATAATAAATCACAGTATTATTATCCCAAGCGATATGGCTGGTAATTAACTCAGGTAAACTGTCTTCATTGCTGTCCCAAATACCTTCCCATTTACCTTGCTCTTGCCAATTGTTTTTATTAAAAGGCCAGTCACCTTTTTTAAAAAAATCAGGGTGATCTGCTTGGCGGCTAATAAAGGTATCCCACAGAACATTAGCACGCTCTTTTACCATAGGTTTGATTTTAGTTAGATCACTTTCAGAGATGGGTAAGCTTTTATGTTTGAAAATCCAAGCATTTTTTAATTGTTCTAACGGGATGTAACTCATTAATAGGCTCTGTTTCTTAGTGAAATGGGGACAGTGAAATATGAATAGGCTAATTATACCTAGAAGAGGAAAAATTAGTAAGTCTCAAGTTAGAATTGAAAAGTAAAAGTTTATTATAAACAAAAATAACTACTCCTAGGCAGTTTTGATGAATAGCGGTGATTTCTTAACACAGTAAATTGTACGTCTGTTAAACGTATAAGGGTTTGTCATGGTAGCTGTAGTATTGAAAAAAGATGCATGGTTAGATTTGAGAACAACCGTTCAAAATAAAAAATTACTCGCTCAAACGGAATTACTACATGGTGTGGATATGACTACCTTCACTTTTATGGCCACTATCTTCAAGGATAGCTAGCATTAGAAGAATATTTCTAAGGCGCTATCGCCGATATTACTCGTTACACTAAGCATTTTCCAAATGCGCTACTACAAAGAATATCGAAATAATATAAGGACATAAAGTCCAAGCAATCGTGCCAACAGTACCGTATAGTCGACTAAACAAATGACATATATGGCAATTTTATTTCTCGCTGAATCAATCGGAATTAGTGTTTAGCTACCAGTAACCGTTAGATTACAATTGATCAGCTCTTTAATCTCTGGCACACAGGAACCACAGTTAGTTCCTGCTTTGCAGGATTTACCCACAGCCTGTGGCGTAGTTAATTTACTGTCTTTTATTGCTGATAAAATTGTCTTTTCGCCGACGTTAAAACAAGCACAGATGATTTTACCTACATCCGGTGTACCCAACGGGGGCTTTCCGGTTAATAAGGCCATGCGCTCATCGTCCTTTAATGGCTCAGTGCGTAATGAATCAAACAATGAACCGATCCAGCCTCTCTGTGGTAAGCGACTATGAGGACTGATGATTAGTACGGCTTGTAATTCGTTAGCAGAAAAACAGGCGGTACGGAAAAGTGATTTTTTATCATCCTGATAGGTCTGCCAATTGAGTTTATTAGTATAAGGTGAAAGTTGGTTGGCCAGATGATATTGCCAATTGCGGATCTTTCTACTGCTGGCTACTTCGTAATGAAAATAACCGTTACCTTTAATCAATACCGTGTAATCAATACCATCTAATACTAGCGGGTGGCGGGAAATGATAAAACCATGCCACTGCGCATCATAGGCTTTAATCTTAACCGGTGTATGTTTGCTCTCCGGTTGTTTCGAAATAGGATCTATGACGGGGTTTACCAACGCCCCCATACGACCTTGACTACTGAATTGCGCTGTCCAATGCATGGGTACAAAAATAACACCTTGAGGTAGCGTCTCGGTGACAACTACCCGGGCTAGCATTTTCCCCCACTCACTTTCGATCTGAGCCAGTTCCCCCTGAATCAGGCCGTAATCGAGTGCATCCGCCGAGGTGATTTCGACAAAGGGTTCAGGTTTATGTTGATTCAAACGGGGCGCTAAAGCGGTGCGTGTCATGGTATGCCATTGGTCTCGCAGCCTTCCGGTATTTAATATCAATGGCCATTGCGGGTTGGGTAAGTTTGCCGGCAGTTTGAACTGTATTGGGGTGAAGTTGGCTTTTTGTGTCGGCGTAAAGAATTTTCCTTGGGAAAAAAGACGTGCCGTGCCTTGCGGTCGCTTTGCGGTAATGGGCCATTGTGTTGGGGGGAAATTGTTGTAATCATCTTCACTGATATCGGCCAACAGGGAAATATCAAAGTCACGTAATCGTTGCTTTTTGTTATTCTCAAAACCAGACAAGCGCGCGTGTTCACGAAATATTTCAACAGTAGACTGGTAAGCAAAACCATGGGTAAAACCCATTTTTTTGGCCACCTGCGTAATGATCCACCAGTCAGGTTTAGCGTCGCCAGCCAGCGGCAGTAGCGCTCGCTGGCGGGAGATGCGGCGTTCCGAGTTGGTCACTGTGCCGTCTTTTTCACTCCAGCCTGCTGCCGGTAATTTAATATGAGCCAAATCTAGGGTATCAGTGTGGGCCACACAGTCTGAGACCACCACAAACTCACACTTTTCCAGCGCCTGTTTAACCTTGTCTGCATTTGGCATACTCACTACCGGGTTGGTGGCCATGATCCAGATGGCTTTAATTTTTCCATCAGCCACGGCATCAAAAATCTCGGTGGCAGTAAGACCGGCTTTATCGGCTATGTTATCACTTTGCCAAAACCGTTTAACTCGCTCGATATCTTTAGGATTAAAATCCATATGTGCCGCGAGCTGATGTGCTAGACCACCGACTTCACGGCCGCCCATGGCATTGGGTTGACCCGTTAAAGACAGCGGTCCACAACCAGGTTTACCAATACGTCCTGTGGCCAGATGGCAATGTAAAATAGCACTCACCTTGTCAGTTCCCGAAGATGATTGATTCACCCCTTGACTATATAAGCTCAAGGTTTTATCTGTGTTTTTATACCAGCGATAAAACGTTTCAAGAATGTGGGGGGCAACCTGACATTTCTGGGCGACTGTGGCAATATTCAGAGCGTCATTTTGTGCAGCGATAATGGTTTCTTCAAACCCCTGAGTATGCTGCTGAATAAACGCCTGATCTAGGGCATTCTCCTGATACAGATAACTTAATAAACCATTAAACAATGCGACATCAGTGCCAATTTTTACCGGGATGTGAAGATCCGCGATATCACAGGTTGAGGTTTTTCGTGGGTCAATGACCACAACCTTGAGCCGCGGATTATTTTCTTTAGCAGCTTGAATACGTTGAAAAGAAACAGGGTGACACCAGGCGGTATTGGAACCAACTAAGATAATCAGCTCGGCCTGTTCATAATCGTCATAACAGGCTGGCACTGTATCGGAGCCAAAAGTTCTTTTATGACCCGACACTGATGACGACATACACAGGCGGCTGTTGGTATCGATATTGGCTGAACCAATAAAGCCTTTCATCAGTTTATTGGCAACATAATAATCTTCAGTTAATAACTGACCCGAACCATAAAAGGCAATAGCGTCAGGGCCGTATTGCTCGATAACCTGATTAAATTTGTTAGCCACGGTCGCTAGCGCAGTGCCCCAATCTGCCGGTTTGCCATACACCTGAGGCACTAATAAACGGCTAGACAGTGCCAGAGTTTCCGCTAATGAAGAGCCCTTAGAACATAAACGTCCAAAGTTGGCTGGGTGATCGTCATCGCCAATCACAATAACTTCACGGGTATCACTATTGACCTTAGCGGTGATCCCGCAGCCGACCCCACAATAAGAGCAGGTGGTTTTGACGGTGGTGGCAATCAAGTTTTGTTTTGTTTTATTTGTCATCTTAACTCTCTACTACCAAGTTTTGTTGAAAATAAGCTTGGCCAAAGATTAGTAATTCCCGCATGTCTTCGATATTGGTTCGTTGTTCTAGCAAACTTTGATACCAGGCGCCATCGCCAGTTGCGCCGAAAAGTACCAGGCCGATGATATGTTTGTTTTTGATCACCAACTTTTTATATACTCCGGCACTGGGATCGCTAAATTGGATAATTTCGCAGTCCTCGTCACCATTAAATTCACCCAACGAAAATAGATTAATACCGGTAACTTTCAGTTTGGTCGCGCTGGGCAGGGTTTTATATTGGGCAACACCATGATCGCATAAGTGGTTAGCACACACTTTAGCTTGCTCAAACAACGGCGCAACCAAGCCAAAGGTATCACCCCGATGTTGAATACATTCACCAACGGCATAAATACTTGGATCATAGGTTTGCAAGGTATCACTGACAACGATGCCCTTATCACAGTAAATACCGGCACTTTGTGCCAGAGCCATATTGGGGCGAACGCCAATAGCCATAACAAACAGATCACAGGACAGCTCACTGCCATCGGCAAAGGTCACGGCTTTAACATGGCCCTTGCCATTATCAACTAACGTCAGGGTTTTTGCGGGCATTTTAAACCGGACCTCGCGTTGTTCTAATGCTTGCTGTAACAGATATCCTGCGGTACTGTCTAACTGACGGTTTAACAGGATTGCGTTGCTGTGCACAACAGTCACTTGCATGCCTCTTTGCGCAAGCCCATTAGCAGCTTCCAGCCCTAGCAAACCTCCTCCTAGCACCACAGCATGTGTTTTGTGTTTGCTGTAGTCGAGCATTGTATTTACGTCATAGACATCACGAAAGGCAACCACCCCCTGAAGATCATGGCCTGGAATTGGCAAAATAAAAGGGTTAGAGCCGGTAGATATTATCAATCGGTCATAGTGGACCTGAGTGCCATCTTTGCTGGCAACGATTTTTCGGCTGCGGTCTATGTTGATCACCGTCTTGTCAGGACCCGCATGCAAAATTATGTTGTTGTCTTTATACCATTGACGATCATTAATCATAATGTCTTCAATAGATTTCTCGCCACACAGTACAGGAGATAACATGATGCGGTTATAGTTGCCGTAGGGCTCAGCACCAAAAACAGTGATGGCATACTTTTCTGGGCTGTTAGATAATATCTCTTCTACGGCTTTCATTCCGGCCATGCCATTGCCGATTACCACAAGTTGCTGTTTCATTTATACTCCATAAATGTCAAGCCGATCTGCTTTGGCTCCTTTCAAGTCTATAAGAGGCAATTTATGTTCCATTATTTTCTTTGCGTCAGTAATCCCTTTTGAATCTTGATGTTACTGGTTTTGTCGTTGGTAGTGTTTTTATTCATCGTGACTGAACTCAAATATTGCGTCGAGATGGTGCACTGACTTGAATCTAGTTATAGAAATTGTGCACTGACCTGAATCTAATTATATAGGCTATCGCTAGCAGAAATAGCGCGGGTGGTATTATTGAGTCGCTCGGTTGTATTCTCAACATATTGTGTCACTCAGATTGGTATTAACAAAACGGGACATGCTGATTTTTTGATAATGGCTTGACTAACACCACCCAGCAGTATGCCAGTAACCACACCATGTCCATGAGTACCCATCACAATTAATTCAGCACTAATTTTTTGTTCTACTTCGAGTATTGATAGGCTAGGAACACCTTTTATAAATATAGCATGTGTCTCAATGCCATCGTTTCGAATCCTTTTAGCAAGTGCATTCAGCTTTGCTGTTTCATGGGGATAATCATGAGTCATTTCATCAACTGGGTCGCCGTGATCCCTACCACTGATATCCCTAATAGGTTGCTCTATATGCACAAGGTAAATAGACCCAGAAAATGCCTTTGCCATTTGCATAGATTTTTGGATTATTTTCTCCATGCCATTGGAAAAATCTATTGGCACTAAAATTTTCTGCATATTTTTATACTTTCCAGTTAGATGTGAACGTCTCAGGCCGTCAGAAAATTAATTTTACCTGTATTGCGGTATAGCTACGTTAAAGTAACAAGAAACATAGCTAAACTAACTAAATATCACACACTTTAACTTTCAATCTAGTCGCTTATTTTGATTAGTCAATAATTAGTCAACAATCATTCGATAATTGATATTTTAACTGAATATACTAGCGGAGTAGCATGCCTAAAGCGTTACTGCTTACGGGTCAACCACTAACGAAAACACGACTATTTCTCCGAAAAAAATTATACATCCTATCAGTATCGCTAATGAGCTTCTATACTCAAAACACTGTGTTTTTTAAGACAGAGGAAACTAATCAATGAACCGAAAAAATATCATTGTCATCGGAAACGGTATGGTAGGTTATAAATTTTGTGAACGACTGTTCAATAAAGATACTAAAAAACAATTTAAAATCATAACCTTCTGTGAAGAGCGACGTCCTGCTTATGACCGCGTTCGCCTCTCTGCTTATTTTGAAGGTAAAACCGCCGAAGATCTGAGCATGGCGAGTATTGATTGGTATAAAGAACGTAATATCGATCTCTATCTCGAAGATAAAATTATTAGTATTGATCGTGTCAATAAAACGGTGACATCGAGTAAAGGTAAAACATTAAGCTTTGATAAAATTGTCATGGCAACAGGTTCAAGCCCTTTTGTTCCCCCTGTGCCTGGGATTGATAAAGCAGGTGTTTTTGTTTACCGAACCATTGATGACCTAGAAGATATTATTGCCTATGCTAAAAAGTGTAAAACCTGTGTGGTCATCGGTGGTGGTCTGCTCGGTCTCGAAGCGGCTAAAGCGGCTCAGGAACTCGGGCTGAAAACCGATGTAGTTGAGTTTGCATCAAGACTGATGCCGAGACAGGTAGATGACGCTGGCGGGGAAATGCTCAAGCGACTTATCGAAGCTCAGGGTATGACGGTTAATTTAAACAAAAACACTAAAAATATCGTCGGTGATGTTAGTGTTACCGGAATGAAGTTTGCTGATGATAGCGTAATAAATACGGAGATGATCATCATTTCTGCTGGCATCCGTCCTCGTGACGAACTCGCTAAAGCATGCGGTGTGACCGTAGGATCTCGTGGCGGTGTATTAGTGAACTCTTCTCTGAAAACGTCTGATGATAATATCTACGCCATTGGTGAATGTGTAGTTTATGGCGATATGATTTATGGTCTGGTGGCACCCGGTTTTATTATGGCAGATGCCGTGGTCGAACAACTCACCGGCAATTCAGCTGCGACATTTACTGGTGCGGATATGTCGACCAAGCTCAAACTGATGGGCACAGACGTTGCCAGCTTTGGCGATATCGAGCCACAGGATATACCATGCAAAGATATTGTCCTGAATAATCCACATACTGGAGTTTACAAGAAACTGCTAATCTCAGAAGATGGCAACAGGCTACTCGGTGGCGTTCTTGTTGGTGATGCAGCAGAATATGGTACTCTGCTGCAAATTTATCAAAACAAAATGCAGCTTCCTGCTGATCCCATGAGTCTTATTCTTCCTCGAAATGACGATGCTGAAAGTGGTATTGGCATTGGTGATCTTCCCAACACTGCGCACATTTGTTCTTGTGAAAATGTCACTAAAGGTGATGTGCTTGATGCCATTGAAAATCAAAACTGCGACTCAATAAGTGCGATAAAATCATATACTAAAGCCGGCACCGGTTGTGGTGGTTGTGTGCCTATGCTGACCGATCTTTACCAATATAAAATGGCTCAGGACGGTATTGAAGTCAGTAAAGCGCTTTGTGAACACTTTGCACTCAGTCGTGAAGAAATGTATCAGGTTGTCCGCGCTACCGGAATTAATACTTTTGCTGATCTTATTGCTCAACACGGGAAAGGTACGGGGTGCGAAATATGCAAACCAACGGCTGCGTCTATCTTTGCCAGTGTTTTTAATGAACATATCCTCAGCCATGCCCCTCTTCAAGATAGCAATGACGCCTTCCTCGCTAACATTCAGCAAGATGGCACATACTCAGTCATCCCCGGTATTCCTGGCGGCGAAATCACCCCTGACATGCTAATGGTTATTGCTCAAGTAGGCAAAGACTTCGACCTTTATACAAAAATTACTGGTGGTCAGCGCATAGATCTACTTGGCGCTCGGCTCGATCAACTGCCTGCTATCTGGAATATTTTGATTAATGCGGGTTTTAAATCAGGTCATGCCTACGGAAAATCACTGCGAACCGTTAAATCTTGTGTTGGCTCTACTTGGTGCCGATATGGTGTTCAGGACAGCACTAGCTTGGCTATTGAACTCGAAATACGTTATCGGGGTCTGCGTTCACCGCATAAAATTAAGGGCGCCGTCAGTGGCTGTACCCGTGAATGTGCTGAAGCACAATGTAAAGATTTTGGGGTTATTGCCACGGAAAAAGGCTGGAATCTCTATGTTTGTGGCAATGGTGGTATCAAGCCTCGCCATGCCGATCTGCTGGCTTCGGATATCGACAAAGATACGCTGATCAAATACATCGATATCTTCCTGATGTATTACATCAAAACCGCCGATCGTCTGCAGAGAACGGCGAACTGGATGATGAAACTCCCTGGCGGGCTCGACCATCTAAAAGCCGTTGTTATTGACGATTCATTGGCAATTAATACCGAACTCGAAGCACAAATGCAACATGTGGTTGACACCTACGAGTGTGAATGGACAAGTACTCTCAACGATCCTGAAAAACTCAAACGCTTTAAACACTTCATTAACTCTGATGACCAGGATGAAACAGTGCAGTTCACCAGAGATCGTGAACAGATCCGACCGTTACAGCACAGTGAAAAAGGCCTGAGAGATGTTTAATCACTAAACTAAACTAAATAAACAGAGATGCAAAGTACTAGAAGCGCTGGCATCATTGGCATGAGACAATAACAGAGACTGATATTATGAACAAAGAATGGATTAATGTTGGCGCAGTAGTAAACTTTGCTAAAGACCTAGGATCCTGCGTTAAGGTCAATGGTCTGCAAATTGCTGTTTTTAACCTCCCCAAAAATAACCAATGGTATGCCGTGCAAAATCTTTGCCCCCATGACAAGCGGATGGTTCTTTCTCGCGGCATCATAGGTGATAAGGAAGGCGAGCCGAAAGTAACTTGCCCTTTGCACAAAAACAGCTTTTCCCTAAAAAACGGCAAACACGTTAGTGAAGGCGATGTTGACGATATCACTACTTACCCGGTAAAAGTCAAAGACGGAGACGTATTTTTGGAAGTCTCTGTATAAAATAAGCTTTACAGGCTGACGATTTTGAGGAGAAGTGGCGCCCGCTAAAAGTTGTCAGGCATCAGAATATTTTACGCTGGCTAATTCGAGCGGTAACACAGGCACTATTTTCGTGACTCGATATGCAACTTAGCACATCAAGATTCTATGTCAGTTTTATGATCATCAAGCCGAGGTCAATGTCGAGAATAGTTTTGCTGCCGCAAAGCTGTGTCGCAAGGTATGCATAGACACATTTTCGATGAGCACATAGCATTTGATATTAGAGATTGTGGTAAGGCAAATATCTTATTGTTAAACCGCAGAGTATTCCATCTACTGAGAGCTTTGGAACGCCAACAATAACTCAAGGTTAGTTTATAAAATTGATATATTTTAAATTAATCGATGAAAGATAAGTTTATGCTAAAATATTTTTAGTGCAGAAAAATAAAAAAGCCATTGTGTACATGGTAGTGCACACAATGGCTTTAAGTTAGTTATTACTAACTCGGAATTTGGTGCTCGCTGCGGGACTCGAACCTGCGACACCTTGCATGTCATGCAAGTACTCTAACCAACTGAGCTAAGCGAGCTTAATTTTTCTTATTCATAGTGTTGATTGAATGTTTCAACGGGCGCTATGTTAGCCGCCTACTTATGTGCTTGCAAGTGCTTTTGAGTAAATCTACCAAATTTTAATTTGATTGCTTATTTTTAAAGCAAATTTAGCTTGCCAAAGCAAAACGTCTTTGAATTACCTTTAAGCGCCAAGCAAGTAACACGGCAGCAGTTGTTAAGCCAATAATAAAACCTATCCAAAAACCATAAGGCCCCATTTTTGGAACAACCCAGTCGGTAATACCTAAGATTAAACCAACGCTTAATCCCACTAACCAGTATGAAACAAAAGTGATGTATAAAATAGATTTAGTGTCTTTATAGCCCCTTAATGCACCAGCAGAAACAACTTGTACTGTGTCTGAAAACTGATACAAAGTGGCTAGCAACATAATGTTAGCCGCAAGCGCTATGACAGGCGCTTCAGTGGTATAGATACTAACAATAGGCACTCTAAAAAGTACGGTAATAGTGGCTGTAAACACCGCAAGCAGTAAACCTAATACAATTGCGTGAGTTGTATAGTCTTGTGCCTGTTTATTATTGTTGTGCCCTATGGCGTAACCTACTTTAATTGTTGTTGCCATGGCTAAACTTAATGGCACCATAAATATCAAACCACTGAAATTGAGTGCAATTTGATGACTTGCCACCACTTCTGCGCCAAATGGCACTAAAATAATAGCGACAATAGCAAATAGGCTTACTTCAAATAATAAAGATAAAGCAATAGGGATACCTAAATTAAGAATATGTTTGATTTTTTGCCAATCAGGCCAGTAAAATTTATCAAACAGTGACGTTTGCTTTAACACTTTAGAGTTAAAAGCATAAATCGTCATGCTGATAAACATTGCCCAATATACTAGTGCCGTGGCTACGCCGCAGCCGGCACCTCCTAATGCAGGTGCACCAAATTCTCCGTAGATAAAAATGTAGTTGGCGGGAATGTTAACTAATAAACCAATAATACTAATGACCATGGTTGGTTTAGTATAAGACAAACCTTCAGAATAATTTCTTAACACTAAATAAAGGCAGTAACCCGGAGCGCCCCAAACAATATATCGTAAGTAATCAAATAATAAGGGCTTTAGCTTGCCTTCTAATTCAATGGCGGGTGCAATAATAGGCGCAAGCAGATAATACAAGCCAATAAGTGATAAGCCTAGCGTTAAGGCAATCCAAGCGGTTTGATAAGTTTGCTCACTAATAGCAAGGTAGTTTTTTGCGCCAGCAAGTTGAGAAACGATGGCGGCAAGTGCCATGATCAAGCCGTAAACCGTTAATATCAACGGTAGCCAAATACTGTTTGCTACCGCAACGGCCGCCATATCGGTAGCGCTAACCCGACCCGCCATAACAATGTCAACAAAGCCCATAAGGTTTTGAATCAGTTGTGCGATTAAAATTGGATAAGCAAGTTTTACTAAACTTTTAGTATGAGAAAAAAAGGAGGTAAGGTTCATTAAGTTTTGAAAATATATTATAGGATGAAAAAATAAAGTTAAGTCATCATATTGAAGATGTGGTGTGCAGGCAACTAATTAAAATATTTGTTCATCATCACTATCAATAGCAAGTTGAATTTTTTGGTGATACTCGTCAATGTGTAATTTATAATGGATTTCTTTACAGCAGGCAGGGCATTCGTCATAAAAATCTTGATCACCGCCAGATGAATCAATGGTTATTCTTAAGTGATGGCCACAATGTGGGCACTCAATTCGTTCTTCGTTAATTTTTTTAGTCATGTTTTTTACCAATAGTTACTTAATTAATATGAAAAATCCCTGTAAAATTTATTAATAATGAGTAGGGTTTGTTTCCTTAAAATTTCCATTATTCAAGTATGATTCAAGTGTTATTCATTGCTAATTTCCCAAACCTTAATTAGTGAACTGTAGTTGATATTATTCTAGATAAAATAGCTTTGGCTTGTTCTATATATATACCACCAAAAATATTGGCATGGTTGAGAACATGGTAAAAGTTATAGACTAATTTTCGTTGTTCATAGCCATCATCAAGAGGATATTCAGCTTGGTAGCCATGATAAAAGTCATCAGGGAATTGACCAAATAATTCAGTCATCGCAATATCAACTTCTCTATCACCATAATAGCAAGCCGGATCGAAAACCATGCCTTGTTCAAAGGTGAAGCCAGTATTGCCTTGCCATAAATCTCCGTGCACTAAACAAGGGGTTACGTAATGGTGTAGTAAAGCGTCGTGACAAATTTTAGCAATGTGTTCAATATTACCCAGTAAAATGGACTTTTCGCTAAGTAATTGCAGTTGCCAAGCAATACGCTGCTCAGAGAAAAATGTTGTCCAGTTACTACTCCAATGATTAGGCTGAATGGTATTACCAATAAAGTTGTCATGTTGCCAACCAAATTGACCATGAGCCGTTTCTTGATGCATTTGAGCAAGTTGTTGGCCTAATTGGTACCAAAGCACAGGTTTAGCCCTGCTAAAGGCGATGTAATCAAGCACTAAAAAACTCTTGTCTAAACTAATGCCTATGGTGGTGACGTCAGGACAGGCAATGTGAGTGAGTGATTTTAGTTGTTTGAGTGAATAAGCTTCCGCTTGAAAGTTGATTAAGTTTTCTTTGCTGTTCAGTTTGACGAAAAAACTTCGGCTACCATCTGATATTTTAAATGATAAATTGAGCGGTTGATCATTGGCGTCCAGAGGCGTTCCGCTAGATAAACCCGCGGACAAAGGCACTTTTTGTGTAATAACAAATGGAATGGCTGTTTCTGCACTAATAGCTTGCTCTATAAGATGCCACATAGTTTCACCAGAAGCTTGCTTGTATTTTAACGGTTGTTAAATTTAGTATAGCCGCTTTTAATGAAAGTGACGGCGGTGTCTTTATTTTCAGTGAAATATCTCTTTTTTGACTTATCCTCTGCATTAAATACAAACTCTTGTTTCAACTAACCATCACTCTCAGGTAAAATAGTGGCTTATCATATTTTCCTTTTTATTTTGGATTTCAAAACATGCTGCGTTTAACTGAGATTAAATTACCCTTAGATCACCAAGCTGATGCTATTGAGCAGGCTATACTGAAAAAATTGGCGATAACATCGGATGATTTAATTGAATTTACCGTATTTAAACGCGGTTATGATGCCCGAAAAAAGAATAATATTTTGCTCATTTATACGCTAGATATCAGTACCCATAAAGAGGCTCTATTGTTAGAAAAATTTAACCAAGATCCCCATGTGAAACCGACGCCTGATATGGAATATAAATTTGTTGCTCAAGCCCCTAAACAATTAACACAACGACCTGTGGTTATTGGTATGGGCCCTTGCGGTTTGTTTGCTGGTTTAGTGTTAGCACAAATGGGTTTTAACCCTATCATTCTAGAGCGAGGCAAGGAAGTTAAAAAACGCACTAAAGATACCTTTGGTTTTTGGCGCAAAAAAATTCTTAATACCGAATCAAATGTGCAATTTGGTGAAGGTGGTGCGGGTACTTTTTCTGACGGTAAACTTTATAGTCAAATAAAAGATCCAAAACATTATAGCCGTAAAGTATTGCATGAATTTGTTGATGCGGGCGCGCCGAAAGAAATTTTATATGTCAGTAAACCGCATATAGGTACCTTTAAATTAATCATGATGGTAGAAACCATGCGCGCCAAAATTATCGAATTGGGTGGTGAGGTTCGTTTTGAGCAAAAAGTTGAAAAAATTCATTTTAAAAATGATGAGAGCATCACTTTTGAAGAAAGTAACCTTACAGATTTTACTGCTAAGCAAGTACAAGGGGTAACACTTGCCAGTGGTGAGCATATTGAAACTAATCATATTGCACTTGCCATTGGTCATAGTGCTCGCGACACCTTTAAAATGTTACATGATGAAGGTGTTTATATTAAGGCTAAACCTTTCTCTGTCGGATTTCGAATTGAGCATGAGCAATCTGTGATTGATGATGCTCGCTTTGGTGACAATGCAGGCAATAAAATTTTAGGAGCAGCAGACTATAAACTGGTTCATCATGCGGGTAATGGCCGTAGTGTCTATAGTTTTTGTATGTGTCCGGGAGGGACTGTAGTGGCAGCAGCATCAGAAGAAGGACGTTTGGTGACCAACGGCATGAGTCAATACTCCCGTAAAGAACATAATGCCAATAGTGCTATTGTTGTTGGTATTGAACCTAAAGATTATACGTTAGGTAAATTTGCCGCTAAAGATGATTCTGTACTGGCTGGCATTGAATTTCAACGTCGGTTAGAAGAGCAAGCATTTAGGCTAGGCGGTGAAAATTACGATGCACCAGTGCAACTTGTTGGTGATTTTTTAGCGGGCAGAAAAACAGGTGAGCATGGTCGTGTTACTCCCTCATATAAACCGGGTGTAACTTATTGTGATTTAAGTGGCGCTTTACCTGATTATGCGGTTGCCGCTATTCGAGAAGCCTTGCCTGCGTTTGAGAAAAAGATCAAAGGCTTTTCCATGAGTGAAGCAACTTTAACCGCCGTTGAAACGCGTACGTCATCACCCATTCAAATCACCCGTGATAAGCAAAATATGCAAAGTTTAAATGCGAAAGGCTTGTTCCCAGCAGGTGAGGGGGCCGGTTATGCGGGCGGTATTTTGTCAGCAGGCATAGATGGCATAAAAATAGCTGAAGCTATGGCATTATCAATGTTAGAAAGTTAGTCCAATTTAGTTGTGTTTTAAAAGTGTGCTGGCGTCGGGGTTATCATTTAATAACCTCGTCATATCTTCAATACTTAATGGTTTGCTAAATAAATAACCTTGACCATAATCGCAGCCTAAATGTCTTAATGACTCAAGCTGTTGCTCTGTTTCAATACCTTCGGCAACCACCTTTAAATTTAACGCATGTGACATAGAAATCACCGCGTTAATTAATGCTTTATCTTTATAGCTGGAGGTCATTTCACTGATAAAGCTACGATCTATTTTCAATACATCAAAAGGATATTCTCTAAGGTAGCTAAGCGAAGAGTAACCAGTACCAAAATCATCCATAGCCATTTTAATACCAAGTTCGGTAATAGTTTTCAGCACCTTTTTCACATGGACATGACCTGATAGCAGAACTCCTTCGGTAATTTCTAGCTCTAAAAGTGCGGGTGAAACCTTGTTTTTTTCAAGGTTTGCTTTGATCATATCAATGAGTTGTAAGTCTCTAAATTGTCGAGGTGATAAATTTACGGCAACTTGAAAATTAATATTAAAATTTTGTTGCCAAATAGCCGTTTGTTTTAATGCTTCTTGCAGCACAAATTGACCAAGTTGAATAATAGCGCCAGTGTGTTCAGCAATACTGATAAATTCATCAGGAGGTACATTGCCCAATATAGGATTATGCCAACGCAGTAATGCTTCTGCCCCCATTATTTTGGAGCTAACAATATCTACTTTAGGTTGGTAATAAACACAAAATTCATTTCTAGACAGTGCACCATGCAGTTGCTCCTCAATGGCTAAACGCCGTTGAGCGCATTCGTTCATTTGGCTAGTGTAATAAGAATAGGTATTTCTGCCACATTCTTTGGCAGCGTACATAGCCGAGTCTGCATTACGAAGTAATTCAGAAGAATCACTGGCATCATTAGGATACACAGCAACACCAATACTTGTTGTCAGTAGTAACTCTCTTGAATTAATGACAAACATATTTCTAAATTGTTTCAGTAAGCTCTCTACTATGGGTTGGGCTTCTTTAGGCGTTTTTAAGCCGCCAAGTATGATAATAAATTCATCACCACCTAGGCGACCTACTGTATCTATACTACGGACAACATGGCGCAAGCGATCGGCAGCATCAATTAATAGTCGATCACCCACTTCATGGCCTAAAGTGTCATTCACTTTTTTAAAATCATCCAAGTCTAAAAATAATAGTGCAACGAGCTCATTATTTCTTTTGGCTTCTTTACAGGCAATGGTTAGCCGGTCTAGGGATAAGAAACGGTTGGGTAAAAAAGTTAACGAGTCGAAGTGGGCTTGATGAAGAATTTTTTCTTCATGCTCTTTTTGCACACTAATATCTGAATGTGTGCCAATAAAGCGTAAAGGAGTGCCATTTTCATCACGTTCGACAATTTTACCTTTGCCGTGGATCCACATATAAGTATTGTTCTTTCGTAAAAACCTAAATTCAATATCAAAGTTACTTGAAGTGCCTGCTAAATATGATTGACAGCTATTAGTGGCGTGAACAACATCATCTTTATGCACTCGTTTTTGCCATTCTTCAAGTGCATAAGGAAATTCGTCTTTTTTATAGCCAGCCATAGTGTAGTAACGTTCATCAAACTCTACCAAGCCAGTATCAAGGTGCCAATCCCAAACACCGTCATTGGCTATTTGTATTATTACGCTATTGCGTTTTTCACTCTTTAATAAAGCTTTTTCGGTGACTATTCGTTCGCTAATATTAAGTACGGTACTCAAAACATAAGCTTGCCCAGTTACGGTTATATTTCGGTTAACCACTTCTGACATGAAAATAGTGCCATCATTTTTTTGCAATAATACTTGTGCTGTTAAGTTTTCTTTGACGGTTTTAGTTTGCCCAAAAGAAGCATGATCTTGTTCAGGCGCTTTCAGATCAAAGACGGTCATCGTTAATAATTCGGTCTCGCTATAGCCCATCATTTGACAAAAATAAGGATTAACAAAAACGTAACGGCCTTTTAAATCGGCAACACTAATACCTTGTGATGATTCATTCACTAGGGTTTGGAAAAAAATTTCACTTTCTGTTGATGATTTTGGACTTTCTAAATACATAACAGCATCTTGCCACTATTTAAGTTGATTTTTGTTGTTAAATAAATAATAGCCTACTTTTATTAATTTTTTATGTTTTCATCAGATATTTGGTTAATATTACTTGTGTATGAACAGCAAGGCTTTTACAATTGCTGGCAATTAATGTAAATCATTTTTTTAAAGAGCTATAGATACTCATGTTATCTCAATATGCAGGAAACTCGCATACTTGAAGTATCATGGGTATGGCTCTTTTTCTATTTTAAATATCTCTAATAAATGTCACGTGACACTTGGTATGTGCCACCACTGATAAGGAAAATTTCATGCCTATAATTACTCTCCCTGATGGTTCAACCCGTTCTTTTGATTCTGCTGTATCGGTAATGGATGTCGCCCTAGATATCGGTCCAGGCCTTGCTAAAGCAACTATTGCTGGCCGTATTAATGGTGATTTAGTCGATGCTTGTGAATTAATTGAAGCCGATGCCGCCTTACAACTTATTACCAGTAAAGATGATGAAGGATTAGAAATAATTCGTCACTCTTGTGCGCATTTATTAGGTCATGCAATTAAACAATTATGGCCTGACACTAAAATGGCTATCGGCCCTACTATCGATAATGGTTTTTATTACGATGTCGACCTAGAACATACCATCACGACAGATGACTTAGTTAAACTTGAAAAGCGTATGACCGAATTGGCGCGTACCAATTATCAAGTGGTGAAAAAAGTAGGTTCGTGGCAAATAGCCAGAGATGCTTTTGAAGAACGTGGTGAAAGCTATAAAATTGAAATTTTAGATGAAAATATCTCTCAAGATGATACACCTGCTTTATATCACCATGAAGAATATATTGATATGTGCCGTGGTCCACATGTACCTAGTATGCGTCATTGTCACCATTTTAAATTGATGAAATTAGCGGGTGCTTACTGGCGCGGTGATAGCGACAATAAAATGTTACAACGCGTTTATGGCACAGCATGGGCTGACAAAAAGCAGCTTAAGGCTTATATTCAGCGCCTAGCTGAAGCCGAAAAACGTGATCACCGTAAAATTGGTAAAACCTTAGATTTATTCCATTGGCAAGAAGAAGCGCCGGGTATGGTGTTTTGGCATAATGATGGTTGGACTATTTATACTGAGTTAGAAAAGTTTATTCGTGAAAAATTACATGAATATGATTATGACGAAGTTAAAGCACCTATGATGATGGACAGAAGCCTGTGGGAAAAATCAGGTCACTGGGATAAATATGCTGATGGTATGTTTACCACCACGTCTGAAAAGCGTGAATATGCCATTAAACCAATGAATTGCCCAGGTCATGTGCAAATTTTTAATCAAGGTTTGAAATCATACCGAGACTTACCATTACGTATTGCTGAGTTTGGTTGTTGTCATCGTAATGAACCATCAGGCTCACTACACGGTTTAATGCGTGTACGTGGCTTTACCCAAGATGACGCTCATATTTTCTGTATGGAGTCACAAGTACAAGCGGAAGTAACCAAATGTATTGAAATGGTTTACGACGTTTACGGCTCATTTGGTTTTGAAGATGTTATTGTTAAATTATCAACACGTCCTGAAAACCGTATTGGTAGTGATGAAATATGGGATAAAGCTGAAGCGGGTCTTGCGCAAGCATTAACTGATAGCAACATTGAATTTGAATATTTACCGGGTGAGGGCGCATTCTACGGTCCTAAAATTGAATTCACCTTAATGGACTGTTTAGGTCGTGCGTGGCAATGTGGCACAGTGCAGCTTGATTTTGCCTTACCAGAGCGTTTAGGCGCGACTTATGTTGGTGAAGACAACGAACGATATACTCCTGTCATGATCCATCGAGCTATTTTAGGCTCATTAGAACGTTTTATTGGTATTTTAATTGAAGAGTACACGGGGAAGTTCCCAACGTGGTTATCGCCAATTCAAGCAACAATTATGAATATTACCGACAAACAGGGTGAATATTGTAAAAAAGTTGTTAAAAAACTAAAAGAAAATGGCTTTAGAGCAAAACTAGACTTGAGAAATGAGAAAATAGGCTTTAAAATCCGCGAGCACACTTTAAAGAGAGTTCCTTAAAGTTAAAACGAGACAATAAACAAAGTTTCGAGCAGTGAATTTATAAAAATGATTTGCTCAGGAACTTAAAATAAATAATAGCTATTTAATTTACACAGTTTTGTAACTTAGATAGCCGATATTTAGTTCTATTTCTAGGCGGAAGCGCGGAGTTGACGAACGTCAATGAGCACTGACAACAACGAAATAGAATTAAATAACAAATATATAAGTCAACAAAAAAGAGTTTCTGTAGGAGGAACATGGCTATTAAAGGTGGACAACGAGGCGGGCAAAAAGAGCCAGCACATCGTTTAAATGAGTTAATCACGGGTATTGCTGGTAATGAAGTTCGTTTAATAAAATATGACGGCGAGCCAGGTGGCATAGTTTCATTAGATGAAGCTATGGATCAAGCTGATGATGCTGGTGTTGATCTTGTTGAAATAAGTCCAACGGCCAAACCTCCTGTTTGTCGTGTTATGGATTACGGCAAGTTTCTTTATGAGAAATCTAAAGAACAAAAAGAACAACGTAAAAAGCAAAAACAAATACAGGTTAAGGAAATTAAATTCCGTCCTGGTACAGATGAAGGCGATTATCAGGTGAAATTACGTAACCTGAAACGCTTTTTAGAAGGCGGCGACAAGGTCAA
>MAAB01001322.1_pt1 | contig 64721 bp, 83 predicted proteins | sample 1115991 | NCBI WGS metagenome assembly MAAB01 (sample SAMN04961124, study PRJNA320927) | seawater metagenome | isolation source: sample BD02T18 sea water enriched with oil for 18 days | place: USA:Gulf of Mexico | collected 2013-07-27
AAGGCTGTTTTTTGTCCTCATTATCTGGAGCTTAAAAAAAATGGAGTGGAGGCATCGAAACGGGCAAAGATAGCTATGGAGAGAGGAAATATAAAGCATGATATTTTGAATGAAACCGCTGAAGATACCCGTTGCTACATTGCGTCCCATTTATACGGAGTTGAAGATGGTAGAACAAAAACCCTTCGGGATTTTAGGGATAAACATCTAATCAATACTACAACTGGAAAAGCGACCATCTATATATATTATAAAATATCTCCAATAGCTGTTGTACTTGCTAGGAATTCTATCTTATTGGATTCAGTTTTAGCTTCGGTTGTGGGCTATGTTTTACGTTATGTAAAACATAGCAATGATAATGATTGACGTTCATTTTTCTTATATTTCAGTAATAATATTTATTCTTATACTATGCTTTCGGGTTGTATTTCACAGCCGAAGTAAGTTGGGTATAAGAGGGGAATTGATATGGGTTGATCGAGGTAAAGAAACAAAGCCGTTTTTCAATAGTGAATATAGAGTGCTGGGTAAACCGGACTTGATGTACAAAATTAGATCTGGAATATTGGCTGTTGAGTATAAGGGTAGACATGGAAATATCTATCAAAGCGACATTTTTCAAGCTAAAACAGCAGCCTTAGCTGCAAGAGGAAGCGGCTATAACGTTACAAAATTGTTGATAAAAACAGATAAATATCAGAGGTATGTAAAGCTTCCAAAAGCTAACAAAGATTTGTTCAAAAATATCGAGCGTTTTGTCAATATAGCAAGATCTGCTAGCATCGGAAATAAAATGAAGGCATTACCTAAAAAAATAAAGTGTAGATACTGTGCCTTCAATTATAAGTGTAATAATTCTTATTAGTTACTTTGAGAGCCTAAAATGGTCGATCTAAAGGAAGTAGAGCGCAGATTGGGTCATACAATTGATTTTTCTGACAGACTGACAATATCAGAAAAACAACTCTTCGATGAGCCTTTGCTGACCATTTATGCCTTATTATGGGAAGAGGAATTTTACAAACAGTTCGATTGGTTTCAAGGTGAATTTCTGAGATGGTAGAGATATTTGATATATTAAAAGCTAAATATGAGTGAGGGAGAAATCTGGTTAATTAGTTGCCAAGCTGCAAGACCGCTTTGGTAAGATACTTTTAAAGTCCTCGATGACAATTACGAATATTCAATAGAAATACTTAGCTCAACTGGAAAAATTAGCACTGCCGATAACAAAAATTAATAAAGGGTAAAGAAAGAAATATCAGTCGTCTAGCAAATTAGCTGCGGTGTTAGTTTCCGCTTCTCCTGATTGGTAGTAGGACATGAATGTATCTAGAGATTTATGCCCCGTTAATGCCATACCATCGCCAACGTTGCCACCTTGCTTACCTAGCTCGGTGACAAAGCCAGAGCGTAGTGAGTGAGGAGTTATTGATTCCCAGTTATCAATACCAGCTTCGCTGAAGCGTTTTTTTACTATTCTGTATACTTGGGTGTCGGTGAGGCCATTCTGCCCAACACGTCCGTTTTTATAGACTCTTCTGAATATTGGGCCTGCTGTAATCTTGGAAACGTAAAGCCAGTTATCAAGGTGTGTTTTCGCTATACCTGCAACTTTAAATTTTAACGTGTCGTCTGCTGACGAGCTGTTTTTCAACATCGTCAACTCAAAGATATAATAATCAGCCTTTTTCTCGGTAATATCCTCTATGCAAAGGCCATTTGATTCGGAACGTCTGCGACCACTAGCCCAGGTCAAAGCTATAAGCGCTTTATCCCTAATATCTATGGCCTTGTCGTCAATCGTTGATAAAACCTCTTTTAGAGTGTTTTTCCCCACGGCTTTGGACGGTTTTGACCTATGTTTAGAATCGTTCGCTGCCTTCTTCAATACCTCAGTGATATCATGATGGCGCGTACTATTTTTAACACCTTGGAATCCCATTTCTTTGTGCTTCCAGCTCAGAGATGAGACGCGCCTTTTGACCGTTTTTAATTTATGGCGTCCGGGCTTCCTCTTGACTCCTTTTGCTACCAGTATTTTTTCAACCTCTTTGGGCAACTTACCTTCAAGGTGAGTTACAATGAAATTAAGAATTACTTCCCAGGGGATAGGGTAGGATTCAGTGATAGGGTGGGCTAGCTCTGCCCATGCCCAGAAGTATTCGAGGTCACCGGCCTTGGCTATGTCGCTTGCTTCGCGAGTGCCTTTATCTTTGATTTTATCTGCTAGTTTCTTTGTTTCGTCGCTAATGTCGGCTTTATTATTGGTCATTAATATACTGTACGATAATTTAAAGTTATCGTACAGTATATGCTAAACAACCCATTGTCGCCACCTATTGTTTTGACACACATAGAGGTCGGGCCCAGATTCGTTACAAAGTGGACATCAAATATCCCTAACTTGCTGATATCATGAGGAATTTCGTTTTAGTATTTATCGTGAATTTCGATCCAAAAAACAGAAAATAATTGTCTTTAAAAACAGTTAGTTACGATAGGGAAGCGTCCGTTTTGTAACGAATCTGGGCCCGACCTCACATACCCACCGGCCTATACGAGACTTTTAGTTGTCTCTTCTGCCCCGTGGATATGTGGACAAATGTTCTTCGTGATTGAGCAGCATAGAAAATGAAGTCAAAAAATTACGAGAGGTTAACGGGTGGTCTCAGGAATGGATGGCCCAAGGAGCCGATATCAGCAAACGTACCTATCCCAGAAGATTCCAATGTTACCTCGATATTACGGGGCTTTGCCGTTTTTTTAATCATATTCCAAACAATGTTGGAATATGATTAAAAACATCCTGCTAAGTGTGCAATGTACACTTAAGCTTCTCTTTGTTTAGTGTACAATGAACACTTATCGCAAAGGCATGAGTGTGTTTAATGACATCTAATGAAGAACTTAAGAAACTAATGGTTGATACTCAATTAAGCCAGTCCAAGGTGGCAGAAATGACTGAATCCTCTATCGAGACAGTCAAAGGTTGGTGTTCCAAGACTGAAACAAGCAGGTATAGGAATATGCCTCAGAGCAAATTGAAACTTTTGAAATTTGAGTTGAGATAGAGTTAATTAGTGATGGAGGTTGTATTTTGAAGAAATTGAATTTTGTAAAACCTACACCAAATGTTAGCGAAGGAAAATGGTCATTGATAGACGCTGAAATCGGTGATCTTATTCACGGTATAGCTGTGTCTATGTTGAGTAAGAAAGCATCTTTTGATGGTTTGCTTGAAGAAGATGCTAGGTTTATTTCTGAAATAGGTAGCTATATTCGAGCTTCTGAAATTATTGAGTATCAGTATCCTTTGTTAAAGAAATACGGCGTATTAGATAAAGGCATATCCAATGTCATGTTGGTGGAGATAGCTTCCTATATTCTTGGAAATCACGGTTGCATGACGATTAACCAAGCTGTTTCGTCGGTACAGCGTACATGATCAACAAGCAGCACCGGCAGTCCAGAATATGTTAAAAGGCAGTGGAATATGATCACCAAATATTTTGAGTGTGATAGTGAAGAGGCCAGTATAGAAGTTCTTTGGTCGTTAGATGCAGCTGGTATCAGTCAAAAGCGAGATCGCGAGGGGACGATTGAGGCAGAGTTTGACGATTCATATTCTCTAGTGGCGTGGGCCCAGATCCACCGGAATACATTCGATTGTGTTCCAAAAGAAATACAACAGTAGGATTATTGACAACATGAAAGATAATATTATTTTTCGCGAAAAACATCAGATTAATGAAAATTTTCTACCTGAAATTCCTGACTATTGGCATGATGAATATGAATCCGTAGTGAATTTGATCTTGAATACTCCAATGCCAGTTAACACAATTATCAGCATAATATATAAATTCATAGAGTTATTTAATAACGAATTTGTCAGCAGTTTTACCGTTTGTTCTTCGGGTTGCTCTCATTGCTGCCATATTGATGTTGATGTAACGACAGTTGAAGTTGAATACATTAGCGATGCTGCAAGTCTTTCGTTGGATAACCTTGCTATACGATCGAGTAAAAATGGTCGTCCTTGTGTGTTTTTGGAAAATGATACTCGGAAATGTGGTATATATTCAATTCGACCTTTTAAGTGCAGAACATTTCATACTATAGATCACCCAAAATATTGTGCTAGCAACGAGAGTCATTGGGTGTATGGAAATGCTCCTAACGGGTTCAATAATGTATTCTATAAAGGGTTTTATGAATTAATATGTCAATTAAATAGCGATCGACCGAAAAAATACCTTTCAAATTTCTTTCCAAATAAAATTGATGAAGGATATTTGGAAGATATCAATTCAAAGCTAAGTTTAATGATGTCTAATTAGGAATACGAAATCTGGTTCAATCAAGGAAAAACAAAACATCCTTCGCATTGAATTAAATATACAGTAAACAATACAAGGAAATCCGCATGAAAAATATTTTTGGTATTCTAAAAGCACAATTAACCAGTGCAGCAACCTATGCCATATTGCCTGGTTACTTATTAATTTATTCTTTGGGATTGTTTTTTGTTTTAAATTCAGTACCGAGTGTTATGTTTTTGTTAGGACAAGTCCTGTTAGCCCTGGCAGGACTTGTGATTGGAAAATCTTTTTTTCTTGCATATATTAGCGATGGACAACCTAATAGTGACGTGGAAAAAGAGAATTCTAAGCTACTTAATTTACGTGTGGCTAGTGGAATGAAATCGTTGATTCCTATGATGTCTAGTTACGGTTTGAAATTCATATTCATAGGCATATTCGTGATTTTTGTGATGGACTTTGAATCGACAAGGCAAGCGTTTTCTACTGCTACAAATGTCCAATTTCAGTCTTTTGCACTCTTTCTTTTCAAGTTTGGAGCGCTTATCGGCCTCGCGGTTTGGCTCTATCCATGGATAAAGCCAATGGTAATAAAAACTACGGCATCAAATACTAACGGGCCACTGACATCTGCTGAATATCGGGCTGCAAGTGTATCGTCAGACCAATGATGAGTAAGAAGAGCAGAATTTAAGTTGCAGTACTCTGTCCGGCTTTTGCAAAGTTAAAGGAATGATGATGATATATCTGGCCCTAATTAGCATATTCACCCTAGCAATAGGGTGCACAAAACAACGAAATTATATCAAAGAGTTAAAACATCGAATCGAAGTAGCCGATGCGAAATCTGAACAATTTCGGGCTTCATTGTATGAAGCGAAGAATCGATTCGATTCCATAAAATCCTCAATACCTCCGAACATTTACAGACTTACAGATAGTCTTAAAACGATTGATGAATCATTAACAAATAACAGCGTATACGAAAGCCTTGTTAACGACCCCTATGTAAGTGAATCCTATTTGCGATTATCTATACCGTTTGCAATGAGGTCTTTATGTAATGTAGTAGAAAACCTATGTAAAGATGGGAAATTGAATCCTAAACACGAAGTAGCAAAAACCTACATCGATTACAGGTTGTCAGAAATTGAGAGCCTATACACTAACAAATAGAATAAAAAAGAAAGGCTATGCCAGAGCTACTGGATACTATGCAAGGAAATGCAGCCAATGGTGGAGATAATATTTAGAAGCAATTAATGCCGATATTTTAAAATTGAATAGGTATAGAAAAGTGGATACAAATCATTTTGTGATTCAAGCTAAAAAGTTGATCGATGTGACTGGCGTAAAAACGAAAATAGAGTTGCTTGCAATAGATCGAAACAATCTACCTCATTTCAAAGATATGTCTGAAATTTCATATAATTCTATATTATCTACAGCGGTACAAATTCAAACAAGTAGAGTTAATGCTAGGGCTGAGGCTTTAAGTATGCTTATATGCGATATGTTGAGAGGGAATATTCAAGACAAAAAAATGGGTGAACTTTCTTCTTATGTGTACATGTCTGGGGTTGCATTACACAATATCCCATTCTACGTATCCGGTGGAGATTTACCTGATGATATTTTCAAAAAGATTAACGCTCTTGATCCTAGTGGAAGCAGCAAAATTTGGGGGAATTGGTGTAGTGAATTAGCAGGTGGCTTTGATCAAAAGTTACCTACATTCAAAGGCTGTGAAGATCCTGCGTTAAAGGGGTAATACTTGGATATATTTTACAGCCATTTAGCGCTAATCATTGAAGATCCCATGTATTGGTACGTTATATTGCTTGCAGTAGGCTACCTTTCAATGGCGATTCATGAAATAGGCCATGGCATTCTTGTAAGAATGGTTGGGTTCAATGTTTTGGAATTACATTTTGGTCGACCACTTATTCCAGGAGTTATAAGCATTGCTAATATCAACATACGATTTGGTTTTCCATTCGGGGGGCGCTGTTGTTATCGGTGGACGAAGAGTGACAAATCAACGCCGCATAGACTTGCGATAGTCAGTATGGGCGGCTGGCTGGCCGATCTTATCGTTTTCTTTACTTTAATCAAAATAACCTCTGGATGGTCTGAAACGAACACCTATATGTATCTTATTTGGTTGTACATGGTATTCAAAGTGTCAATAGGGATCAGTCCGTTGACCTCGGACGGTCGAAAGGTTTTTAGTTATTTATTGTCTTGTTTACACTATTGGCATTCCTCATAAATGCGCGCATGGCTATATATGAGAAAAGTGAAGGCATCTACAATTAACGCAAGGATGAAAAATGGATAGAAAAAGCGATTACGGAACTACATTAGTAGTTAAGAAAATAATATTTTCAAATGTGATGATTGTCGCTGGTTTGATATTCTCTGCATTCAGTGTGACATACCCATATCTGGTTATTGGTTCCGTGGCATGCCTTACAGCCGTTTGTATGATACTAATAGTTTCGACGGTTACTAGCGGTGTTATATCTCAGGGAAAGGTTATTTTTGGGTTTGATAGTCCTGCGTCCCATGTGGGACTAAAATACTATCATTTGTTCCCTTTCTTCCTGCTTTTTCCGAGCAAAGTTGCAAATGTAAGTAGAAACTACGCGCATCTTAAATTTCTTAATCATGTAGAAAAAGAACGCATGGTTGAAAAGGATTGTGAACAACAGGCTGAGATCAAAGAGCTTAGGTCTTTGTTGGAATCTAAAGAAGGAGAGATTGAGAATATAACGTTATTTGCGAGGGAGCAGTTTAATGAACTCAAAGAATCAGCAAAAAAATCAAATGAAAAACTCAAAAAAACTGCTTCTGGTATGCGTAAGGCTATAGATAATAGCCAGGTGCAACGGGTGAAAATGCAACGGATTGTAGCTAATTTATTGGCTTTATCTCAAAGAGAAAAGATAAACGGTGTTTTGGAGGTGGCGAAATTATGTGATGAAGCATCTCTTTTTGATCATTGTGAATGGACGTATATGCTATCAGAGGCCCGTAGAATAAATATAAAGACATCTGTTATTACTGTTTTACATGCAGATGACTGTCGGGACGAGCGGATGATGATGAAAAATTTTATATCTAGGATTAACGCTGAGGAGGGCTGGAAATTCAAATTAGTACAAGCGCGTGATGGTAAGGAAGGGATGGGGATGTTTGCTTCTGAGTTTCCCGATATCATAATTACAGATCAAGTAATGAGTTATGGTGGCGAGGGAAAGAATGGAAATGAGTTTGCTGGAAATATTCGTGCTATCGACCCACTCATACCCATTATAGTTAGGAGCGGGTCAAGTCAAAAAGAGCTTTCTGAATTATACAGGGGGTTGTCTGTAGAGTTTATAGGAAAGAGGTCTTCTTACGGTCAATTTATGCATGGTTTAATACGCTCCGCGTTGTATGGAAAAGATACAGTAGAGGAAACAGAAAGCGGGCTTTTGGAATGAATACGGGCTTGTGTGGCCATGTTATATCAGTTCGTTTTTGCAGGTATTTGTCGCTTCCTATGGTTTTCATAAAAATCACAATATGATCGGCCAATCACACAAAACCCCTCATTTTGTGTGATTGGCCTTTTTCCTCTCCTTGCTTCTAACTTGTGTGGATTAACTATTCTATAGAGCTTTGTTATTATAAAAAGGTCATTGTAATTTCGTTGCTTTTCAATAAGTTAAGTGGGATAAGTAGGCGTTTTACCGCTTTTGTAATTGAACCCATAATTTACTTGATTCTATCTGTGTAATGCACATTACGCATTTTTTGGATTTTTGCTATAACGACAAAGGCGACCCGGCTATAAGATTAATTCTGTTTGTTCCACTGCCGAGGCTTTGACTATTGAGCTGTTTTCTAAATAGTGTTTAAAAACAAATCCATTGAAACTTTCTCTGATCTGCGGAGAATCCCAGTCAATAGCATCCCTATTTTTTAATAATCGCCCAATACCGAATTGATTTGTATTGGCACTAATAAATTCCCCTTTGACTTTAGTTTCGAGTTCATCGTTATCGTGTAAAAATAGTTGTACTTTTAATTTTCTCTGATCAGTAGTGACTTTTTTCTCAATATTTTGTTGTTGTTTTTTTTGTTTTGCTTCCTGTTTTTTTTCTTGTTTTTGTTCAAGAAATTTAGATTTTTTTTCCTCTTCATCTTTTTTCTTTACAAATTGGTTAATGAAACTATCAATACTTTTTATAAAGTATCCTCCCCTGCTACCTTTTCTACTGCGATTATCAGGTTTCATTCTTTGAATCCCAATTTCATAACCGCCTCTAATCAATTCCTCAGAATGCCTTTCTAATAACTCTCTTGTTTGTACTGAGTCAAATCCTAGTTCTTCTTGAATAAATTCATCAATGTCCATCGGGTTTTCTAAAAGTGCGTAAGTAGGTTTTATACGAGGGCTGGATTCTGGATATTTTTCAGTGAACGTAAAATATATTTCTACTATAGAGCGGCCTTTTTTTATAGATTCCGCCTTAATGTTTATATCAGCATAATCGTTTATCTCTTTTAATATAGGTTTCAAAACCCATATATTAAAATCATAAAACCGTTGGTATTCATTTTCTTTAATTCCTAAATAAGGTCTTAAAAAAGAAACTTCAACTGTTCTATCTTGAGTCTTAAATTGAGATACCAATAAAAAATAAAGTTTCGCCGCTCTCTTCGACAATTTCTGCGTATATTTTAAAACTGCTCGAATTTGAGTCCCAACAACGTTAAACAAAAAACGATCCAGATCTTTATGGAATTTAAAGGTAACTAATGGCGAATGTTTTTTCACACTAACTTTTTCAAAAAGGTTAACGAAGTCTGTCGATTTATTATCGTCAATAACAACGTTACACGCAGTCAATTCCCTAAAAACCTTTCTAAGTCTCGTATGATCTTTATCAGAATTCATTCCAAGCTCTTCAAGAATTTCATGCTTTGTTAACTCATAAATACAATCTGGTGTATCTCCTTTCTCTATTCTAGCCATTATCCTCCAAAGCAATCCTGCCGAATGATCGGAAAGCTCTTCGATAAGATATAGGAAAAAGTCAGATGAGCTATAAATCAAGGAATCAGGCCGTGGTAGACCTATTTGTTTAGTAATTTGCGATAAAATTTTCGAGGCTTTTTCTAATGTCTTATCCATGTACATATTCACCACTGATATAAAGTGATTTAATCATATGCGCATACAACGAGAAATTAAATCTTTTGTTTCGTTATATTAATTAGGACGAGGGAAATTCGGGGTTAGTGCCCCCCTTCCCGAACTTTTCTCGTCAATAACCCGAATTGACCTCGTTATTAACCCGAATATTGTTCGCTGCTATACCGAACAATATTCGTCGTCAAACCCTTGTAAAATGATTAAATATACCTTACGAAACAATCTTAACTATTTGTTTTAATTGAATTAACCAAACAACGAGGAAAAATCGGGATTAAAGGGGATACAGTAATAATAGGGTGTATATATATAAATACAGTGCAGAAGAAAAATAACCCTCCCGAATATATCTCGTTACTTGATCCTACTTACAAATCAAATCTTAATGCCGGACACCTAACCTTAGATAAGCAAACAACAAATACACAGGGGCTTGGCCGCTGGCCTAAGAGAAAGGCTCTTTCAGCGCAAAGACCCTACAAGCCGATCCAAAACTTCCCATAAGACGAACAAGATTCGGGTATGTATCTGTTCGATATAACGAGAATTTTTCGGGTTTATAGCGCACTCAATATAACGAGAGAATTTCGGGGTTCTATAAATTGATTATTGATAATGATATTCATCGCAAGATATTTCTTAACCCGAAATTCTCTCGTTATATTGAGTGTTGGTTCTTGGGCTCAACTACAAAAGCGGTAAAAACGCCCATACGAATAGTTTTTCGTAGAATACAATTTTTTGAACTAGGTATCGGCAGGTTAAGATAAATCGCTACAGCCCATGAACAGTGCTGGCTGTATGGGTGGTGGACATTTTTCTAGGGAATCTTGCAAGCACAATTTTGAATGCAAAAACGTCAGATCTATAGAGCTTTGTTGTTATAAAAATGTCGTTGTAATTTCGTTGTTTTTCAATAAGTTAAGTGGGGTGAGTAAGCGTTTATACCGCTTTTGTAGTTGAACCCTTAATACTACGGATTTACAATACCTTTTCCCTCCTTCGCTTTTCCGATATGTCTACGTAAATAACGGCTTGAATCATTGATATTGGGGGGCTAGCAATATACGATATCCGCATATTAAGGATTTTACTGGAACTACGGACGTTGAGCAGAGCAATTTATGTTCCCATCGAGGAGCAGAAACGACTATTTGAGAATACCCTCGCTGACCCTAAAAATGGGGTTCGAAACCATGCTATTTTACGCTTAATGTATGGTTACCCCATCCGTTCAATCGAATTAACCCGTCTTAAAACAAGCGACCTAGCAACCGATCAAGGACGAGTTAGAACTCGTAGCGATGTTGATCTACTACGACCTGAGATTTCATTCAACGGAATAGCTAGACCGTTTCCTCTTCAATGCTCAATTATTATCGAAGCATTACAAGCTTGGATTGATTTTCGCTTCCAAAAAGGCTGGGGAGTCGTTAATGGTTTTTTGGATATGGAATCCCCTTTTTTCATGAAAGATAAAGTGAATGGGTTTAAAGAAACCAGGACGAAGCGAGGCTCCGAAATTACCAAATCGGCTGAAGGGATGAATAAGCTGATTTCAAACCTCCATAAACGGAATCACATTAATGGTAATGTTGAGTCACCCCTACGGTCATGGACATTGGTACAGTATGAGAAAGGAGCCGATGTAAGAATCCTGTGGATATTACGAGGTGATAAAACAATCGACACAGTTTATCGAGCGTGTCGCAATCATCCCGTTAAGCTTGCTTCATTAGTTCGCAACGTAGTTTAAAAAAATGAATGAGTAATACACTAAATGACAGATTCTCAATTTAAAAATGTAGTAGAAACCTATTTAGCAATGGAAAAAAGCAAGGGTGTTTCGGCACAAGCAGCTATTAAAGCTGTGTGCGAAGCGACTGATCGTAAGTATAACGACAAATACCTTGCATCATGGCCCAAACAGGTAACCGCAGTGCCTGACGACGTTTGTCGCTGGATGCAGATACAAAGCGCCTATTTTGCTACTCAAATGGTTGGGTGCAGGATATCAAAATCAAAGGCTCAAGAATTAGCCTTAGCTCTATCGACGCCGGTAAAGAAATAGTATTTTGATGCTTGCTGAGCTATACATATAGGTATAGTATTGGCTCGTGAAGTTGACTTCTTGTTTATAGAAAAATTAAGGGAGAAAAAAATTATGGAAACAGCACAACAGGAAGAGAATCAAAATGTATGGAACCTGATCATTGCGGGGTTTTTTGGTGTAATAGCGTTTTATTGGATTTTCAATATTTTTATCGCAACAGTAAACCCTCTCTATAGCGTAACGGCAGGAAATGCAGAGGGGTCAGTAACATCTACTAAATCTTGCATGACACTAGAAGAAGCCAAGGCATTCATATCAGAAGAGATTAAGGATAAGTCATGGACATACATTTCTGAGCCATCGCAGGTTACAGGTCAGCAAGTTCTCGGCGGTTGTTAAGGCAGCCTAAATGTAAAAGGGAAAAATGACGGATGTGCATTTGGGTCGAAATAAGGTGTGTGGATCGTGAAGAGCCTTATGCAGAAGAAGGCTATGAAACTGGTGACACTAAAAACGTATGTTGGTCGAACGAAAATTCAGGCCCCGGCGAATTAGCGGATGAAACAAACGAGTCTGTATTAAGCATTAAGCGCGAGATTGAAGAACAGTCTCGCTCAGCAGGCTGGCAGAGGAAAAAGCGCGGGTGGGTTTGCCCTCACTGTCTAAAACATACTAAAAACAAGTAGGAAAATACTGAGATAACCACCGGCTTGAGATTAATAGGGATCTCCGCCCGTGGATATTCAGATCACACAAAGGAAAAAAGGCATGTCCAAGTTATTGGCGAAAGAAATCTTTGGTGAGTTTAATTATATGGAACTGTGTTGCCGCCATAAGGCGATCGATGGTAGCGAGGTAACGTTTCGTTATCATTCTTAAGATCCTTCTGGCCCTTTTCAGAACCTTCCAGATGTAAACAAGATCGAAATAAAAATGCTCAATAATGATCAGGTTGTTGAAGAATACAATGACCGTTTTGATGAAAAATAATGTAAAGGAAAGTGACCTGCCGGAAGGCACAACTAAAAACGGATGATTATAATATGACGAATTCAGATGTAAAGCCATGCACAGATGTTCTTAAGGAAGGAGAATTTTTTATCCTCGATGCTCCTGGTATTAATGGCATGGGATCAAATAGCTCTGAACGGCTGCAAAAGCATATTGAGGAGGGAGGAACCATTATTCACAAAATGCGTCCTGATGAAAATGGAATCCCGCAATTCGTAAATCCGAAAGGCATGTGGCCTGAAGCAAACAATTAGGATTAGTGGAATATTTTGAGTATTCTGTATTCTGGGCATATAACGAAATAGTTAAAACATCAAATAATAACGTAGTCAGTATTACTTTTAGGAAATGACGGTAAAATACTGAGGTAACCACCGGCTTGAGATTAATAGGGATCTCCGCCCGTGGATATTCAGCAAACGGCTATCGAGGAGATAGATCGCAGGGGTTTTGTAGTACCCTGCCCTCAACTAAAACGCTATCAGATACATAGGAAAAAATGCGGTGAAAGCTAAAAACGAATATCAGCTACCTACTTTAACACAGTTAGCAAACGCCACGGCGGAACATAGGGGTGTACCTCTTTTGGAGCTTGGAAAAAGCATACAAGAAGCCTACAGAATACTTGACCACTATCCGCCAGAATTAGTAGCCGAAGCGTACCTGGATTACAAGCATCGTGATGACTACTCGATCGATACGGTAAGAAACATCAACGGGAAGACCGTTGAGAAAGAATTTCTAAAATACTTAGAAAATTTTCTTCTAGAAGAGAACCAGTATTCTGCACCCAGAGCAACCGGTTCTCGGTAAATCAGGAGTCAATTAGTCTCAAAAATAGATAAAGGAAAGTATCGTTAAGTAAATGTGCCATTCTTGTGGAACTGTATATAATAACAGTTTATAAAAATCAGGATTACAGATATGAAAAGACCAGATAAGACAACAAGAAAACTAATTCGCCTCTTAGACAGAAATATATTGGCGGGATTTGTTGCAGCCTTTACCTTGCTCTTAGGCTTATATCTCAGCTGTTTAGATGCTGGAATTAGTGTATTCGATCAGGGTTCATTTGCTGATGGTCGCTGGTGGTATTCACTAGGTATATTATTTTCTGTAGTAGTTATGGTTTTCTCCTTTAAAAAGCGTACTGAATTTAAGAGCCAGCTAGTTATGGCGGGTTAAGCAGTGCTCTGACCGAGGTTTCCAAATCAGCCTAACGGCAACATATCTCACACTAATTAAGATCACCGCTGTATGAAGTATGACAGGCCACTTTTGGATTTTTAAACTTAAAGGAAAAATATAATGAAGAATATACTGGTATTGATAATAGGTTGTTTGTTTTTATCAAAAGCGATTGCAAGCAACGATACTAATGAGGCGGTTAGCGGTAAAGCGCTGATTTCCAAATATGGGGTACAATTGTCGACAAATCTGTCAGTAGGTCTGTTGGATGCAAGAATTGAGGGGGCATGCCTAAAGCAGGTTGATGGTTCACGCACCTATATCGCAAACAAGAAAGTGTGTTCCCTGGAAGTGAACGAACAGCTAGCTGCGGTTGATGGAATTGTTGAGTTATCTGAATATGCGGTTCGGCTCATACAGTATAAGCATGATTATAGCCTCTAATAATTTACCTGGAAAAGGTTTTAGAGATGAGAAAATATTTATCGGGAATATAAAATGCGAATACATCCAATTATATTTTTAATATTTATAGGTGTAACGGCGGGCTCTAGTTATTGGGCCGGAATGACTGGGTTCTTTTCAGGTGATACTACGGAAAATGAGCTACTGGGAGTGCTCTCTGATGGGGAGAACGCCCTTAACGAACGATCATTGGGCGATGTTGTTGCTGATGCTAAAAGAGCCGTAAGAAAGCAGGTACCCTATAGTATTGGGTCGATGGCACTCTTACGAGAGGAATTAATTGCAAACTTGGATGTCGCCGTAAGCAACCTTTGTGCTGTAAATCAGCTTAATGTTGATGAGTGTCTGAGTACAGATATAACAAGGTTCAAGCTTCCGCCTAAGTCGGCAGGTAGCTTATTAATACCCCAATAAAACAAGGAGAGCATTGGAATGAGCAAAAAAATTGAGCTTATGAAAGTGACAGGAGAAATGGTTGAAACCATCAAAGCTAATACTAAGTATCGAATAATACTAGATGAATCGCATCTGAATTCTGGTACTAGTGAAGGTATTAAACATATGAGAAGACAAATTGATCAAGAAGGTCGGGATAATACAAAGGAAAGGTGATATGGATTTTGATATTTCACGAATTCTGTTAATCATGTTTTGCATGATTATTGTTGGAGTCATCTTTCTAACGTTTTTGCCGGTATCCTCAAAAGATGAGAGCAATCCAGAAAAATTCAATTTTAGACTAATTATTTTTGGTTTAGTATTTTTTAATTCATGGTTTGCGCATTTGGTATGGATGCTACCTATTCGTTTTATAAACGATGAACTTTACCAAAATTACATTAATATATTCAATAGCACTAACTACGGATTACTTACATCAATTTTAATACAATCGTGGTTTTACTGGGGGACATATAAGGCTCTTATAATCATGCACAACACTACAGATGAGGATACTAGCTTTTCACTTAAAACAATCTTTTTAACACCATTGTTACCATTGATTAATATAAATGCCCCTACCCCTCATTTTAGAAAAAAAACCTGAAATTTAATACAAAGAGAAAAATGATGAAAGATAATTTGGAACAAGTTTATGATGATTTCCTTGATACTGTAGACCCGGATGATATTAAGGAACTAGAAGATCTCACCGACGACATGGGCTTAAAGGAATCTTTTTGGGATCTTTACCAACATTCAAAAAATGTTCTTGATTATTTCGGCAGAAGTGAATTCACAGACGAAATGGCTCTAGGTATTTATTCATTAATTTATCATCTTGAATCTATACGAGATGACTACGAAGAAAGACTTGAAAAAAATGATGAGCTGGTAAGAAAACTCGACAACTTTCTTTGCAAGGTACCCGAATCATTTTGGGATACGGTTCATGATGAAACCTTCAAGCCGATGACGTTCAGCATAACTCCTATGAGTAGAGAAAAAAGGAGAGCCCTCGATTTAGCAAGGCAGGTTCAGAGTAATTACATTCAACAAGTAAAAGGTAAGCCTGATGATAAAATTGATTTAGGAAGGTGCCACAAAGACCTAGCCACCTTGATCGCTTTGAATGTTTTATTTATTCACGATGTGCCCGATGATGAATTCGATTCTGATCCGGTAATTTCAATTACCTCCCCCCTTACCGACATATATAAGACAATTTGCAACAGTGCCAAAGAATAAAGGAAAAAACAGTGGAAACGATTAATACTGCATCTAGTCCTGATTCGATATTCAAATCATTGCTTATTGTTCCGATCGAAAGCAAAGAATGGAAAATAATGTGGGAAAAGCTTGCTCGACATCGTTTGAATCGAAAAATAGAAAATCCACATATTGCCGACAACTACGGAGATACCTGGCAGTATATGGAAAGTCATAAAAGTATTTTTGGGTACGTTCATCTGTTCCGGCATCGTTTACATCCCAAAACACAGAGGCCTGAGAGAGTCACTATGAAATCCTCGTTCGGGTTAAACATAGTTCCAAATAAATACACCAATGCCAAGTAAAGATGACGTTTTGAAATTGCTCGAAGATGCCAACCGATAAAGGAAAAAATATATTATGGATAAACTGGAAATCGAAGTTGAAAATCTCGATCCTATTTCAGGGAATCAGATTAGAATCGCTATCGAATCCTTTGAGCAGAGTGCCGCTAATATTGAGAGACTCGCGGGTAAGTATGGATACGATACTTGGCGCGTAAGAGTAATGGACGCGCAAAGAGCATCGGTCAATGTTATAAATACGATTGGAAAAACAGCTTCCTATCTAGATTCGGCAACTTTGCTTCATCAGGCAAACGGTTATTCTTTTTCTACTGCTCATAATGCTTCTTTGTGCAACAAAAAAGCAAAGATAGTTACACCTTACTCTGTATCTGTCGAAGGGGATAAACATACACCACTAAGGACACAGTCTGCTCAGCTTTATTACCAAGGAATACCTATCCATGGGTTTGATAGCTATAGACTCTACGACATCATGCCGGCTGTTTCTTTATGGTACTTCGAAAGGAGACAGTATGATGGCGCGCCACTTCCTGAAAAAGTATTTGTGAATCCTGTCCTTGGCTGCGCTCTACGTTGTAAGTCTTGTTCTCGGCTTCACTTTCTGAACAAACCCATGGATTACCTAGACAACCTAGAAAAAATCACCAATGAGATATCGGAAAAAATTGAAGACAAAGATGCGTTAAAGGTGGTCAATATTTCGACTGGAGCCATGCCTACCCCCAAGGAAGACTTTGAACTTTTTAAAGCAATCGTAGATTCTTTTCGGCGCAAGGAATTCAACAGTGCAAGGTTTAGTATACAAACCTCTACTATTTTTAGTGACTCTCAACTTGTAAAGCTAAGATCCATAGGAGTTGATAGGTTTTCTGTCACAATGGATGGTACATCAGATGATGTATTGAATAGATTGTATCGAGGAAAAGGCCCGAGGAGCATAGACGGGTATTCGAAAATGATCACACAACTAGAGGATATATTTCCAAAAGTCGGAATTCATATGATTCTAGGGCATGATTCAAGCGATACTATAAAGAAAACTTCAGAGCGTTTAGCGAAACAAGGAAATGCAGCTGTCCATCATTATATACCCAGAATATTTTTACCGAACCAATACGCCATATTACACACAGAGGCCAAGAAAGAAGGGCTAGAGTATTATGTTGGACTGAAAAGATTCATTGATGATTTGAATGATGCCAGGATGCCATAGAATGGATTTACTAAATCCATTCTATGGTCTACAGCCAACGGAATTTAGCGATTGATTCAAAACGAGGTCAACGAGAAATTAGATGAGCTTCGAAAATCCGTGGAAGCTAAGGCCGAAGAACTCCAAGAAGACAATAAGTAGGAAATTTGTAATGGAGCTGGAATTCTCACCACATAAAGCTACTACGATGTAAAGGATGGAAAATGTTGAATCGATTAAGAAAACTGTTGTTCAGAGAACCTGTAGAAGTGGAAGAAAACGAAGGGGTGTCAAAACCGTCTATCGGCACCATCGTTAGAAACATAGAAACAAAAAAAAGAGGCGAAGTGGTGCCAAATGATTGTCATGCAGTGAAAGTCCGGTACGAAAATAGTTCGGTAGAATATTTTAAGTATTCAGTCTTTTGGATGAATAACGAAACAATTGAAACACCAATTGATAACGTGGTTAGTATTACATTTAGTAAATAATCTACCCTGACAAATTACTTAATAAATGGAGAATTATGTTCTGTAAAATAGGGCTTTCATTGTTAGGGTTTTCAATTGTCTATTTCTGTTTTGACTCGTTCGGAACTGGAAGGTTAGCGACGATAGGAGCGGCTAAAGACCTAAATGATCACGTTCAGGACAGTATTATCCCAAAATACTATCCATCTCGTGAAAGTATTGGGATATCGCATGAAGACCATCAAGAATTTATGAAGCGAGAGCACCCAAAATTGACTCAGGCTTTTGCTTTAGAAAGTGAATTGATTAATACAAAGGGAATTTACCTTGAATAATTTACTTGAACTTAAGGCAGAATACCCATTAACAATAGTCTTCTGGATGGCGATAGGTTTTTACGGAACACCTAATGAAATAGGTACGCTTGTCATGTTGCTGTTTGTTGTGGGTACCTTCTTCTCATCGGTTTTTGCATTCAAGGTACGTGAGAGGAAATCTCTCCCCCTATCGTTAGCATCACTGGTTTTAGCTTTGGGTTGTGGGTCGGCAATATTCGTAATTGGTTAAAAAATTAACACATACGAAGGAAAAAACAAATGGGATGGATAGCTTTCACCAAACCGGCACAGGCAACGCCGGAAACACTGATGCTCTGCCCTACCTCCGGTAACAAATACACGGTCAAACGCCGTGGGCGGATCGAAGGTAGAGTTGGGATATTAATAGAGTTTATGGAGGGTAATGACGTGGCAGTAGTTGAGGCTAAGAATAACTGGTTAATTAAAGAGCACGACAAAGTTATTTAGAGTTATTGGAACAGAATACTGTGCTCTATAAAGGGCTTACAGACATACCCACCGGCTTGAGATTAATAGGGATCTCCGTCCGTGGATATTCAGCAAGCATAGCGTTTGGGAAAGTTTCAACATACATAGGAAAATTATTATGGCATATTTATGGTGCAATGATTGCGGAACTAAAAAGGAAGAGAAATTCAAAGTTTCAACCAAGCATGATGGGGAATCTGTTTATATTGCTTCTGGCATCCTCGTTAGTGGTGAATATCGTTGCGATGACTGTAATAACCCGATGGCAACAAAAGATAAAGCAGTATTTTGTGCTTTTCTTTGTGCAGGACAAACCTGCGATACTAGTCGGTTTGTACCATATTTTGGTTTAGGGACTGTGAATGAAAACACATACGGTTGAAAATGCATTTAGTCGTCACTAAAAATAACAATAGCCAGAACGAAGGAAATATTATTCCTAAAGGTAAAATACAATCAGTGGATAAATGCTGTTGAAAGCATCGGCTACAAAAACATAGCTTTGGTAGCAAACATAGACGAACTACTTAAACAAATTGATACAGACACACTGGTTGACTGCCTTTGCAATGATTATGATCGTGATTTAGCGGAAGTTATTAGAGGGATATTTTCGTCTTATGTGAGTGATGTCCAAGAAGGCGACAAGGAATTATCTTTAAATAACGCAATGTTAAGTCTATTGAAAATAACCACCCAAAAAGAATAAATTATCAACACATCATATTTGTATAATATGATGTGTTGATAATGGTTGACATGAATGTAATGGGGATTGTAATATCCGTTTGGCCATTACTTCTATATCAGTATGAGTGGTGGGAATTTAATTACCTAAAATGGAGTTTAATCGTAATGAAATACATGAGAAATCTATTAATATATCTTAGTTTTCTTTGGCTTCTAGTCCTTAATTTTTCGTTCATAAATCTTTTCGTTGACGTTGATGTAAATAATCTTGAATCTGTTTCAATAGCAACAGTTATCGCTTTGACGCTTTGGGGTGGGCAGTTTTTTGCAATTAGGTTTTTATGGAATAAGAAAATATCACCTAATTTCGATGCGCAAGAGAAGCTTCAATCAGTATAAAAAGTATTGGTAATTGTTAGCCAATTTATTCAGTACTTTGTAATAGAACCGCTTGTATAAGTGGTTCTATTCTTTATGAAGAAATATATAATTTTTCTTCAACCACATTATATATTTACCCTTTCTGCTTTCCTTTGTTTGATGCAATTTTTATAAGCTCTGATTGTAGCTTTTCAAACTGATTTTTAAGGTCAGTATTTGTAGCTTGACTCTGCTTCAATTCTAATTCAGCTACAGTTACAGCTTTTTCTAGCTTTGTTGCTTTATCAGTAGCATCATTTAGTTGATTAGCCTGGAATTTGCCGGCGGCTCTAATTTCATCGATATTGCTGTCTTTTGCCGCTGAAACTGTTTTTTCAGTGTCTAGCTGATGCTCGGAATCGCTAAGATGCTTAGCCAAAACTGTTTTTTCTTGCAATAAATCGAAAGCTTTCTTTTCATGTTTTTCAGCTTTCTTTTTCCACTCTGCTGCGCTTTTAGTTTCAGCTTTTTTGTCTGCTTTTAGATCATCAACTTGTCCGATCAGCCGGGTAATTTCCTGCTGACGATTTTCGTTTTCTTCCTGCTCTTGATCAAGCTGGGCAGTGATAGAGTCCGTTTTTTCCTTCATGACAGCGAGTTTCTTGTTTAGCTCGGTCAGTTCTTTGGATTGCTTTTCGTTAGTCTCTACAGACTCATTCAAGGATCGTTGGCTTTCTTCGAAATTTAGAGATGTTTGATCCAGCTTCGATTCTAGGTCTTCAACTGTAGTATCGGCATCTAATAATTCAGCTTCCGCTTTTTCTTGATCTGCTCTGGCTGCTTTAACGGCGTTTGATACTCGGAGTTCAGCCGTAGCTACCGCCTTGTTATTTAGGGCTATGACAAGACTTTTTAACTGGCCGAGGAATTCCCCTGCCATGCTATCTAAAGCACCTTGAACCTCCACAGGCAGCTCTTGCATAGGCTCTGTTTCAACTACCTGCTGGCTCTGCTGGAACGTGTCCCAAATGTTTTTTAGGCGAGTTGCATTACCACCTCCAAGTACCCCCCGGATAGCATAACCAGTCACGCGCCTGCCCTCTTCTTCTAGCCCCTGCCCTGCTTCTATTATTTGCTCTTCGGTAAATTCACTGGGTCGCATTGAGCACCTCCTGTCTCTTAGATAACTTAAGTATACACAAAAACAAACAAACAAACAAACAAACAAACAAACAAACAAACAAACATCTTTATCTTGCTGTCTATTTATCGATTTTTGTGTGGTTTTTACCAAAACGTTATAAATTTTCAGGAGAAGTTTATAAAACGTTTTACTAAAAGTTCATAAATTCAGTAACCATGCTGGCTAGCTCTGGTCATGATCTTCATATTGGCTCGTGCAGACAGTTATCAAGGGGAAAATAAGAGAGGAATAGGTTCCCTGGACTTCTTTAAGGGAACTTTTACTTATTTAAAGGAAGGTAATTAGTATGTTACAGCTCAATTTCGCATGCGAAATTGGGCCTTGATGCGGGTATGGGCTGGACAGGCATAACGCTAACCCATCAATTCGGACAAAATAAACAATTCATATTTACCTGATGGCTTAAAGGTAAACCCATTGTTTTTTAATCCCTTCTTTATATAATAGGTTAATACCCTATTATATAAAGAAGGCTCGGTAATGAGTTCCAGTATGACGATTCCAGATGACGAACGGGCGGCAGTTGCTATTTATCATGGCTTGGTGACAACACTAGCAGATGAATTAGAAACTGAATTTGGGGCTGAGATTGATATACCAAATCAGGAAAACCAAGCTGCATATGAAAAGCCTCGTTTCAAACGTATTATCCGCGTAGGGGTAGAGGCCGCCGAAACAGCTTTAAAACAACAAGCATTTTTAAAAAGTATTCATGACGAAATTATGACCAAATTTAAGAAAAAGGTCTTTCGCGCTATTAACGTACCGGCTCTGTATACTGATGTGAATTATGCTTCACTGTCTGTCAACATGGCTACATCCGTCAGCAGAGTAGACGAAGAGCATTATCATTATGTGTTAAAGGAGGCTGAGAGCTTTAAGTCTCTCGTTTCAGATACAAAAATAAAGCGTGATATTACACAACAAATTAAAACGTTAAGCGCCCTTGAACCGGATGAGCTTCGATGGGTAAAAAGTAGTGGCCTTAGTTATCAGTTATATATTTACACTAAGGATGGCAAACAACGTTGCAACTTGAATCACGCAGTTGTATTAGTGGGTGATCATGACATTCCGCCCGAAGTATTATTGCAACGTCCACGACAACAGCGATCCGATGTTAAGAAACGTGAGTTGGCTTTTTCATTTAATGGTGGAACCGTGCTCGACCATAACGGCAAAGAGCGTGATTTTGAACCAGTCTATATTTATAAGCGATGATGACATGGGGTATTTATATAATAGGATATTACCCTATTATATAAATACCCCATGTACTGGGAGTGGTTGCTAGTATGGTAATAAAGTTCCTCGACCACAATTTTTGGCTAGAACAAGAAAGTCGGCGATATTGGTTAATTTGGAGGGAAGTGTGGAACGTTAACAAGAGGTTAGAAATTTGACTATCATCAGTCTCTAAATGACTGGGTTTGTACAGAGACTGATAATAGCGATTAAAAGGGAATTATTTTAATAGGTTAGGTTGATGTTTCTTGCTTTTCAGTGGGCTTTCCGTTGTTGTCTTCGATGAATTTCACACACTCCTTCGCGTGTGACTCTTCTTCGTGTACCCAGAATGCCCCCTTCCCTCCCCTTTTCTCCAAACGTTTAATAGGATGTTCACATCGCGGACAGTTATCAGTAATCTTTTCTTTAATGACAGCGGCACCATTATCATCATCAAGAAATTTAACGCAGTCATCAGCATGCGATTCCTCTTCATGTACCCAGAAATAGGCATTTTGATTTTTGACTGTTTTTTTACTTTTCTTTTTAAGTCTCTTAATTGAATTACTGCAACCAGGGCAACTGGCTATGATTGTTGGCTCCTTAATGCCAGGTTTACCCTCGATATCAGGTAGAAACTGTTCACACGCTTCCACATCAGAAGGGTCTAGGTGAACCCAGAAAGGATCTTTACCTCGTTTTTTAAGTTGTTTCATAGAGCCATTACACTTTGGGCAATCTGCCGTTATTGCCAAGACAGGGATTTTTATGGAGTCCATTTCACTTTTAACTGTGTCGTGAACCTTCGTAACAAGGGTTTTATAATCACCCTCCCCTTTTGCAATCTTGTCCAAATACTCTTCAGTTATATTTGTGTATTGAACATTCATGAATGACATGTCTTCTAACGCATCAACTACTGCAATACCATTGGGTAGTGGGCTAATAAACTTGTCTTTTTTAGCTCTCCCAACTTTGATATATTTTCTCGATTTAATATTTTCCAAAATGTTAGCGTAAGTAGAGGGTCTACCTATTCCAAGCCTTTCCAGCGCCTTAACTAAGTCGGCCTCATTAAAACGCTTGGGAGCTTTTGTTTTCTTATCTAGGATAGATGTTTTACCATTGTAGTCCTTCCCTACTTCTGGCATCGATGGTATCAAAGTATCCTTTGTTTCTTTCGGCTCAAGCTTCACAAAGTCTCTCCAGCTGTTGTCGACCACTACACTAGCTTTAGCTGTAAATTTAGTCTTGCCAGTGTATTTACCCACTTCAATATCATCGTCAGATTCAAAAGTACATATAGTGACGCTATCAACGGCTGGTGGCATTGCTGATGCAATTGCCCTTTCTGTGATTAAAGCATAAAGAGCTTGAGTGTCTTTTTCCTCACTAACATCTACAGCATTTATATCGCTTGGTCGGATAGCTTCGTGAGCTTCTTGAGCAGAGGCTTTACTTGAATATTTCTTTGGTTTTTCTGCAAATGGCAAATCATTTTCTTCTAACCAACTGCGTAACATTTCAAAGCCATCGCCTGATAAATTAGGTGAGTCAGTTCGGTGATAGGTGATCGCGCCCAGGTCATGTAGTTTCTGAGCGCAATCCATTGTTTTCTTCGGGGAGAAACCAAGCACCTTATGTGCAGATTGTTGTAGCGTACTCGAAGTAAAAGGCGCTCTTGGGAAGTCATTTTTTGGATCAGTTGAAACCTCAGTGGTTTTTACAGCTTTAGTTTTTGAAAGCTCGTTAACAATTGATTTATCATAAATATGATCTGTATCAGTCCAAGCTTTTATATCTAAAATTGCGTTGATCCCATTATCTAATTTAATAGCCAGGTCATAATATGATTCAGCAACAAATTCTTCAATTTCTCGCTCTCTAAATACAACGATTTTTAAACATACCGATTGTACTCTCCCAGCACTTAGAGGCACTTTTGCTTTTTCACTAAGTTCAGGGGAAATGTAATAACCGATTATACGGTCAAGTACCCTTCTCGCCTCATAAGCTTTAACTAAATCATAATCTATGGTTCGAACATTTTCTAAAGCATTATCTATTGCGGTTTTAGTTATTTCGTTAAATGTAATTCGTTTGGGATTAGAAAGCCCTAACGCTTGTTCCAAATGCCAAGCAATTGCTTCCCCTTCCCTATCTAGATCTGTTGCTAGGTAAACTTCATCTGCCCCACTAGCCACAGAAGTCAGTTGGCTGATGATTTTGAGCTTATCTTTCATTGCCACGTATACAGGTTTAAAATCAGGTGCAGTAAAACCCATTTTGTCATCGGGTAAATCTCTAATATGACCAACGCTACTTTTAACTATCCAATTGCTATCTAGGCATGCCTTTACCTTCTTGATTTTTGCGGGGCTTTCAACAATCATTAGCTTCATAATATAATTCCTTTATCTTTGAACGGTATCGTCATATTATATGTTTTTGATGAATCAAATTACTATTTTTTGATTTATTTTTTTAGAGCGATATGAGAAAGATGTTTGCTCTGTTATTCACGTTAATAGGAAGAAGGGTTTCCTTTCTTCTCTATTCCGACGTTATAAAATTCAGTAGAATATAGATTACATTTATACAATACTTCATTAAGTAGTTGTCAATTTCGCATGCGAAATTGACCCTTATTAGGGAAAATTATGTCACAACTTATGGATGTTGCTTTAACTGATATACAACGAGACCCAGAGCAACCACGAAAAGATTTCTGTCAAGATGCACTTCAAGAGCTTGCAGATAGTATTAAAGCGCTAGGTATAATGCAGGCCATTACTATTCGCTCTACGCCCAACGGAGTCGGTGGGCCGCCCTATATGATTATCGCTGGAGAACGTAGATGGAGAGCTAGCAGTTTAGCAGGAAAGGGCACTGTTTTATCAATACTAAAAGATGGTAAAGATGCTGATGGTGAAACAATTAGAGCGCAACAGCTTACAGAGAATCTTTTTAGAGAAGATCTTAACCCAGTGGAAAAAGCTGAATTTATTCAGGCTAGAATTGAAGAACTTAAAACCGCTGGAATCGCTGATTCAACAACTCAAGTGGCGGAAGAGCTTGGCGTATCGAATTCTTGGGTAAGCAAAAATACTTCAATTTTAAAAGTATCTGAAGATATTAGGAGTTTAGCAAGGGTAGGGAAGATACGTGATTACTCTATTGTGAGAAAAGTAGATAAGTTAAAAGGGGATAAACGTAATAAAGCAATCTCTAGAATTCAAGAGGGTTCTTTTAATTCCAAAGAGTTTTTTTCCCGCAAACGTTATGAAAAGCCAGATGTCGTAGCGGGGGAAACAGATAAAGACGCCGAGATACCGGCTCAAAAAACCACAAAGCGAAAGATCAAATCGGTATCATTTACGCTAGAAGAAATTATTGCAGTAATTGAAAAAACTGATTATATATTTGTTCTAGACCAATCTGATCTAAATTGGCGAAAAAATCACGATTTGTTGCCAGAGTACCTGGATAAATTTAAAGAGTGGGTTACCATCAAGCCGGATGAGGAAGTTGATTTTAAAAGAGAAGTTGAATTAGAAACAAGTACCGTATAAAGGGCTTGGTTTTGCTATATTTCGGAATAATAAATATTTGTTCCAATACAGCGAGCATCAGCTAATGTTTCGTTGAGTGAAGGTCTTGTTTGGTTTAGGCCGTTTTTTTCACAAAGAATAAAGCATCAATTTCGCATGCGAAATTGATGCTTTATTCAAAATGTTTTCAGACCTTTTATTTAATATCGGCCACTATGATTTTTCATTATTCATCTTCATCTTCATCTTCATCTAAAAGAGACATTAGAGTGGTTTCATCGGGTTGAGCATTATCTAAAAGAGACGTCAGAGTGCTTTCATCGGATTGAGAATTATCTAAAAACCCTGCTAAACCATCATCTTTAGAATCAACTTTAGCCTTTGACGAAGCACTTTTATTTGGTTCGTTTGCTGCAATTTCTTCTTGTGTAATGGGTGCTTCCTGCAAGCTAGGTAGGTTTTCTTTGGTATCCTTACGACGTTGTTTTTGTTTCTCTTTTCTTAATTTGTTTTTATCCCTTTTTTTCTTTTCTGCTTCATTATCCTCAGCTGTTATCTTTGTAGGAGAGGGAAGGGGAGTGGTGTTGTTATGTCCATTAGCGTTTTTATTCTCTTCTGGTTTCGCATGCGAAATTGAACTTTTTTCTTTTGAGGAACGCTTTTTCTTCTCCTCTGTTTTTACTCCCACATCTTCAGTGTTCTTACCTGTAGAAAAAGGTTTTTTTTCTGTTTCCTTTTTAGTGCTTTCAGCCATTTCTTGGAAATTATCAATTTCCTTTCTATCTTTTTCATTTAACGTTGGTTGCTCTACCTTGTCGATTTTATTAGTGATTTTCTTGGATTCAGGTTTTTTATTTTTGCCTAGATAGTTATCTAGCCCTACTTTATCGTTAACAGGCACAAATGAGGGGAATAATATCGTGGGTAATTCATAGGGCTGTTTAAATACACAAACGCCTTTAGGCAATGAAAGTACCACGTTGGGATGAATTAATGCTTCTTCAAGAGCGCCAATTGTTCTGGTTGCATCCCATATTTCACCTCCCCCATCTTTAATATCAGTACTTTCCATTTTAGTGACTTGCTTAGACGTCGTTCCTGACATCAAAGAAGCCCATTCAGCCAATTCAAAGTCAGCCCCACCATAAATAGCTTTGATTTGAGAGTTTATATTTACCGAATGCTGTAGCGACCTACCGTCAATGGTATCGTCTTCTATGGTCAGTAGGTCGTTAGGGGATTGGTAGGCGTTTATTATTGTTACACCATATGAACGAATTGTTGCTAAAGCCTCTTTAACAACTTTCGACATTAAGAAACTTGTTTCATCAATAGCAATGGTTAGATGTTCATGTTTTAAATCTTCATCTGATAAGCGCCTACACTCTTGAATTAATTCAGCAATGAATATTTTCGTGGCTGTTTTTATAACTCTGTTATCCAAGGAGCCTTGAACATAGACAACCGCATTCTCTTCAATGGCTTTTGCTATACTGAACCCCTTTTTGGATGAAGGACATAGTGATTTGTAATCCTTCCACACCTCTAATTCAGCCTCAGCCGTCTCCGCACCTTCACCACATATTTGATTAAAAAGACCGTCTATTCTTCTAGTTTGTTTGAAGGAGCGCCTTACTAATCTGATTTCTTGTCTCTTGTAAAAGTCTGTTTTAGGTTCACCTGTAAGCTCTAGTTTAAATGCCATTGTTAATCGAGTGAAGGCATCCTCTTCATCGCCTCCAATAAAAGGCCCCCAGCTACCAAGTTCACCATCCTTTAGTGATACATAATAGAATTTCCGATTAGTTAGTTTTGCTGCGCAATACATAATGTAAGGTAAGAATTTATCTTTTTTCGGGTTGATCGAGAATACAGTTTGTCCATTCCGTATAACTTGCTCCATTACTCCGCCCAGTATCACACCCTTTCCAAAACCAGTCGGCCCAATGATTTGCATCATGTTTTCTTTCCATACGTCCCAGGGAATCCTTATTGGCTTGTTATCTTCTCCTAAGCCAATGCTTATACCTTTATCCGAATAATATTTGCTAGGTATGAATACTTTAGCTTTATATCTTTTAGCTTCATCAAGGATATCGGAGGGCTTATCGTTCGATTGGTTTCTCCTCAAATTTTTAGTGATATTTGAAATTAGCGTGAGGAAATAACGGTTATAACAGAACCGAGAAGTCCAACCAAGTACCATTGCCGGGGCTAACAACCACCAATGTTTTATCCAATCTGGCAAGACTAAAGGGCTTCGGTTAGACATATCTATAAACCACTTCAAAAAAACCTGAATATGATCACCCAACTCATTTCTCATGGTCATATCGTATATAAATAACATGATGAAAGGCATACAGAATAAAGAGAAAGCTAAGAGTAAAATAAGCCGCCTTAACCAAACCGCAACAATCTGAAGGAATGTTTGTTCGTGATGAGTTGCAAGCGGTGCCATCGAAATAAAAGTTCCGCTGAAGAACAATCCAATCCAGCACCACCACCACCAATCGTTGCACCAAGACATAACTGAATAATTGGTTTTCCCAAACCAATCCAAGATCGCCCATTCATCCATATATCACCTTTTCCTTATTAGTCCAGAACTCAATTTCGCATGCGAAATTGAGTTTTTTTCTGGTCGGAAAAATCCTGCTAACCATGCATTTTTTAAACGCAATTCTACTAGCAACTTTACCGTCATTATCTATTGTTGATAGACATGATATCTCAATTGATGGTAAAGTTGCTAGTAGAACGTCTATTTTTAGTAAAAAATTTCCTATGGATAGCGAGATGAATATCTACAACATATATGGTTATTTCGGGAGCGCCTCCATAACCACTTCAGGCTTCGCCTCTTACTCTACATCCCGCCTGAACGTTGGTATTATGAGTAATTCACCCAGCGACGCGGGGAACGCCCGCTCTGCTGAAAGGGGGAGTCCCTTTCTTTTTCCTCTGTTGCGCTGGACGCGCTTCCGACAGAAAAATTCAAACCCTGCCGCCGTCTGCGACCCAGTATTGCCATACCGGGCCTTGACCCCCCGCCTTGCGGGGCACTTCACTTCGGCTTTGCCTATCGTTTGTGTCCTCGGTCGCCATTCGGCTACCCTTGGATTGCGCTGTACGCTTACCCCGAACGAGGGGGGTCAAGGCCCGCTATGGCGGTTCTCGACGGCGGCAAGGCCGCACAGCCAGCGCCTCCCTTGGGGGGAGTCACTAGCTTTCAGCTCACTTTGGAGTGAGCTTCGCGTCCTTTGGTCAGCCTTCGATTCGCTTGGGGCGAATTCTCTGTCTGAGTTTTTCCGCGCTCGGTCGCGCTTCAAAACCGCACCAGCTTTTCTCTCTCTAGGGATCGAGAAAAGCTTTGGCAACCTGGGTGGTTGCCATGCGCCATAATCCGCGTTCTGGGGAACGCTCCACTCAAAATACTCCGCTGTACGCTATGTATTTTGAGCGACGACAAGACCTCAAACCAAAAGCAGCTTTAGGCTGTTTGGGTTTGTTGCTTCGCAACCGGCCTTGCTAAAATGTGCAGATTGTCACTTGAGCAGAGTTTTGTATCTAAATATTGTTTTACCGAAAAGGAAAGCTAAAAAGGGTTTTAGCTTTAGCTACCCAATGGCAGGCATTGGGTAGTGGAGTTTTTATCAATAGTACCAATGGAAAAATAGTAAGCGGTGCATTTTTAATATTTTAAAAATGAGTTACAAAACCAAAAGCAGCTTTAGGCTGTTTGGGTTTTGTAACTCTGATACCGGTCTTTCTGAATATGCTGAGCCTGCTTTGAGTCATACCGTCACGATGAATTTGGCGCCTCCTGTCGGCAGTGGTTTCAAATTCGAAAAAACATATTACTGTCCGAATACTTAAAAGAGAGAATAGCTTAGATGATTATTGAGCACCGCAATCCAACCCTGAAATACCCTCGTGCTATAAAAGATGAGAAAACGCGATTAGTTTTAGATTGGCTGCTAGAGTTTAGATTTTCTTCTATAGATATACTTTCGGCCAGAATAGGGCAAACAGCTACTAATGCTAATCGATTTTTTAATGGTTTGATTAGGGATGGCGTTATTCAATCTTTCAAAAACGTACATACTAAAAATCAGCGCTATGTAATGATAACTTCAGCAGGTGTAAGTTATCTTGAAGCTCTTGGGCGGGATACCTGCTATGCCGTTGTTCGTGTCGCCAATCTGGGTCGTTACTCTCAAATCATCCATGATTTATCTGTCCAGGCTGTCGTATTACCGCGCTTATCTAGTTACAAAGAAGTTGTTTGGGATAGACATATTTCTTTCGGCACACAACAAGATAGGCCTGACGCAATATTGCGTGCAGAAAAAAATGGTTCAGATTTTTGGTCAGCAATTGAATTCGAGCGATGGAGAAAGGATAAAAAGCGAATTTATATATCGCTTATAAATCATTCAAAAAACTTTGATAATAAGTACTATGCTGGCGTATACTACATCTTTCAATCTAAAGCCGACTGTATTTATTACGAAAAGGTCTTTAATGAAAAGGAATGGCCGCAGTACGAACGGATGCCCAAATCTGGCCAAATTAAAAATCTCGGCAGTAAATTTGTACCTGGAAATGTGATAAATCTAAGGAAGCGCTTTGCATTTCGGTACGAACCCCTGGATTTCTAAGTAGTACTAAATCCTTCAATTTTTCAATTCATTGGAATAATTTCGTCATTTTAAAATATATCAAAATATATTATTTTGATTGTTGAATGATGGCATCATATTATGTTACTTTGAGTTATCAAATCATATAGCTTTGATGATAATGAAAAAAATAGTAATAGGGGTGTTTTGTCTTTTCTTAATGTCTTTTGCTAAGGCCTCAGAAAATCAGTCATCATCTGATGGGAACGAGGGAAAGCAGAATTGTTGGAATTCTGCTGGTGAAAAATACAACCTCAATCCGTATTTGCTGTACGCGATTGCTGAAAAGGAAAGTTCATTAAACCCACTCGCGGTTAACGCTCGCGATGACACGGATGAAGATGTGGGCCTAATGCAAATTAATACATTTTGGTTTCCACATCTAAAGCGATACGGAATTAATCGTTCAGATTTATTTCACGCTTGTACGTCAATCCATGTAGGAGCTTGGGTGTTAGCACAATCAATTTTGGTTTTTGGTAATACCTGGGAGTCTGTAGGTGCGTATAATGTTGGTACATCAAAGGAGAATTGGGCGTATAAAGCTAGGGAAGTTTATTCATCAGATGTTCGTCGTCGGTACTTTAATATTCTTGAGCGGTTGCGCTTCAAATCCACTACCGAATAGACAAGCACCTTCAATATTAGGTGTTAATCAAAACCACTCTAAATCTGACGTATTTCCAGAGGAATACGTTTTTTGTGATATAGAAAAAGGCGCTTGGCGGTGCCCTCAAGTCTCAGCAAAAACAGCAATTACTAGGGATGTAGTTGCAGACGAGAGTGAAAGTCTAGAGGCCATAGATTACACGTCAGTAACCGATCTTGATAAGAACTTCACTTACAGCGACCTTGTTGGAGAGCCATTGGGCAAGGCGCATTTTGCTTTTGATAGCCACTACCTTACCGAATATAGCAGGGGCATTCTTAGGAACTTACTTCCTAAGTTGATAGGTAAGCCTGTTCTACTGCTTGGTTTTACAGACAATATTGGGACTGAATTATATAACGACGATTTAGCTTTTAACCGAGCTAAAGCAGTTAAACAATTCTTTGTTGATAACGGGAAGTCTGGGGATGAAATTCATATCGAAGGAAATGGACAATGTTGTTTTTTGGTTCCGAATGGAACCGACGATCAACGACAAATTAACCGCAGAGTAGAAATCTATTATGCGGATTGATAGTGGCTTGGAAAGAGGCACCAAGTTATTTTTTATGAGCCTCAATTTTAATGATAACTAGGAGATAAAAATGCATAAGTCAAACGTACAGGGCGAAATGCAAAATAAAAGGAAAGGGCTGAATTCAATAGTTGCCTTTGGACTTCTGTTTTGTGCCATGTTGCTACCAACAGCTGTTTTTGCATCAACAACTGGTGCGGAATTCCAGGCTGTTTATGATTTCGTCTTTAATGCTGCAACGGGCTACTTGGGGCGCTCTATCGCGATCGCTGGCGGTCTTATCGGTTTAGGGTTTGGGGCAGCTAGTGGTAAGCCTGTAATTGCTGTTGTTGGTATCGTGTTAGCCATTTTTGGTGCGCTTGGGCCAGCTATTATCAATGGTATTTTCGGTTCAGCACTTATATAAAAAAAACCATTAATGACGACTGTATAGCAGTCGTCATTAATATAAGGAGATTTAATTGTGAGCGGCGATGACAACAATTATTGGATACCTAGAACCTTGGATGCTCCTGCTTTGTTTTTTATGTGGGAAGCAGATTCAGCAATAATTTTCATTACCTGGTGTATTTTAGGCGCTGTTATGGGGGGGTTAGGGTTTGTATTTGGTGTTGCCATAGGATGGGCTTGCTCTCGTGGTTACGCCCAGCTTAAAGAAGAGGGTGGTAAGGGGCTAATACTAAAAATACTTTTTTGGTTTACACCTAGTACCTGGGCTTCTCAGCGTAATCCATCACATATAAGGGAACATGTAGGTAACTAATTATGCTTAAGCAAAAATACAAATCCTATCTTAAAGATGGTGTATTTAAAAAACAGGTGTGGATGACCTTGGCGGGAGTTATGTTGCTTTCAAATATTCTTTTGTCTGCGAAAATATTCAGCATGGAAACGGCAGAAAAAACCATTATCCACCCAGTGGATATGACAGCAGAGTACAGTGTAGAAGGTGACAATATTGACCCAAAATATATTTCCAAAATAGCAAAGGATTTTCTTGGCGCACGATTCCTCTACACACCAAAAACGGTAGCTAAACAATTTGACAATATAGGAGTACTTTTTCATCCCGAAATTTACGGAGAAAAGAAAGCAGAACTTGATGTAGAGGCTTCAAGAATTATTCGGACGGATGAAACCGGTGTCTTTTTTCCTATGTCCGCACATGTAAAGCAAAAAACGGCATATATCGAAGGTGAATTTATTGGTTATCTTGGTAAAAAGAAGGTAACCCAGTCGATCAAAACATTTGAAGTTGAGTTTCGAAATTCCGGTGGTCGTATATGGCTTTTCGATTGGAAAGAAGTCATTGCTGATTCGAGAGGTCAGAAATATTTACCTGTTGATGGTAAATACGATGACAATGCAAATAGTAGTAGGGAGGGGTGATTATGTACCGCACATTAATTTTTCTAATATTTTTGATTTCTTCTGTTAGTTCGTACGCCGTGCAACGGTTTTCTGTAGCAGATGGTGATCAAGTAGAGATTAAAATTTCAATGCAGGATGTTTCTCGCTTGGCGATGAAAGGGGAGGGTCGACTTAAAAAAATATGGTCTCCTGAAAATTATTTGGATTTAAAACCCGATAAAGTTCAAGGTGAAGCCTATTTTAAAGCAGCTGTAGGGGCTCCACGGACATTTAGTTTTTTCGCTCGTGATGACTTTGGTAATACTTTTACAATAGTTGCTACACAATCAAGGATACCTTCACAAACAATTATATTGGAGCCGCTTAACCGGCAAGAGAAAACTGTAGCAGATACTAATAGAAAGTCTTTACCTTACAAAAAATCAGTTAACTTTCTGTTTAAAGGTATGTTCCTTGGAAAGGATATTCCTGGTTACTCTATTGCTGATCTAAACGAGCCGGTGCCGGTGTGGGCTGAAACAAATATTCGCTTAGTAAAAACGTACATATCTCATAAATTTCAAGGAGAAGTTTATGAGATAAAAAATATATCTAAAGCGAAATTGGATTTTCACGAATCTGAATTTTTCTCTTTCGGTGATTATGTTTTAGCTGCGGGATTAGAACACTTATCACTCGGCGTTAACCAGGTAACAAAACTTTATGTAGTGCGTAGTAAAGCAGTTGGGGAGAATGGGTAATGGTCGATTCTACGGATACTACCTCTAGAAAACAGTGGGTTATTGCAATAGGTGGAATGGTTGGTTTTGTAGGGTTATTAGTATTCGGTATGTGGGTTAGTGATCCTAATAAGGGTAAACCTGATATGCGGGAACTTGCTAAATTAGAGGCACAAGAGGTTAGAGAAAATTATAAAGCTCGCTCTGTTGATGCTATTACTCCTAAAGAGCGTTGGATTTCAAAATCTGAGAAAGAACTTACGGCTTATCAATCTTCGAATCGTCAATTAAGACAAGACCAGGTAACAATGCAGAAAAAGCTTGATAATCTTGAGCAAATGATTCGTGCCGGGAATTTCAAAAAATCTGCTTCAAATTCTTCACCGGCAGTAGGAACGTTACCACCGACACCAACAAATCAAAAAGAATTACCAGTAGTCAAGCCAGGACTACCGAGTGGTAATAATTCTTCTGGTATTAAGGATCAGATTGCAGAAAATATATTACCTCCCACCCCTCAAGGTCGTTCAGCTAGTGGTAATGGTAAAAATGGTAATACTGGTAGTACTATTCAGGTTTTTGAATTCGACGATGAAACGGCTTCAAAAGATCAAGGTGATTCAAAAAACATATCACATTATATGCCAGCAGGTTCTTTCGGGAAAATCATTCTTTTGTCCGGTGTGGATGCTCCAACAGGAGGGGAAGCTGCAAATAATCCGGTACCAATCCTAATGCGTCTTTTAGATCATGGTACTTTGCCAAATTACTTTAAGTCTGAAATCAAAGATTGTCATGTAACAGGTGCTGTTCGAGGTGATTTATCGAGCGAGCGTGGAAAGATTCGAACAGAGCGACTTTCCTGTGTGCTAGTTAATGGTGATGTTGTTGATGTAAAGGTTAAGGGGTGGGTAAATGGAGAAGATGGAAAGGAAGGTTTTCGCGGTAAGGTAGTTGAAAAAGCGGGAGCATTACTAGCTCGTACTTTTGTTGCAGGTATATTTAGCGGCATTGGAAATAATACTGCTTCCCAATATCAGAATATTTCACAAAATGCACTTGGAACGGTAAGCAGCATCAACCCAGGGGATGTTGGTAAAGCAGGAGTGGCAACGGGACTATCGACTTCGATGGAAAACCTATCTGAATATTACATGGATAGAGCAAATGAAATGTATCCTATTATTGAAGTTGCTGCTAACCGTATAGGTGAGCTTGTTCTATCAGAAGGCGTTGATTTTAAGAGAAACATAATAGGTAATATGGGAGGTGAACTATGAGATTTTTTATAACCTTACTGAGTGTACTTTTAGTATCTGGGTGCTCTACATTTAGTAATGAATATTCTTGTGGTGCAATTCCAGAAGCTACTTGTACACCTGTTTCCGATGTTTATGAGGGCTCTAGTGGTAACGTTTATGATTATCGAAAAAACCTTAATAAAGGTGGTAAAGAGTCTGCAAAGATACCTGTAATTAAAGTAGGGACTACACATCGTGCAATAAATCACATGAACCCAGGAGATCCAATTCTTACCCAGCCCGTTGTTATGCGTGTTTTGTTTCGAAGTTTTGAAACCGGACAGAAAGATTTGGATGCAGGCGGTTATACATATTTGCGTATGAGGGGTTCAAAATGGGTAATGCAAAACTAGATTTCGGAAAAAGATATAAAATAGCTGAACGCAAGGTTAAGGAAAAACTCAAAGGCGCATTTATTGATGATACACCACCCGCTATAGCGGCTAAACGTTTAGGCGGGTCACCTACTGTAAAATCTATAAATAAATTCACGCAGCGCCATTCTTTTGCTTCGTTATTGCCATACGAAAGCTACGATAAAGAAACAGGTATTTTCTTTAACAGAGATACTGTTGGTTTTGTTTTATATTGCATTCCTGCTACAGCTATTTCAGCGTCTGAGTTAAAGGTACTCAACGGCATTTATTCAATGCAACACAAAGCTAATACATCCATTCAGACCACTCTTTATGGAGACCCTAACATTGAACCAATTATGGAAAATTGGAAAAATTTCGGTTCTTTACCTAAAGAACATAAATTTAAACCAATGTTAGATATGTTGGCTCAGAACCGCGTAGATTTTATGTCTTTAGGTAAATGGGAGTCTTTGTTTACTGATGAACCAGCTTTGCTGAAAAATACCCATTTAATTGTCTCATATACAATACCTGTGCCTGAAGGAATGGCACCAGTAGATGTACCAAAGGACGATATAAAGTTTTTACAACGTACTCGTGAATCAATTTCTGGTACGTTACGTTCAGCTAGTATATTTTCAAGGCCAATGGAACCGGATGCGCTTATTACGTTAATGGACGGTATGCTTAATCCTTCTAAAGGTCCTAAAAAACCTTTGCGTTATGATGAAAACAATCTGATAAGTTCACAATGTGTCGATGCAGATACAATGGCATTATGGAATGCAGGTTTAGGATCTATTGTTCATGAAGAAGAGCCGTATTCAATTTTACCATTTCATGTAAGACAGTTTCCACAGGTCTGGCCAGGGTTCAAGAATGCAGAATTAATGGGTTCATTTACAAACAGCATTTTACGTCATGCTTGCCCATTTTTGATGACATCAACCGTTAATGTACCTGACCAGGTATCTGAAAAAAGCACCGTTACGAAGAAACAACTCCGTGCTACACAAATGGCTACTTCAGCAGTTGCAAAATTTGTTCCTCAATGGGAGGACAGGAAAAAAGATTGGGATTACGCTAGCAGTAAAGTTGATGAAGGCAATAAAATGTTAGAGGCTTTTTTCCAGGTTATTCTTTTTACACCACAGGGAAAAGAACAACAATCCGAACAAGCATTAAAAGGTATCTTCGAAAGTGTAGGTTGGGTTTTATCTAGAAGCCGTTATACACCTTTACATAGTTTTTTAGGTGCATTACCTATGGGTGTTTGTCAGGATACATACAGAGCACTAAAGCTTTTTGGACATTACCATAAACGTCTTTCTTGGACATGTACAAACTTAGCGCCTTGGATAGGAGAATTTAAAGGTACAAAAACACCTCTATTATTACTTGCTGGAAGAAAAGGTCAGATTAGCTACTTCGATAACTTTGATAACAAGCAAGGCAACTACAATATTGCATGTACTGCGGCGTCTGGTGGTGGTAAATCTTTCTTTACTCAAGAACTAGTTCAGAGAACCATTACAAATGGTGGACAGGTTTTCATTATTGATGCGGGACATAGTTATCGTAATCTGAATACATTACTTGATGGTACTTATATTGATTTCGGAAAAGGCACACCGAAATTCAATCCATTCTCTACCATTCGTAAAGGTGATCCTAAGTTCATTAAAGACCAAATACCATTGCTTAAATTATTGTTTGAGCAAATGGCTAGTCCAGATGAGAAGTTGGATCAGGTCTATAAGTCTACGCTTGAAAAAGCCATCATGGGAGCCTGGCATGCAAAAGATACCTCTGCCGATGTAGATGAGGTTATTGCACAACTATTACTTGATAAAGATGAAAATAGTAGAATAACTCCCGAAGCTGTTTATCTTAGAAAAGCACTTTATTCATATTCATCTGAAGGTGTTTACGGCGATTATTTTACAGGTGAATCTAATGTAGACCTTACAAATAACTTTGTCGTATTAGAATTAGATGCTCTAAATGGGACACCAGACCTTCAGTCTGTTGTTCTGCTTATTTTGATGATGCGTATTACGCAGGCAATGTATCTGTCTGGAAATCGATCTCAAAGAAAACTTTGTATAATCGATGAAGCTTGGCGTCTTCTTGGTAGCGGCAACGCCGGAGAATTCATTGAAGAAGGTTATCGTGTTGCTCGTAAACACGGCGGTTGCTTTATGACCATAACACAAAAAGTTTCAGATTATTACAAGTCTGAAACTGCTAAAGCAGCGTTTATGAACGCAGATTTCTCTGTTTATCTTCGACAAAAAGATGAAGAACTTACTAGCGCTGAAAAACTAGGCCACATAGATAATTCCGACGGAAAGATAGATATATTACGTGGTCTAAAAACTGAAGCAGGAAAATACTCAGAACTCGCGATAGGTAGCCCAGATGGGCTAAGTGTTCATCGCTTTTACGTAGATCCAATAGCTGCAAAACTATATTCTACTACACCAGCAGATGTAGATTTTATCCTAGATCAGCAAGAAAAGGGTTATACCGTTCTTGAAGCTGTCACCATGCTTGTTTCTAATGAAAGTAAAATCAAAGGAGTCGTTTCTGTATGATGAAATATATTGCTTCTTTTCTATCAGGATTAGCCGGAGCTATTCTTTTCACTGTTCTTTATAACAACCTCTATAACCAAACTATTGGTGTTGTTCAAATGGATGAACTAATTGGTTCACATATTGAAATAGAAGGTGTTTCAGAAATGTCCGAGGATAAAGCAGAGGAACAGGCTGCTATTTTCGCTAAAGCACTGGATATTTCAATTTCTGAGATATCGAAAGAATACAGGGTTTTATTATTGGTCGGTCCGGCTGTTATTAGTCCTGGGCCAGATTATACGGATATCATTAAGCAGCGCATAAAATTAAGGATGAAAAAAAATGGGTAACTTTGTTACTACTCAATCATTAACAGCTACGGAGGCTGCTATGGCTGAAATATATCGAAAGAAAAAAGCAAGGAAAACAATCGTTCGGTGGGCTTCCTTTTTTGCAGCTATTATATTATTGCTTTGGGGGCTTAGTCCTCTAGGTCATTTTGCAATTAATGGCGTTAAAAGCATAAAGGGTACAATATTTTTTGTCGTTAAAGGGCAGACGCCGATGCATGGTGATATAGCTGCTTTTTACCCACCAAAAGGAAATTTATATCCTGATGAAATGTGGTTTGGGAAATATGTCGCAGGCATGGCTGGTGATGAAGTGTCTGTTGACGGTAGGGATTTTTATATAAACGGTCACTTTATTGGACATGCTAAACCTTTTTCTTCAAGTGGCATACCTTTGGAAATGAGTTCTCCGGGCGTCATTCCAGGTGGCTATTACTTTATGTGGACAGATCACGAAGATTCATATGATAGCAGGTACGCTGATATTGACTTAATACATCAAAAGAATGTCTTTGGTCGTATGTACCGTATTGATTGGTTAGTTCTTGGGGTGGTTTTAATTGGTTTTCTCCTATTGTTGGCGAAAGTCTTGAAGAAGAAGGTTTTTACTAGAAAGAAGTGAAAAACAGATACCACACCAATTTTATCTACTTTCGTGGACAGGTCATGAACATCCTTACGATAACGAAAATAAAATATTTTATTCTATTAATCAGAGTAATTAGTTGTCTGATCATATCCGTTGCATTTTCTAATGCAAATGCAACGGATCTTGGTCAGCTAGGGAAATCCTATTTAATTGCAGAACCAGACTTAATTGAAACGATTAAACTGATGATTAATGAGAAAAAGGAAAATGGGGAGTTAGACAAGCTTCATAAAAAAATGACCAAAAATGCAAAGGCATATGTTCGCCGCCCTCCAGGTATAGCGTTACCGAAAGCTCAAAAATATCGAGCATTTGCCGTTGATCCAACATACACATTACCCGAAGACATCAAGGATGCGGAGGGTATAGTGTTGTATAAAGCAGGGTTTACTTATAACCCACTTACTATAAAGCCAATGACCAAAACCCTATGCTTTATCGATGGGGATGATCCAGATCAGGTTTTGTGGTTAGAAAATTACTGTGGTAATTCATACTCTTTTAAGCGGATTTTAGTCAATGGTAACTATAACGAAATAACTAAGAACACACAGTCAAGAGTCTACTTTGACCAGCAAGGGTTTTTGGTTTCTCACTTTAGGATAGAGGCTGTTCCGGCAGTAGTAAGACAGTCTGGAGGTTTATTGTATGTCGAAGAATTTAAACTTTAATCAGCTTATAGTAATCATTTTTATTGTGTTTTCTGTACAGGCTTATGGTGAAGACGGGGAGGGCGTTGATGGTTGTTTGGGGCGTTTTCCAGATCCTATAACAGATATTTGCTGGATGTGCTTGTTTCCTATTAATATCGGTGGTGTTATTCAAATCAATGGTGATCAGAAAGGAAATGGTGATCCACCACCACCGATGATATGCGAATGTCCTGCTCCACCGCCTTTTTTTATACGATATGGAGTGGGTATTAGTTTCTGGGAGCCTGCCCGTATTTCTGAGGTTGTTCGTACTCCGATGTGTTCTCCAACTCTAAATGGTGAAGTCCTTGGGGAAAGTAACGCCGCTCGTGGTGATAACGTAGAGCCAGATGGAGAATCAGGTCAGGCCTTTTATCATGTCCATTACATACAATATCCAGTGTTGAATTGGTTGGGTATGGCAATCACACAAGGAGCTTGTTTCATTAATGAGTCGTTTGATTTTGTATACATGAGCGAGTTAGATTCACTTTGGGATGATGATGAATTGTCTTTTGTTCTAAATCCAGAAGCAGCGCTTTTTACTAGCGTACCAGCTCAAGCCGCATGCGTTGCAGACTCGGTTAAGGCGGCAATATTCGATTTTGGTTTTGATGAACTCTTCTGGTGTTCCGGTTCTCAAGGGTCTCTGTATCCTTTATCAGGTAATCATGCAAGTCACGTAGGTGGAGTGGATAGTTCTATGGCGCTAACTCATACCATGATATTTAAGTTACATCGGCAATTACTTGCACAGGATACTTCAACTTATAGTGCTATGTGCGGCAGCGTACCTCAGCCAATAATGCGTAAAAATCAATATAAATCACACCTTATGTACCCTATACCGTGGAACTACAACGCCTTTGGTTACGGTGCACAAAGTGTGATTTGGGGGGCGGGTAAAGAATTCCCGACCTATGGAGAAGACTTTACCTACATGGTATGGAGGAAGCGAATGTGTTGCGCTTACTAGTTATCTATTTCTGTTTATATACCACTGTCAGCTACGCCGAAGAGACGAAGTATAAAGATCCAGACAGAAAAGCTTTAGAAAGGGTAAAAAACGATACTAAAATATTTTTCAATAAAGTTAATGCAGTAGTTAAAGACACTACATTTTTGAATGATTTGCAAAAACAAAAAAAAGACGCTAGCCAAGTCCCTAATGGGCTAAAACAAAGCTTATACGATTTTAGTGGAATAAACCCAAGAATTAGAGAAGACCAAATCATGTCAAAAGTCCTTGCTGCTGGTGAAAAAATAGAAGGTCATACTGCTGAACCTTGGACGAGTTCACCATTAATAATGATTTCTTTTTCAATGCCGGAATCAAAAATAAAGAGCTTAATGTCGGAAGGTGCAAGGATTGGGGCCAATGTGGTTATTCGTGGAGCCTTGAATAATGATCTCCCAACAACAATAAGACGGATTCAAAAAATCGCTTCTGAAAATGGGGCTGGTGGTGTTCAAATTGATCCTACTTTATTCAGCCGTTTTAAAGTAACGACAGTGCCAACATTTATATTACCTTTAGAACCTATTAAAACTTGTAATGAGAAAGGATGCGAGGTTCCAAAACATGTTAAGGCACATGGTACTGCAACCTTGCGTTATTTTTTAGAAAAGGCTTCTAGACTGGGTAACCCAGAGGAAAAATTGATTGCAGAACATTGGTTGAATAATTATAAGGAGAAAATTAAATGATTGCTCTTAATAATCCTAATGTTACCTCTGTCTTTTACAATACGTTATGGATTCAGATAATTACGTTCATAATTGTTATCACTATAACCACTTTTTCCTCTGGTATCGTTTTCGCTGCAAATCAGGCGGCGGCGAATGAGGATGGTAAGAGCTTTGCCGATGCTCTAAACGCTGGTATTGCTGATAGTGCTAAGAACCCTGTATTAACTGATATCCCTCAATATCAGGGAGAAGATGTCCCAGAAAAACAATATTATAATAGCGGAGTTGGTATTGAAGATGAAGCATTGTTACATTCAATCACTGATAGCACCTCTACGTATATTTCTGGGGCTAGGAACACTCGGCCTCAATTCAATATTAATGAGGAAACAGACCCTTTATTTAAGAGGGAAGAAGAAATTGTAAATCTTTCTCGTACACTGTCTGATACTTACAGTGGCTGTATAGCGTTACCTGTAGGAAATGAAGATATAACAGTTATCGATCAAAAGGAGTGTTTAGTACAAGGTCGTAAAGATATTGTTAATTATAATTGCCAAAAAATATTGAATGTCACTTGTAGCAACCCTAATGTTGGTGAACCCTACCCATACAGTATTGGAAACTTCACCATCACCGGAGATAATTCACCTTATAGTCAATCTGGAGATACTTTTACATTTGGTTCTTGGAATAATAACCATAGTGGAAACTGCTCTTGGTATTATAGAACAATTCAATTTTACGTTGAAGATGCTAGTTTAATTACAGAGTTTAGCTTTGATCAAATTCGCTATGATGATTGGTTAGATATTTCTATTAATGGCTGGTTATCATTTCGCGGGATAGGGGCTCAGCAGGGAACCCATCTAAGTGGAACTTTTAGCTGCGAGCATGGACGTATTTTTTCAGGTAGTAATTTTAACGCTCTTCATCGAATAAGAACTGGGTGGAATACTATTTATGCTGCTAATTTGGTACATGGGGGAGGAAACTATCATTTTCGTTTTACCTTGAAAAGAATTCGAGGGTGCGACGAAGTATCCGAAACAACTTATGAGTGTCCCGATGGTGAAAATCATATTGTAGGCGATTTAGAATCAAATACATGTGTATCTTCAGGTTGGCGTGAAATTAGTGGAGTAAATGTTTATCGTTCGTGTTGGCAGTGGTCACAGAACTTTACTCGACTTACAGATCCTATTTATACGCGTGATCCAGAATGTGACATTATTGAGCAGCAAGGTTGTGGTCAGGTATCTTCCACATGCATCGTCGATGCTATTGGTTATTGTGGAACTGAACAACTTACCTTTGATTGCCCTCACCTAGAAGCGGCTACCCATGTAGATCTTTGTGGCGATGTACTATCTTGTTCTGGTGGTGATTGTGCATCTGAATACCAAACATCAAAGGATGCCACACAGGACTTCCAGCAGGCCGCAGCGAGCCTTGCTGTCGCAGGGGAGCTTGCTGAAGAATTTGATTATGAAAACTTATCCGTTTTTGAAGGGGATGGTAAAAAATGCGAGAAAAAGACAGCTGGCTTTTCCGATTGCTGTAAAGATAGTGGTTGGGGTACAGATATTGGACTAAGTACTTGTGATACAGAAGAAGAAGAGCTTGGAATAAAGCGTGAACAAGGCGCTGCTCACTACGTCGGTGATTACTGTAGTAAAGATAGTGACCTTCTTGGTTGTCTTGCCAAAAAATACACCTACTGTACTTACCCTTCAAAATTGTCACGGATCATTGTAGAGCAAGGTAATTCCCAGATGGGGCGTGGTTACGGCTCAGCTGAAGACCCAAGCTGTCCTGGGTTTACTCTTGATGAGTTAGAGGCTCTAGATTTTAACTCAATGGATTTTTCTGAATTTTACTCGGACGTAATGCAGAAAGCTAACGCTGGAACTGTAGGCGACCCTGATCAGCTCGTTCAAGATCTTGCAGATAAAATTAATCAACTAGGGGGTGGTCACCAATGATTTCTTTTCGAGTGTTATTGATTATATTAACAGTTTTCTTTTCTAACATGTCCTTTGCTGATGATACTAAGACTTTTTATCATGACCGCGAGCGAGGTTGGTACTGGTATGAAGAGCCTCCGGTAGAAGAAGATATTGTAAAAGAGAAAGAAGATAAACCTAGTATTGTTGTTGTTTCAACAGGTAAGCCGATGACAGCAAAGGAAGTTATAGCCAAACAAAAAGAGACGTTTGATAATGCTTTGGCTGAAGCAGTCGTTAAACCCACTAAGGAAAATATACTCGAATATTTGGCTATTAGTAAATTGGTTAATGATCAAGGTGCTCGTTTTGCGAGTGCGTTTAAAAAGACGATTTGGGTAACACCTGAATACGATTATTCCCTTCAAGGGAGACCCACTAATACACAAGCAATAAACGCATATACCCAGAAACAGGTTGGTGATAATTACGAAACGCTTCATGAAATTGCAGAGGAAAAAGGAATAATTTATTTTTTCCGAAGTGATTGTCCTTACTGCGCTAGATTTTCACCGATTCTGAAACTGTTTGCAGAAAAGTTCGGATTTACCGTTATTCCAGTAGCCATGGATGGTAAGGGAACGAAAGATTACCCCTATCCAAAGCATAGTGACTATATGGCCTCTAGGTTAAAAGTTACTACCGTTCCAGCAGTTTTCTTGATTGATCCAGATGCAAATTCTGTCTCTACAATTGGGTACGGTTTTAACGATTGGACAGCATTAACATCTAAATTATTATTTGCGAATGAACAAATGGAAGCGAAGGGAAATAGTCAGCTAGCATTAGGAGAAGTTCGATGATAAATACAATAAAAATACTTTGGTTTTTAATACCATTTGGACTTACGTTATTGGCTGGTACAGCTCAAGCTGATACCGAAGCAAAGGTTAATCAGTGGTTCGATAACATGGATTACGCCAATATCACCGCTCCAGGTGTTTATGAAGGGCAGACAGCTCGATATGTAACGTTAGGTGGTATTTCGACAAGAGCCCCTATCACTCAACCCTTTCAATTTGTTAACGTGCAGACTCCAAAATTTAGCGCAGGTTGCGGGGGTATTGATTTCTATAGCGGCGGATTCAGTGCGATTAATGCAGATCAATTTGTGGAAAACCTAAGAGCAATCGGACAAAATGCCCAATCTTTAGCATTTATGTTAGCTATACAAATTGTGTCACCTCAACTTGCAGGCGTTATGGAGGATATTAATACATTTGCCGAAAAGTTGAATTCTCTGAATATGGACTCTTGTGAGGCAGCCACCGCGTTGGTTGGTGGGACACTTGATATGTTTGGAGCTAAAGAAGGGAATTGTACAGTTAAGAGAATGAATGATTTTGGTGAAGACTGGGGAACTGCTAATTATAACTGTACTACTGGTGGACAAATAAAGAATACTGAAGGTGCAGGTGCATCTCCTAACCAAATAGCTTTTACCAAAGGTAACTTAGCTTGGAGTGTTCTAATGCAGGAGCCACTTTTTTCAGAAGATCTTGAGTTTGCGGAAGTGATATTGAATCTAACAGGGACTCTTATCATTGCCGATGTTAATGGTGATGATGATAGTGGGAGTACTATACGTTTTATAGATCCAACTATTGATTCTAAGGGTTATTTTACAGAACGAGGGAAAAATATTTATACAGCTTTGCTCATGGGCAATGAGGCAACTTTCGATATAGAATACTATCGCTGTAGTGAGAACCGCATTGACAACCCCGATGGATGTACAGAAATGACTACAACTCTCGAAGAGTTGTCTCCTTCGTGGACAGGTTTGAAGGCTAGAATTCGTGATGAAATAGTAGATATTGTAGAAAATATTTATGATGATGAACCATTGTCTCAAGTTCAACTTGGAATTGTTCGTTCTACTCGTATCCCTTTGTATAAATATTTAGCCGCTACCGCTGCATATTTCCCTAGGGGATTTAACGTTGCTTCGGTTACCAATGATTATACGGATCTCATTGCAGAAGATATTCTATTAAGGAATTTGTCTGCCGTTATTGAAAAGGCTAGACAATCTATTACATCAATGCCTAGCAATATGGGTAATTCTAAAGAAGCAAAAGATTATCGAGATAATTTGGATAAAATATTAAAAGGTATTGGTCGGTTAAAGGATGAAAATTACAACGATGCCGATTTGTTCTTTTCTATGCAGGGTCGCATTAAGAATTATGAACGTGCCGTTCTATCACGTTTAAGTAGTGGTATGGTTCAATCTTCAAAGTGGGGCCGCTGATATGTGGGAAATATATACTTATGGGGGAGGGGATTACCTTCGTTTGGTTTTCAATGGTATTGCTTCTATATTTGGAAATGATGACTATGGGATGGCAATCACAATTGCTGCACTAATGGGATTTGTATCTGTGATGATTATGGGGGCTTTTCGACGCGGAGAATTAAATATTCAATGGTTAATTGCCATTATTATGATTTATTATACTGCTTTAGTTCCAAAAACTGACATTATTATTAATGATCAGATCGTACCAGCTAACAATGCTGTCGTGGCTAATATTCCTATGGGTATCTCGGCAGTTGCATCGATTTTTAGCCATTTCTCCAATTGGTTTACTGGTGTTACCGAAACGGTATTTTCCATGCCTAACGATATACGTTATACGACAAGCGGGTTGCTGTTTGCAAATACATTAGTTGAAGAGGCTAGCCGATTTGAAATAACCACTCCCCAGGTAGCCACGAATTTTACAGAATTTTGGAAAAGCTGTGTTTATTATGATCTGCTTTTGGGTTTGTACACTTGGGGGGATGTCGTACAATCTCCAGATTTAATGGGGTTTTTTCAAGGAAACACCTCGGTAACTCGAAGTTTTACTTATCTTGATGTTGCTGGTGATAGATCTATTTTAACATGTAGGGATGGTATTGGTCTTCAAATGGATATTGACTATCAACTTGAAATTCTTAATGCTACTAATATTCATGGCGCTCGTTTAGCTCAACATGAGGTTGATAACAATCAAGCTGTTGCGAAATATTCAGCTGCTATGCCAGTAGCTTTCCAATATTTAACAAATATGGCTCAGACTAACGCACAAATTGTTGGTCAAAATTCGGTAGCGAATTCACTGAAGCGAGGACTTATTAATTTTGCATCAGAAGCCGATGCCCCAGCTGCGGCCCAGGACTTTGCATTAGCAAGAGCAGAACAAGAACGAAGAACCACTTTCATGACGATGGGACAAATAGCGAAAAGAATGCTGCCGATTCTACAGCATCTATTTGAATCATTTATCTATGCAATTTTTCCTCTTGTCATGTTAATGGCAATGACTCCACTTGTAGGTAAAGTCTCTCTAGGTTATGTAAAAGCGGTATTATGGGTGAATCTTTGGCCCCCCCTGTATGCAATTTTACATTTTGCCATTAGTTATTACAGTGCAAAAGCAGGAGCTGCTGCTGTCATTACCGATGGGGCTGCATTCACCACCGGCTTGTCCCTTATGACGAATACGGGGCTTGGAAAAGTTATGGAAGATTATGCTGCTATAGCAGGTTATCTTTCATTAAGCATCCCCATGATTGCTTGGTTAATTGTTTCTATGTCCGGGGCAATGATGGCTGGTTTGGCTGGTCGTCTAATGCAAGGTTATGAATCCCCCGTGTCTAAAGCTTCCGACGAGTCAATTAGCGGCGTGGGAATGGGAAATACCCAATTCATGAATACCTCTGCTTTTCAAAACAATTCGTCTCCAACAGTTGACTCTGGGATGATTCATGAGCGTTTGGGATCAGGAACTATGATGGATACGAGCGCAGCGGGTCGGTATATGCAGCAAAATGTATCGCAAGGAGGTACTAGCGTGGATCTGGGGCAGTCGATAGTAGATTCTTCTCAGCAGCGTCTTGATTCGGCTAATCAGCGAGTAAGCACAGAGTCTACCGAGTTAGCTCAATCAAGCATGGCTACGCTTCGAGAATCGAATCAAATAAACGAAAGGGTCTCAGCATCTCAGGGTACACAGACCTCGACGAGCCAAGCCGAAAGTACTGCTAACACTAAGGCGCATACTGAAATAGATAAAGCTCTTGATAAGTGGGGTAAATCAGAAAATATTGCAGTCACCGATGAGTTAAGAGGTTCTGTTTACGGAGCGATTGAAGGTTCTGCTGGTGTTAGTTTGTTTGGAAATGGAGCAACGGTTAAAGGGGGAGTATCTGCCCAGGGAACCACTTCTGAATCTGAAGGAACAACATCTCAGCAGGTGCAAGATTTTACAAGCAGCAATGAATTTTCGGAAGCAGTAACAAGTATAGCGATGGCATCACGGACTATGGCTGCCGATTATGGGGTAAAACTTGATAACTCTACGCAAGAGGCATTGGATGCTAGTATGACGGAGCAACAAACAAATAAACGTGAACGAGCTGAAGCTATCAGCGACGTTGAAACAGCTACCGTAACGTTGTCGAGAGCAGAATCATTTTCCTCATCCTTTAAGCAAAATGGGCTCGATAAACTGTATGATTACGCCACAGAGAATGGAAAAATGACGGCGACCGAAATTGATCAATTATTCATCCATGCAAATCAAGGCGGTAGTCGGGGCATGGAAGCAATGGAAACGTTGCGTACTATTGCAATGGAAGGGGTTATGGCTGGTGGGTTAGATCCTAATTTCGAGAGGGATAATGAAGCTATGATGGCATCTGGTAAAAATGATATTAATACTATGTATGCTAGTAATGGCACCCAAGTCTCAGGGGCTGACGAAGCATGGCGTGCACAAGTATCATCAGGGGATGGCGGAGAAATCACGGTTCCACTTTCTTCAGCGGATGTAAAAGAAACCGTTTCTCGAACAGCGACTGTGAATCGCGAAAACATGGACAACCCAGAAAACGTGCGAACTCAAAATGGAACCGTTGATACGATTAATCGTGGTGGAGAGACTGTAAGAGAAGAGGGCCAACAAACAATTGATGGAGTAGATACTATGCGCGTCTTAAACGATACACCTGGCGCTGCTGGCGTTTATGGGGATGCTCAAAGAGATAGTGAAGTCGATGAATTGAAAAATAAAATAAGAGAGAGGAATTCTACTGAATGAAAAATAAATTACAAAAAATCGTAGTTATTAACGCATTTGTTTTCGTAGCTACGCTCCTATTTTCAATAACCGTTTCCGCGAATGATGAGCGCATGGCCTTTTTTTACATGAATTACAGTAAAGGAAGTGATGTATGTAAATTGGGCGAAGTAGGCGGTAAAATTAAAAGCCACTATTTTTATTTCCCTGGGAAAAAAAGTGTATCCAATAATTACTGTGAAGTAGAGATTAGTGAAATAGCGTTTAATAGAAACTTTAAATTTTGTGGGCTTTCCTCTTACGATCATAAGAGAAACGGACGTGGAGCATGCTCTTTTGAACCATTGTTCGAAAATAGTAAAGTAAGTTATTTATTTTCAGCAGGTATTCCTAATAATGTAGAGGGTAACTTTATACAGGAATGCAGATTCGTTTGCCTCGCAACTACAGATGGGAATATGCATAACTAACTGGATATTATTCATTGCTATAAATATAGCGAATATTCTCCATAAGAAGTATTTCAATAATCAATATCAAAAAGGAACTTGTTTTGTTGTCAACCGCCTTGTTAACGGGATTTTTTATAAGTCCAAATTACTCAATAAATAACTCTGATTTTTCATGGAACATTGGAGCTGGCCCAACTGAAAATTATTCACCAAATATTTTGTCAGAACTTGATTATTCAGATTTGGAGGCTGCCGGTGGAGGAATTGATATTGGATACTCTCGTAAACTTACCAGTAATATTGCATTTTATTCAGAAATTAAATATTCGGATATAGACTGAGTAATAAAGATTCATACCGGGTTGTTTGATTCCAAAGCCGCTTTGACTCGCTTAACAGTTGAACGGCTTTTTCCTGTTCTGGCTGCTATCTCTGATAGCGAATTGATACCAATAAGCCGAACAATATCATTGTGCTTAGCTATAAACTCTTGAGTATCGAGAGCTGTACCTTTAGGCCGACCAAATTTTCCTTCATCACGTTTAGTTAGTGCAATACCGCGTCTTGAAGCATCTAGGCGCTTTTCTTCATATCGCCAACGGCCAGTCGTAATAAATCGCTCCTCTTTCGTGAATGGCTGAATATTATTAGATATTTTGGTAAATTCGGCTTTTAATTTACGGACAGTTTTGTCATCGAGATCTAAATATTCAGTGTGGTTGCCAATATCATCTGCTTTGTAGGCTGAGTACCTGTGGAATACATATTTCTCAATATGCCCAGACTGCTCAACTTCACGTAGTACCTTTGCATCGATCACTTTTTGATTGGTTGCTCGCTCTAGATCGTAGCGAGTTTCTGATAACCGTAAGGCTGCATCTCTTTGGGTTCGACCCACTTTGTGTATCCGACTACCATTTTCAAGTGAAAATTCCATAAAATACAGGGTGGCGTTTAAAATCGCCTGCTGTCTATGCGCCTCAATTTCAAACCATGCCTTGTGCTTGAGTTTTTGGTTTGTTTCATAAATGAGCTTACCAGCACGGCTGCTCAGGGTTTTGCGCATCCAGTCGCTGAACTTTACTAATGTCATGCTACCAAGCACGACCCTTGCATTTCTAGAAAATGTATAGCTTCCCCTGAAATTATCAATTTCAATTAGCTTATAGAAACTATTGGCTAATGTAGCGGTTACTGATTGGTTCCATTCTTGAAAAGTATTCGGTGATTTTGCAGTGGCTCTATAGCCTTTTTCTAGCATTTCTACAATTTCAACATCATAGTTAAGATGAAAGTGGTGCCAACCTTCAATTTGAGGGATTTCATTCAGAGACTCGTTGCAAGTCTCACCATCATGCCTGAAATGTGCAGCCTTCTTACTACCTCTTATTGCTATCAAGGGGCATTTACAAAAAGGGCAGAAAAGAGAGCCTTTTCCCGAAACCTGATCATTGATGTGCTGGTAATTATCTTCTGAATCTTTACCAAAGCTTAAAAACACTGCCATACATAACCACACTTATTTGAACCCAATGGAAATATAGTTTAGCTGGGTTCAAATAAGTGTGCAATGCAATCCTGCATAAACATACAAACATTCCGTTGTCCCGATTGGTGTATGATACACTTTTTGGGACAACCCAAGCGCTACAGGTACTCGTTGGTAACATTTAGGCTATAGGGGCGCTTGAGTTTACCAACCAATAATTAAAGCACGATAAAACATACAGTTAGAAGTTATTGAAATGGTAAGCGTCTATTTGCATGGGTAATGCATTGTAGAGCTAAGTTAGTATGCATCTCTATTACTTTGAAAATGGCTGTCAGCGTTACTCGATACAAATTTAGTATGGTACTTTGTTTATTTCAGGAGTTTTTTTCCAACCACAGAATGCGGCCTGTAGAGAAATTTGGTATTAAACATTATTCCTCGACCACAATAGAAATTAAAAGTGGTGAGGTAAGAGACTCTGATTGGGCTAGTGATAATAGAGTCGATGAATTTTCTAGATCTACATCTGATGTTGATGGTGATGGGATTCTAAATAAGTCTATTACGGCATGAAATTTCGAATGTTCGATTTAGAAAATCACTACGTCACCTTTCTAATCGGTAAGGACAATTCAGAAATCAATTTGGTTATGACAGGGGGCATGCAAGATATTTGGCGGCCTGAACTAATAGGTATGGCCTCTACCGATTTTGGTGCGGGAGATGAAATTGTAGGATTAAATTCTACTTACGATGCAGATTTTGATAGTATTTCGCTAGGTTTCCAAACCGATCACTTTTTCTCTTGGGGAATTATAAGTCTTCGTTACCAGCATTTTGACATTGACTATGAAGCAAAAGCGAATTGGAATTTGCGACAGGATTTTTCTCACCCCGTATCTTTTATTCATGAATCTGAAGGGAATGGCTTTGATATTGAACTTGGCTATACTTACGTTTTGTCGAAGCATTGGGATATGTTTTCAAAGTATCATTATCGTCGGTGGTCTATTGGCAGTGGGTATGATCACACATTCTTTTCCAACGGGCAGTCGAGTATTATTCGCTTTAACGAAGCTGAATGGGATTCAGAGTCATATTCCTTCGGAATCCGGTATTACTTGTGAGGATAAGTCTATTCGATAACAATATATCCACTTACTCGTTTATCGATGTGTTATGAGTTTCTGTAACTTTAATAAAATGAGGCTATATGCTACATTACTCAATGATTCGATTGCTGGGTTATTTACTATGCTTTTAAGCGGTGAGTAGATAATTGGTGGCGACGAGTAGGTTTCACTATCAAGCAGGCGCACCTCGGTCATTTCCAGGGGTAGGAGAGTACTATGAGCATTAACGATGAAAATACCAATGGATCGAATTCTGGGCAAGAACTACCAAAGTTGATTGGCCCTAAAAAGCTTAAACGATGGGCCTACCAAATTCGAGATTATTTTCAACAGGAAAAACCAAACTCAGCATTACTGAAAAAAGAAGTGGATGTACAGTTTTGGGTAGATAACAGAATTTCACTTGTTGGTGATGTGAAGTTTTCGAAGTCATTTCCGCGACTAAGTGGTGGTAGTGATGGCCAACAACGTTGGGCTGTTGCAATCCGGGCAAAGTTTGCAGAAACGTTTCCTGAAAGTCGGCTTATGTACTCTCAAACTCAAGGGAAGTTCTGGATTGAAAATCGAAGAATATTTGATTTTGCGATTCTGGGCTATCACACTGCTGGGGATGAAGTGGGTCTTGCCGATAGTGAATAATTAGCTAGCTCCCAAATGGGTAGATGGCTGAGCCGCGCTAACCATGCGCGGCTTTTTTATATTTCAGGTTGCGAAAAAATGACTTATCGACAGGAGATCATAACGACAGAGGAGCCATTGGAACAACGGAATGTGTTAGAGCTAATAAACGCGGGCTATTCATTAGATTTACTATTACAACATAAACTCGATGAAGCGGGAGCAAGCCAATATTATTTATATGCGAAATACAGAAATCATTTGAGACCAATACATACCCAGCGCAATGCGCATCGAGCCTACACTAATTTGGAAAGAGCTGTCGACTGGGGGAAGAGAATGGGATTCAAATCGGTGTCAATTGCTATAGATTACTCAAAATACCCTGATGTGGAAGATTAGTTATAATTAAAGACAGTAAGCTAAATCTACCCAACTCTTAATCTAAGGGTTGGGTTTTCTTGTGATATAAAAGCCTTCCTAACGCACTCAATCACTATGCTCATTCCCTTGTTTTCCCACCTATCCAAGCGAATTCCTGTTCACTGCGTTTCTCGATAATTAGCTTAAACAGGCGCGATATTGTTTAAGGCAAAAACCTACTTTGACTAAATCAAAATAGGGCATTATGATAGTAGTGTGTAGTAATACTTAATAAGCTGTAATGAGGTTGATTCCTAAGTATTGTGTTATTGTTTAGGCTCAGGTTAGCTTTTAAGTTGGTACCTGTAGCTCATTATTTGAGCAAAGCGCACCTCGGCTTATCAGGGGTTGGAGTAAGGCATGTCTAACGCAAAAGTTGGTAATTGGTTCAATTTGCAAGAGTCGTTCGAGGCTAATGGTGATATTGATATCGCGATCAGGGACAAACGATCTGGTGAGTTAATCGTGTGTACAGTTCAAACATTGGAAGCATACGATGATCTCATTAAATTTCTTTCAGAGAATCAGCATGTAGATACCTTGCAGAAGCTCGCTGGAGCTTCTAGTAAGTAAACACATACACCAAGGGGTTTGTAATAAGTCACGTTGTTGACTTGTTACTCCCTTGGAGTATTTTGGAGAGAATTATGAAAGCAGCCAATGATGAAACAACTTTGTTAAATTTCGTTAAGTCTTTGCCGACAGTGAAAAATGTTCATATTTATGCCAAAGGTGAAGCTGAAAAATTACCAGCTTCACAATTATCACCAGCAACACGCCGCTTGCTAATTCGTGAAAAAAACATACAAGGCACTTAGTATGTTAATAGCTTCTTCAGAACCACAACTCTGTTTGTGGTTTTTTTCGGTCTAAAATTCATATTACTTTAATGCAATCCCCTTTGGTTAATTATCATTTTGTGCTATTTTGATAGTTGTTAGGATGGCTTTATGCCGGTGCCTAGCGTTAGTCATTTGGCTAATGTGCACCTCGACATTTCTGGGGTTTAAGGAGTTTCTTTATGAGAGACATTACTAAAGAAGAGTGGCGGCAATATTGGCGTAAATTTCGCGATTTGTATCAAAATGCTCCACATTGGTACCCTGGTTGTCAGGAAGCTCAGCTTTGCAATCAAGTGTATCGAAATAGAGAAAAAGAGGATAGATTGTTGACCCTCAATCAGCATATCGAGTTTACATATAGATATGTATAGTTGTTAGGCGCACCTCGGTCGTTCTGGGGTAGAAAGAGAGGAAATGGTATGAAAAGTGAAGGATTATCACGCAACTACGTTCGTGTTCTTAATGCAATTGAAGGGAAGCTCCCTGAGTTGACTGGAATGATAAAGCAACAGGCATGGGCATATCGGATCAGGGATTATTATATCGAAAATTGCCGATATTCTTTAACAGTCATCAAAGGCTGCACTAGTGCAGGCTATTGGACTGAAAATAAGGAAAAACTAATCGGTGACGTTAAGCTACCTGCGGTTAAATTGCCGTCATTGAAAGGTAGCAAATGCGATACAATTAAAGCCTATCCAATTCGTGAGTCATTTGCGAATCGCTTTCCAGATGTGTCGTTATTGAAGACGCAAAAGGAAGCCGCTTTCTGGGTAAATAATGTTGAATTTTTAGAAGAAGTATTGTCAACAGAGCTAGTTATGGATCAAGAGGCGGTTAATCCACCCTTACCCACTAGTGACAATGTTGATAATATTAATCTAAATCATTATCCAGGGTTGTCACCTTTACAAGCTAAGGCCTGTGCCGAAGCTATATTGATGGCAGTGTAGAAAATAGGGTGGTCTTGTGACCGGCACCTATTGCTCATAAGAGCAGCGTGCACCTCGGCGGTTCTGGGGTTTGGAGGGGTTATGACTAAAATCATGAGCTTTAGTCAAGAACAGGTTATGCGACACATGCATGACTTTTCAATTAGTTTGGCAGAGTCAAAAACATTTGTTCTACATTCCAGTGCCGAGTCATTTAATTTGATCCATGATCAGATTAAAGAACTCCATGATTTATACCGGAAGTTAGATGATGTTTTGCCTGATGACAGTGATGAAGATGTCACTGTGTTGCCAGTTTATTTGGAAAAGGTAGGCTTTATTGTTCAATTATTTCAAGAGCTTTACGAAGCAGAAATATCAGATGAGCAATATGCCTTTGTTGCAGCAACTTTGATTTGTGGTTAATGTCATTAATCAATGGTCATACCAGGTAATCTTATTAGATTTTCCTGCTAAAAGCCGTCCTTGTGACGGCTTTTTATTTTCATCACAAGTTCATGAGAATTTATAATAAATGGCAAAAGACACCAAAGATAAAATAACAGTAGACTTGCTTGCTGGTGTCGGGCGTGGAGGCGCTAGGCGTGGAGCCGGTAGAAAGCCAGGAAAACAGCCGCCACGAAAGCCGGTACCTTGGAGGGTGTCAGAAGAAGCTCTTAATGCCATCACAACGGCAGCAGAGAAAGCAGGCCATAAACCTGGGGATGTTCTTGATTGGATAATGCTAAACCATAAAAGAGTACCGGAAATTTTTGATTAGCGTATTCGATATTCATGTTTAGACGCACGCATTATTTGGGAGCTATGCGTCACCGGGTCGTTGGTTCAATCAGGCTTACTGTAAGGTGTATGGCGAGCTTTTTTGGTTGTTACATGGCTGGAAGGGGTGGCCGTATTACCAATCCCTCATGCCCTATAAAGCGACTTGTTTAAGGTCTCGTATAGAGGTGATGTATTACTCGATCACACTAGAAACCCTTGAGATTGTTTCCCTAAAAGCAATGTTTTGCCCACAGCTACACCATTTAGAAATAATACCATTTACGCTATTCACTAACGTATCGTCCTTTAGCACTATTTCTAGGGTACCCTTACTCAGGGGACTAATTCTATAATAGCTATCTTCATAATCCACTTTGTTTTCTAGTGCTTCATTGATTCCTTTTACCAGGCTATTTTCAATAAATGGTTTCATTACAAGCCTTTTAACGGCTTTGTCCATAACGCTTATTTTTTCTTTTGCATCCAAACTAATACGTTGTGACGTGCTGTTTATCGCGATTGCTGGGATATTAAAGCTTTTTCCAAGCGTATATTTCGCTTTAGATTGGTACTTATCTCCTTGTATCATGCGTCCAAATATCTTCACTAGTGCTTGCTCAAAAATATCGATTTCACTTTCAGTAGAGAAGTATTCAAATACAGCCCTTATATTTGTTTCTGTAAAATGAGGGGGCTTTTCTCCGTAGAGCCATGTGTTTAGCTGCTTAGCTTCGGGGTCATCCATAGCAGAATAAATGTTTAAATCATCAAATACCTTATGCCACATTTCAGAGTCAATCTGGGCCCTCATTGGTTCACTATTTTTTAATTTTTGAAGGTCATATTGTTGGCTGGTTTCTGACTCTATTTGATTCAAAGTTTTTTCTATTATTTTTGCTGCGGTGACGATGTTCTTAAGCTCCAGTATGGCCTTGTTTCTCGCTGTAATTAGGGAAACAACAGTTTTTGGCAGTAGGTCTAGGTTTTTCATTTCGTTCTCCAAATCGGTTTAAAGGGGTTATGTTTGCGCTTTCAGCGCGCGCATGACCCCTGTCCGGCTGGCGAAGTCTGGGGTAGCAAGCTTCAAGGGGAGGGGGATCGCCCGGCCTGCACAAGAGAGCGAAGTGAACGCGGAAGGTTGGGGACACCCCTTGAAGGGCGCGAGGGCAACGCCCTTAGCATCACCTTCGTTTCATTAACCTTTTTATGGGTGATTTAAAGCGATAGCTTTGTGATGAGTGTAGCCTTTGATTCAGTTAACTTTGCAAAGCGAGGGTTTGACAGGTTAGGCTTTGGCTTTCTTATTTGTTTTTGGTTGTTATTTGTCCGTTTTTTTGTGTGTTTGATATAAGGGCAACATTCTTTTTTTTTCATTAATAACGGTGTATTATTTATGTTCGTCAACCCGAGGAAGCTTTGTCTTCCTTCGGGATGACTTGCTTCCTCTTTACCTTAAAGAGGAAATGCTATGCGTAGTAAAATCGACCTTCTCAAGTTAATTGAGAAAATTCGATGGTGCGAAACAACTGTCCATTGGGCCGAGTTTTTTCTTCTAGTGACGGTGCTTTCGAGCACTGTAGACTTATCAAATGCCGTTTCTAAAAACGGTGATTTGCTCTTTAGTCTTTTGGCGCATGTCGCTGAACATGGATGGCTAGTTGGTATCCTTTTTATTACGAGAACTACTAAAAGTATTCTTAAAGTAAGAAAAGATACCCTTCACAAACTCCTTGAATGGGAGTTAGCTGAGGAAAAAGTCACCAAGAAGAACGATTCACATTCCGAAGATATCTGAGGAGTAGCTTATGGGCATTACGACAGTATTTGGCATGATCGCTACATTATTGTCTTGTTTTGCATTAATCACTGCGGCCAGACTTATCTATTCGTCAGATCCTAGTGATTTTAGCGATAATTAGTCTGTTAGAAGGAGAGGTCACACTCTCCTTTTATTTATGCTAGGAGGTTCTAATGTTTTGGCTTTCAGCAATAACAATTTTTTTGGCAGGTTTTGGGCTTGTTTTTGCAATATGTTTGATAAAAGAATCGAATATATTTTTAAAATAGTAGAAAACCCCCATAATCTTTGCCGTCCGACTGTCTTTATAGTTGATGATAAATGCCGACTGTGTTTTCTGTTTTTTTTATCTTATTTGGCTGTAAATCTCGATATTTATCCTTTCTTTTTGCCTAATTAATGTCGCTAAATTCTAAAGTAATCACTAAGAAAATAGGGTATTCTTCTTTTTGTAGGTTGGCTTTTGTCCGGTACCTACTTGCTCGTATTTGAGCAAAGCGCACCTCGGCTTGTCAGGGGTTGGATATAGATATGACTGAAGTTATTAGTGCTAGAAATAAATCAGGTCTTTTGTTTCCTGTTGGTCAAGTTTTAATGACAGAAGCAGTAACTGATTTTTTTGAAGATAAGCCTGGTGTAGCCTTATCGTGGCTTAAGAAGCATGTAAAAGGTGACTGGGGCGATATTAGTTCTGATGATGCGGAAGTAAACCAAGACGCCCTTAATACTGGCAGTCGTTTGTTTTCGTCCTATGATTTAGGTTCAGATTCTGAAGAATCTAAATTGTGGATTATCACAGAATCCGATCGTTCGGTAACGACTTTGCTTTTTCCTTCGGATTACTGATGGTTAACCTTTAATTATCAGTTAGCAGGGCGGCTTGCCTCTCTGCTTTGTTCATTTAAGAATAAGGCGCTCCTCGGTCTTTCTGGGGTTGGAGAAATAATCATGCATAAAGAAATATTATTGGATGGAAGCCCGACATATCCAAACGCAAAAACTGCACCGTTTCGTGTTTTTGATGTTGATGAGAAGCCGCATTGGGATTACTTGTTTCTGGGTGATACGATGTGGTTTGAAAGTTCGCATGATATGCGTAATTTTCTACGTGCATTACTTGAAAAATGCTTTGCGACAGACCTTGTAATGGGGGAAGTTGAAATTTTTGAAATGAAACTTCGGTTTTCAGCTTCAAGAGTTTTAGTCAGTAATGGTGGGCTTTGGATTGTCATTGAAGCTAGAAATTGTACCGCCATCGTAGTTGATTCATTTAAGACTCGAAGCGAAGCGGAACAGTTGTTATAAGCAGGGTGGTCTTTTGGCCGGTACCTGCTTGTCCATAAGGGCAAAAACGCACCTCGGTTTTCAGGGGTAATTAATAGGTTCCGGTTTAACCGGAATAATCAGTGCTTTTTAGGCTGATTATTCAGCCTAGATGCACCTCGATCTGCAGGGGTAGTATGATGGATAATTTTCGATTTGATTTTAATAACTTTGGCGAAGCTTTTACAAAGGCGAGTGATGTTGGTATGGAGCGTTTACGCAACATTCCAATTGACCGTATGTATGAAGCTGAACGAGAGGAGTTGACGATTGAGAGAGCTTGGATAATGGAGTTGCGTTGTCAGTATGTTCCAAAATGTACTGATCCTGCGGTACCGGGTGTTATCACATTGGAAGCTGCGTCTATGACAAGGTTATATGCTGATATTAATACTTTTCAGGCTGACTATCACAATCTTAGCTTAATGAAAGATGTCGAATTGATAGGTTTCTCTTTGTATAAATTGCAAAACGATTCTTATCCAATGATTTTTTTGGATTGTCTTACATCCAAATTTCCTTTGAGTGCGCAGCTTAGTTTGTTGACTGGCTGTTCTTACAATTCCCTTGATTTTCATAATGAAAACCAACCGGATTCGTTGACCTCTCAAGGTATCATTGTACACCGTAAGACTCAGCAGAAATTCTATGTTCCACCTATGAGTATAGAGGTTCTTGCTGAAGCAGTTTGCGATACTTCTCTATAGAAATATCGTTCATAAAGCCTCGCATATGCGGGGCTTTTTTTATTGGTTGTGACGGCTCCTGGGTGTTCATTTACAACGACTATACGTTTCTCTCCTCCTTATACAACAGTACACGTTGTGCTTCCTCACCCGGTCACGGCTTTGCCGAGCTGCGGCTTCCGGTGAGCCTATTGTAACGGTCTCGCTTTACGTCTTTTAGTCGTACATTCACACATAGGAGTTATCACATGGCTTATAAAAAGCGCAAAGACGACCTTGAAATCACTGCAATATTTTCTGATTTGTTTATTTTCAGATTCAATCGTTCAGTGTTTCCAAAGGAGAAAACTAAATATCCATTTGATGAATCACATATAAAAGACTCAGCTATAAAGATACACACTGATAGCGGATTGGGTGGTTTTTTGACGTTAGATTTTCTAGAAATAATTGGCGGAGAATATATATTTCGAGTAACCAATGTGGACTTTACAGAGATGGTATATAAGGTTCGACCTAAGTAAATTCAAAATCTCATGAAATTCAAGAATTGGTCGTAGTAAGGCTGCTAGTATGTTTTATGAAATAGATCATGAATGGTATTCCGCACATCAACATCCTCGTTAACATCAGTATTTTGTCTGCATAATATATTGATTCACTTAAGGAAAACGATTCTTCTATTGAAGACCAGTCAAATATAAGGGCTGTCCATATTCCTGGTGAAGCTCCAAATAGGGGAAAACACTCTTCCAATATTATTTTCAGTTATCTATACTGGCAATCATCCAGAGTGATGAAGGTGAAATTTAGACTGGCGTTACCAAAGGAATGATCTTTAGCTAGCCAGCATAGATAATAGGAATAGCTTTCCCTGGTTCCAGCAAGGCCCTTTTAGGGTTTGTAGTGATTTCAATTCTTGCCGATAATATTAGCCAATTGGCTTGTCGGCAGAGATATAGGTAATTTTTTTGGAAAAATCATATTAATGTAATTTGATTTGTCAAAATGGGTTGATATGAATATGCGGGTCTGGTTTAATTTACCATACGTTGTTTATCATGATCTGCTTTGAAGGTTGTATTATGGATATCATTGCTCGTAGGGAAAAAGGTCTTATCATTCCGCTCAACGGTATTAGAAATCTTGATGTAATGCTTAATTGTTCCGGTGAAGCGGTAGTAACAGAGGTGGTGTCATCTGATAAAATTACTGTCGTGCGAGATGAATACGGCGATATTTTTGAAAAAGGCACAAAAGATATTAAAGAGTAGGTTTGGTTTTTTGGAATTTATGACTAACAACAATGGGCTCACAATAATGCGATATATATTACTATTACTTTCGATGTCGATAAGCTTTCCTTATTCAGTTCAAGCAGAGGTATGGGGTAATTTAGGAGAAACAACAGTTCTTAATAAGGAGGGGGTTAGGGATGCTTTTATTAGTGGTGCTTGCCAGCACTTGAAAACCAGCGTTAGAAAACCCGGAGATATTTGGTATTTAGGTGATGATGTTGGCCCAGTGTCCTTTATGGCTCAAGATCTCGATGATGCTATATACATTAGAGCTTGTAATATGCTTTGGAACGATCAAGAGGTACGTTTAGAAAGCGTTAAGTATGTTGGCCCATTTGAAACCAATGATTCTGCCACGGCAGTAGATATATTAACAAAGTACGGTAAGGCCTTTTCCACACAAGCGATAGTTGGATACATAAATTATCTTGAATCATTTGATTGCGGTGCGCCCTATAGTCTTCCCGAGAAAGAAAATGATGCTTTACGTTCATCTGAGTGCGGAAAGAGTTTAGATAAGCACGATAACCTAATAAGTTCCTTCTTGTCTGACTGTGATAATGAAAAGCTTACAGGGGATGCCTGTGATTTGATCCGTTCTATTCAAGAAAAAACGACTGTTCTCAGGAGACAAAGGGATGTTCTTTTAGGTCTAGGTTCTAATGAAAATTCGTAATTTATTATTCTCACACCGGATGCCATTATTGTTACTGGTTATTTCTATTGCCAGTTGTGATATTCAAAAAGATAAAGCTCAGATAATGGCTGAGGGATTTGGTGTAATGGATGTTTACCCAGAAGTACAGAGTGGGAGTACGAATATATCTGGTATCGTAATAACGAATATAGGCGATGAAAAATTCCCTGTTATGGTTGCTCTAAACAATGGTTGCATGCTGATTACCAATTGGGAAAAATATGGAAAACATAGTTCGAAGTTACTGCCCAAAAAAATATTGTGTAGACCAAATAACGATAAGACAGTAACAGATAAGTACATTAGTGCTTCCTATTTCGATAATCGTATTTTTGGCAATAAAAACCACAAGATTATTTTCCAAATCTATGATGAATCTATATTGAATAAAAAAGGGTAATCCCATGAGTATCCATATACTTAATGTAGTGGTTGGTAGCCAATTATTACAAGTTCAAATTGGCTGGGACTCTCCTATGCAATGGTTCTATTTGGTTGTATCACCAATTGATTCTGAGGGTTATTTGGATGACCCAATTTACTCAAATTTGGATGAAGTAGACCCTAAATCTAACACTCTTGAGTATTATATTTCTGTCTGTGATCAGCTTAATTTAGTGCTACCAGATGAAATGATTGCGGGTGTAAAAGAAGACAGAAAATCGGGTGTCATGGGACGTACAATTAATTATAGTGAACGATAAAGGTATTTATAAATGGATATAGTACTATTTTTATTTCTTGGTTTAGGTGTTTTTTTCTCCTATTTTGGTAGCGATAAAATAAAACCTTTAGCGAGGGTTTTTATGAGGCGCTGGGGCATTGGATTGGGACTTACTTTATTTGCGGTTATTCTTGGAGACGTATTGATGCCCAATGGTCGAGATGACGAAGAGGTAATTCCGATGTTGTTTGTTGGTGCTCTCGTGCTCGCCGGAATGACAACGATGATTTGGGCTTTTCTTGGTTTTGGTTTGCAGTTCTATGCATTGAAATCTAGAAAATAACCGTGTTTTTTGTGAAAATGATATTAGTGAATGAATATACATCAAGGAATATTAGGTAAATGGTGAATTCTCCTATGCATAACTCTAGGCTAAAATCCCTCATAAATAAAATGTTATCCGATGTTAAATCCGCTGAAAATGAAGCGGATTTGATTAAAATTATAGATGAGGCCATATCTTTCGGTGAGCCTCTTAAATATGACAATACGATTCAATTTTTACTTTCAGGATTTTGTTGTATTTTTATAGCTGTTTTTGTCAGTATGGTGTATTTCTCGTATGGAGTTATTCATCAAAATGCAATTGTAATATCTCTTATTATATCTGTGATTGGTGTTATGTCTTTTGTATTTACTTTTATGAGAAGATCAGAAATATCTGATATTTCTAATAGGATATTTGAAAAGGATATTCTTTTCGATAATAGGCTATCTATAGTTCAGATCAAAGGGAGTGAGCACGCTTCAAATTTATCTTCAGTCTTTCATGAATTTGAAAGAGGGAATCATTCAAGAGAAATACGATCGTTAAACGCAGGTAATTACAGTGGCGAATCCTATAGTTTTGATTACCATATTTATAATTTTCATTATGTAAATAAAAAAATTGTTAATGAAAAGGATGGGATATGGGGTGGTAAGGCTGGCAAGAAAACTATTTATGATCGAAAAAACAGATATGGAATATATTTACCATTCTCATTCGTTGGAAATATTGCAATATTGGGATTCGGGGCTCCAGGTTTTGAAGGTAAGCGACTTAAGCAAGAATCTAGTAATTTTAATAAAAGGTACAAAGTTTATTCCGCTGTCGAATTAGATGCAAAGAGATTTCTTAATTCAGAAGTATTGACTGCTTTTGAGGGGGTAGGAAAAATATTTAAAGGGCTTAATTTCGAATTCAGTAGTGATGCACGGCTATGTATGTCATTTGAGGACAGTGATCTTATTAGTGCAAAGCGTACCTACGGTCTTGATGACCCAATTAAATTTCTTGCTGAAATAGAAGCCTATATACCAGTTCCTAAATTGGATAAGGCATTGAACCATATACATCTACTTATGAAGCATTCCCCTGATGTTTGATAAGTACGCTATAAGGGAAACGGGGGATATACTTCTACATATTGGAACGAATAACTGTAGGAGTTTTATCGAGTGAGTAGTTCTCAGTGGTTGTCACTGGGTACCCCATAACGGGTTTTCTGCCTCTGTATATAAGGGTTATCTAAAGAGATTTCCCCCTTTGTTACGTGCTTGTTTTGTTGTTTCTAATCGAGGTTTTTGTGTTGGTTTGCCAATCAAATTTTAGTGATATCTATATTTCTCTTTAGCCCCAAACCTTTCTGCAGGCGAACAATGCGCCTGGCACAGGTTTCTTATTATGAATCTCAAAAGCCATGTTAGGGTTGACTGCATCGTTGTAGAGAGCGGTTTTGCACAATTATATAGAACGATTTCATTGTTTTGATGTATTATGATAAAAGCAGGGTGGTTTTTAGGCTGGTACCTGTTAGCTCATTATTCGAGCAGGGCGCACCTCGGCTTATCAGGGGTTGGAGATAAACATGATTAACAATTCGAAGGAATTATACGCAGCACTTCAACATACTGGAGATGAAGTTGCAGTGACAAAATCACTGTATTTACATTTTTGGGAAGTGTTACCAGCGATACAAACAGGGTCTAATTTTTTCATTTTTCAAGAAAATGATGGAGAACGACTTTGTTTTAGTAAGTATGGTGATAAGTATGGGTGTTGCCTAATGAGCGATATCTTACTTACTGAGGATTGTAATATTCACGCGCATATTGCTAGAACAAATCCAAGTGATAAATTTAAACTTGAATTTGTTTTTGATAACGAAGCTTGTGATACACCAGATGAATTTCATGAATTCATTGGTGAGGAGTTTGTTTCTGTATCTGCTATTGCAAATGCTATGAATCTTTCTTTTCGTGTGTAACTGGATGGCTTGCCATTCACAAGGAAGACCTTTTTAGGTTTACCTACAGAAGCCGTCTTTATGACGGCTTTATTTATTGTGCACCTCGGCATTCAGGGGTAGGAGAGTAAAATGGTTAATCCCCATATAAAGGCGTTTATTCGTCTTTTTAACGATACAGCACGTCACCATAATCGCTACGATGTCTTTAGAGATTTTGTAATGATGAGTGGAATATCAATTAACAATGCTTTGCTCAAATCTGATGAACTTGAGCAAGAATATATGAGTATTGTTGGGCGATATAAAAAAGATGATGCTATTCGTATTGCACAGTTGTTGAGTGAGGTTGTCATGGGGTTGGAGTTTGCCACATGCGATTTTCTAGGAAGTGTATTTATGGAGCTTGAGCTTGGTTCAAAACATTTATCTCAATTTTTCACACCTTATAGCGTCTCAAAATGTATGGCGACTATTTCTTGTGGTGACGTAATTGATGAATTAAATGATAAGCCATTTATTACACTTGCTGAACCTTGTGCCGGAGCGGGATCTATGGTCATTGCATTTGCTGATTCAATGTTGGAGCTGGGAGCTAATCCTCAGCAACAATTATGGGTTAGCTGCGTCGACTTAGATCCTGTTGCGGCAATGATGTGCTATTTGCAACTTTCTTTGTTGCATATACCTGGAGAAATAATAACTGGTAATACTTTGTCGATGGAGTTTAACAGGGTCATGCGTACACCGGCCCATTACTTAGGTTTTTGGGATTCTAAACTTAGCCGTCATAGGTTAGGAGATGAAACAACAAAAACCAAGTCAAATGAGGAACTGCCTATGGCG